>OFGB01000028.1_pt1 | contig 117098 bp, 103 predicted proteins | sample 1521491 | NCBI WGS metagenome assembly OFGB01 (sample SAMEA3504095, study PRJEB24116) | mouse gut metagenome | biome: mouse gut; feature: mouse-associated habitat; material: faeces | place: Denmark | collected 2011
TGCCTTTACGATTATTATCGTATTTTTTTTAATGGGAGATCTTTTTCCGTTGTTAATTATATCGCTGTTAATAGTTATTTTAACGCCGATTTTGGGAATTATCCCACAAGGTGAGGTATTTGCTAATTTTACAATTGGACCGATTTTCTTTGTTTTAGGTGTGTTTATTTTGGCGGAAGGATTTACACAAACGGGGTTTGGATATCGATTATCGCTTTATGTGAGCGGTCTGTTTGGCAAAAAACCTGAAAATGTTTTATTAAGTTATATGTTAGCCAGTGGACTAGTTTCTTCTGTTCTGGCGGACATTCCCACAGCAATTATTTTTGGAGCATTGGCAATGGAAGTACTGAAAGACAATGATTGCTTGCCGGGAAAATCGAATTTTGGAAAGTTGTTAATGATTGGTGTACCGATGGGTGCAACGATTGGCGGGATTGGGACACCGGCAGGTGGTGTTGTAAATGTACTAACTATTAATCTTATAAAAAGCATACTAGATATAGAAATTACATTTGTACAATGGACGATAGTTTGTTTCCCGTTTGCATTTTTAATGTTGTTATTAGCATGGTTTGTTTTGTGTAAAGTGTATAAACCAGAAATTTCGGAAGTAAAAGGTTTGGAGAATTTAGCTCAAAAACGTCATGAATTAGGAAGCATGACAAAACGTGAACAAAAATATTTATTTATTTTTGCTTGTATGATTATCTTATGGCTGACCCAAAGCATACATGGATTAACATTATGGGCGATTGCTATATTGGGAACGACATTGTTTTTCCTGCCTGGCATCAATATCTTAGAATGGCGCGATGTGAAAAACAACATTAATTATGAAATTCCTTTCTTGATCGGTGCTATGAATGTAATTGCTTATTCTTTGACCTCGTCTGGCGCGGCGGAATGGTTTGCATCATATGCGTTAGGCGGCTTGGAAAATGTATCGGCTTTTTCAGTGTTAGCAATTGTTACCGTTATTGGTATTGTCGCACATTATATATTGCCTGCATCTTCCGCTGAAGTAATGGTGTTGACACCAGTTGTTTGTATGATTGGATAGCAAGTAGGTGTTGATCCGGTGATACTTTCTTTAGCGATTTGTTTGACAGCACATTGTTCTATGCTTTTGCCATTGGGTGATACAATCTGTTTGGCAACGTATTCTTATAACTACTGGTCTGTTTGGGATATGTTAAAGCCGACATTGATTTTAGCGGTTTTATGGGTCCCGCTTACAATTGTGATTTTACAAATAGCAAAAATATTAACTATATTATAAATAATTAAGGAGTTGATAGTATGCCACCTGTGATTGATGAAGCAAAATGCATTAAGTGCACGAAGTGTGCGCAAATCTGCTGTGTTGATGTGTATGGTCCGGCAGAGCCTGGTGAGGTTCCAACTGTGCGTTTTCCAGAGGAATGTTGGCATTGTCGAGCTTGTGTAATGGACTGCCCTGCTGGTGCTATTGATTTGCGGTATCCATTGCCATATATGTTGCTATATGAAGATTCTAAGACGAACTAGGAGGGAAAATATGATTGAGATTGATAAAACGATACTAGATTGCGATGTATTGGTAGTCGGAGGCGGCATTGCTGGTTTAATGGCCGCTATTGCTGCCGCTGATCAGGGTATAAAAGTGATAGTTGCAGAAAAATGTGATACGAGAAGAAGTGGTTCTGGATGTACAGGTAATGATCATTTTATGTGTTATATACCAGAAGTGCATGGTTCAGTCGATGATTTTTATCAGACGATTAAAATGAGTCAGGCAGGTCGTATATTTGATAAAACATTGGTAATGAAATTTATTAACCGTAGTTTTGAAGTAGTGCAGGATTGGGAAAAATGGGGCATTGAGATGCGTCCTACAGGGAAATGGGAGTTTTTAGGTCATGCATTTCCAGGCCGCATGCGAATTCATTTGAAATACAATGGGGAGAATCAAAAAGCTGTTTTAACACAAGAGGCACTGAAGCGCGGCGTGAAGATAGAAAATAAAACAGCTATTACAGATTATCTAGTAGACGGCGGAAAGATTGTTGGTGCTATTGGTCTTGATATTTCTAAGATGCAGCCTAAAATGAAATTATTCCGTGCGAAAAGTGTAATTTCTACTACAGGGAATACAAGCAGATTATATCCATCCATTACAGGGGCGTGGATGTTTAACACGGCAGATTGTCCAAGCTCTGCTGCAAATGGTAGAGCAGCGGCTTATAGGGCAGGTGCAGCACTGACAAATCTGGAATTGCCAACATTATTTGCAGGTCCTAAATACTTTGTCCGCAGCGGTAAGGCAACATGGATTGGTTTGCTAAAGGATTCAAAGGGTACAGCATTAAGTCCTTTTATTAATAAACCTAATAAAGAGTTGGGTGATGTGACAGCGGATATTTGGCCAGGCGTATTTACTGATAAATATAAGGATGGAACAGGTCCTGTTTATATGGATTGCAGTGAAATAGATAAGGCAGACATGGATTATATGATGTGGGCTTTCAAGTGTGAAGGGGTTACTTCTTTGGTAGATGCAATGCAAAAGCAAAATATTGATTTGCATAAGCATATGGTAGAATTTGCGAAATATGAACCAACTATGTTCGGGGCCGGAATAGAAATTGATGAGAATGGTTCTACTAGTGTTTCTGGTTTGTACGCGGCAGGAGATGAAGTTGGCAATTTCAGGACGGGGGGAATTCCTGGTGCTGCGGTTTATGGAAGGATTGCTGGAGAAAGTGCTGCCGCATATACAAAAAATATAGAGCTTTCTTCAAATATTGCACAGCATCCGCTCGTACAAAAACGCCAAGAGTTCTTTAATGAATTGTTAGAGCGCAAGACCGGTGCGACATGGAAGGAACTCAATACGGCGGTACAGCAGATTATGAGTGACTATGCCAGCGTAACGTTTGTGCGCTCAGAAACATTATTATCAGCAGGATATAAGTATTTATGTGATTTGGAGCAATATGCCTATCAAACTGTAAAATGTGAAAATTCCCATGAACTGATGCGTGCGTTGGAGTCTTTTGACTTATTGTTATTTGGAAAATTACTTTGTCTGGCTGCCCGTGAACGAAAAGAAACCCGGGGAATGCACAGGCGTTCCGACTATACTTTTACAAATCCATTATTAGACGGAATGTTGCTTACTGTAAAACAGGGAAAGGATGGAGAAGCAGAATTGAATTGGCGTGCAACTTATTAATTGTCTCCTGAAAAATAACTGAAAAAAATTTGATACAATATCTACGGCCAATGGGGGAAAATTCCCTCACGGTTATAAGTATTTTATACGGATTAATTTTAAAACAGTACTTTGATGTATAAGTACTGTTTTTTATTTTCCATAATGTGTAACAAAAAATACAATGCAATGCACGTCTATCTATAGCTGTTTCCTATGTCACATGGTAGATAAATGATATTTTACATAGAAATAGCATTATACTATAATATAACTATAGAAATTTATTATTTAGAATTCAGAAGGGGGAAGGACAATATGCCACCAGTTATTGATGAGGAAAAATGCGTTGGTTGTGGGACCTGCGCGCAAATTTGTCCGTTGGACGTTTTGAAATACCATAAGGAGACACGAACGGTGACGGTGCGTTATTCAGATGAATGCTGGCACTGCCGGGCTTGTGCTATTGACTGTCCGAAGGGTGCAATTCAATTGCGGTATCCGTTATCTCATATGTTATTGCATATGGATGCGCCAACAATCAGAAGGGAGGAATTAGAATGAGTTTGAAAAGACGCAGTGGGATTATAAAAAGTGATGTTTTAATTGTCGGAGGTGGAATTGGTGGTATGCAGGCGGCTATCACCGCCGCAGATGAAGGGGCTACGGTCGTGGTAGCGGAAAAGGCGGATACCTGCCGTTCCGGTTCTGGTGTAACTGGCAATGATCATTTTATGTGTTATATTCCTTCCTATCATGGGGAAGATTTTGACGCCATCATTGCTGAAGTGACCGATACGTTGGTGGGTCCTCTGTAGGATTTGGATTTGCTGCGGCTGATGATGGGGCGTTCCTTTGAGGTGGTACAGAAGTGGGAATCCTATGGCATCAATATGCGGCCTTACGGCGAGGACTATGCTTTCTATGGTCATGCCATGCCAGGACGGCGGCGGTATCATTTGAAATATGATGGGCAGCTGCAGAAAAGCGACCTGGATTGGTGTGTTGGTAGATTATTATGGCCGTCCGGTAGGGCCTTTTGTCAATAAACCGACCAAAGAGCTGGGCGATGCCACTTCTGATATCTGGCAGGGTGTGTTCCAGGAAAAGATGGAAAACGGTTCTGGTCCGGTATTTATGAATTGTGCGGAAAATACGCCGGAAGATACAGAATTTATGATGAAGTCCTTTTACAGTGAAGGGGATACTTCTATTGTGGATTATTTGCAGCAGTATCACATTGACTTGAATCAAAGCATGATAGAGTTTGGGACTTATGATTATGCGCTGTGCGGCCGCGGTTTGGACATTCAACTGAGCGGGCAGACCAGTCTGGAAGGACTTTATGCCGCCGGGGATGTATTGGGCAATGTGCGGGGCGATATTACCAGTGCGGCAGTGTTTGGTATGATTTCTGCAGAGAATGCCGCAGCCTATACAAAAACTGTAGACTTTGAAGAAGTAGAAAATCATCCGTTGATTCAGGAATCCATGGATTTATACAACAGTTTGTTGGATAGAAAGGTGGGGGCCCATTGGAAAGAAGCCAACTCTATGCTGTAGCAGATTATGAAGGACTACGTGGGGATGAAAGTGCGCTCTAAAACATTATTGAAGTCTGGCTTGAAATATCTGGGTGATTTGAAACGATATTGCAAAGAACAGATGAAGGCTGAAAATACCCATGAATTGATGCGCTGCCTGGAGGTTTTGGATTTATTGGATGTGGCAGAAGCAATCGCGATTACTTCTGAAAACCGCAAGGAGTCCAGAGGCGCTTATCATCACCGTTCTGATTATACCTACACTAATCCGTTATTGGATAATAAATTCCAGACTATTGAGCAGAAAAACGGTGAGATTATCCTAAATTTCCGTGATAAAGTGCGGTAAAATCTGAGGGGGGAACAAGAATGGCAGTATCTACAGTAAAGAAAGATACGTTTTCGGCAGCAGATGGAATTAGGTGGGCGATTTCTTTAGGCGTTCCAGCGGCAATCTGGTTTTTGACTCCATTTGATGCTGTGTTGCGGGCTTATTTAGCGATTTCTCTGGGCGGTATTCTATTCTGGGCCTTTCAGGTAATTCCTGAACCCATTACGGGATTGCTAATTCCTATTTTGTTTTGCATTGTTGGTGTCGTGACGCCGGATATTGCCTTTACACCGTGGTCTATGATTTTGCCATGGCTGGTATTGGCAGGAATTATCATGGGTGATGTGATGGCCAGCACGGGCTTGGTAAAACGTATTGCCTATAAAATTTTATTACTTACAGGCTGTTCGGGCAAAGGTCTTTTGATGGGTTGTTTCTTGATTGGGATTTTTTTGCCGCTGATCGTTTCCAGTACTTGGGCAAAATTATTGATTCTTGGTCCAATCGGGATGGCCATTTGCAAAACCTGGGGGTTGGAGCGAAAAAGTAAAGCAGCTACAGGGATTATGGCGATGATTTTGTTTGCATCTTTGTCTTCCTGTCATTTATATATGTCCGGTGATGACGCCATGATTTTTATTGCTTCATTATTTTCAGAGGTAACCAATGGAGCAATTACAGTAGATTTTTTCCGTTGGCTGAAATTAATGTGGCTGCCCGGATTTGGTTGGCTGGCTATGTCGATTTTGACACCCTATTTGATGTTTGTGCGCCCAAATCGGGAACAATTGCATGATATTTCAGATACCATTCGTACAGAATATCACGCTATGGGGAAATTATCGGCAGACGAAATCAAAACGTTGGTGATTGTACTTTTGATTCTATTGAATTTTATGTTGGAAACTCGAACAGGTTTGAATTCCGCTCATGTGATGGTGGTGTTGGTGTCGCTGTTTTTTGCACCGGGGATTAATCTGATGAATCTGGAAAAATTGAATCAGTTAAATATTTGGATTATTTTCTTTGTGACAGGTGCATTATCTGTAGGAATTTGCTCTGGGCCGTCTGGCTTCGGCGCCCTGGCCGAGGAAACACTCTTACCCATTTTAACCAGCGTGGGAGATTATGGGCGTGTCCTGTTAAGCTATACATTCGGTGTTTTGGCTAATTTCCTGATGACGCCGCTGGGCGCGCAATCTGCTTTTGAACTGTTGATCGGGAATATGCTGTATGGGGCGGGGCTTGACCCTATCAGCGGGATGATGAGCTTTCAAATGGGGTTGGAGATGTATCTGTTCCCCTATGAAGTGGCTATGGTCTTGTTTTTCTTTGGCTTGGGTTATATGGAAACCAAATCAACAATCAAAATGTTTGCTGTCAGAATGGTGCTCTCCTTTGGACTCATGCTGCTGGTGGCAGGATATTGGGATTTCGTAGGAATGTTCTGAAACGTAAAAATTTTTCTCATGAAATAAGCGCATAGACAGAAATGAGATTGCCGTGCAAAGGGACGGCAATCTCATTTCTGAATTTACTTTGAATGCGCTTGTACTGTGTTTAGAAAAGATTTGTAAAGGCCAAGGTTTCTAATTGCTGCGAATCCAATACCTGCAGGTTTTTCTTCTCCAATTGGATGATATGCTGCTCTTTTAAAAATTTCACAGCGTGTGCAACAGATGTGCGGTGCACACCTGATAAGACAGCAAGAAGATTTTGCGTCAGTTTGATGGATTCCAATGGTTTGTAATATTGGCAGGCTAATTGATAGTAAAAAATTGTCTGATATATTTTTTCAGTGGTAGAGCAAGCGAAATTCTGTAGTATGGTGGCGTTGGCAGAGCGAGAATCAAAAGCTGCAAAACGCAGAGACATTTCTAAGAGCTCTCGATGCTGCTGTATCAATGTAATATAGTCGGAATAAGGAAGGGCGATGGTTGTCACATTGCTGTATGCGCTTACTGAGTAAACGGTGGGCTGTTGGTGAATCGCAGCGGCGAAAGCAATGGGATAGCAGGGAAAACAGAGTACGCCTTTTTCCAATCCATTGACGTTGCTGCTGCTTTCTAGGACAATGCCTGATTTTAATAGTTGTACAGTTTGGGTTTGTTCTTCAAAGGACATAAGAGTTGAGCCTTTTGGGTAATGCTGCAGTACGCCGCAATTTTCGAAAAACGCTAAATACGGTGTAAAATCAATGTGAAACAATGGCGGAATGATAAAGGGCGCCATGGACAAATAACGGTCTGTTTTTTCTGTACGCATATAATTGCTCCTTCCTTTTTCAATACAATAATCATAACAGAAATTTTTCAAAATGTAGTGGCCACTACTTTATATAAGGATATTTTATTGATAGAATAGCAATATCGACAGGGCCTTGTATGAGATGTGGATGAAACAGAAAAAGAAAGCAAATGTATTTTGAAAAAGAGAAGGTGTTATGTTATGCAAGCAGAAACAGGAATAATGGACAAGCGTATACTGATAAAATGGATTCTTGTTTTCGGTATATCAATTTTATTTTACTTGTTGCCGTTAGATTTAGATCCAGGTATTCACAAATTTTTGGCAATTACAATTTGGGCAGTATTGGCATGGATGACCACGATACTTCCCATCGAGGCGACAGGGATGGCGATTCCCTGTTTGTATGTACTGACAGGAACTACAACTGGAGATGTTGCTTTTGCTCCTTTCAGCAATACAGTCATATGGGGAACTGCGGCAATGATTTTACTGGGCGTTGCAGCTGACAAAAGCAATATCGCCAAACGAATGGCGTATAACATTCTACTAAAAATGGACTGTGACTTAAAAGGTTTGGTTTGGGGCTTCTCTTTGGGAGGTTTGGCATTATCTTTCATTATCACAGACTCTTTTGCCAGAGCAGTGATTTTCACGACTATCGCTGTGGGCATTTGCCGTGCATTGGAAATTCCTTTTAAAAGCAAAGAGGCAACTGCCTTGGGTTTGGCTGCGTTCTTCGGTATGAGCGGTCCGTCCATTATGACGTTGACCGGGGGAAATGGTGTACAGCTAATTTCTGTATATCGCAATGTAGTAGCGGGTATGGATGTGTATCAGATGAATTATTTTAGCTGGCTGCTGCACAATCTGGTGCCAGGGCTGGCCTGGACCTTGTTAGGTGTATTTTGTATCTTAAAAGGCATCAAATTGGGCAATGGCCGTTGCTTTGACGCCAGAGAAGAGCTGGAAGCAAGGCGGGATGAATTAGGTCACATGACGCGGCGGGAAAAATGTGTGCTGGTAGCAATGATTCTTTTGATTCTGGATTATATTTTTGCGGGAAACTTTGGACAGGACCCATTTTTATTGGCAGCTTGTGCTATTCCGATTCTGTTTGTTCCGCAGATTGGGATTTTAGAGAGAGAAGATTTTGTTGATACGGCGGATTTCAATATTTTGTTTATGATGGCCGGTGCAATGGCCATTGGCACGGTAGGTGGCAGTGTTGGTGTTGTGCAGATGGTAGCTGACTTTGTGGGGCCGGTTTTGGGAAGCTCTTCTGTTGCCATGGTATTTGGTACCTTTGCTATCGGTGCTTTCGCCAACTTTATCTTGACGCCGCTGGCGATTATTTTCAGTCTTTCGGAAATGTTTGCAAATTTGGCATTAACCTTTGGTTTTAATCCATTGCCGGTTATGTATGCGCTGAATATTGCGACAGATGTATATGCCTTCCCCTATGAATTTGCCATTTTGATGGTTTGCTTCAGCTTTGGGATTATGGAATACAAGACTACGGTAAAGGTCTTGGTAATGCGGTTTGTCGGTGCATTTTTCATGGTTGGCATTTTGTGCATTCCTTATTGGTTCCTGATGGGATTATTGTAAGGTAATAATATACAAATAAGAAATAAAACTAAAACAGCAAAATTTATTTCACTGAGAAAATCTTAGAAGACAGAACAAGGAGGAGTTTTTTATGGCATGTCCAACAGTTTTTCCTACGGGGGTTACAATTTATAATCCAGAGAAATGTTACAATGGGTATACGTTATTTAATGCACCAGATTTAGGTGCGGTGTTGATTGATATGAATGGCGGAGAAGTAAAGCTGTGGAGTAAATTAAGAGGTTTTCCCAACAAACTGCTGAAGGGCGGGTATGTATTGGGCTCTTTGGGAGAACGCAGCGATAAATACGGCTACCAGGATATGACTGACGTGGTGCAGGTGGATTGGGACGGCAATGTAGTTTGGAAGTTTGATAAGCATGAATTTATTGAAGATGTAGGAGAGCAGCCGCAGTGGATGGCCAGACAGCATCATGATTTTCAGCGGGAAGGAAATCCGGTGGGATATTATGTGCCGGAGATGGAGTGCAAAACTGACGGCGGTACGACCTTAGTTCTATGTCATGAGAATCTTGTGAACAAGCAGATCAGCGATAAAAATCTTTGCGATGATGTTTTTCTGGAAGTAGATTGGGAAGGCAATATTATTTGGCAGTGGCATGCCAATGAGCATTTTAAGGAAATTGGCTTTGATGAGGTACAAAAGAATGTGTTGGCACGAGATCCGAATATGCATGACTGCGGAGGCGGTATGGGGGATTGGTTGCACATTAATTGCATGAGCGAGCTGGGGCCGAACAAATGGTATGACAAGGGGGATGAACGGTTTCACCCTAAAAATATTATTTTCGATTCTAGAGAAGCCAATTTTGTGGCCATTATCAGCAAGGAAACGGGAAATGTTGTCTGGAAAATCGGACCTGATTTTTCAACCAGCAAGGAGCTGCGTCGGATTGGAAATATTGTAGGTCCTCATCTATCACACATGATACCGAAAGGCTTGCCGGGCAATGGCAATATCCTGATTTTTGATAATGGCGGCTGGGCCGGCTACGGCGCGCCGAGCACTAATTCCAAACGAGGATTGAAGGTAACCCATCGTGACTATTCTCGTGTCTTGGAGATTAATCCCATTACGCTGCAGATTGTTTGGCAGTATACGCCAAAAGAAGCGGGGTTGGTCATTCCATTCAGCTCCAATCATTTTTACAGTCCACTAATCAGTGGTGCGCAGCGGCTGCCCAATGGCAATACCTTGATAACTGTAGGTATGAGCGGACGACTGATGGAAGTGACACGCAGCTGTGAATTGGTATGGGAATATATCAGTCCTTATTGCTACATGGCATATCCTACATTGAATGAGGTTTACAGGGCGTATCGTTATCCATATGATTATGTGCCGCAGTTAGAAAAACCAGAAGAGGTTGCCATTGCAAAAGTGGAAATCAAAAATTTTCGTGTTCCTGGCGCCAAACCATGCGGTACAGCACTGGCAACAGAGATTGCGGGTACTTGGGAGTATACGATGGAGCAGGCAGACAACTTCTGCGTACAGGCGGAAGAAGCAGAAGAGGAAGAGAATGAATTTGATGATGGTTTGAGTTTTAATTGTGATATAAAATGAAAAAATTATGCAAAGGGCCTTAGGGCTCTTTGCCTTTTGAGGTGATATGATGAAGTCTTATCCATATCAATGGCGAGCGTTATGCTTAATGGTATTGGCTTGGGGATTTGCCGGACTGGTGCATAATTGCGTAGCATTTTTGTTCCCTTATTTTTCTGTAGAATTTCAATTAGACACGGCGCATAATGGATATTTAGCAGCGGTATTGGCTTTATTCTGGACCTTATCTATTTTAATCTGCGGTCCCAAGGCGAATACGTTAGGGCAGGTACAGGTTATGGTGCCGGGATTGTTTTTAGGTGCGGTTGCCTTGGCGGCATTGGCTCTGTCACAAAAAGTGGCTATGTTGTATCTTTTCACAGCGGTCGCTGGCTTTGGCTGCGGCTCTATTGTGTCCTCCAGCTTGTCCTTTTTGGCGGAGCAGAGTGACCCAAAAAATCGCGGACTCTTTTACGGAACGGCGCAGTCCAGCTTTACCCTGATTGGTTCTGCCGCTGGCTCTCTTGTGTTTACACGGCTGGCTGCTTCGTCGGCAGGATGGCGCGGATGTTATTTGCTGATGGCGGGGTTGATTTTTTTTGCTGCCGTGTTGATCTTTACATTGGGACATAACATTCCTCGCAGAGCAGATGTGACAGCACAGACGGAGGAACGACAGAGTTTCAGAAAATTGCTGGCGTATAAAAATGTAATCTTGAGTACGGTGTTGGCATGTCTGGCGATGATGTGGTATTTTACGGTAGCTGCCTTTACCATTCTTTATCTTATGGAAACAGGAAATATGACAGCTGTGGCGGCAGGTGCTATTTTTGCAGGATTTGGAACGGGTGGATTTATTGGAGAGTTTGGCGCGCCGTTGGTATCCGATCGCCTGGGGCGTAAGCTGACGGCGCTGGTAGCTACTGCGGCAGGGACATTGTGCTTTGCAGCTTTTGTGTTATTGGATTTGCCTGCGGGGATGATGACATTGGCCATTGCTGGCGCCTCTTTTTTTATGTCTGGCGCGATGGCAATTTTGAATTCTGTTGTGCCCAGCGAGTCGGTACCCTCTTATTTGGTGGCGACTGCCACGGCATTCACACCAGCGGCCGGTGAATTGATGGGCGGCGTGGCTGCTCCTGTCGCGGCAGGCGTGTTGTCAGGCGTGTTGGGCACTGCGCAGGTGATGTATTTGCTGATTGGGTTACCTATATTAGTTTTTATAGGAGTTTTGTTTTTAGAGGAAACAGCGCCAGCGGTATTGGCACGAAAAAATAGTAGATAAAAAAATTATGCATGGAACGTCTTTTTTAGAGCTATCGTGTGTTATGATAGCTCTATTTTTTTATTAAAATTTGAAATATAAGATTTAAGTAGGTTGCTGTTATAGCCAGCACACAAAATGTTGTGCAAGAAATGGCGAAAAAGAAGGGCTAAATGAAGAAAAATATGGTATACTAATATTAATAAAAATTTTTAATGATTTAATAATAGATAACGAGAGGCGAAAAACTTGGTTACGTATTATGGCTTGATGGATATCGGCTCCAACACTATTCATGCGGTGGTTTACGCATGGGATGGACAGAAAAAGAAAAAGGTAGCTTCAAAAAAAGAGTTTGCAGGGTTGATTCAATATGTGGAAGGAGGAATTTTAAATGAAGAAGGTGCAGCAAGGCTTTGCAATGCAGTACAACAACTGAGTTTGCTGTTTTGTTCCTATCAATGTGAGGAGGTGCTGTATTTTGCTACAGCTGTTTTGCGTGTCATAGAGAATCAGAAGGAAATATTGCAGCAGGTAAAGAAACAAACAGGAAAGGAAATTGTTGTCATATCAGGACAGGATGAGGCATATTATGATTTTATCAGTTTGCAAAATTGCTCAAAAAGGCCTTGCGCTTTGGGACTGGATCTGGGCGGCGGCAGCGGTCAGGTATTTTATTATACGCAGAATGCTTTGGAGGCAAGCAGCAGCTATCCGATAGGTTGTTTGTATTTGTCAACACAATATGTTTCAGGCATTTTGCCAACTTTGAAGGAACGCAGTGAGATTCGAAATCAGGTTAAGGTGCAGTTGAAAAATGGGCCAGATTTTTGTTGCCTGGGGATAGATACACTATATGTGATGGGCGGTACTGGTAGAGCTTGCCTGTTGTTAGCAGAAAATTTGCAGGATGTATCTGTGCGAAAGGCAAAAGCTTGCCTGACTATTGGACAATTGAGAGACCTATTAGAGCTGATTCAGGAATCAGAAGAAGTTCTTATGCAGTTATTGCCTGAACGTTTGTATACCATCGTTCCTGGATTATTGGCGATTTTGACAGTGGCAGAATATGTTGGCGTGACAAAAGTAAATATTATAAAGGAAGGCGTTCGGGAAGGAATCTTACTTTCCCTGGTAAAGAAGGTGTAAGAAAGACGGTGAACAAAATGGCAAAAACACAACAGGGAAATGCAGCGTCTATGGAGATAATGCCAGAGGAAGAAAGGGGGGGCATGCCAGTGAATACGGTCCAGTGCCGCTACATTAATCGCGAAAAAAGTTGGCTGAAATTTAATGAGAGAGTGCTGGAAGAGGCGGAGGATGGCGGCAATCCCTTATTGGAAAGGTTGAAGTTTATAGCTATTTTTGCCTCAAATTTGGATGAATTTTTTATGGTGCGAGTGGGCTCTTTGTTTGATGAGTATGCTGTGGATGAAACGATAGTGGACAGTAAGTCGGGGATGACAATTCAACAGCAGTTGGATATGATTTTTAATGAAGTCTGCCGTTTATCACAGAGGCTGGGAGATGCATATCAAGAGATTATTTCAGCGCTGAAAATTTACCATTATGAGCAGATAAATTTCTCTACCGCGGAACCTTGGCTGGTGGAAAAAATGGACAGGTATTTTCAGACGGAACTGCTGCCATTATTGTCACCGCAAGTAATCAATCACCGCCATCCATTTCCTTTTTTTAACAATAAAGAATTATATATCGGGGTGCGTTTGAAAGGGCAGGAAGAACATGTAGGAATTGTGCCTGTATCGCCTTGTTTTCCTCGTAAAATGACGTTTCACAGTGCAGATGGACAGCAACATTATTTTACCCTTATTGAGGACATGATTGCCCATTATATGCCGCAGATTTTTAATGAAGCAGTTGAAGAAAGTTTTGTATTTCGGGTAACGCGCAATGGCGACATGGATATGGAGGATGAGGTCTATGATGAAGAAATAGACTGGCGCTTAACTATGGAGCAGCTTTTAAAACAGCGCAATAAACAAGCTGCAGTGCGATTGCAATTATCTAGACCGGTGCGAAAGGAAACATGGCAATATTTATGTGACAAGCTGCACCTTTCTGAGCGGGAAGTGGTCATAGAATCTGTACCGTTGGATCTTTCTTTTTGCTTTGATGGCTTTGAAGGCCTGAATCAAAAAAGAGAGCTGCATAACGAACCTCTCTATGCTTTACAGCCAGCAGGATTGGAGCGGGGGTGTTCTATGATTGGGCAAATCGCTGAAAAAGGCGATTTATTGCTATGTCATCCTTATCATAGTATGCGTCCTTTTATTGATTTGTTGGAACAGGCGGCGACGGATTCTTCTGTTATTTCCATTAAAATTACATTATATCGCCTGGCAACGAACAGTCGCATTGTCAATGCGCTAGTACGTGCAGCAGAAAACGGAAAAGAAGTATTTGTTGTGGTAGAGTTGCGGGCGCGTTTTGACGAACAGCACAATATTGATTGTTCTAAAAAGCTGGAAGAGGCTGGCTGCACGGTGATTTACGGTGTAGAGCATTACAAAGTGCATTCTAAGCTGATGGTGTTGACTTATCGAAAACATAATAAGATTCAATATATTACGCAGATTGGAACAGGGAATTATAATGAAAAAACAGCAAATCTTTATACAGATTTATCTTTGATTACAGCGCATGAAAAAATCGGTCGAGAGGCAGTAGAGGTATTTAAAAATTTGTCATTGGGAAAATTTATAGCGGATACGCATTATTTGCTGGTTGCGCCCAAATGTATGAAGCAACCATTGATGGAACTGATTGACAAGGAAATCCATTATGCAAAGAAAGGAGCGGCAGCATGTATTCTTATAAAAGTCAATTCTTTAAGTCACAAAGAATTGATTGACAAATTGATTGAAGCGTCTCAGGCAGGTGTGGAGATTACATTGCTGGTGCGGGGAATTTGCTGTTTGCAGGCAGGCATCCCTGGAATCAGTGACCACATCACGATTCACAGCATCGTAGGTCGGTATCTTGAGCATTCTCGGATTTATAGTTTTGGGGAAGGTAAGCGGCAGCAGATGTATATTGGCTCTGCTGATTGGATGAGCCGCAATATGGATTATCGCATAGAGGTTGCAGTAGAGATTTTGGACCACAATGTAAAGAAAACGTTGAATCAAATGTTGCAGTTATATTTATCAGATAACAAAAAGCTGCGTACTATGGATGAGCATGGCCATTATTGCAGAGCGGAGCGCATGGAACAGGAAGCGGTGGTGGACAGCCAAATTCAGTTATTCTCTTACTTTGAAAAAAAAGCACAAAAGGTCCAAAATAAGAAGACAACGCAGAAGCGTGAACAGAAAAAACGTAATAATCATAAAAAAATAGCTAATGATAAAAAAGAGAAGGAAAGAAAAAAAGTGAAAGAAAAGCAAAAAAAAGAGCAGTATGGTTTTATTCGCAAAAAAGATAAGCGGAAAAAATAAAAAATCAAGTTATGTCGGTTTTTGAGAAGGATTTTCTTAGGAACAGGCATAACTTTTTTGATTGTCTTGCGGCAATTTAGGTTACAATGTAGATATCATAATGTTTTGCGAAATTGAAAGACATGTGCGTGCATATTGCAGGATGGGGATGTCTGTTTTTGTACACAGTATAAGTTTATTTTGCAGAGATGACGCAGGTTTTTTGAAAAAATATGGTTTCTTCAGCATTTTTATGGTAAAATAGAAGAATTAAATTAGTTGATTGCTGAATCTCAAAAGGAGGCAGAAGTCTTTGCAGCAGTTTGAAGATAGAATTATTTTACAGGATATTGGACAGGCACAACAGATTGGTGGCTTAGCGGATGAAAATATTAGACTGATTGAAAAACGTACCGGCGCTTGTATTGTGGCGCGAGGACAGGAAATCCTGTTGGGCGGTTCAAAAGGGAGTGTAGCTGCTGCCAAATTGGTATTGGATTATCTGATAAAGCTGTCATACAAAAAGGAATTGACGCATAGCGATTTGCAGTATGCTTTGACATTAGGAAGCGATGATTCCCATGAAAAAATTGCCGATTGTTTAGGTGAGGTGATTCACAGCACCAATCGAGGCAAACAAATTCGTGCTAAAACTATTGGACAATACCGCTATGTGAAGGCAATTGAACAAAAGGATATCACTTTTGGGATCGGCCCTGCTGGGACAGGGAAAACCTATTTGGCTGTGGTAATGGCCTTGAAAGCCTTGAAAAATAAACAAGTAGAACGGATTGTGTTGACAAGACCAGCAGTGGAGGCAGGGGAAAAGCTAGGATTTCTACCAGGTGATTTGCAGGATAAGGTGGACCCTTATTTACGGCCGTTGTATGACGCGCTGTATGATGTATTAGGACTGGATATGGCTCAAAAATATATGGAGCGGCAAATTATAGAAATCGCGCCTCTGGCATATATGCGGGGGCGTACGTTAGATGATGCCTTTATCATTTTGGATGAAGCACAGAATACGACGCCGGAGCAGATGAAAATGTTTCTAACCCGTATAGGATTTGGCTCCAAGGCAGTTGTTACAGGTGATATTACCCAAGTTGATTTGCCAAAACACAGTCAGTCGGGACTACTGAGAGCGGAGGAGATTTTACAGGAAATTGACGAAATCAGTTTTCACCATTTAACGGCGCAGGATGTAGTGCGTCATCCGGTAGTGGCACGGATTATTGCAGCTTATGAAAGGGCTGAAAGTCAACGAAAGGATTGAAATATGGTTGATTTTAAAAAAGTTTATACGAGTATAGTTGATAAATATTTTCAGGAAAAAAGGCGCAGAATGGCAGTATGGACAGGACTGTTCTTTTTGATTTTCCTGCTGATCCTATCCAGCCATTTTGTGCCAGGACGTACCAACTGGGAAGTAGGAAGTGTATCCAGCCAGGATGTACAAGCTGACCGTTATTTGACTTTTGTAGATGAAGCCGGTACGTTGGCAAGGCAGCAGGAAGCACTGGCTACCTTTCAAGACGTTTATAAGATTGATTTAGAGAAATTTAACAGCATTACGATTGCAAGTATTTCTGACTCTTTTAACCGTTTGGAAGAGATTGCAGCAGTCAATAAAGGCGATACTGAAGTGACGACAGTAGATAAAATTGCGCAATTACATGATGTATTTGAATTTACTCTAGGACCTGATGAATGGGCAGCGTTGGCCAATCTTTCGGAAACTGAGATAAAATGGCTTTATGATAAGGGTATTGATTATGCCATTGATGTGATGAGCAAAGGGGTAGCACAGGAAGAACTGGAAAATGCCCGAGAAAAAATTATTCAATCGGTGCGTAATGACAGCTATATCACTGGTGCAGAAGAAAAATTTTTATTGGCAGTGCTGAATAAGGCTATTCTGTATCCCACTTATGTATTGGATACAGAGGCTACTGCTGCCAAGCGAACGGAAGTTTTAGCGACTGTAGAGCCGGAAAAAATTGTTGTGCAAAAGGGAGAATTGGTTGTACGCAAAGGAGAAATCCTCACAGAGCGGCAAAGCAGCATTTTAAATCAGCTTGGCTACAGTCAATCGGTATCACCAGGTTTGGTTGTGTTGGGACTGGCATTATTGATTGCAATTTTAATGGTGTTGGCGCGTACCTTTGTACAATATACAACGCCAAAAGTTTACCAGGATGAAAAACAAATGGTACTTTTGATGCTGCTAACTGCGGCGACGTTATTTTTATATGATTTGTTTTTAGCTTTATCCTTAAGTCCCGTTACAGAACGGGCGGCACAGGTAGGGTATCTAATTCCAGTATCTATGGGGACTATGCTCATTACCATCTTGTTGGATGTGCGGCTTGGTGTATTTATTGATTTGATATTGGCACTTTTTGTAGGGTTATATACAGAAAATTCCGCGTTTGCCATTGTTGCATTAATCGGCGGGTTAGCGGGCAGTATGGGAGTTGCTACTCTGGGGCAGCGTTCGGATATTTCCAGAGCAGCGTTTGGAATCAGCGGTATTAATGCCTGTACTGTCATTGCCTTGGGGATGATTATCAATCAGACGCCTGATGTGATTTGTTTTGGCGTATTGTTTGGCGTGTTCAATGGGCTTATATCTTCAATTTTTACAATGGGGCTTTTGCCTTATCTGGAGAATATCTTCGGGATTACAACATCCATTAAATTGTTAGAATTAGCCAATCCTAATCAGCCGCTTTTAAAAAAATTGCTGACGGAAGCGCCAGGTACGTATCATCATTGTATCATGGTAGGCAATTTGGGAGAAGCTGCGGCAGAGGCCATTGGCGCCAATGGGTTAGAAGTGCGCTTAGGAGCCTATTATCACGATATCGGAAAGTTGAAGAGGCCGTATTTTTTCTCAGAAAATCAGTTTTCGGGAAATAATCCTCACGATAATATTACACCGCAGCTCAGCACATTGATTATCACTTCGCACGTGAAAGACGGTGTGGAAATGGCGAAAGCAGCCAAGCTGCCGCCGGTGATTATCCAAATGATTGCGCAGCATCATGGGGACAGTTTGGTATCTTTTTTCTATTATAAGGCTAAGGAACAGGACAATGAAGTAAAAGAACGAGATTTTCGCTATGAGCAGTCCAAACCGCAAACGAAAGAAGCAGCGATTCTAATGATGGCCGATACAGTAGAAGCGGCAGTGCGCTCTAAAAAGAACGCTACGCCAGGACAAATTGAGGGCTTTATTCGCACATTAATCAAAGGAAAACTCAATGATGGTCAGTTTGATGAATGCGAGTTGACATTCCGTGATTTGGACCAGATTGCAACAGCTTTTGCTCGAGTTATAAATGGTATTTACCATAAAAGGATTGAGTATCCGTCTCAGACAAGTATGGGGGGTTCCCATAAACAGGAGGGGAAAAAATAAGATGACAGTGATCATTACCAATGAACAGGATAAAGTAGAGATTGCCGCGGATTGGTCGCAGCAGATTAATGAGGTTGCTGCTATTTGCCTGCGGGAAGAGGAAATCCCGGAAAGAGCAGAGATTGATCTGCTTTTTGTGGACAATGAAGCAATTCGGGAATTGAATCGGGAATATCGAGATAAGGATAGCGCCACAGATGTGTTGTCTTTTCCTATGTATGAGGCAGATGAACCAATAGACGATGAAGAAGAAATTCTTTTCGGTGATATAGTAATCTCTTTAGAAAGGGCTCAGGAACAAGCAGCTGAATATGGACACAGCCTGAAAAGAGAAGTTATGTATTTATTAGTGCATGGGTTGCTTCATTTAGCAGGATATGACCATATAGGGGAAGAAGATAAAAAGCAGATGCGGGAAAAAGAAGAGAGATTACTTGCAAAAATCGGAGCGATTCGTTAGAAAAAATAGCAGATGACAATCGCACCGTGAGAAAAAATAATTATTTTTGGAGGTTGGTTTTGTTTGGATACAGATGGTAGTATAACGCAGTTGATCTTTTTAGCAGTTCTAATTTTTCTGTCAGCACTCTTTTCTTCAGCGGAGACTGCGTTTTTATCGACGAATAAAATTCGTTTGCGCAATTTGCAGGAAGAAGGAGAGAAAAAGGCGGATCTGGTTTTGTTTATGTTGGATAACCAGAACAAACTGATTTCAGCCTTATTGGTAGGAAACAATATTGTGAACATCGGGTCATCTGCATTAGCCACAAAAATGGCCACAGAGGCATTTGGCAATGCTGGTGTGGGAATTGCAACCGGTATTATGACGCTTTTGGTATTGGTTTTTGGGGAAGTGATTCCAAAGAATTTGGCGGCAGCCCATGCAGAAACCTGGGCTATGTTTATTGCACCTTTTATTCGTTTGGTAAGTTTTGTGCTGACGCCAGTTGTCTTTTTGCTGACAAAGCTCTCTGATTTTGTTGTGCATTTCAGCAAATCAGACGACGAGGAAGACCCGACAATCACAGAGGATGAATTTAAAATTTTGGTGAATGTGGGTCAAGAGGAAGGTGTCCTGGACGAATCAGAATCGGAAATGATCAACAGTATTTTTGAATTTGATGAGACTGTGGTAAAAGCCATTATGGTACCTCGTATTGATATTGTGGCGGTGGATGTGGAGGATTCTATCAATGAAGCGCTACGCATTATTGTAGATGGTGGACATTCTCGGATTCCTGCTTATGAAGAAAGTATTGATAATATTGTGGGAATTCTCTATGCAAAGGATATCTTTGCCCATTTAGATGCTGATTTTGATACGATGAAAGTGAAGGAACTGTTGCGTCCTGCTTATTATATTCCTGAAACAAAAAAAGTTAGTGATTTGTTGAATGAACTGCGCCTGAAAAAAGTTCATATGGCCATCATTTTGGATGAATACGGTGGTACCAATGGTTTGGTGACCATTGAAGACCTCATTGAAGAAATCATCGGCGATATTCAGGATGAATATGACGTGGAGGATGATCTGATCGTGATGCATGGGGAGGATCATTTGGTAGCTGATGCCCGTGCGCCTATAGGCGATGTGGAGGATGCCTTTGATGTGGAGCTGGATGAAGAAATTTTAGAGGACAGTGAAGCGGATACCATCGGCGGTTTGGCATTTGAACATTTAGGCGGGATTCCTGCAGTTGGTGATGAAGTGACAGTGGGTCGATTCCTGATTCGTATTGTGGATGTAAGCGGAAGACGGATTTCCAAAGTGGAAATTTTGTTATTACCGCCAGAAGAAGAGGAGACAGAGGAAGATGACGAGTAACTGCGCAGATTTGCAATCTTGGGCGAGTTTGATTGCAGCAGCGTGGCAAGCACGGGAATATGCTTATGCGCCATACTCTGGATTTGCTGTGGGAGCTGCAGTAGAAACGAAACATGGAAATATATACAGTGGCTGCAATGTTGAAAATATCAGCTATGGTTTGACCAACTGTGCTGAGCGTACGGCGATGTTTCACGCCGTCGCTCATGGGGAAAGGCAGATTGTACGCATGGTGGTTTGCGCAGATACGCCGGAGCCTGTGATGCCTTGTGGCGCCTGTCGGCAGGTTATGCAGGAGCTGTGCCCTAATGTGGAAATTTTGTTGATAAATAAAGTAGGTCAAACACTGCAAACTACCATGCAGCAACTTTTGCCCAACGGGTTTCAGCAGTTTCCACAACAGAAAAACAAATTAAAGGAGACGAAGCAAAAATGAAAACGGGTTTTGTGGCATTGGTGGGACGACCAAATGCCGGTAAGTCTACGTTGCTCAATCAGATTTTAGACCGGAAAATTGCAATTGTATCTGACAAGGCACAGACGACACGGCATCGAATCACAGGAATACTGACCAATGAGATGGGGCAGATTGTGTTTATGGATACGCCGGGGATTCATAAGCCGCGGCATAAACTGGGTGAGCGCATGGTGGAAATCGCCCAGAGCTCGTTGTATGATGCGGATGTAATTTATTATTTGGTAGATGTGACCAATGACTTTGGGGCAGGGGAACAATATATCTTGCAGCAGCTGCAAAAAACGCAAGCACCGGTATTTTTAATCTTGAATAAGATTGATCGTCTAGAAAAATCCGGTGTACTGGCTTTGATTGACCATTGGAGAAGCCGGATGGATTTTGCAGAAATCTTTCCTCTGTCAGCGAAAAAAGGCGATAATGTAGAACGCTTAGTGGAAACAACCTTCAGTTATTTAGAGGAAGGTCCTCAGTTTTATCCAGCTGATTCGGTGACTGACCAGCCAGAGGAAATCGTAATAGCAGAGTTGATTCGGGAGCAAATATTACTTGCGACAAGGGATGAGATTCCGCACAGTATTGCTGTGATTGTGGAGCAGATGAAGCTGCAGGATGACGGGAAAATTTATGTTGGTGCTACCATTTATGTGGAAAAGGACAGTCAAAAAGGAATTATCATTGGTCGTGGCGGTATGATGCTGCGGAAAATCGGCAGCAAGGCGCGCAGAGAGATAGAATACTTGTTAGGTGAAAAAGTATATCTGGATTTATGGGTGAAAGTGAACGAGGATTGGCGTAATAAAGAAAGCGCAATCAAGTCATTCTATTTCGATGATGACAGCGACGAATTTTAAAAAACTGACAGAGGTTGCAATATATCTCTGTTTTTTTGTTTATTGTGGGCGAGATGTGAAAAAGAAAAGAAGGCAAGAACAATGATTTGTAATAAAATGAGAGTGGGGAAAGAGCTGTCCGTTGTGGATGGATTTTTAATTTTATTGTGCACATTTTTGTTCATGAATCTTTTGGTCGGCAGTGGAATCCTTCCTGTAAAATTTTTTGCCGACAGACTTCCGGGAAGTAGCACTTCGGTGAATATAGTTTTGGTGCAGCAAGTGATACAGAGCTTGGTTATGGTTGGGTTGATAGGATTCTTTCTGCGGCTGCGGGGTAGCTCCTTGGGGCAAATCGGATTGCGTCCTTTTCGGCAATGGCGTTGGATTGGGTTATCTTTATTATTTGGAATTGTCACCTTTTTTGTGATGCTGTTGGTTACGGCTTTCTTGGTAAGGTTATTTCCCCAGTGGGCCAAACCGCAAACCATCACCGAATTGATTATGCAGGCGAAAACCGACTGGGAGTGGTTTGCTATCATTCTGATTGTTTGTGTGCTGGCGCCGTTCAGCGAAGAATTACTGTTTCGCGGTTATATCTATCACAGTCTGCGTCAATACAAGACTGTGGGATTCAGTATCATCATGACATCCTTATTATTTGGCTTTATGCATTATGACTTGTTTCGCTTACTGCCATTGACGCTTGTGGGAATCTGTTTGAATTTAGTGTCCATTCGTTCCGGGACCTTGTGGGGTTCTATCGTGATGCATGGAACATGGAATTTTATGATGACTGTGTTGATGATGACAGGGTGATTTGAGAGAAGAATTGAGATTTATATGCAGAAGTTTGTTGCCGGTTAGAGATATTAGAATTGGAGTGAATAAATTTGAATGTAGGAGATCGGATACAAGTAACCATTACAGGAATTTCCCATCAAGGATATGGAATTGGTCGCTATGAAAACTTTGTGGTGTTTATACCTGGTGCTATGCTGGAAGAACAGGTTGAAGGGGAAATTATAGAATGTAAAAAAAGAATGGCTACAGCGCGCTTGGTGAAGATTATAGAACCGGTAGCGCAGCGTATTGAGCCTCAGTGTGTGCAGAGTAGCCGCTGCGGCGGTTGTGAGCTGCAGCATTGCAATTATGCCTATCAGTTAGAAGCGAAGCGGAGAATTGTGCAGGACGCCCTTACACGTTTGGGACAGGTGGAGGTAACTGTAGAGCCTACATTGGGTATGGAAAACCCATGGCGGTATCGCAATAAGGGTATTTTTCATGTGGACTACAGCGATGGAACGGTGCGTCTGGGCTTTTATGAGTATGGCAGCCATCAGTTTGTGCCGGCAGCGGCTTGTCAACTTTTTAGTGAAACGGTAAACGGGCTAGTGGCGTTTTTGGAAGCGCAGATTCAAAACAGCGGAAAGGCCTATTATATTCAGAAGGTAATGATTCGCGAGAGTCGTTGCAATGGGGATCTGATGGTAGCACTGGTCACAAAAGATTCTGCTTGGCGTTTGCCTCAATTTGCCGAACAACTATTGCAATATCCCCACGTGGTGTCAGTGTATCATAATATCAATACCAATGAGAAGGTAATGCTGGGGCGCACTTTCCGTCTGCTGGCAGGACAGTCTACTATAGAAGACACCGTTGGCATGCTGCATTTTCAAATTTCACCTCAGTCTTTCTTCCAGATTAATAATGGGCAGGCAGAGGTGCTCTATCAAAAAGCCTTAGAGTTTGCCCAATTGACCGGTAAAGAGCAGGTGGCGGATGTATATTGCGGGATTGGTACGATTTCATTGTTTTTGGCCCAGCAGGCGGGACAGGTGATTGGCATCGAGTCGGTGGCACAAGCAGTGCAGGACGCAAAAGAAAATGCCAAAACAAACAACATTACAAATTGTAAATTTATAGCTGAAAAAGCAGAAAACTGGTTGCCAAAATGGGTGCAAAAAGGCAATCAATTGGATGTAGCCGTTGTAGATCCGCCGCGAAAAGGCTGTGAAACTTCAGTGCTGGATGCCTTGGTTACCAGCGACGTACAACGTATCGTGTATGTGTCCTGTAATCCCTCCACCTTAGCACGGGATGTGAAATATCTGGGCCAATACGGGTATCAGGTGATGAAAGTGCAGCCAGTAGATTTATTTTGCCAAAGCTGGCATGTGGAGACAGTTGTAATGCTTTCCCACAAATAATAGGGGTAGTATCGATGTAAAAGTCGAGTTCGGTGAGGTTGAGAAGAAGGTAAGATTTTTGCTCAGTACAGGGGAAATAAAAGTGAGGATGAATTATTACATCCGACATCTTAGCAGTTATCGATGCAGAGAAAGGTAAGTTTAAATAATTTGTCGAAATTAACGATTAAGATAAAGATAATAATTGAGTAGCGTGATGAAGGGGGGAGCGTATTATGAGAGGCAAAACAATTCGACATTTTTTGATTGATGGACAGGTGGATGGAAGATGGAGCAGTGAGCTTTCTAATTGGACAGGCAAAGCGTATAAAATACCACGCACGTATATTAATCAATGTTCTGACAGGAAAGATTTAGGCAAGACAGGTGTATATTTTTTAATTGGACGCAATGATGAAACAGATGTAGAACAAGTATATATAGGGGAAGCTGAAAATATATTAAGCAGATTGAAGCAGCATCTTTCTGAAAAAGATTTTTGGACAGAATGTGTGGTATTTGTTAGTAAGGATAATAATTTGAATAAAGCACATATAAAGTATTTGGAAAATCACTTATATCTCTTGGCAAAAGAATCAAAAAGATATGAAGTGATGAATAGTAATGTGCCGACAGAAGCATCAATATCTGAGATGGATTGTGCGGAGATGGATGAGTTCATTGATAATATGCGTTTAATATTAGGCGTATTAGGGCATAAAATTTTAGAACCTTCCATGAACAGAAAGAGTAATAAGAATATTGTGCTTTTTTATTTTCAGGAAGCAAGTGGCAAGCCTGTTTCAGAAGGGTTTGTAGTATTAAAAGGCTCAGAAATTGCTAAAAATGTGGCATCGTCATTATCGAGGTCGATTATAAATAAGCGACAAGTGTTGATTGACAAAGGAATTGTTGATGGAAATTTTATTTTCACACAAGACTGGATATTTTCAAGTCCATCACTTGCAGCCAAAATAGTAGCAGGATATAGCGTTAACGGCAGAAATGTCTGGAGAGATAAAAATGGAGTGTCGTTAAAAGAAAGAGAAACAGAAGACTAAGTTTTGCGAGAAACAGATAACGTCGCTGAGTGCATCATATTGCCGTCGTAGGCGAAGGTATAGGAAAACAGAAAAGTGTAAAAAGCAAAAATTTTCCGAGAGTTGGAACAGTTTTGAAAATTTGTTTCAACTCCCGGATTTTTTGTTTGCTGTGCAGTGCGTTAGAGAAGTTTTGTAGATACGATTACTAAATAAGAAAAACCTTTGAGTCTGCTGTTAGAATCCATCTCGCTTCTACTTGTTATCATGGCGGTGCTCACAGTCGTCTTTATGTGTTTTGATGGGAATTTTCGTAAGCACGGCGAATTTCCTCAGGCATGTCTTCTGGTTTCATACGTGTAACGCGGTCCTCATTGCCATCTTTTAAGGCTTCTTCATAATACCAGCATTTAAAATTCAGCATATCGAGCACGCGGTTCATGCGGACGAGTTCGGCTTCTACCTGACGTCTTTGTTTTAGAAATAGATTGAGACGCTGGGGATAGGTTTCGCTTCCCTGGATGCACCAGTCCATAAACTGTTTGATATCTTTAATTTCCAGACCAGATTTTTTCAGGCATTCAATAACCCGTAGCGCATCAATTTCTTTTTCACCAAAACGGCGAATTCCAGAAGTGCGCTGTATTTCAGGAAAAAGTCCTTCTTTATCATAATATCGCAGGGTAGAAATAGGAATATGGAATCGTTCAGACACCTGGCCAATGGTGTACATCATATCACTCCTCAAAAATTCAAAAAATATATTGACCTAAAGTTAGGTTTAGATGCTATAGTAATCTTATCAGATAGAAATCATACTGTCAATTAGATTCTAGGAGGAATGAAACGTGGAAGAAAAATTGAATTTGACTCAGGAATGGGATAAAGTTTTTCCAAAAAACGAGAAGGTGGAGCACAGAAAAATTACTTTTCACAACCGCTATGGTATTACTTTGGCGGCTGACTTGTATATGCCAAAAGGCGTAGAGGGAAAGCTTCCGGCTATTGCGGTAAGCGGCCCATTCGGAGCGGTGAAGGAACAGTCCTCCGGTCTGTATGCACAGGCGATGGCGGAGAGAGGCTTCTTGACTATTGCTTTCGATCCTTCTTTTACTGGTGAGAGCGGCGGTACTCCGCGAAATGTAGCCTCTCCGGATATTAATACCGAGGATTTTCAGGCGGCGGTAGATTATTTGTCCGTGCAGGACAATGTTGATGCAGATAAGATTGGAATCATCGGGATTTGTGGCTGGGGTGGAATGGCGTTAAATACAGCAGCTCTTGATACGAGGATTAAGGCGACAGTGGTCTCTACAATGTATGATATGACCCGCGTCAATGCAAAAGGTTATTTTGATTCAGAGGATAGTGAAGCTGCTCGCCACGAAAAACGCAAAGCACTCAATAGGCAGAGAACGATTGATTATAAAAACGGAACCTATGCAAGAGCAGGCGGGATGGTGGACCCTCTGCCGGAAGATGCGCCGTTTTTTGTAAAGGATTATCATGCGTACTATAAAACGGAGCGGGGTTATCATGCCAGATCGTTGAACTCCAATGAGGGGTGGAATGTGACTTCTACATTGTCCTTTCTGAATATGCCCATTCTGCAGTACAGTCAGGAAATCCGCAGCGCAGTGCTCTTGATCCATGGGGAGAAAGCCCATTCCTGCTATTTTAGCAGAGATGCCTTTTCAAAATTGACGGGGGATAATAAGGAGTTGATGATCATTCCTGATGCCTCGCACACAGATCTTTATGATAGGATGGATGTGATTCCCTTTGACAAGATGACGGAGTTTTTCAGAAAGTATATGGCGTGAGGGAAGATTTTTAGAAAGACTGCATAATTTTTATCAGCAGTTGTTATAGAGAAAATAGAAAATAAAAAGATGAGAGAAGCACAGTTCTGCAGAGAAACTCTGTAAAGCTGTGCTTTTTTGTGGCAATGGCTTCAGGAATGTTCAACTGCTGGGAATATTTTACATATTTCTATTCTAGTATGCTGGCCTCAATTGCACCAAAGAAAATGGGAATATATATTGGTAAATGAGAGCGAAAATGGGTATGGTTTTATGGCAGGGTATGGAGAAGGAGAGTAATCGGCTGGGCAAGGGAGCAGATTCCCCCCTATGCAACAAAATGTTATACCGGGGGGCTGAGAAGATAAAAAATTAAAGATGGCAAATGTGTGACAAATCTGCTACAATAAAATAAAAATAATCTATATGATAGATAAATAGGGGATGGGACGGATGAAAAAGGTTACCAATGTGTTTTGCTCCAAGAAAACAGGCAGCGAGTGTACCTGCGGCTGCAGCTGCGGGACTTGCAGGGATTGGCTGGGAAGATTTAATTCGGGCTTAGCGGGATACTATCTAAAGGAGCTCTTGGAGGATCCATCGAAGCTGGAGGAGTTTGAATCGACACAGGTGGGGAAATGGTACACGGACAAATCTCTGGCAGCGCGAGTGTATCGCAAGGAATATTTGCAGGCGGACTGATGGTTTTCATCGGGAAAATCAGCGCACTTCAAAAAATATTTCTTTAACAGACGGGTGTAAAAAATACGGCAAACCCTTGACGGAATGGGCAATATCGGGGATAATAAATAAAATGTGGACAAAGATGGACAGAGGATAAGAAGGGAGTATTTCTATATGAAACCAGTAGTGGCAATTGTTGGTCGACCCAACGTGGGAAAATCGACATTGTTTAATCGGCTTACCCGCACCCATTTGGCGATTATCGAGGATTACCCCGGTGTGACCCGGGATCGTCTTTATCAGGATGCAGAGTGGAATAATCGTGTATTTACGTTGATTGATACCGGCGGCATTGAGGTAAACAGCGAGGACACCATTCTTTCCAAGGTGCGCAAGCAGGCGCAGGTCGCCATGGAAGAAGCGGACGTCATTGTTTTTATGTGCGATATCAAAGCAGGGGTAACCATTGAGGATATGGAGATTGCCCAAATGCTGCGGCGGACAAAAAAAGAAGTCATTTTGGCAGTAAACAAAGTAGAAAATTTTGAGAATACGGATGATCTTTATGAATTTTATCAGCTGGGCTTGGGAGAACCTTATCCTATCTCTGCCAGTCATGGTATGAATACTGGAGATTTGCTGGATCGCCTGATGGAATTGTTGGAACAGTTTGACGGGGATGACTATGAACCGGATATCATCAAGATTGCAGTCGTTGGTCGGCCCAATGTGGGCAAATCTTCACTGACCAATGCGATTTTGGGACAGGAACGCTCTATTGTGAGCAATATTCCCGGTACCACACGGGATGCCATTGATACGAGTTTTGAGCGCAATGGCCAGCGCTATGTTATTATAGATACGGCGGGGATGCGGCGCAAGAGCAAGGTGGCGGAGACCACCACGGAGCGCTACAGTGTCATCCGTTCTTTGCGGGCTATTGACCGCAGTGATGCGGTGCTGATGGTAATCAATGCGGAGGAAGGCCTGATTGAACAGGATAAAAAGATTGTGGGCTATGCCCATGAGCAGGGAAAGGCCATTATTTTGGTGGTGAATAAGTGGGATCTCATCGCCAAGGATGATAAGACAGCCTCTGTCATGGAGAAAAAGATTCGCAGTGAGCTGTTATTTTTACAGTATGCGCCTATGGTTTTTGTGTCTGCGGAGACCAAGCAAAGGGTTAGCCGTATTTTAGATTTGGTAAATGGGGCTGTGGAGCAGAATGCGATGCGGGTGCATACCAGTATTCTGAATGAGATTGTCCGGGATGCGATGCAGCTCAATCCGCCGCCTTCTGATAAGGGAAAGCGGCTGAAAATTTATTATGTTACACAGAGCGGTGTAAAACCGCCCACCTTTGTATTTTTTGTGAATGAACCGGAATTGATGCATTTTTCCTATGAGCGGTTTTTAGAGAACAAGATTCGTGAAAATTTTGGCTTTGAGGGTACACCAATCTGCATTGTTGTGAAAAAACGGTCTGAGGAGTGAAGACGATGAGATGGGTTTTGGTGATACTGTGCGCTTATTTTTTGGGCGCTGTTCCCTTTGGCTACATTGTGGGACGGGCAAAGGGTATTGATATTCGCCAGCATGGCAGTGGCAATGTAGGGTTTACCAATGTGTGGCGTACACTGGGCATTGCACCGGCGGCGGTGGTGCTGGCAGGCGATATGGGAAAGGGCTGGCTGGCAGCTTGTATTGGTTTTCAGCTGGCAGGAGAGACAGGGGCGTTAGTTGGTGGTCTGGTGGCTATCATAGGTCATACGCTGAGCTGCTTTATTCATTTTAAAGGCGGTAAGGGCGTAGCTACCGGAGCCGGTGTGGTGCTGTACATGTCACCGGTGACCATTGCGGTGTGTGCGGCGGTGCTGATAATCTTGTGCGCGACGACCCATTATATGTCAGTGGGCTCTATTTGCGCAGCATGGCTGGCTCCTGTGATGCTCTATGTTACCTATGCGCCCATCCAATACACTCTGGGTATAGGTGCGGCAGCTCTGTATGTGATTTATCTGCATATTCCCAATATTAAGCGCTTGATGAACGGCACGGAGAATAAAATTGGAATGAAGAAACAGTAAAGCGAGGGGTGGATAGAGATGAGTAAGGTAGGCGTAATAGGCTGCGGAAGCTGGGGCACGGCATTGGCAGTCGTACTGGCCGGAAATGGCGAGACGGTGCAGATGTGGTGCCGCCGTCAGGAACAGGCTGACGAAATGAATGGGACGCGGGAAAACAAAAAATATTTGGCCGGTGTTGTGTTACCGGAAGGCATTCAGGTGCACACTGATTTGCAGGAGGTATTGACCGGTGCAGAGTATGTGCTATTGGCAGTGCCCTCTCAGTCTTTGCGAGAAATATTGGAGAAGATTAAGGATTTGCTGCCGCCTGAGGCCATACTGATCAATACGGCAAAGGGTCTGGAAGTGGGCACCAAGCTGCGTATGAGTCAGGTGACAGAGGAAGTTATTGCGGGGAGCGGAGAACGCTTTGTGGTTTTATATGGCCCCAGCCATGCGGAAGAAGTGGGCAGAGGACTGCCAGCGGCGGTAGTGTCCTGCTCGGCGAATGAAAATGCGGCGAGGGCAGTGCAGGATTTGTTTATGTCTCCGTCTTTCCGTGTCTATACCAATGATGATCTCATCGGCGTGGAGATTGGGGGAGCTATTAAAAATATCATTGCCATTGCTACCGGTATCGCCATTGGTTTGGGCTTGGGGGACAATGCGCAGGCGGCGCTTCTGACCCGCGGCATGGCGGAAATCACGCGCTTGGGCACCCATCTGGGCGCAGACCCGCTGACCTTCTCCGGTCTCACCGGAATCGGCGACCTGGTGGTGACCTGCACCAGCCGGCATAGCCGCAATCATCGCTGCGGTTTGGCTTTGGGAGAAGGGAAAAAGCTGGAGCAGATTTTGCAGGATATGGGTATGGTGGTGGAAGGTGTAAAGACTACCAAGGCTACAATGGAGCTGGCCCAAGAGCTGCACATTTCCATGCCTATCACAGAAATGATGTATCGTGTGCTTTTTGAGGATTTTCCGGTGCAGCAGGCGGTGAGTGAGCTGATGTGCCGCAATAAGAAGAGTGAGTTGGAAATGGAAATGCTGGGTGTGTAACGGCACAGTAAGAGATTGAGGTGAGCGAAATGCGCAGTAATCCTGTTGGAAAAGCAGTACGGGCAGTGTGGAATATGAAGCAGACGTTGCCCCTTACGGTAAATTTGATGAGGGATAGCCGTGTGGCCCGCTGGAATAAGCTGGTTTTCTTGTTTGTAACCATAGGCTACTTACTTTTCCCATATGATTTTATTTTTGATTTTCCGATTTTTGGACAGCTGGACGATTTGGCTATTTTATTGTATATGCTGAACTGGTTTATCACCCGCACGCCCAGTGCCATTTTGGAGGAATACGGCTGGAGTGAAAAGCAGCAAAAGTTAAAAAATAAGAAAGACAAAAAGGTTAAAAAAGATAAGAAAAAGAAGAAAGCATTGATATAGTGAAAGTACCAGCAAGGGCTACAGCAGCTCTTTCCAGATCGAAAGGCTTGTGCTGTGAAAAAAGCAAGGCGGAAACAAAACAGAAGGTGACAAAAATGATCATTGATTTGCAGAATGTGAGCTATCGCAAAAATGGAAAGACAATTTTAGACGGCATTAACTGGCAGGTAGAGGCCGGCGAGCATTGGATTATTTTGGGGCTGAACGGCTCCGGCAAAACCACACTGCTCAATCTGATTAACGGTTATATTTTTCCTGCTTTCGGCGGCAGCGCCAATGTGTTAGGATATCAATTCGGAAATTGTCCTATTGCCGATTTGCGCAAGCATATTGGCTGGATATCCAATTCTCTGTCGCAGAATATTCCTGTGAATGAAACGCCGCTGGATATTATTTTGAGCGGAAAGTTTGCCAGCATCGGTTTGTGGGATGAGGTGAGCGAGGAGGACATTGCCAAGGCAGAAGGCGTGATGGAGAAGCTGGGTATTGCCAAATTGCGGGAGCGCACCTATGGAAGCCTGTCTCAGGGAGAAAAACAAAAGGTGATTATCGGTAGAGCGCTGATCAGCGACCCGGAAATTATTATATTTGACGAAGCCTGCAATGGACTGGATATTTTTGCCAAAAAAGATTTGTACGGAATCATCGAAAAATTGGCGCAGGAGCAGAAGAGTATCTTTTTTGTCACCCACAACACCGATGAGATTTTGCCTATTTTCAACAAAGCATTGTTGATTAAGGAGGGTAAGATACACTCAAAAGGAGACTTAAAGGAAGTCATTCAGCAGGAGAATCTGCAAGATTTTTATGGCTCCGATGTGGATGTATTTGAGCGGGATGATCGATTTTTCCTCTTCGCCCGGTAATAAGGCGGATATGGGATTATCTGTGCAGTCTGCCGTTGCGATATGGGACACCATATTGCGGCGGCAGGCTGTATTTGTTTTAACCTCAGCAAAACCGGTATATCTGTGTTTCGGTGAGAATATAATCCATTGGTAGGTCATGGGCATCGGTGGGCAGCTTGCCGTTGTATATTTGGCACTGATAAGCCAGGGCAACTCGTTTTACGTTGGTTCGGAGGCGGAGTAGATATCGGTCGTAATAGCCGGCACCGAAGCCTAGACGATTGCCGAAGGTGTCAAAGGCAATGCCGGGAATGACAGCCAAATCAATTTGTTCCGGCGGGATGAGCTGCCAGGCGGCAGGAGGCAGCTCACCGATGCCGTAATGGTTGGGCACAAGCTGCTGGAAGGATGGGAGCAGGCTCATTTCCATCAGGCCGTTTTGCGGCATACAGATGGGCAAGAGCATGTTTTTTTGCTCCTGCCAGCCCTTTTCATAAATAACAGCAGTGGACACTTCATTTTGGAAGGATTGATACAGCATCACAGTATGGCTGTTTTGCCACAAGGGCAGGGAGAAAAGACGATTGGCGATTTGCTGACTGTATTGCTGTACCTGTTGGGGCGACAGCTGGGCGCGGAGCTGCTTATAAGTGCGGCGAAGTTGATTTTTCATAGATTGCATTCCTTTCCGGCAGGATTTTTTTAGGAAAGGCAAGAATTAATTCACATATTGTGCTCTGTATGATAGGGAAAAATCTTGCCTATGAAATCATTATAAAATATTTTTCCATTTTGGCAAATTTTTTTTGAAAATCCCTTGCTTTTTTTAAAATAGGTGGTATTATATAAATGTTAGCACTCGATGATGTTGAGTGCTAACAAAACATACAACCTTGTTGAAAAATAAATTCTATATCTAAAAATCTTTAAGGAGGATTTCAATTATGAGTATCAGACCAATTGGTGACAGAATTGCAGTAAGACCTGTAGCGGCAGAGGAGACCACAAAGAGCGGCATTGTATTGCCAGGCTCCGCACAGGAGAAACCCCATCAGGGCGAGGTCGTTGCAGTTGGCAGTGGTTATGTGGCACAGGCTACAGGACAGCGTATTCCGTTGGAAATTAAAGTTGGCGATAAAGTGGTATACGGAAAACATGCCGGCATCGAGGTCAAATTTGACGGTGAAGAGTTGGTACTGTTGACAGAAAATGATGTTCTGGTTGTAATTGAATAAATTTGTGAAGGTTAGTTTGATAAATTGTGTGCAAGAGTGAATCGTTTAGGAGGCAAATAACAATGGCGAAAGAAATTCGTTTTGGAGAAGAAGCCAGAAAATCTCTGGAAATTGGTGTGAATGCAGTAGCAGAAGCAGTGAAAGTGACATTAGGGCCAAAGGGCAGAAACGTAGTATTGGGCAAAAAATACGGTGCACCGGTGATTACCAATGACGGTGTATCCATTGCCCGTGAAATTGATTTGGAGGACCCATTTGAGGATATGGGCGTACAGCTTTTAAAAGAAGTAGCCACAAAGACAAACGACGTTGCCGGCGACGGTACCACGACAGCTACCGTATTGGCGCAGGCAATGGTACATGAGGGCTTAAAAAATGTAGCAGCCGGTGCCAATCCCATGGTAATTCGCCAGGGGATTCAGAAGGCAGTGGAAACTGCAGTGGAAGCCATTGGCTCGCTGTCTCAGAAAATTGAGACCAAAGAAGAAATCGCTCAGGTTGCCGCTGTATCCTGCGACGATCCCAAAATTGGCGAACTCATTGCCGAAGCTATGGAAGTAGTGGGCAAGGAAGGGGTTATCACAGTAGAAGATTCCCAGACCTTTGGTACCACTTTGGATGTGGTAAAAGGAATGCAGTTTGACCGCGGTTATATCTCTCCTTATATGGTGACAGACACAGAAAAAATGGTTTCAGTATTGGATAACCCGCTGATTCTTTTGACCGATAAAAAAATCAGCAATATCCAGGAAATTTTGCCTGTATTGGAGCAAGTTGTGCAGGCCAGCCGTCCGCTATTGTTGATTGCTGAAGACGTGGAAGGGGAAGCTCTGACCACCATGTTATTGAACAAACTCCGCGGCACCTTTACCTGTGTAGCTGTAAAGGCTCCAGGCTTCGGTGAACGGAGAAAAGAAATGCTGAAAGATATTGCTATTTTGACAGGCGGGCAGGTTGTAACCGATGAATTGGGCTACAAGCTGGAAGATACCACACTGGATATGCTGGGCAGCGCTGCCAAAGTAACCGTGGGCAAGGAAAACACCACCATCGTGGAAGGCGCTGGGGATAAAGCTGAAATCGAAGCTCGTGTTGCCCAGATTCGTGTACTGGCCGAAGAGACCACTTCCGATTTTGACCGTGACAAATATATGGAACGTGTTGCCAAATTGGCAGGCGGTGTTGCTGTCATTCATGTAGGCGCAGCTACTGAGACCGAATTGACCGAGAAGAAACATCGCATTGAGGATGCTTTGGCAGCGACTAAGGCAGCTGTACAGGAAGGGATTGTTCCTGGCGGCGGTACTGCTCTGATCAACATTTTGCCTGCTCTGGAAGGCATCAAAATGGATGCGGACGATGCCCAGACCGGTGTGAATATTATCAAACGTGCCTTGGAAGAACCGGTACGTCAGATTGCCTTCAATGCCGGAAAAGAGGGCTCTGTCATTGTAGAAAAAGTGAAAGCGCTGCCACTGGGTCAGGGATACAACGCTCGTACAGATGTTTATGAAGATATGATTCAGGCCGGTATTGTAGACCCTGCAAAGGTAACTCGTTCTGCACTGCAGAATGCAGCAAGTATTGCTTCTATGATTTTGACTACCGAAAGTTTGGTAGCTGATGTGACAAAAGAACAGCCAATGCCGATGGATGGCGGTATGGGCGGCATGATGTAAGAGTTTCCCTGGAATGGGGAAGCATGCCATGAAAAGAAAAAGAGGGCAGTTGAGCAGAAAATCGTGAAAATGCCTCTAAAATAGTGGAAAGGCTGTTGGCAGATCATTTTGCCGGCAGCCTTTCTCGTATGTGTGCAATTTACACCATCTTCAAGTCGATAGCGCTTGACAAAATGCTGAAAAGGGTGTACATTTCAGATAGGTTTTGTAGGAATGAAATGCAGTAAGGGGGAAATGCTATGGGGCGAGCAGGAAGAGAAAAACAGTTTTTTTCCATCAATCAGTGGCTCTTTATTTTGCTGTTGTTGCTGCTTTGCCTATTCTGTACAGGTTGCAATGCCAAAGAACAGCAGAGGTCTGCACAGAAACAACCTGAAGTATATATTGTCTATGACAGCAGCCGCACCACCAATGACTGGGACTATTTGTACGGAGCTATTGATGAAACCGGCAGGATGGTCTTGCCGATGGAGCGCCGCAATGTGGAGGTCGTTTATGATAGAGAAAAGGGGCAGCAACTATGGCTGCGGACGATAACGGTAACGGTGGATGATCCCTCACTTACAGCGGAGGAGCTTTATGACGAGGACAACTATAAGCATATTCACTATCAATATCAGCTGTACGATTTGGACGGTACCTTTTTGCAGGATTTGGGGCAACGGTTGGTGGTCGCTGTCTATGGCGATTATGTATTATATAATGATGGCAGACTGGAAAGCCGCAAGACCGGTGAGGTCCTTTTAGAAGATGTAGGCTATATGATGCAGAATGGGGATTTTTATATTCTGCAGAATCAACAGGGCGACGGTTATCGCATTGCTGATGGCTCCTTGAAGATACTGCGAGAATATACAGACTGTTGGATATATGGAGAGCAGTGGCTTGTAGTGGAGCAAGACGGAAAGATGGGCGTCTATGGATTGGATGGTACAGAGCGGATTCCTTGTGATTACGATAAGGTTCGTGGCTGCAATGCTCCTGGTGTGGATTTGTGCATCGCGCAAAAAGGAGAGCAGTTCTTTGTCATTTCCCTGGAGGACGGCGCTGTGCGGTATGCCAGTGCGGCACAGGATGGAGTCCAGGAAATGGAGATTGTCTATGCGGATGATGATGTGATGCTCATGGATTTTTCCAGATATGAGCAAGGTGAGTGGCAACAGGCGATGCAGATGTATAACTATGAGGGAGAAGCGGTCAGTGAGCGCTATGAAACAATTTACAGAGAATATACCGATACGGATTGCTATTTCATTGCGAGAGATCTGTCGAGGACACCACTACTTTTGAACAGGCAAGGCGAAGTGGTTTTTGAAGGCGCACCGGATACATGGCTGCAGATAGCGGGGAACGGTCGCCTGATTTACAGCGATTGGAAGGACAACAAGGCGCAGCTTTTGGATTTGGAGGGCAATAAATACGGTAGCCGCGACTATGAGAGCATCAATTCCGTATATCTTTATAATGGCTCCTTGGAAACTGAGCAGAAACCTTCTCTTTTACTCGGCCGTTATCGCTATGGCGGCAGCGAGCTCTGTGATTTACTGGATTTGAACGGAAACATTCTCATTGAGAAAGCAAAAAATATTGCGGTGATGTCGGAGGATCGTTTCTGGGTGGAAAAGGGTTTTTCCCAAGGGCTTATGGATGATCAGGGAAATTGGTTGTTTCAGCAGTCGCTGTTTGATTCGGCAGTGGATGAATAGCAACCTGGCGTCAAATACAATGTGATGTGGGAAGTGCCCGAAAATTTTGGATTTTAGGACAGGAGGATATTATGCAGGAAGAAAATAAATCTAGAGCGCGGCAACGAAGACTGCAGCATCAACAGGAGAAAAAACAGCAGCAGATGAGAATCATTGCAGCGGTTTTGGCGATCCTTTTGATAGGAATTGTATGTATTGTTTTTATGGGGAAAATGACTGGACAGGAGGCAGAACAGCCTGCAGATAATCCTGTTTCGGTGGATGAGAGCCCGAATAGCGGGGATGATTTGCAGCAAACAGTACAGATTCCAATCCTGCCGGAGGAGGAAAGCTGGAAAACTGTATTGGTGAACAGCAGTCATGCCTTGGCGGATGGATATATGCCCGAATTGGTAACGGTAGACAATACCGATTTCAAATTTGACAAGCGGGCGGCAGATGCAATGAACACAATGCTTCAGGATGCCCGTGCAGAAGGGCTGTCTCCAATGATTTGCTCTAGCTATCGCAGTTGGGAACGTCAGACCACTTTGTTTGAAAAGCAGGTAGAAAAGCAGCAGGCTGCGGGGTTGTCTTATGAGGATGCCTACGAAAAAGCAAAAACAGTGGTGGCTTATCCGGGTACCAGCGAACATCAAACAGGTTTAACGGCAGATATTGTGGCAACGAGCCATCAGATGCTGGATGATTCGCAGGCGGACACGCCAGAACAGCAATGGCTAATGACCAATAGCTGGAAGTATGGTTTTATTCTGCGCTATCCTCAAGGTAAAAGTGAATATACTGGAATTATTTACGAGCCGTGGCATTATCGCTATGTGGGTAATGAAGTAGCCCAGTATATCACAGAAAATGGATTGTGTTTGGAAGAATACTGGCAGCAGGTGGAAGCGCTGCAGCAAGCGGCAGAACAATAGCGGATAATTTGGAAAAAGTAAAATAACTCAGGAAGCAAGGGCATATTTTTGTTTCCTGAGTTATTTTATTATATACCATAAAAGTTGTATTTTTTTAATAGATTAATGAACAGTTGTGCTGCCTGAGAAGGTGGCTCTTTTTTGTTGAGCACCAAATTGATGATGGATTTGGGACTGTCTGTGATGGGCAAAGCAATAAGGTCTTTATGTTTAAAATACAGTTTGCGGAATTCAAAGGCTGTGATCAGAGAAATTGCCATGCCGCGGCGAATCATAGCTTTATGGAAGGATGCGTTGTTAGAATAGTAGCAATGGCCTTCCGTATCTGGTAAAGGGAGTACATCTGATTGAGAAACATATTTGTTTGTATCAAATAAAATTGCAGGAAAACCCTGAAAGGAATGCATAGATAGGGATTTTTGCTGTTTCAGTGGATGATTGGCGCTGCAACAGACAATGAAATGGTCAGAAAAAAGTTCTTCTACCTGAACGTGCGCAGGAAGCTGATAGCCGCCTGTATTGTCAAATAGAAATTCTGGAGTAAAAATAAGGCCAAAGTCGCCTGCCTGCTGTGCAATGGCAGTTATGATATCGATGTTTTCCTTTTCATACAATGTGATATGAACATGGGGATATTTCCGAGTGTATTGTTCCAGTAAATCAATCAACAACGGCTCTAAGATTCTGGTATGACAGAAAATAACAAGATGTCCCTCTGGAGAAATGGTTTCATCTGTTGCAGCGGTAGAATGAAGAAAAAAGGATTCCTTCAATTCTTTGTAGCGATCTAGGATGGGCTGTGTATTTTGCAGAAAAAATAGACCGTCTTCGGTCAAATAGGCACCTTTGTTGGTGCGCACAAGGAAGGTAGTGCCGAATTCCTCTTCCAATTTTGTGAGAGAAACACTTAAGGCCTGCTGGCTGATAAAAAAGCGCTGTGCGGTCTGTGTAATGGAATGGGTACGGGATATGTCGTCCAGATAGGCAATTTGCTCTGTTTTCAAAGTTTATCATCTCGTTTCTATAAATACATTGCTTGAGGAATATCTTCACACTTATACCGTAGCATGAAAAAAGGAGTTTTGCAACAAAAAAAGTTATGTGCAGAAAAAATATGAAAGTTTTATTCTGTTGTACAGATAAAGACAAATTATGTATAGTATATTTATAGAATTAATATTTTTTATTTCAACAAAGGAGGACTATTTATGACAGCTTTGAATGAGAAAGTGTTGATTTTAGGTGTGGATGGCTTAGATCCCAGTTTGGTGAACCGTTATCGGGCAGAAGGTATTATGCCGAACTTTGACAAATTTATTGCCAGAGGAAGCGCGCGTAAGGACTTACGTATGCTAGGAGGTGTTCCCACTATTACGCCGCCAATGTGGACCTCGCTAGCGACAGGGGCTACGCCGGCTACGCATGGGATTACCTGCTTCTGGGGGCAGTCCAAGACGGATATGGCGACAATGACCTATAATCTGAATTCTAAAAAATGTAAAGCAGAACAATTATGGAATGTGACCGCAGAAGCGGGTATGAAGACGCTGGTGTGGCATTGGCCCGGCAGTTCCTGGCCGCCAAGCTCTGACAGTCCCAACTTACATGTGGTAGATGGCACTCAGCCCAATGCCATTGGCAATGGGGATTGTGTAGTAGACGATGACAAATTGGTTTACGCATCTGAAAAAATCGAAAAAGTACTTTTTCAGGCGAAGGTTCCCAATACTTCTGGTGCGGGCTGTGTCATTAACGATGTTCCAGTAACAAAGGGACGCGATGATGTGAATGAGTCAGACTATGGGAATGCAGAGGCAATCACCTCGTTAATCCTCAGTGAGCATGAGGGGGATTTAGCTGCAGACATGCTGCCGGTGGATATTGTAAACTCTCCTATTACAAAACCGGAAAATTGGCTCTGCGAAGTACCGGAGGGCGCTAAAGAGATGACGATTTTGGTGAATAATGGTATGACAAAACGTCCAGCGTTGATTCTATGCAATGCAGAAGGAAAATATGACAGAGTAGCAATCTATAAAAACAAAAAGGCCGCAGAACCGATTACAGTATTGGGCGATGAATTGGCTGTGAATGTCTTGGATGAATTGAGTAAAGACGAAGCGACGTTAAAAGTAAATCGAAATATGCGGCTTTTGGAGATTGCTGAGGATGGAAGCGAAGTGCGTATTTGGCTTAGCTCTGCTAAGGATATTGAGAAGGACTTGCTTTGGTATCCTTCTTATTTGAAAAAAAGTGTTGTAGATGCGGTGGGACCGGTTCCCTGCACATCTATGGCGGAGGCGCGAAATGAAGGATTGGTAAAGACAGCGTTGCTGCCTTCCTGGGATGTTTATAGCCAATGGCAGGCGGATGCCTTACAGTATTTGATTGAAAAAGAGGGTTATCAAGTGATTTTCTCCCATCTGCATAACGTAGATGCCTGCGGTCATTTGTTCTGGTATTTGAGTAAGGACCGTCCGGCAATCGGAAATCATGGTGCGCTCTATGAGGAGGCCATCGAATGGGCATATCGTTGTACAGACACGTATATCGGTTCCTTCCTGCATTATCTGGACGAAGGCTGGACAATATTGATTATTTCAGACCATGGTTTGTTGGTGCCGCCGGAAGACGATATTCCATTGCTGGGTGATGGCTTTGGCTGCAATATCCGCGTCATGGAAGAACTGGGGTATACTGTACTGAAAAAAGATGAAAATGGTAATGAACTGCGTGAAATTGATTACAGTAAGACAAGAGCTGTCGCAAATAGAGGAAATCATATTTATATCAATTTAAAAGGTAGGGAATCGGAGGGTATTGTAGATCCGGCAGATAAATATGCGTTAGAAACGCAAATTATCAGCGACTTGTATAATTACCGCAACAAAGACGGAAAGCGCATTGTTTCCATTGCGCTACGCAATAAAGATGCAGAAATTCTGGGGCTGTCTGGAGATGAATGTGGTGACATTTTATACTGGCTGGAAGAAGGATTTAACCGTTTGCATGGGGATTCTCTGCCCACTTTCCTGGGTATGCATGAAAGTTCTGTTTCTCCGATTTTTATTGCTGCGGGGAAAGGAATCAAAGAAAACTTCGAGACGGAGCGGACTGTGCGTACTATTGACGTAGCGCCTACCGTAGCTGCAATTCTGGATGTTGATATGCCAGCGCAATGTGAAGGCGCGCCGGTATATCAGATCTTTACCAAAGAATAAGCTTGTGTAATTCAGTTTTAGGTGTCTTGTTATAAAAATGTATATTTTTTTGTTACTGTGCTATAGCATAATAAAATAACTGCATAACCTTTATATAAGGGATGTTTGGCTTTTTATAGAAGAGATAAACCAAGCATCCCTTATGTTATATCACAAAAACCTCTTTATCTAAAAACATATACTTTTTAGGAATTTTCCTTTTTATTTTTTCGGAAAGAGTCATGAATTTTGGTAAAAAATGACGAAGTAGATAATGGTGATAGAAAAGAGGGAAAAATATGTCAACAACAATTAATAAGAAGAAAACGAATGCATATATTCATATTGCAATTATGTTACTCATAACCTTTGGTGTAGGTTTTTTGCCGCCTTTTGGGCAAATTACAGGAATAGGGATGAAGGTACTTGGCTGTTTTCTCGGTATTGTTTATGGGTGGATCTTTATTGATTTGCTATGGGTTAGCTTTTTTGGTTTTGCGGTATTAACGATGACAGGTTATGCCAATGCCAATACTGTTTTAGCCAGTGGCTTTGGCAATGCTACCTTTTTGATGGTACTTTTGGGGTCAGCATTTGCGGAGGCATTAAATCAAGTTGGGATTACAGAAGGGATTGCCTACTGGCTTTTAAGTAAGAAAATTTTTGTAGGAAAGCCATGGCTGCTGATTGTTGCACTTTGCAGCTGCGCCTTTTTGATGAGTATGGCAAACGGAGGAATAGCGGCAATTTTCTTGCTATGGACAATTGCGATAAAAATTGGCGAATTGAGCGGATATAAGTCGGGTTCTAGGCTTTTGAATATGTTAATTGCCTTCATCGTATATATTGCGATGACAGCGCCGAATATCGTACCTTTTTACGGGGGCGTAATTTTATATGGCGGATTTTTCACCAAGGGTAGTGGATTGCCAATTCCCGTAGGGCCAATGCTGGGAGCAGGCTTAATCTATGTATTCCTCATGATAGCATTGTTATTGTTGGTTGGAAAATTCGTTTTAAAAATTGACGCGAGCCGTTACACTACAACGGAAGCATTATGCGAAGAGTATGCGCAATATAAGATGAATAAATATCAAAAAGCAGGATTAATTTTAATTGTATTTTATTTCTTGGTTTTAATGTTGCCGCAAATTATTCCGACTTTACCAGGCGCAGCATTTTGCAATAATTTAGGCGTAATTGGTTGGAGCATCCTTTATATGACTATCTTTGTGATGTGGAAGGATGAGAACGGTAAAGCGATCATTCAATTAGGGGATTGCTTTCGAAAGCTACCATGGGAAATGCTGATGCTGCTGGCTGTTACCTATCCGTTGGCTGATGCCATGGAATCGGCGGATATTGGGATTACAGCGACAATCACTTCGACATTGACCCCAATTTTGATGAATATGGATGTTACCCTATTGATGATTGCGGCCATGCTCTTGTTGGCAATTGTTACGCAGTTCATGCACAATGTAGTAATGGGCGCTATTTTCCTGCCGATGATTCCACCGATTGTGGCACAGATGGGCGGCAATCCATATACCTGTTTCTTTTTAATGTATTTAGCCTTGATGTGTGCTTATGTGACTCCAGCGGGAAGTATGATGGCTGGAATGGTGTTTGGGCATGAATATATGGAGAGAAAAGATGCCTATATTTTTGGTATTGTATTTTTAGTGGTTACAATTATAATAGCAATTTGTATGATTCCTTTGCTGAATATTGTTTTCGCGATATAAAAGTAAATATCTGTTGTTGGTTCTGTGGGGCGGAAAATATACAGTAGGTTATAGGACAGGACAGGAATCCACGCTGTAGTGGATTCCTGTTATAATATCGTTAAAAGTGGTGGTGCACAGTGATTGGAAGGAGATACAAACTGCAAAAAAGATATAAGAGGGCAGGGTGAATATGAAAAAAATAACGTTACTGTTGTTAGGTATCATTAATGTAATTGGGATAGGGTTGGTTTCTCCTGTAATGAATCAGTTTGCAGCAGACTTTCCTCAGGTATCGTCGATGGCGGTTGCCATGGTGGTGACAATGCCGGCAATTACATTGCTGGTCGGTTTGGCAATTTGTGCGGCAATTACGAATAAAGTACAGCGTAAATTGATTTTATTAAGCGGGATTGGTTGTACAGTACTGGGTGGCATTGCACCAGCATTTTTGCATGATTTCAATCTTATTTTAGTATCAAGAGGATTGCTGGGGCTTGGTATGGGATTGGGAATGCCCTTGCAGACTACATTTTTTGCCGAATATCCAGAGGAAGAACGGGCTGTATTGTTTGGTTTGAACACAGGAATTGGCAGTATTGCTTCAGCTGGCCTGTTATTTGTGATTGCATTAGCGGAGTTGCCTTGGAGAAGTGCTTTTCTGTTATATGGCTTCTTTGCAGTTGTTTTTGTTTTTTGCTTTCTATTTATTCCTTTTGATCCCAAGAGAACGGATGCAGGTGCTGTAAAAACAGAAGTAGCAGAAACGACACAGAAGCTTCCTTTGGGGCAAATTCTCTTTTACTATATTGCGATATTTTTTATGTATGTGCAGTATTTTATTGTGCCGACCACGATTTCTTTCTATTTGGAGCAGAACAGTATGGCGACTGCACAGGCCGCAGGCTTGATTTCCGGTTTTGGGACATTGGCTATGGCGGCAGGCAGTATCGCATTTCCCTGGCTGCGGAGCCTGTTTGGCAAATGGTTTATGCCGTTGCTCTTTGCTGTTGGCTCAGTATGGTTCATTTTGTGTGCATTCCCTGTAAACATTGTGTTTTTGACAGTGGTATATTGTGTGCTGGCAATGTTTTCTGCGCTACTCCCAATTGGTATTACCATGAAGCTGACAGAGGTTCTGCCGTTTCGCTTCGTTGCGATAGGTTCCGCACTTTTTACAGCTGCCATTTATCTAGGTCAATTCAGTTCTCCCTATTATCAGGCGATGGCGGTGCAGCTTCTCACGCACAGCATAGAAAAAGCATATATTCTTTTTGGAGTTGTGGTATTTGTTTTAGGATACATAGACGTCGTGCTGGTCTTGCGGGAGCGAAACGAAGAATTTGTGTAAAATGTGGTGGCAACGTCATAAGTTGAGAATGTTGAGAATTTTGTTTTTTAGAAGGAGGAACGAAATATGGAAAACAGAAAATTAATTGTATTAGGTATTGATGGAATGGACCCAAAGCTTAGTAAACGTTTATTAGATGAAGGGAAGCTGCCTAATATCGAAAAAATGTTAAGTATGGGTGCAGCAAGAGAGGATTTGGTGATGCTGGGCGCTAATCCTACCATTACGCCGCCAATGTGGACAACACTTTCCACAGGCGCTTATCCAATGACCCATGGAATTACTTGTTATTGGAATACTGCAGGAAATGAGCTTGGAAAGCTCCGCAATAATTTTGATTCTTCTTTTGTAAAAGCTGAGCAAATTTGGGCAGTGACTGCTACTGCAAAGAAAAAGACGTTAGTATGGACATGGCCATGCTCCTGGCCGCCGGTGATAGATGACGCGAATCTGCATGTAGTTTGTGGGAACTGCCCGCAAGGACCAAATGCAGCAAATGCCCTAGTAGAGGACGAGCATTTTACCTTTGCGTCAGTGGAATATAAAGAAATTCAAAACAGGGAAAAGTTGGAGCTCAAAGGCGGCGCAGGCTGTATTGTAACAGAAGATATGCTGGACCGCAGCGATGAGGAAATTCGCGAAGCTGTGAAAAAAGCGGCTGGCGGAGAGTCCGAAAGAATGACGATTGAAGGAATGTCAGCGAAGGTGGTAGACGCCTTTCCTGTTTTATCGGCGATGGAAGGAGAAGAAGCCTGCGAAACTGATATTATTTTTCAAAGATTTAACTCACCAATTAGAGAGCCGAGAAATTGGGCGTATGAGCATCCAGAAGGCGCGCGGGAATTTTTTGTCGTTGTGAGTAAAGGACTTTCAAGGTTTCCGGCACTGATGCTGAAAAATGCAGATGGCAATTACGATACGATTGAAATTTATGAAAGTAAAAAGGATAAAGAACCTTTGGTACGGATTAAGGAGGGAGAATTTTATCCTACTGTAGAAACGATGACCTTAAAAGGTGATAAAAAAATAAAAACGACCAGACATTTTACAATTTTAAAAATTGACCCAAAAGGGGACAGCGTATCGGTTTCTGCTGGGGCAGCGCTGGATATTGAAACAAATGTGAAAGAAGAGCTTTGGTATCCAAAATCCTTGTATCAGCAAACATTGGAGATTGCAGGTTACATCCCATATGCAACGCCAACAGGTGGCGGTTATCCGGAAATGATCAGCCGTCGTTCTCTGCCAAGCTGGGATGTATTCCAGAAATGGCAGGCAAAAGCGCTGTTGGGCCTGATTGAACAGAATGATTATGAAGTGGTATTTACCCATAATCACGCTTGTGATCATGTCGGGCATTCTTGCTGGAGCTGGGCGAAATCCAGAGAAAAACATAATTATAACGATGAAAAGCTTTATCAGAGCTTCTTGGAAGGCGTTTATCTTCAGGTAGATGCATATATTGGCGAGTTCCTGCCATTATTGGATAAGGGTTGGGCAATCATTGTCACAAGTGACCATGGTTTATTGTGTGCAGAAGAAGATGAATTCCCGTTCTTGGGCGATGGATTTTCGATGAATGTGGGTGTATTGCGTGAGTTGGGATACACGACATTGAAGACAGATGCAGAGGGAAATTTGCTTCATGAAATCAATTGGACAAAGACAAAAGCGGTAGCGCCGAGAGGAAACCACATTTATGTTAATTTGAAAGGACGCAATCCAAATGGAATTGTAGAGCCGGAGGATAAATATGAATTGGAGCGGAAAATTATCGATGATTTGTATAACTATCGTTTAGATGGCAAACGTGTTGTAAATTTGGCTATCAGAAATAAAGATGCGGCGTTGTTGGGCTTAAGCGGTGAAGAGTGTGGTGATATTATTTATTTCCTGGAAGAAGGCTTCAACCGTTTGCATGGCGATTCCCTGTCGACAACAGAAGGATATTTCGATACATCGGTATCCCCGATTTTCTTCGCGGCAGGTGCGGGGATTCAAAAAGGCATAAAAACAGATCGCGTAATTCGTGAAGTTGACGTGGCTCCTACCGTTGCGGCAATTTTGGGCGTTCCGATTCCGGCTCAGTGTGAAGGCGCGCCGGTATATCAGATTCTGGAGAAAGGCGAGTATAAAATCTGATTTTAACAAAAAGAATTATATAAGATTGGCAGTATTAGAGCAGAGATGGCGAAAAATCGCTTTCTCTGCTTTTTTGCATACTTTCTGCCCATGTGTTTGATACTAGTGGATACGAAAAGAAAAACGGAGGTTGGGCAGAATGACAGATGCAGGGATTGTGTTTTTACAGACGGTAGTATCGTTTATCATTCTTTTTTTATTGACACGGCTTTTGGGCAAGCAGCAAGTAAGTCAATTGACTTTTTATGAATATCTGAATGGGATAACATTTGGCTCCATTGCAGCCAATATGGCTACCGATGATTTGGCCAATGCGCCGGATCATTTAGTGGGGTTGATCACCTATGGCATTTTAACGCTGGGCGTATCTTGGCTGGCGTTGAAAAACCGAAAATTCCGTAAAGCCATGGCCGGAGAGCCAGTCATTGTCATTCAGGACGGAAATATTTTGGAAGACAATCTTCGCAAGATGCATATGGATTTAGATGAATTGACAATGCTGCTGCGTGCGGAGAGTATTTTTGATTATAAAGAATTGGAGTTGGCAATTATAGAGCAATCTGGTGAATTGAGTGTTTTGAAAAAACCGGCCTTTCAGGAGGTGACCAGACAGGATCTGAAGGTACGTGCTAAATCTAAGGGTTTAGCGGTGGAAGTGATTGTGGATGGTCAGATAATTTATGAAAACTTACGGGTCATGGATTTAGATGGCAAATGGCTGGTGGAAGCGCTCCGCAAGCGGAATATTGCCAATGCATCGCAGGTATGTCTGGCCACGGTAAATAAACAGGGAAAGCTGCAGGTAGATTTGTTTGACGATGTCGTGCCGGGTATGATGGATATTTCAGAGGAAGATACACCGGAACTTTCTTTAGATAACATTCAATTCAGTGCAAAGGACAAGCCGAGCAAAAATCTGTTTTGAATATCAGTTTCTTTTCTGCATATACATGAAGAAAACGAGAAAGAAGTGTTATGCGGAAAGGAAGCGGTATAGTGGCGCAGGAAAAAATGAATTTGCAGCAGACTGTGAACAAAGTGAAAAGTCTGCCGAAAAATTTGGTCTTACAGTTGCCTAGGATTACGCTATTGGGTAATTTGCAATGTGGAATAGAAAATCATGACGGAATCTTACAATATTCGTCGGAGTTAGTCATAGTAAAAACAGGAAATTATCGAATCTATATTGAAGGCACAGGATTGGTGATTACTTCTTTGAGTGCAGAGGCCTTTTATGTGGAAGGCAAAATTGGGCAGGTGCGCTATGAAGTTTGAACAAATCCTAGGTGGAATAGTAGAGCTGCGTTTTGCAGAGCAGTATACGGCATTTTTACTGCGTCTGCTGCCAGAACGGGGAATCATGATTTACCGTGCGGAACAGCGCCAGAATTTTTTTTACATCCTGATTCAGTTGGATGACTTTCCGGCAGTGAAAAATTTGCTGCGGGAACAGGGCTGCCCTTTTCATGTGGAGCATAAGTACGGTTTGCCTTTTGTGATTAGCCGGATGAAACGCAGAAAGGGTTTATTATTGGGAAGTGCCTTGGCTTTTTCGTTGGTATATTTGTTGTTGTCTTTTCTTTGGGGCTATACTGTGCAGGGAAATGTACAGTACAGCGATGCCCATATGATTGCTTTGGTGCAGGAATATGGGTTGGTACCAGGTTCTCGTAAGGATAAATTTGATTATGATGAATTGGAGCAGCAAATCGTGCGGGAGCATCCTGAGTTTGTCTGGATTCGTTTAGAACCTGATGGGACAACACTTTCCATTACGGTGAAAGAACGGCTGCCTGACGAGCAGCTTGAGAAAACAGCGGGCAGCATCGTAGCAGGGCGGGACGGCAGAGTGACAGAGCTGTTGGTATTTCGCGGCACTGCATTGGTAAAGCGAGGGGATTGGGTGAAAAAAGGACAGATTTTGGTAGGAGGCTGGGAATACCCTGACCGTGAACGCAATGAAAACGGGGAGTTTGTGCCGGTAGGTCAGCCCTTTACAGTGCGGGCACAGGCAGTTGTGTCTGGCGAGCAGGAATGTGAGGTGATCGGGACTTGTGCGCTGACAGAGCACAATTTTCAAACGACAGGACAGGAAGAAAAGCAGTTGGCTTTGGTATGGAATGGACATCAGTTTGTGTTCCGCGGCCCAAGGGAATCTCCTTATATGTATGGATATCAACAGACAGAGCAGCATAGTTTACTGCATTGGCAGAATTTTTCCTTGCCAATTTATTTGCGAACAACAATATTCCAGGAAAAACAATTGGTAGAAAAAACATATACAAAAGAGGATGCATATTTGTTAGCGGTAGAACGGGCAAGAAAACGATTGCAAGAGCAAATGCCTGCGGGAAGCCGCATGATTCGGGAGAGCATCGGCGTATATCAGCCAGAGATAGAGAATGTGGTGCAGGTTAAGGTGGTTTGGCTGATAGATGCCAATTTAGCGCAGGTGCGGCAAGCACAATTGCCGGTCAATGAACAGGAAAACGAGGAAGAATTTGTACAGAACGAACAGGATGGGAATCTTTCGGCAGGAGCATAGTTTCTGCCGATTTTTTACGCATATTTCTGCAGAAAAAGAGGGCGACTATTAGGGCGGCACTCATAAGACAGTATTAGAAATGTTTTCGGGAAACGGCGTAGCTTGCGGGCTATGCCGTTTCTCCATTTTGCAGGTCATTCAATAAAGACGCGGGGAGTATTCCCACAAGGTCATAAGAAATGTCAATCTGCTGTTCTCTATGTCCCTTTGACCTATTCGGCGCGTGAACGTACACTGTCTTTACCATATCGTTTAAGACAGCGGGCGTTAATTCGTCCAAGTCAAGATATTTCCGCACTTTGCTGATGAACCTGTCAGTGTTCTCTGCTTGTTCTTCCTGTTCGTAATCGTCAGAGAGCATTTGAAATCTGCTGTCAGATAGTTTTCCATTAGCGTTGTCCTCGTAAATACTCTTGAATAATCGGTCAAGTTCCTCTATCCGCCGTTCTGCTTGCGTCAGTTGCCGCCGCTTCGCCGCCAGTTCTTTTTTCGCTTCGGCTTTCTGTTTCTCACCTATAGCTTTTCGGAATTGTTCTTCATGGTTAGCGACACAGGCAATCGTCAATTTCATGTGAGCGAGTATGCCCTGTTCCAAGACAATGGCGCGGATAAAATGAGTAGAGCAGATCTCTTTCCCTTTGAGCCTTGACGTGGAGCAGACGAAATGGTCTTGCCTTGCTTCAAAGTTCTTGCTTGTGCAGTAATACAGCTTTTCGCCGCAGTCAGCACAGCGCACAATGCCGGAAAACATATTTGTCTTGCCTGTCCTCGTCGGGCGGCGTTTGTTCTTCCGAAGTTCCTGCACCCGCGCCCATGTGTCAGCGTCAATACATAGCCGACATTTTGGAGCGTCCAGAATATCAGGGGCATACAGTAAACTTCAAAACCTTGTGGGGCAGGCTCCTTTCCCCGTCATAACTGCCCGTAAAGCGATAGAGCGTCCTGCCGGATTTTATCGTTACTTCATGCGTTGGCAATTCTTGAAACAGTGGATTTTCCACCACGATATGCCCGTCTTTGATTTTTCGTTCCATTCCTTTCCCGTCCTTTCCGAAGATAAAACTGAATAGCAAGCATGGGAAAAGGGTACCCTTTTCCGTAATTTTGCCCGTCCGCGCTCTGCGGCTTGCCGTCAAAATTGCTTGTTGGGAAGTGTCCCAAACCCTCATAATTTTTCTTTCATTACCTACTACACCACATTTCTGATTTTGCCAAAGATTTCAAGAAAAATTTTGAAAAATTTTCCTTACTCTCTACTGTGGGAAAGTTCTCAAAATGACAAATATGAGCAAAAGAAAAGCGCTGTAACCTGTAAAAGATTACAACGCTTCTTTATAATGACTTTGTTATGTTGGTTGTCCGTCAATTAATGCCTTTTGGGTCTTGTATCTTCCGTCCATGTTTCTGGGTTACTATCATCCGGAACAAGACCAGATAAAATTTGTTCGTAATGTTTCACTTTTTCGTCCATATAATCCGCTGTTGCTTTGGCTTCTTCTATACGCTTATAAGCCTGTTCCCTCTGCCGGAGAATAATTTGATACCTTGCGTAAAGAGTTTCTTTGGACTCTGGCAAACGGCACAAATCACAATATTCTTTAATATCCTCAATCGACGCGCCGCAGCCTTTTAAGCAGGCAATCCCTTGCATCCAGTTGACAGATTCTTCATTGAAGATGCGGCGGTTTCCCTTGTCACGTTGGCAAGGTAAAAGATTGATGTCAGTGTAATATCGAATGGTGTGTTCTGTTGTATTGAACATCTCAGCAAATTGTTTCAATGTGTAAATCATAATTTCCCCCTAATTTTTTTAAAAGGTGTTGACTTCGAGTTACCCGAACTTGCTATGCTTATTTTAGCACAAACAGCAATTCAGCTCAAGTGCCTAAACACAAACAAAATGGAGGAATGATTATGAACACGATTACTTTGAACAATGACATTCAAATGCCCATGCTCGGCTTTGGTACATTCCTTATGGGTGGCGCAGAGTGTGAGGAAAGCGTTTTGACCGCACTCCGCAGCGGTTACCGCATGATTGACACAGCGGAGGCGTATGGAAACGAGGAGGCGGTTGGAAATGCGATTATGAAAAGCGGCATTTCCCGCGAGGAATTGTTTATCGTCACAAAGGTAAACTTCCGTTCCTATGAAAATACCCGTGAAACCGTAGAAATGTCACTTAAAAAGCTGAAAACCAATTATCTTGACCTTGTACTGCTTCACTGGCCGTTTGGAAATTACTATGCCGCATGGCGGGAGTTGGAAAATCTGTATCAAGAGGGAAAAACCCGAGCAATCGGTGTTTCCAACTTTGAGCCGGACCGTTTGATTGATTTGATTGAATTTAATAAAGTAACCCCCTCGGTCAATCAGATTGAAACCCATTTACGTTGTCAGCGCACAGCCGAGCATGAATGGCTGGAAAAATATCATGTTCAGCACATGGCCTATGCTCCGCTGGGACAGGGACGGAAGAATGAAATGTTCGAAAATCCCATTCTGGTTGAAATAGCAGAGGCGCATGGAAAAACCGCCGCCCAAGTTGCGTTACGTTTCCTTATGCAGAGTGGAGTTGTTGTTATCCCGAAATCTGTCCATGAGGAACGTATAAAGGAAAACTTTGCCTTATTCGATTTTAAACTGAATACAGAAGAAATTGAACAACTTATGAAAATGGACATGGCGACTCCCATGATAGGAACTCCAGAAAATCCCGCTATGGTTGAAGCTGCTATGAAATGGTAAAAGGAGAAAATGCAGTATGAAAAATATTTTGTTGCTGGGTGCTACCGGCACCGCCGGAAACGCCATTACAAAAAAATTGCTGTCTGATACGGATTATCATGTTACGCTGTTTGCCCGTCATGCGAGAGATATGTTTTTTGATAGTCCCCGCACAACAGTTATTAATGGAGACGCTGAAAATATCGAAGATTTGAAAACGGCTATGCGTGAACAAGACGTTGTATATTGCGCCATATCGGGAGAAGCATTACCCAAGATTGCGGAAAACATTGTTGCGGTTATGTCCGAATGTGATACCAAGCGTCTTATTTTCATGGGCGCAGTTGGTATTTACAATGAAATTCCAGAGGAAATGGACGGTGAGGATAATCTGAATAACGAGCCGGCACAATTACCTAATCGTCAAGCGGTTGATATTGTTGAAGCAAGTGATTTGAATTATACAATTATTCGTCCTGGGTATCTGAAGGAGGGCGAGGAAAACGATTTTGTTCTGTCTGTAAAGGGCCAACCGGCAAAAGGTTATATCACAACAATCCCGTCTCTTATAAAATTGGCGGTACAGCTCATTTCAGACGAAAAGCTGTATGTGCGGGAAAGTGTCAGTATCACGCGAGAAGCGGCGAAAGAAATAAATCAGAAATAACTCATATTACCCAAACGCTCATGCAGCCTTATGCTTCATGGGCGTTTGTTGTAATAGCCCCCTACTGGGAAGAAAGGGGGTGATGAGAAAATGAGGTATTCTGAACAATTCATGGAGCATATTGAGTATACCTTTGCCGCCTTTTGCAAAATTGTTCTCCGTAATGTGGCTATCAGTGCACACCGCGATTTTGGGCGGAAACAGAAACGAGAAGTATCACTTGACTATCTGATGTCTGAAACGCCTTTTGAGCCGTTCACAACGGATAACTACTTTGAACAGTACGACAAGCCGACGGTCTTTATTGTGAAAGGGCAGGAAATTATTGTTGCAAATGAACGGTTAGCAAATGCTATTTCCAGATTGCCGGAACAACGGCGCATTGTCCTGTTGATGTATTTCTTCCTCAGCTACACAGATACAAAAATCGGGAATGAGTATGGACGTTCCAGAAGCACAGCAAATTACTGGAAGCACGCGGCATTGAAACAGTTGAGAAAGGAATGGTTAAAATCAGAACATGAGGAACAATAAGCTGATACCCTTTGAAGTCATTGAAAAAGCGGTTGCCGGAGAACCGGAAGCGATAGACACGGTACTACGGCATTACGCAGGGCGTATTAAATACCTGTCTACCTATAAAAATGGTGTTCTATTGCGTAACAGGAAGAAAAGACGGGCAATCGCTTCTCACCCGTCTTTCTGCGCACTCTGTATGGCAGCTACCCTAATCAGTTTGCTAGTTGATACTGTTTTATGAGTAACTACTATTTTCGCCTTTTCTTTAATATTACAAAAAAATGCTTGTCGAAAAAGAACAGTGGAAAAACAGGAGGGAGGGAGTGAGAACATACAGTATGTAGAATATGAGAGGAATTTTGTGGAATATTTGAGTGGGAATCGTCGCTGATTTTTGCTATAATAGATAAAAAAGATAAGTGATAAATAATAGAATAAGAAAAGATATTTTACAGTAGCGATAACAAAGTACAAACAAAGGAGTCGGTGGAGATGTTAGAATTATTGCAAAAGCGGAGAAGCATCCGAAGCTATAAGTCGGAAACCATTGGAGAGGAGAAGTTGCAGAAAATTCTGCAAGCAGCGCTATTGTCCCCATCCTCTCGAAATCGTGCGCCATGGGAATTTGTCGTGGTCGAGGAGAAAGGAACGCTGCAGAGGTTGGAAAAATGTCGTCATCCTCAGCAGAACTTTTTGCCAGCGGCATCCGTTGCCGTTGTGGTAGTGGGAGATCCGGCCGTTAGTGATGTGTGGATAGAGGATTGCAGTATTGCAATGATTTTGATGCAGTTGGAAGCAGAAAGGTTGGGATTGGGTTCTTGTTGGGTTCAGATTCGTAGGAGAATGGCGCAAGGTGAGGCAGAGAGTAGCAGTGACTATGTGAAAACGCTGCTGCACATTCCGTCGCAGTATGAGGTGCTAGCTATTTTGGCGTTGGGTGTGCCTGCAGAAGAAAAAGCAAAGCGGAACATGAATACGTTACAGACAGAGAAAATTCATAGGGAGAGTTTTTGAACATAGCAAAAGGTGGTGCACGATGGGAGCGGAGGATTTGCATGAAATTAATCATTTGCGGGCAGAGATGATGCAGTTGGTGGAGCAGGGAAATGCATTGCTGGCAGCTGCTGTACTGGAGAAGAGCCAAGAGTTGGATAAGCTGATTTCGGCCTATTTACAGCGTAAATGCGACACAGTAGCGTGACAAATGAAAAAAGAGGAGGCAGTATAAAATATCCAATATGCTGCTCTAGGTGATGGGATTATAGAATGAGATATGAAGAATAAATACAGCAGGATAGATGACGCTTTCCTGCTGTATTTATTTTGGTACAAAATATTGCATTGCAGATATGAATAAGGTATCCAATGTAAAAAATAAATGGACAAGCTGATTTGATAGTTTGCAATTACGATAAACTGGCATTTTTATTTGTGCCGGTTAGGAATTGAACCTTTATATGTGAAAAACGTACAGATAGCTTTAGCTGATGATTCAAGCACTTGTTTCTCTTTTTGTGTGTTTTAAAGGGAGATTGCAGTTGTCAAGCGGCATGGGACATGCTAAAATAACAGAGGAAAGAAAAAAGGAGAGATTGCAAAATGAAATTAATTCGCACTTTAGCTGTCTATGTTTATTTGGGTCTTGTCGTGATTTGCGGTGTTCCTTATTTTAATTATCTGCAAAAAAAGAAAACTCAATTGGGCGAACAACTGGTGACGGAAAAGATTTATGCGTATGCGCGAAGTATGGCAAAACGAATTGTGGCCTTGACCGGCGGCAAAATTACGGTGCATGGCGCGGAAAATCTACCGGAAGAAGGGGTGGCGCTGTATGTTGCCAACCATCAAAGCTATATAGATATTCCTGTGCTGATGTCTGTCATTGCCAGACCCATAGGCTTTGTGGCCAAAGAGGAGATTGGGAAGATTCCTTTTTTCAAGAAGTGGATTGTACACATGAAATGTGTCTTGATTGCACGGGGCGATGCGCGAAAAGCGCTGACGGCAATTTTACAGACTGCAAAACTGTTGCAACAGGGGCACAGTATGGTGCTCTATCCTGAAGGCACCCGCAGCGTGGATGGCACATTAGGAGAATTTAAGGCAGGCAGTTTGAAGGCGGCGCAAAAGGGCAAGGTGATGATTGTGCCCGTAGCAATAGACGGCGCGCGTGATATTATGCCGCGGGGTAGCTTTTTCATGTATAAAAAGAATGTGACAGTGACGGTATTGCCGCCGATTTTGGCAGAGCAGGTTCAGGCGATGGACAGCAAGGAACTGGCCGCGATGGTAAAAAGCCAGATTGCACAAGCCTTGGGGCAAAGTGTGCCTGAGAAAAATGGAGATGAGCTGCATGGATAAACTGGAAGAGGCCCAGGCAGTATTGCGCAAATATTATGGATATAAAGGCTTCAAGCCCATTCAGCAAAAAGCAATTGCGTCGATTCTGAATGGAGAGGACACCTTTGTGGTGATGCCCACAGGGGGCGGAAAATCTCTGTGCTATCAAATTCCGGCGCTTATGCTGGATGGTTTGACGCTGGTGATCTCGCCTCTGATCTCGTTGATGAAGGATCAGGTGGATCAGCTGGTGCGATTGGGCATTTGTGCGGCCTGTATGAACAGTATGCTGGATGGAGAGCAGTATCAACAACTGCGGCGGCAAATTCAAGCCGGACAGATTCAGATTTTGTATATTGCTCCGGAGCGTTTGCGTTCCGGAGATTTTTTATCGTTACTGCGTAGACAGAAGATAAGTCTGGTGGCAGTGGATGAAGCCCATTGTGTATCCCAGTGGGGCCATGATTTCAGGCCCAGCTATCATGAAATCAGCCGGTTTATCCGCAGCCTGCCCGTTCGGCCGGTGGTGGCTGCCTTTACGGCGACCGCGACAGCGGAAACGCGGGGTGATATTATTCAGCAGTTGGAGCTGATGCGTCCCAACATTTACAGGGCAAGCTTTAACAGGGCGAATCTGATTTTGGCTGTAGAACGGGATGGAAACCGTAAGGAAGCGCTGCTGCAGTTTGTAGAAGCCCACAAAGGCCAGTCAGGGATCATCTATTGCAATACGCGAAAGGAAGTAGACAAGGTATGGGATATGCTGCGGCGGGCAGGTATTCCTGTTTTGCGTTATCATGGAGGCATGGAGGACTGGGAGCGCAATGAAAACCAGGAGAAATTTTTGCAGGAGCAAATAGATTTGATTGTGGCCACTAATGCCTTTGGGATGGGGATCAATAAAGCGGATGTGCGTTATGTGGTACACTACAATTTGCCGAAGAATATCGAGTCCTATTATCAGGAAATCGGACGGGCGGGGCGTGATGGCTTGCCCAGCTTGTGCGTGCTCTTTTTTTCCTATGCCGATGTGCATGTAAATCGTTATCTTCTGGAGCAAAGTGGTAAATCGGAGGAACGTTTCGCAATCGAACTGCAGAAGCTGGATGCGATGGTACAGTATGCAACGACGAAGCGCTGTCTGCGGCAACAGATTTTGCAATATTTTGGCGAAAAGGCGGCGGATCATTGTCAGGGCTGCAGCAATTGCTGTGAAGTGAGCTTGGGAAAACCAAAAATTCAGCAGGCAGAGGAAGAGCTGCTAAATGCCTTGCGGTCAGCGCGGCTGTTGGCGGCCATTGAGGAGGGCGTACCTTCTTATGAGATTTTAAGCGATGAGCTCCTGCAGGAATTAGCCCAGAAGCAGCCGGTGAGTATACTGGCTTTAAAGCAGCTTGCGGGACTGGAAGACGATACAGTCGCAAAGTATGGTGAAATATTTTTAAAAACAATTTTACAACATCAAAAAAAAGTGTATAATAAAAGATAAGTATTTTTAGCACAGTCTAACAAGGCGGTGAAGGGTGAATGAAACTGAATTTCAACAGAGAAGCCCGCAACAGAATGCTGGCGAATATCGCTGTGGCGGTAGTAGGTATTTCTTATTATTTTGCGCTGCTGCATTTGGATGCAATCCGTGGCTTCACAGGCACCGTATTGGCTATTTTACGGCCCTTTGTTTATGGGTTTGTGATTGCTTTTTTGCTGAACAGTCCGGTGAAATATTTTGATAAATGCCTGTGCTCCTTTCTGAAGCACAACAAACTGCGCCGGGCGCTTTCGGTTTTGTTGGTAATGGTAATATTTGCAGTATTGATTAGCCTTTTAATGGCATTTTTAGTACCTCAATTGATAGACAGTATTGTTACGCTGGTAAAAAATGTGCAGGATTTTGCATTGAATCTGGACCACTATATGGAAATCTGGGTAAATGCCCTGGATAAGCAATTCCACATTGATCCAGAACTTTATCAGCAATTACTTGGAACTTGGGAACAGATACTTTCTTTCAGCAGCTCCTTATTTTTGAGCGGGGTTCAGAGATTATTGGGACTTACCGGTCAGGTAACCAGTGGTGTTGTAGATTTTTTTGTTGCGTTGATTATTTCTGTATATCTGCTGATGAGTCGTGAAGAATTTTTTGCGCAGCTGCGCAAAGTGCTTTACGCATTGTTTAGCAAAAAAACTGTAGAAAAATTGCTCTATGTGGGGCGATTAACCAATACGACCTTTAATGGGTTTATCAACGGAAAACTTATTGATTCGCTGATTATTGGCATATTGGCTTTCATTTGCTTAAGTATTATGAAGATGCCTTATGCACTGTTGATCAGCGTGATTATTGGTGTGACCAATGTTGTGCCCTTTTTCGGGCCGTTTATTGGTGCCATTCCCAGCGCTTTCATAATTTTCATCGTAAATCCTATTCAAGCAATATGGTTTTTATTGTTCATTTTGATTTTGCAGCAAATTGACGGTAATATCATTGGACCCAAGATTCTTGGCGGCACAACGGGTTTGCCGGCAATTTGGGTGATGTTTGCAATTTTGGTGGGCGGCGGGTTGGCCGGTTTTGCCGGTATGATTTTAGGCGTGCCGACAGTTGCAGTATTATATACATTGTTTAAAGCATATGTTCGTCAACGATTAGAAACTAAAAAGTTGCCTCTTGGCACAGGAGATTATGTAGACGGAGGAAAAAATCCTTATTTGGTAAAAGAGGAGAAAAAGGATGAAACAGGAACGAATCAAACAAATTCATAATTTACAGCAGCAAATTGCTGCTATGGAGCAAGAAATAGAACATCTTTACGGAGAACGTAAAAATTTGGTGCAAGAGAGCGAGAGTTTGTTGCGGGATCTATTGAATATGGGAGAGAATGTATTACCTGGTGCCGATTATCATTCGGAGCTGGATAAAATTTTAGATGCCAGAGCAGAGATGCCCAAAAAAGCCTGTGTTGCCTGCCAGGGCGTGGAGGGTTCTTATTCTCATCAGGCGGCAGATCAATTTTTTGCAGAACCGGATATTCATTTCTATGGGCAGTTTGAAGACGTATTCCGGGCAGTAGAAAATGAAAAAGTGGAGTATGGAATCCTTCCTATTGAGAATTCCACAGCAGGTTCAGTAGCGCAGGTTTATGATTTAATGCGTAAACATAATTTTTATATCATCAAAGATACGAAGGTATTGGTACGTCATAATTTATTGACAGCTGGAGAGAGTGATCTGGCACAGCTGACTGATGTGTATTCCCATTCTCAGGCATTGAGTCAATGTTCAGAGTTGCAGGCAGCCAATCCTTATATCCGTTTTCATGAATATTCCAACACTGCGGCAGCAGCCAAGTTTGTGGCGGAACAAAACAATCCTTGTTTGGGGGCAATTGCTTCGTCTAAATGTGCGCAATTGTATCAGATGCATATTTTACAGGAGGATGTGCAGGATATTACAGGCAACGCTACTCGCTTTATCTGTATCAGTAAAACGCCGGGATTTTCTGCAGATGCAAACAAAATAAGTTTGTGCTTGGCTGTTCCTCACAAACCGGGGGCACTTTATCACTTATTACACAAATTTGCAATGAATAATCTGAATCTTTGCAAATTGGAATCCCGCCCTTATCCAGAGAAAAAATTTGAGTATTTGTTTTATCTGGATGTAGAGGGCCGTTGTGACAATGTTCAGGTACGTTGGCTCTTGAATGATTTGAATAATCAACTGGGATACTTTAAATTTTTAGGCAGCTATAATGAGCAAACGGCAATGTTTTAAAAAAGTAAATGAATAAAAAAACTGGTCATATTTCTTTTTCTGCCAGTGTATATATTTACTATATGGGAAACGGGGGGAGAAAATCATGATGGAACCTTCAAGGGGAAAATGGAAAACACCAAGCAGGGCTTTCTGGCGCTTTTTTGGACAGATAGCTGGCTCGTTAGGTGTTTTTTTTCTGGTATTAAGCATTTTTCAAGGTACTACGCCAAGCAGTTTACAATGGCAGCAATTTTTGCGGGAAAGTTTTACTGCAGATGCGGATTTAGCACCGGTAATGCAATTTTTTTCTGATTTTTCTATGGACAGCCTTACAGATGAAGCTGCAATCAGCGTCAATACAGTTGCCCATTCAGTACAGGAAACAATGGCCGTGCCTGTTAGTGGGAGAGTATTGAATGCCTATGGTTGGGATAACACGCAATTATCGGCAAGATTTCAAGACGGCTTATGGATTGCTGCTGAGCCGGAGGAGGGAATTCGTGCGGCATACAGCGGAACTGTAACAGATGTACAAAGAGAAGGAGATACCTATACGATAGAAATTTCCCATGCCAATGGTTTAGTTACCATTTATGGATATTGCGCACAATGTAACGTGCAGTTGAATGAGCCAGTACAAAAAGGACAAATCATTGGTAACACACAACAACAAGCCGAAGAAGGAAATTTTTATTTTGCTGCCCGTTATTTGGGTGAGCCAGTGAATCCTTTAGACTTATTAAATGGGCAGGCGGCAGATCCGTCTTAGATAATATGGGAATGGAAGGAGCATCGGATACGGTGCTCCTTTTCTGTCGGCAAAGCGTTGATAAAAAGGGAATAATTTGTGTTTATTTCAGAAAAATTTGTAATACAAAAAAGTCTTTGGGAAAAATAGTAAAAAAGTTCTTGCATTTTTTGTAAAAATAAGGTAATATTTAATTAGTAAATATTTACATTAAAAAACTTAATTTTCCAAAAATGAAGAAATCCGAGGCTGCAAAAGGAGGACGTGTTTATATTCGGGGAAGTTAGCAGGATAATCAAGACTAGCGAGAGAAAAAGGAGTGCAGGATATATGTTTAAAGTATTATTGACAGATGATAATCAGCAATTTACCAATATTTTAGCAAATTTTTTAGGAGAAAAATCAGATATTGAAGTAGTGGGCACAGCGATAGATGGTTGGGATTGCTTAGAAAAAATAGAGCGTTTGGAGCCGGATCTTGTCTTATTGGATTTGATTATGCCCCGTTTAGATGGTTTAGGCGTATTGGACCGCATGCAAAATTTGTCTGTACGGCCAAAAGTTATTATGCTTACGGCCTTTGCCAATGACGCGATGATTCAGCGCGTGATGATGAAGGGTGCATCGGACTACTTAGTAAAGCCCTTTGATATGGAAGGCATTTATGAACGAATTAAAGATGTTTGCCGTTTTTATCCCAATGTGGGGCGGGAAAATGGCGGCACAATAGGAAACCTAGCATTGGCTGAGCCTGCGTCGGTGTACCAGGTAAGACAAGTAAAACAGCGTAAACCTGTAGAAGTGGAGGTCACCTCTTTACTACATGATATGGGTGTGCCAGCACATGTAAAAGGATATCAGTATTTGCGGGATGCAATTTTGATGACGCTGGAAGATGTGCATCTGCTCAGCGGGATTACGAAAGATTTATATCCAAAAATTGCTTTGAAATATGACACAACGCCCAGCAGAGTTGAACGTGCCATTCGGCATGCCATTGAACTGGCCTGGGGGCGGGGCAATATTGATTTGATGACGGAATATTTTGGTTATACAATCAATTTGGAAAAGGGCAAGCCCACCAACTCGGAGTTTATTGCTATGGTGTCAGATCGGATTCGACTAAATTATTAAAAGATTTTTATGTATCTGCTATTTATCTTCTCCACAAATATTGATATAATAAAGACAAATATGCGAGTGGAGTGATGAACATGTTTGTAGGAAATACAAAAGATATGCCAAAGATTGATATGACCCCAGGCGGCGCAAAAGGCGCATGGAAGCAAGTTGCAGTTGGACCGGAGCAGGGTTGGGAAGATTATGTGATGCGCATTATCACTTTGGAAGCAAATGGAATTTCTCCTGCACATCGTCATGATTGGCCTCATATCAATTATGTGATTTCTGGGCAAGGGACTTTGATGATTGCAGATAAGGAGTATACCATAGGTGCAGGAGATTGTGCCTATGTACCATCTAATGAAGATCACTGTTTTATGAATACGGGAGAAAACCCTTTGGAATTTATTTGCATTGTGCCGATTAGAGGGGAAGCTTAATTATGAAAAATAGACCACATGGCAGTGCAATGTGGTCTATTTTTCATATAAGATTGCGTTCTGGGAGGTTAACAGTGTGAAAAAAAACATAATTCTGGTTGGCTTCATGGGCACAGGGAAAAGCTCTGTTGGTCGCAGATTGGCACAAAGATTGCAAATGAATTTTTATGACACGGACGTAGAAATGGAGTCGGTGACAGGGTTGGACTTGATGACTTTATATTGGAAATGCGGGAAAGTTCGTTTTCGCTCTGAGGAAGATCTGGTTTTATGTAAATTACTGCATAAGGAAAACTGTGTGATTGCTACCGGTGGCACCTTGGAACCAGATCCAGAACGACTGCAGATGATGCATCAGTCGGGTATGTTGGTTTATTTGAAGGCAGAGCCGAGAATTCTGCAGCGGAGGGTGGCACGCAAAAGCAATCGCCCATTGTTGCGGCATTCGACAGAATTAGATGGGCTCTATCGTTTGTATCAAGGTCAAATGTGTTGGGAAAAGGTGTCCGATCTAGTGATTGATACAACAGAAAAAGAGTTTCTGGAGATTATTGAAATTATTTGCAGTGCATGGGAGCGTGAGTGCCGTGGAGTTTTATAAAGTAACAAAGCAAAATGATACCTGGATTTTGGAGGAGGAGGCAGGGCAGGCCGGTGCGGTGTTGGACAACGCGCTGCTGGGTCAGTTGGCATTGCTTCTGCACAGCTGTTATGTACAACAAGAACGTCTAACCTTGCATTTTCGTCGTTATTTGACAGCTTATTACAGTAGCGGTGAGATGGAATATATTCTGTTATCGGAAGGGCAGATTCTGGCAGACAAACCCTTTTTAGATGGATTTGCTACGACATGGTTGGACGGGGAAGAAGAAAATCGCGTGTGGATTGGTACAGATGGCGCCGTAGAAAATCGCGGGCCCAGCGGGGCAAAGGTCAAAACGATTTTAGAATTGCTGCTTAACGGCTTGACGAAGAAAACCAATGAAATCAAGCTGTAAAAATAGAAAAGGAATAGATAAAATGAAACATATCTTAACGATTGCAGGTTCTGATTCCGGTGGAGGTGCTGGGATTCAGGCTGATTTGAAAACGATTACAATGCTGGGCGCTTACGGTGCCAGTGTTATTACTGCAGTGACTGCGCAAAATACTCAAGGTGTACAGGGTGTGTATGAAGTACCCTTGGAGGGGATTGCCGCACAGTTAGATGCAGTTTGCCAGGATATTACTTTTCATGGGGTGAAAACAGGAATGCTTTCCAGTAAAGCAGTTGTGGAACTGGTCAGCGAAAAAATAAGTGCTTATCGTTTGTCTAATGTAGTAGTGGATCCAGTGATGGTGTCAACCAGTGGTGATTTGCTGTTGCAGCCAGATGCCATTGATGCTGTGCGACAGTTGTTATTGCCCCGCGCTTTTTTGGGTACTCCTAATTTGCAGGAAGCGGCAGTGCTGGCGAATATGGAGATTCATACGTTAGAAGATATGCAGTGTGCGGGCAAACGGATTTGTGAAGAAATGGGCTGCACCAATGTATTGGTGAAAGGTGGTCATTTAGAAGAGGGTGCTACAGATGTGCTTTACACTGCAGATGGGCAATTTATCTATTTTACAGAACAGCGAATCAATAGCAAAAACACCCATGGCACAGGATGCACTCTGTCGGCTGCATTGGCAACCTATCTTGCCCAGGGAAAAACTTTGCCGCAGGCAGTACATGCAGCAAAACAGTATTTAACACAGGCGCTTTATCATGGAAGGATGGATGAGATTGGTCATGGCAGTGGGCCAGTAAGACATAACTATAGCTTAATCAGATAGAAAAATTGAGGAGAGAAGGTACAGCCGTGAAACTAGATTCGCTAGGAGAATTTGGCTTGATTGATTTAATTCAGATTCCTGCATTTGCGCCGGAACAACTCATTTTAGGAATCGGTGATGATTGCGCAGTACTGCCTTTAGATGATACTTTCTATCAGTTGGTCAGTTGCGATTTGCTGGTAGAAGATGTACATTTTATTCGCGGGCGAATTTCTCCGTATCATTTGGGCTATAAGTCTGTAGCGGTTAATCTCAGCGATGTGGCAGCGATGGGCGGAAAACCAGTGCACATTTTGCTCTCTATGGCGTTGCCAGTAGATTATACAGTAGAGGAATGGCAGGAATTTTATCGAGGTGTGGAGGATATTTGCAAAAGATATCGCGTTAATATCATTGGTGGGGACACTACTTCTGCGGATAAGTTGACCATCAATGTGACGGTGTTGGGAAAGGTAGCAAAAAATCAGCTTCATTTGCGTAAAGATGCGCAGCCGGGGGATATCATTTTTGTGACAGGCGCCTTAGGTGGCAGTCGCGCAGGTTTGGAAATGATTTTGCATGAGGATCAGGTTTTTTCGCAGCTGGATACAACCCATTTGTTACAGTGTCACTGTCAGCCAGAGCCTTGCTGTGAAGAAATTGGCGTGTTGAATCATTTGGCTGGGGATGCACTGCATGCCCTGAATGACATCAGCGATGGTCTGCTTTCCGAATGCGAGGAAATCGCAAAGGCAAGTCATGTAGCGCTGAAGCTGCAACCAGAGAAAATTCCTGTGGATGAAGATTGCCTACATTTAGCAGAGCAAGTCGGAGCAGATGGATTGCAGTGGGCAATGACCGGCGGTGAGGATTATCAGTTGGTGGGCACCATAGCAGCAGAGAAAGCTGCAGAAATCAAACAGCAATATGAGCTCCTGACAGGAAAGCCCCTTTTCTTTATTGGTACAGTGCGTGACGGTGAGGGCATCTATCTACAGCAAAATGGAAAATGGCAGATGGTGCAGCAAAAAGGATATAATCATTTTGACAAGCAAAATGAAACCAAAGAGCAGGTTCAAAGTGCATCGGACAGCCAAGGACAGCGAAGCTATGAAATGCTGTTGGAAGAACAGCAGGCTCGTCTAGAGCGGCAGGAGGAAGCGCAGCGTATTTATCGTCATGATTTGCAGAATCATTTTGTTTGCTTGTCTGGTTTGTTGGAATGTGGAAATGTAGAGCAGGCCAGAAGCTATTTGCGAGAGCTGCAGGCGGCCTTGCCAGTCAGTGAGACCAAACAATATAGCCAGCGCATTGTATTGAACTGCTTATTAAACCAAAAAGCGGCATTGGCAGAGGCAAAGCAAATGGATTTTCAATTCAGCGGCGATGAACATCTATTGGATTTTATCAGCGATTATGATTTGTGCATTATGATTGGCAATTTGCTGGATAATGGGATAGAGCATTCTGCGTGTCAAGAGGAAGCCTATTTATATTTAGATATTCTACAGGATGAGGCAGGGTTTGTTCTCTTACGTATGGAAAATAGCTGTGAGAGGGTTCCATGTGTGCAAAATGGTCATCTTTGCACGCAGAAAGCAGACCCTGAACTGCATGGAAAAGGAATCGAACAAATTAAGCGAATCACGCAGAAATACGGAGGAGCCTTCAGCTGGATTTTTGACAGTGCAGGACAGCGCTTTTTTACCCAGTGTCAATTTTGTCTAGGGGTTTGACATTCACTTAGGAGACATGGGTCAGCAGTTGGTCTGTAAAAGGGACTTTGAGGAGGTGAGGCGAGATGAAAAAAATAGTTTCAGGAATTATTCTGCTTTTGTATTGTATATTAGGAATGGTGCCAATGGCGTGGGCTAATGCACCGCCGCAAAAAATTATGGTGATTACAGTAGATAATGCTGTGGAATCAGGATTGGCGTCTTATCTGGAGCGCAATGTTGCGGCAGCAAAAGAAAAGCATGTCGACATACTGATTTTAGAGCTGGATACGCCGGGGGGTAGAGTGGATGCAGCACAAGATATTAAGCGTATTCTCTACAACAGCGATATGGAAACGGTAGCTTTGATAAAGGATCATGCATTATCAGCCGGTGCTTATATTGCACTGTGCTGCGATAAGATTGCCATGATGCCAGGAAGTACACTGGGCGATGCAGAAATGCTCATTAACGGAACCACAGCGGATGAAAAGTACTTGGGTCCGTGGCGAGAAGAATTTGCTGCCATTGCAGAGGATAAAGGCCGTGATCCTGAGATTGCAAAGGCTTTTGTCGATCGCGATATGGAACTGGACGGCATTGTTGAAAAAGGAAAATTGCTGACGCTGACGCCGCAGCGCGCAATTGAATTGGGAATGGCTGATGTGCTTGTGAATGATCGCAAAGAATTGCTTGAGTGGCTGAATGGAGAAAACGCTGAATTATTTTACAGCGAAATGACTGGAGCAGAACGATTTACACGAATTATTACCCATCCCAATGTTGCACCGTTTTTGTTGTCTTTGGGTGTTTTGTGTCTGATTGGCGAGGCATTTACACCGGGAATAGGCGTATTTGCAGTAGCAGGTGTTGTATTACTTTCTTTATATTTTGGAGGACATATGATAGCAGGTATGGCGAGCTGGTTTGCACTGCTGTTATTTTTGGCAGGGCTCATCTTATGTTTTATTGAAATATTGACTCCGGGCTTTGGTATTTTCGCGTTGGGCGGAATAGGCTGTATTATCGGCAGTATTTTTCTGACAACACCAGATGTGGCTACGGCGGTTAAATATTTGGCGATTATACTTTTAGTGATGGTGATTTGTGCACCGATTTTGTTCAAGCTTTTCAGTAAGAGCCGTTTCTTCGAGCGTTTGATGGTACGGGAACGTCTGACTACAGAGGAAGGTTATGTAGCTGGCAGACAGGAGCAGGCTGATTATGTAGGGCAATACGGTGTGGCAATTACCACGTTGCGCCCGGCGGGTACTGTGGAACTGGAAGATGGTACTCGGATTGATGTGGTAACGCGGGGTGAATATATTGAAAAAGGAGAACCGGTACAAGTGACGCGAAAAGACGGAACTTGGCTGGTAGTTGAAAAAAGGAGGATAAAAGAGTAATGGGTGGATTTGTTATTACAATTTTATTAGTATTAATTTTGCTGATGCTGTTTTTCCGTTTTGTTCCCATCGGGTTGTGGATTTCAGCATTGGCAGCAGGTGTAAAAGTAGGTTTGTTCAATTTGGTAGGTATGCGTTTGAGACGGGTACCGCCGCAGAAAATCGTGATGCCTTTGATTAAGGCAATCAAAGCAGGGCTGGATATGGATACTTCCAAGTTGGAAGCACATTATCTGGCAGGCGGGAATGTAGATAAGGTAATTGATGCGTTGATTGCGGCAGAACGTGCTGGAATTGAATTGAATTTTTCCAGAGCGGCAGCCATTGACTTGGCGGGTCGTGATGTAAAAGAGGCTGTTATGGTTTCCGTTACACCGAAGGTTATCGAAACTCCGGTGATTGCAGCGATGGCCAAAAATGGGATTCAGGTAAAAGCAATTGCCCGTGTGACAGTGCGTGCCAATATTGACCGTTTGGTGGGCGGCGCAGGGGAAGAAACCATTATTGCCCGTGTCGGCGAAGGGATTGTAAGTACCGTCGGCAGTGCGGAAAGCCATAAAGATGTATTGGAAAATCCAGATAATATCTCTAAAACTGTTTTGGCGAAAGGGCTGGATTCAGGAACCGCTTTTGAAATCCTTTCCATTGATATTGCAGATGTGGATGTAGGAAAGAATATTGGTGCAGAATTACAGATTGACCAGGCAGAGGCAGATAAAAATATCGCACAGGCAAAAGCAGAAGAACGGCGTGCGATGGCAGTTGCCCAAGAACAGGAAATGAAAGCACGGGTGCAGGAAATGAGAGCGCGCGTTGTGGAAGCAGAGGCAGAAGTGCCTATTGCCATGGCAGAAGCGTTGCGCAACGGAAATATGGGCGTGATGGATTATTACAATTTATTAAACGTGCAGGCAGATACTACGATGCGGGATCACATTGCCTCGGCAACGAATCCGACAGCAGATAAAGAATAGGTGATGGCCTATGGAATGGCTGGGGATAATAATTTTTATTGCGATTACCGTATATGACAGTGTGCAGAAGAGCAATAAAGCAAAAGAACAAAAAGCACAGCGACAAAAAAGCGGAAAACAGCCGCCGGTTACGCATAAGGACAAGGGAAATACTCTGGCTGGCAGTACAAATTCAAGTACTAAAAAGGTGCAAACGGGCGGTAGTATTTTGGGTAATTTGATGGATTTCATAGAAGAGGCCGATAAGCAGCTTGCTTCTGCAGGAAAAGAGAATTCTAAAAAGGAAAAATCAGTAGCAAAGGTAAAAACGGTTTCGCCAGCAAAAAAACATACCGGAAAAGGTGAAAAGACTGTATCACAAGCCGGGACATCATCCCAACCGACGAAGCAGACTCTAATGGAACAGCGGCCAGATCGAGAACAAAGGGAAGAACACACAAAGGTAGCCGCCAGTGTGAAACCTCTGAAAAATGCTTATGAAAATGATATAGTTTGTGAACACCGGATTGAGCTTAATCCCAATATTAAATACAGCGGCCAGAAACAAAAGGATATGCAGCAAAAGGCTGCCATTGTAAAAACCGATGAAGCTAGTTTGATACAAGGTATGATTTGGTCAGAAATTTTGGGAAAACCAAAAGCTTACCAAAATAGAGCTCCCCGCTTTCATCGCTGAACAGCTAAATAAATGATTTGTGTAGAGACTTATTAAAAAAAAAAGTTGAAGTGGTTTTTTGTGCCGCTTCAGCTTTTTTATTGGAATGGGCATATTGATTTACATCACAGAAAACTACTTCAATTTAGTAAATTCTTATTGACATATATGTATATATAGCATATAATAACAGATATAAACAAGAAAGCGGTGAGACTTATGAAAATGGTGCATTTGGTGATTGGACAATTTTTAAATCTGCGGCTCAATCCTATGGTATGTATCATGGCAAGCTTGATTACAATTCGTACCTTTTTATCGGGCAATGCTATTATGCTTACAGGACTATGCATGGCTTTTCTGCCATTTTTCTCCCAGACAAAAAATGTCACCTGTTTTGCAGCGGATGTGTCGGAAGAACAGGAACTGTTCAGTCGATATATTATGAGTTATATCTTAATGATTTTAGGTTTGCTTTACTTAAAGGCGATTACAACTTTGGGGAGTATATGCTATGAAGGGTATGTGGAGAATGCATTTTTGCGGGAAACCTTTCTGCTGGTATTCCTGTGCAATCTGATATTTATCAGTATACTTGTACCGTTGACCTATGCGTTGAATCTGACGCAGCGTTTTATGATTGGCTCTATTTTGTCCATTACAGAAATCGGCTTTATGTTTTTTGCCAAACAGGCGCTTGCTGTGATGGGTTCTAGTTTTGTTCTGACAGAGCAGTGGGGATTTTATCTACTACTCATCATGGTACCCTTTACTGCATTCATGTTTGTGAAAATGAACGGCACTGTGCAGAAACAACTTGAACAATAAGATGAAATTGTTTCTGCGATACAAGCATTCTCTGTTTCATATGATCCTTTGCAGAAAGAAACGCTTTAGAGTATAATTGGTACATGCTGAAACATACAAATAAACTTTGACAAACGGGATGGGACAAACATGAAAACAATCTTATTTGATATGGACGGTACACTATTGAATATGGGCGAAAATGCTTTTGAAAAAGAAACCTTGAAGCGAATGATTGGCTTTTTTGAAAAAAAGTTTCCGGGCAAGGGGAATGCAATTGTAACTGCTACGGGCTCTGGTATAGAAGCCATGAAGGGAAATAATGGAAAACAAACCAATGAACTTGTTTATTGGCAAGCTTTTGAGCGGAATTGCGGTCATAAGCGGGTAGAGATGGAGCCTTTGTTTTTTGAGTTTTACAGGACAGATTATGCCCATATCGGCGATGGCTATGTACCTGACGAGGACATGAGAAAGTTGGTACATTTGTTGGAAGCAAAAGGGTATCAGCTGATTGTGGCAACCAATCCTCTGGTGCCGCAGATTGCCAATCAGCAGAGAGTATTGTGGAGTGGCACCGGTGATGTAAATTGGCTGGAGATTACCAGCTTTGAAAACTATAGCAGCGCAAAACCTAATGTACGGTTTTATCAGGAGATATGTGAACGCTTCCACTTGGAGCCCAAAGAATGCTTGATGGTGGGGAATAGCATCAGAGACGATGGCGCTGCGCAGGAATTAGGTATGGAGTTTTATCTGATCCTCAATGAGGATTCTGCCGAAGCGGTGCAGGATTACAGAGGAAGAAAAGGGAGTAGGAAAGATTTGCTGGAATTAGTGCGCGGGTTGTGATTTTTTATGTCGGTGCTGATTTGAAAAGCATGATAAATGATAAATCCATTTAGTCAATAGAAAAGGGCGCCTTCTCAAATTTGGGGAAGGCGCCCTTTTCTATTGACCCTACAGCATTGTCCAACCACAGTACATGACAATCAGACCGATAAACAAATAGAGCATGATGTTAACCAGCACATATTGAACCATGCCCTTATCATTTCCGTGGCGATTGATGAGATAAGCAATTTTTTCCGGCATATCGCCGGTGCGTTGTCCGTAAACTAGGAGAATAATATTCTGGATGCCGATATAAGCACTGAGAAAGCCAATGCCCAGATAACTCCAGCCCAAAGAGGGGAAGAGTCCTGCTACAACAGCTACTGCCCAAAGTATAGCCAGCGCTATGATAATACGTGAACTGATTTTTTGTATTTTTTTCATGAAAAGTGTCCTCCTGAAAATAAGATATGTGCGGAAAATGAGAATATTTAAAATTTATTATAGCATAATTGGATTGTTTTTGCAAAAATGCTGATTGTCAGGTAAATAAATTACATTTATATAAAAATCGCAAAATAGGACTGTAATTATCAGAAACAATGTAGTATAATCTTAATAATATGTGACATAATTCAACGATTATGACAATAAATTTAGGAGGTACCAAGAATGCAAAAATTTAAACGTGTATTGGTAGCAAACCGTGGTGAAATTGCCATTCGCGTATTCCGTGCCTGTCGGGAACTGGGAATTCGCAGTGTTGCAATTTATTCTGAAGAAGACAAAAATTCTCTGTTCAGAACACTGGCCGATGAATCTTACCAGATTGGGAAGGGCAAATCACCAGTGGATGCTTATCTGAGTATTGGCGAAATCATTGAACTGGCGAAAGCGAAAGCAGTTGACGCAATCCATCCAGGTTATGGTTTCTTATCTGAAAATGCCGAATTCGCCAAGCAGTGTGAAGAAGCCGGCATTGCGTTCATTGGGCCTACTCATGAGATGATGGACGCGCTGGGCGATAAAATCCAGTCCAAAATTGTGGCCACCAGTGTTGGTGTGCCAACCATTCCGGGTGTAGAAAAAGCAGCCGAAAATGAAGAAGAAGTACAGGAATACGCAAAAGTTTGCGGTTATCCGCTGATTTTAAAAGCATCTGCCGGCGGCGGCGGACGCGGTATGCGGATTGTGCGGGATGAAAAAGATCTGCTGCAGGAATATAGAAGCGCCAAGAGCGAGGCAAAAAAAGCTTTTGGGATTGACACAATTTTCGTTGAAAAATATATCGAAAATCCGAAACACATTGAGGTACAGGTATTAGGTGATAAACACGGCAACCTGGTGCATTTGTTTGAACGTGATTGCTCCATTCAGCGCCGTCATCAGAAAGTAATCGAATTTGGTCCTGCATTGTGTTTGAGCGAAGAACAGCGTCAGGCTATCTGCAGCGACGCTTTGAAAATTGCCGGCTCTGTACATTATCGCGGTGCTGGTACTGTTGAATTCTTAGTAGATGCCAGCGGTCAGCATTATTTCATTGAAATGAATCCTCGTATTCAGGTAGAACATACCGTTTCTGAGATGATTACCGGCGTGGATATTGTGCAGGCACAGATTTTAGTGGCAGAAGGCTATCCGCTGAACTCCGAAGAGATTAATATCAAATCCCAGGATGACATCAAAGCCAACGGCTATGCCATTCAGTGCCGTATTACCACTGAGGATCCGGCCAATAACTTTGCACCGGATACAGGGATTATTGACGTTTATCGCTCCAGTTCTGGTAACGGGATTCGTCTGGATGGCGGCAACGCGTTTACCGGTTCGGTGATCAGCCCCTATTATGACAGCCTGCTGGTAAAAGTAATTGCACACAGCAGAACCTTCAATGACACCGTAAACAAAGCGCTGCGTGCTTTAAAAGAAACCAATATCAAAGGTGTAAAAACCAATATCGGTTTTATTATGAACGTCTTGAACCATGAAGATTTCCGCAACGGCAACTGCGATACCAATTTCATTGCCAAGACACCAGAATTATTTACCGCCAATAAAAAAGGCGATAAAGAACTAAAATTGCTGAAGTTCCTGGGCGAAAAAGTTGTCAATGAGACAAAGGGTGTAAAACCAAAATTTGATGTACCTCGTGTACCGACCGATTATACTGTGCCTGCTGATCTGAGCGGCACAAAACAGTATCTGGATGCTTATGGTCCGGAAAAACTGGCTAAATGGGTATTGGATCAGAAACGTTTGCTTTTGACAGATACTACCTTCCGTGATGCTCATCAGTCCTTGATGGCTACCCGTGTGCGTACCAGAGATATGAACCTGATTGCCGACGCGACCTCTGTCATTGAAAAAGATGCATTCTCCCTGGAAATGTGGGGCGGCGCTACCTTTGACGTTGCTTATCGGTTCCTGAAAGAATCTCCGTGGGAAAGACTGGATCTGCTGCGGCAGAAAATTCCAAATGTATTGTTCCAGATGCTGCTGCGCGGTGCCAATGCTGTTGGATACAAAAACTATCCGGACAATGTAATTCGCGCTTTCGTAAAAGAATCTGCCGATGCCGGGATTGACGTGTTCCGTATTTTTGACTCCCTGAACTGGCTGAAGGGCATGGAAGTTGCCATTGACGAAACTCTGAAACAGAACAAGGTTTGCGAAGCTTGCCTGTGCTACACCGGCGACATCATGGATGCAAGCCGTGACAAATATACATTACAGTACTATGTAAAAATGGCAAAAGAACTGGAAAAAGCCGGTACCCATATCCTGGGCATTAAAGATATGTCTGGTCTGTTGAAACCGGCTGCTGCCAGAAAATTGGTAAGCACACTGAAACAGGAAATCGGTATTCCAATTCATCTGCATACCCATGATACCACCGGTAACGGCGTAGCAACTGTTTTGGCTGCTTCCGAAGCTGGCGTGGATATTGCAGACTGCGCCATCAACGCAATGGCCGGCTTGACCAGCCAGCCAGCATTGAACTCCATTGTGGCTGCGCTGGAACATACCGATCGTGAGACCGGTATGTCCGTAGACGATTTGCAGAAGGTATCCGATTACTGGTCTGCTGTACGTCCTGTATACGGTGGATTTGAATCTGGCTTAAAAGCAACCAATGCGGAAATTTATAAATATGAAATTCCTGGCGGTCAGTATTCCAACCTGAAAGCTCAGGTAGAAAGCTTTGGCCTAGGCCATAGATTTGACGATGTGAAGAAAATGTACCGCGATGTCAACATGATGCTGGGTGATATTGTAAAAGTTACGCCATCTTCTAAAGTGGTGGGCGACTTGACTATCTTCATGATTCAGAATGACTTGACACCGGAAAATATTTATGAAAAAGCTAAGAGCATGGACTTCCCAGACTCTGTAGTGACCTATTTTGAAGGCATGATGGGTCAGCCGGAAGGCGGCTTCCCGGAAAAATTGCAGCAGCTGGTACTGAAAGGCAAAGAACCTATCACCTGCCGTCCTGGCGAACTGCTGCCGGCTGAAGATTTTGCCGAAATCAAAAAACATCTGGATGAAGAATTCGGCATCGACGCAGATATGAAGCAGGTAATGAGCTACTGCATGTATCCAAAAGTATACGAAGATTATCTGGAAGCAAAACTGGATAACGGTGAATTTGTACACATGGGCAGCGACGTGTTCTTCCATGGCATTACCGAAGGGGAAACCTGTGAAATCGCTCTGAGCGAAGGTAAAATTTTGGTAACCAAGCTGGTAGAGATCCGCAAGCCGGATATGGAAGGCTTCCGCGAATTAATTTTTGAAGTAAACGGTAACAGAAGAACTGTTAAGATTTTGGATAAAGCCGCAAAATCGGTAGCCACTGTTGCGTCTACCGTGATGGCGGATGAAGGCAATCCAAATGAAGTCGGCGCCAACATTCCTGGCACCTTGATCAAGCTCTTGGTGAAGGAAGGCGATGAAGTAAAAGAAAATGAACCAATCGCTGTGCTGGAAGCCATGAAGATGGAAACCAACGTATTGGCTACGGCAACCGGTAAAATTGGCAAAATCAATGTAAAAGAAGGTCAGCAGGTAGTGGCTGGCGAATTGATTGCAACCATTGAATAACAGAGCGCAGAAATAAAACAGAATTACAACGAAGCGGCTGCTCCCTATGCGGGGCGGCTGCTTTTTTCATTTGGAAATACAGCGCGCAATCCTGACAGTTGAGTTACATAGAAGGAAAAATCAAGAGGAAAATAGTGCCTTTTATAACAAAGGACAGCAAACAAGCTGGTATATTGCTGCTTTCATTTTTATACTGCACCTGATTCGAGAAAAGGTCAAAATGAAGAAAATTTATAGTCTCCAATGTTCATAAAATACTGTATTTTTTTCTTAAGATATGCTATAATATTCCCGAAAAATTTGGTATTATTATTTTTATAAAAAGTATGAGGTGAAGGTAAAAAATATCTACAGAAAAATTTTTCATAAACACGGATATTGGAGGCCGACAGCCGTTATATCTATGAATTTTGCTATACACATAACCTATGCGAAAAAACATACTTTTTCACCTTTGTATCAGAGCATAATATTCAAAGCATTACGCAGCTATATAAATGGGATTTCCATTTGTATGGCTGTATTTTTTTGTGCTCTAACCACACATTTTCTATGTCCAAAAAAGTATGCTTTAAAAGAAAAAGCCTTTCGCTGTATAACAGATTCCCTTATATAACGATAAATGGCGGTGCAAGGTGTGAGGTTCATATGGGAAAGGCTGGATTATGGGGAATCGATAGCATGATAAGCTATGCATACAGACAAAAAACTGATGATTCTGAAAAAAGAGACAGAAGGGGGATTATATATGTTTTTGAGGACGAAAAATAAAAGAAATGGAAGGCATAGCCGTAAAAGCAAAAAACAGCTATGGCGCGGAATTCTGAGTGCGGTATTGTGCGTCGCCTTTCTGAGCACAAATGTGGGCGGCGCTTTCAGCGTGGCTGCTGCGGAGACACTGTTGGGCGTTGCAGAGGATACCCAGGAAGATACTGGAGAAGGCTTGTTAAATGTTGACGGCGGGCAGGAAACAGAAGATGGGGACAGCACCGAAAATCCAGAAGAACTGCCTCCAGACAGCGGAAGCTGCGTCCATCATCCGGAGCATGACGCGGCCTGCGGCTACACCGAGGAAAACCCCGTGTGCACCTTCGTCTGTGCCATTTGTGCGGTGCAGCGGCAGATTGATGCGCTTCTTACCCAAAACGCTGAGGAACAGGACGAGGCACTTCTGGAGCAAATCCGCGCCGCCAAGGAGGCCTATCAGGCCCTGAGCCCGGAGGAACAGGTACAGATTGCCAATGCCGATGCGCTTTTTGCCATTTTAAAAGAAGAACAGCCGGAGGAGGTAGAACAAGCGCCGAATCCATCCGGGGACAATCTTTGTACCCATCATCCGGCCCATGACGCGGCCTGCGGCTATACCGAGGAAAATCCCGTGTGCACCTTCGTCTGCGCCGTGTGCCCGGTGCAGCAGCAGATCGACGATGCGCTGGCCCGGTTGGAACAGGTAGACCCAGAAACGCTGGATGAGGCGGCTGCTATAGAGCTTTATGAAGAACTCCTTGCCGCCAAGCGGGCCTACGAGGGCTTGGAGCCGGAGCAGCAGGCGCAGATGGACGCGGAAAAGATCGAGATGCTCCTGACGGTACTGGAGACCTTTGCCATCCAGACCCTGGATGACGCTACCATGGAAATTAAAACAGCGGAGATCTGGGCGGAAGGTACGGCCAATCAGACCCTGACTAACGGCGGCGAGTTCTCTGTGGATTTCTCCAAGCAGTTTACTCTGCACATTGAGGTGAAGAGCACGCTGAATCTGCCCAACAAGAAGGTGGCGATCACCGTGCCCGACGGGCTGACCGTGGTGGAATACCCCATCCCTGAACGGGGTGGCATGGCGGAGAGCGTAACGCCGGAAAGTATTGATAAGCTGAAGAGCGCTAACAATTACGGCGGATATTGCCCGCAGAATGGCACCATCACCTACTCTCTCAAGAATACAGCGGAGGAGAACAGCTTCAATATCATCCTGGCCCCGGACACGACTCTTTGGAACAGAAAGAAGGAACAGACGCTTGGTAGTCAGCTGACGGTCAAAGTCTATACGGATGGAGAAAACGGTCAGGAATACCAAACGATTTCCGCCGCAGCCAAGATCACGGGTAACTACGATGCAGAAAGAGCCATCCAGACCGGCCCCAGACTGTCCCGTATCGGCGTGAAGAACGGTGTGCCTACAGCGGCGAACCAGCCCTTTGCCCTGCGGCAGATATGGATAAACCCGGACAAGGACTACATCGACATGGCCCAGTTCTTCAAGAAGCTGGAGATCACCATTGCTCTTCCGTACTTTGTAAAAGACGGTAGCAACGTCTACGCGGAATTAGATCACATCACCTGGGATCCTCCGGGAGAGTCCCCCAGGCCCAACATGCTGGATCCGGAGAAGCACAAGGATGATGGCGGAAATTATGTGAACGGCTTCAACTTCCGGCAGACGGATAATGCTGATCATACTGTCACCCTGACATGGGAAAATCTGTATTTGGAGTACGGGCAGGAATACTTTACTCCCTACTTTAGGTGGACAGAGGAGTGCACCAACACGGCTGCGAATGCCGTCAAGTGGAGCAACAGCTCAATTTTAATAAATTCCGGAAACACAGGTGCGGCACCGACCGTTGCGAACGGCGCAGTCAACGGGACAATCACATGGGCCGATGACAGCGTATGGTATCCCTTAAGTCAATTTACAGGTCTCTCATTTACAGCGCGTGCCGGCGAAAGTATGACGGTGACAGGCGGTACAAGACAAGCATCATCACCCATCTATAACGAATATAGCTCCGACCCCAGCATTGTCTATTATCTGGGGCAGTTCCATGTGGTCAACCATGGCGGCGATGCCAGCGCCAAAAAGGTGGTGGAATTTACATACGCCAATAATGGTAAGATCGGCGTGACCGCCCAAAAGATTCCCGCAACAACTGGAAATAACGTTTCGGTTTGGTATACGACCACCGAAAGTGAATCATCACCGATCCCCTACGGAAATGCCCTTACCAGCGAAGGCGGCTTCGTCACCTTTACCGCGGAGATGGCGGGCCTTCAGGCAGACGAGTATTTCACCAGCATAATCGCCAGCGTTGGCAGCTATGAGAAGGACTATGTGGGCTATGTGTCGTCCCGATCCTCCGATCCCACTTCGGGCTATGCTACTACCTTCGGCAAGCTGCTGACAGGGGATGCGGGCACTTATAACAGCTTTGCTACCATGACGATGTATGACGATGGCCCCGAGAAGACGAACCAAAAAACAGCCAACTATAATGTTGTCGTTACGGGTACAGCGGGCGAGATCCCGCCGGGAATGGAGCAGGCATACGTGGAAGGCAGTATGGAAAGAATGCCGATCCTGAGCAAGACCAAGGCGACGGCGGGAGACACGATTACTTTTAACGGTCTGCTCAGCTCCTCCGCCTATCCCTATTCAAGCAACAACATCATGACCGACCCGGTAATCTATATCCGCCTGCCGGAAAAGATCACGGTTAAAAACCTGCAATTGTACCAAGAGGCCGGAAGAATGGCGGATAAGGTCTTCCTATTCGACGCGGTTACGGAGACGGTGGACAGGCCCATAAGAACACCAATAAGTGGTACGCTTGAGGAGGTATCGGCGCCCGCGGCCACGGCGGACGGCGCCACCGGGACTGCCTACAAGCTGTACAAAATCGATCTTACAGGCAACAAGGTCGGCTGGTTTACGGATACGCTGGGGCAGTATCAGATTGGTATTTCCTTTGATATGGAGATTGCCAAGGACGCGGAGGCCATGACCCTGGATATGCGGGACTGCGTCCGGTTCAAGAGCGCGTCGCTGGCATCTACAAGCAATAACGGCACCCTGAGCCAGTATCAGGTTTTTGATACCTATGATATGGACAATGACGGCAAGACAGATGTGCGCTTCAGCACCTTCAACGTCAATGTCGCGGGTACCAAGCTGTCCGTGGTGGCGGCCCGTCTGGGTCTGACCTTCACCTTCGGCGCAAAAATGGTGGACACGAGTGCCCCGAATCCTGACTACACTCCGGGCGATTATACAAACTATGAGGTAGATGGACAGAGGGTATTCATTAAAGATAACAGCCAGGCCGTTGACATGCTCTTCACCCTCAAAAACGAAACAGGCAGAGCCTTCAGCGAGGCGGAAGCAAAGGCTTTCTATTACTTTATTCCTGTACCTAAGGCTGGCGATTTCTGGGACAGCCACATGCAGGATCAGCCCTTTGATTTCGATATGAAGCTGAACGGAGAGCCGACAGTTAATGGTGTGTCTAAGGATAATGTTTTGGTAAAATACAGCACCACGGTTCAATCAAAGGTGTCATCGGGAGATACTCTCCACTATAGTAATCCAGATAACTATGTGGAAGCCAACCAGATCAATGACTGGAGCGAGGTGAAAATGATACGAATCGCTGTTAAGGAAACCGCTACCGGGATCCGAGAAAACGCCGAAATGGAAGTTTACATGCACCTTGTACCGGAGTTTGTGGATAATGCAGATTTGGTAGGTGAAACTGTCAACTTTGGTCCGTGTGGTGTATCGCCCTACTCGGTGGGCAACACCACCAATCAGGGGCACAACCCCCTGCCCCGGATTCAGGTGGAGTTCCAGACCGGTGTGATTGAAGGGAAAATCTTTATTGATAAGGATTTTGACGGCAAGTATACAGAGGGCACAGATGAACTGTACACAAAAGATGCCGTTCAAATATATGCGCCGCATTGGAACAACGTAGATAAGATAGAGACAACACCTGATGGTGGCGTCGACAATCACAAAATTTCTACAAGGAATGGAAACTATGAGTTTACTGGTAGAATGGCTGACACCTACCATGTGATTGTCACCAATCCGGGCGGTACCGATGTCAACGACACAAACCCGCTGAGATTCTCTCTGCCGGGCACGAACAGCAAGTTCTCATTGGGTAATGATCCTGGGACTGCTACTGCTACCGTCACACTTGCAAAGGGAGACGGCACAGCGAACTTGGAGATCGGTCTTCAGCAGCCCCATAAGGTGATATTTAAGGCGGAGAATGCCAGCTTAGATTTCGGAAGTGGGAGCCAAACAAACATTTTGACCGCACTATTTGCGGCAGCAAAGAGTACACAAACGGAAACGAAAAAGGTATGGCACGGGGAAACATTGGGAAATGTTGTCCCGACAGTAACAGCTGACGAAGGCTATCGCTTTATCGGCTGGCAGGTCGGCGATAAGACTTATGCTAACACTGAAGCTGGTCTTAACGCTTTGAAAGCTCTGATAATAGAAGAGGACACAACTATTACCGCAGTGGTGGAAAAGCTCTATTCGGTAACCTATAACGGTAACGGCAATACGGCAGGCACTGTGCCGCAAGCCACAACGCATATCGCAGGCGAACAGGTCACACCGGATTATACTGGTACGGAGCAGCTGAAAAAAGGTGAGAATACGATTTTCGTTGGCTGGAGTGAGGAGCAGATCACAGATGTACTTCAGGCGGATGCGGTGCAGGAGACCATCGACAAGATCATCTCGGCGGATGAACACACCATGCCCGCCCACGATGTCACCCTTTATGCAGTCTATGCGACGGATGCCAACGGCAACGGAAATCCCGATTACAATGATGATTCCGTTCATGTTCGTTACCATGGCAATAACAATGTCCGTACGGATTATATCTGTCCCCATCATCATGTGGTAGGCGGTAAGGCTGCGCTTTCCATCAGCGGTATGGTCTCTGGTAGAGAAGTAGCGCATGATGAACCTGCGGCTAATGCTTCCGGCGATATAAAACCCCAGACATTTACCTATGATACCAACATTTTCATAGGCTGGAGCACCACGCCTATACTGGATCAAGTGATTGAAACCGAGGCGAAGTATGATACTTTGAAGGATAGCATTGTGACAGAGGTCACCATGCTGGATAAGGCACCCGTCGGAACTGATGCTGCCGATACCAGCAAATACGCCGATGCCGACGGCAACACCAATGTCTACGCCGTTTGGGCCGCCGACCGCAATGGAAACAAAGTGGCAGACTATCTGGAAGAATACAAGCTGACCTACGACGGCAATGCCCAGCAGGGCGGCACGGTGAGCGATGTGCCAACGGATGGCGATATCCATCTTCCCGGCGATAAAGTTACATTGACTGGAACTCCCACGTATACCGATGTGGATGGTAAAAAAGTTGTCTTTATCGGCTGGACGGAGACGCAGACAAATTCGATTTATAGCCGTGCGGACACCGCGCCGACAACTATCCGCGAGGTCACCTTTGCGGACGCCGACAAGATGGTCTATGCAGCCTGGGGCTATGACGAGGATGGGAAGAATGGTGCCGATGTGCTGGAAACCTACTCGCTCAGCTATGACCTCAACGGCGGCAGCGGAACTGCACCGCAAGACAAGACCGGTATCCAAAAAGGAGCGCAAATTCCGCTGTCAACGGAGAAAAATTTTACCCGAAATGGCAAAGAGATTTTTGTGGGATGGAGCAGGGAAAATCACAATGTCGCTTTCAAAGCGGGGCAGAAGGAAGATATAGAGAAGATTTTGATTACGGGAACCCAAATCATCATGGGAACGGCGAATGTAACCCTCTACGCTGTCTGGGCAGAGGACCGCAATGGTAACGGGACGCCCGATTACGCGGAGGGAGCACCTCTCCATATTCAATTCAATGGCAATCCATGCGGAGGTACCGTTAATGGTGTGCCAGAGGATATGACGAATTACCTTTCTGGCGAAAAGCTCACTTTGGAAAGTATAACGTCTCCCACACATGATGCTGTAAATGGTAAATCTGTGCTCTTTATAGGTTGGACGCCAGAGCCTGTTGGGAAAATACTCGGCTGGGAGGATGAAGATCCTGTAGTCCTCGCGGAGGTTACCTTTGCTGGTAAAGATATTACCCTTTACGCAGTATGGGGCTATGATGAAGACAAGAGCGGAAAGGCCGATGTGTTGGAGGCAGTTACGGTGGCCTACGATCTTAATGGCGGCAGGAGCGCCGACGGTGAGACCTATGACTGGGAGAGAATGATGCCCAACACGGATATTACGGTCAAGAAAGCTCCCATCAAGAGCGGCTGCACCTTCAATGGGTGGAGCATTGGCGCAACCATCTGTCAGCCCGGCGATGCGCTCACGGTGACTGGAGATACTATTCTGACTGCGCAATGGAGTAGCACAGCCGGATCCGACGGCGGGAGCAGCGGCAGTACCTACTATATCCTGCATTGGCAGTCCAACGGCGGCACCGAGTACGGCGATGCCCAGTATGCGGCCAATACGGTGGCCCGTCTTGACAGGGTACCAATCCGCGAGGGCTATACCTTCACAGGCTGGTATGCCGATGCGGCCTTGACCCAGCGCATCACCGAGATCACCATGAACGGGAGCAGGACTGTTTATGCCGGATGGGAACCCACGGATGTGCCCCAATGGCTCGACGGCAAGACGCACTTTGCCTATGTGTTTGGTTATGAGGACGGCACTGTGCATCCGCTGCACAACATCAGCCGTGCCGAGGTGTCTGCCATCTTCTTCCGCCTGCTGGACGGAGAGATTCGGGATGGAAATTTGACGGCCTCCAATCCCTTTGTCGATGTCCAGGAGGGCGATTGGTACAATACTTCTGTTTCCACCATGGCAAGGCTGGGTATTCTCAAGGGTCGCACTGGGGACTGCTTTGCCCCCGACGCGCCCATTACCCGCGCCGAGTTCGCTGCTATCTGCGCCCGCTTTGATACCTCCGGCATCAGCGGCGGCAGCAACTTCACCGACATCAGCGACCACTGGGCGCAGGGAGAAATTGCGCGCGCCGCAGCCCTGGGCTGGATCAAAGGTTATGAGGACGGTACCTTCCGTCCGGAGAACTATATCACCCGTGCCGAGGCCATGACGATGATCAACCGCATGTTGAACCGTCTGCCGGAGGATGAGGCGGATCTGCTGAAGGGCATGAAAACCTGGTCGGATAACAAGCCCGGCACCTGGTACTACTTGACGGTGCAGGAGGCCACCAACAGTCATGCCTTCACCCGCAGAGACGGTGTGCATGAGCAATGGACTGCGCTGACTGCCGACGAAGCATGACCGGGTAGTGACAGCAAGCGCACAACAAAAGCAGGCTTCCCGCGGCAAGGGGGCATAGAAAGGCGTAACGGTTTTTATCCCGTCATGCCTTTCTCCGGCAGCGAAACCTTTTATCGCAGCGTTATAGCTTACTTGAAAAAATACTGCAACGCACAGAAAATCAACAAGGATAGTGTAAGTACAGTACATTTAAAATGAAACGTGTGTAAAAAGAGCTACGAACCGTGGACCAGTATATTTTCATTGCTGGAAAGTCTTACCTATTATATAAAGCAAAAACAGCCTGCCTTATTTTTCCCTCTGCAGGGGGACAAAGCAGGCTGTTTTTTTGTCTTGTTTAGCGGCTTGGCATGGTCACAGTGTCAATAGCGGTTTGAGCAAATTGGGTGGTGACAATTTTATCATAGTCGGCTCGCTGGTCTAACTGCCCTGCCAGGGCCATGACATCCATGAGTTTTTCCAGCGCTTCCCGTTCTAAAAGCGGGTTGGTGTCCCAAGCTTCGATATTTTTGTAGCGCTGCACGATGGTGGTGAGGTCTTCTGTGGACAGGTCTTCAAAGTAAGGCGCCAGTAGCGGAGCGATATCGGCGGCGTCATTTTGGGCGACGAATTGCTGGCCTTTGTAGATGGCATTGGTAAATTTCTGGATGATTTCTGGGTTGGCTTCCATATAGGATTTGCTGGCCGAGTAGGCGGTGTAAGGAATATTGCCGGACTGGGCGCCGATAGAGGCGAGAATATAGCCTTTTCCTTCTCTCTCAAATTGCGTGGCGGTAGGCTCAAACAATGTGACATAATCGCCTTCGCCGGAGGCGAAGCTGCCTGCCATAGCAGCAAATTGGATGTCGGTGCGCACATTCACAGGCTTGCTCTCGTCATCTACGCCGATATCCAGACCATTGGTCTTCAGTACATATTCCAGGGTCATTTCCGGCACGCCGCCTTTCCGGCCGCCGATGATTTCTGCTTTTGTGAGCTGCGCGAAGTTAAAATCTTCCACTGGCTCCCGTCCCACAAAGAAGCTGCCGTCCCGCTGAGTCAGTTGGGCAAAATTGACGGCGTAATCCTCCAGATTTTGATTTGCCACATAAACGCTGGCTTCCGGTCCCATGAGACCTACCTGAATTTCGTCGGAAATCAAGGCGCTCATGACCTTATCGGCGCCCTGCAGGTTGATTAAATCAATCTCCAGTCCCTCATCGGCAAAGTACCCCAAACTCATGGCCACATAGCCCGGCGCGTAAAAGATACTGTGCGCAACCTCTCCCACGGTGATTTTCTGCAACTCGGCGGCATCCTTCTGCGGTTCGGTAGCACCGCAGCCGCTGAACAGCAACAGCGCTGCACATAAAAGCGCTGCCATCCATTTTTTTTGTTTCAAAGTGATTCCCTCCTAAAGATTTTTTATATGATGTTCCAGGAGATTGAGCAGACTGTTCAAAAACCAGGCGCAAACAGCCAGAATCACAACTCCCATCATCACCAAATCCAAGCGGAATACCTGACTGCCATAGACGATGAGATAGCCAATTCCGCAGCGGGAGACAAGAAATTCTCCCACAATCACTCCAATCAGGCACAAGCCCATATTGATTTTGGCCAGACTCAGCATATTGTCGCGGTTTGCCGGCAAAATCAGCTTATATAAAATCTGGCCCCGTGTGGCGCCGAAGCTTTGCAGCATGCGGACTTTATCTTCATCGACGCTGCGGAAATCTGTGTAGGCGGAAATAATGGTTACCACGATACAGATGGATACCGCCACGGCAATGATACCGGGCATACCGGCGCCGAACCAGACGATGACGATGGGCGCCAGCGCAGTTTTGGGCAGCGCATTGAGGACGACCAGAAAGGGGTCCAGAATGCGCGAGAGAATGGGCTTCCACCAGAGCAGTGTGGCGATGGCAATTCCGGAGAATGTGCCGATAAAGAAGCCTGCAAAGGTTTCCTCCATGGTGATGCCAATATGGCGCCAGATGGTGCCGTTGGAAAAATAGGTCCAGAAAATCTGCAAAACAGCGCTGGGGCAGCTGAAGAGAAAGGTGTCAAGGATTCCCAGGCGGGCGGCAGCTTCCCACAGGATTAAAAATCCTGCCAAAAGGCTCACCTGGATACCGCGAATTTTTTGTTTCTCGCGTTTGTGCTGTAAAAGCCAGGCCTGATGCGCTGTCTTTGTTTGTTTAGCTGTGAGAGGCATCCTGCATCATCTCCTCCCATATAATATTGAAATACTCTTGAAATTCAGGTGCCTTTCTGGCGTTGAGCGGTGTGTGGGGTTGCTCGGTTGTAAGTTGTATATGATAAGTTGTTCTGATTTTTGCCGGACGTTTGCTCAGTGTGTAGATGGTGTCGGCAAAGCTGATGGCTTCACTGATATCGTGTGTGACCAAAAGAGTGGTTTTCTTTTCCTGGCGGATGATGTTACAGATATCTTCGCTGACGGTAAGTCTGGTTTGCGAATCAAGGGCGGAAAAGGGTTCATCCAAAAGCAGGATATCAGGGTCTACTGCCAGGGTGCGAATGAGCGCTGCCCGCTGACGCATCCCGCCGGAAAGCTCTGTGGGATAGTGTTTGCGAAATTCCCACAGGCCGTAGGTGCGCAGCAGCCGCTCTATTTTTTGCTGATGCAGATCAGAGTTTTGCAGATGCTGTATTTCCAGGCCAATGCAGACATTGTCATAGATTGTGCGCCAATCCAGCAAATGGTCTCGCTGAAACATATAGCCGATGGTGCCTTGTCGATTTATGGTGCCGCCAGTGGGGGCGAGCAGGCCGGAAAGAATATTCAGAATGGTACTTTTTCCGCAGCCCGATGGTCCCAAAAGCGCGCCAATCTCTCCCTGCTGCAGTGAGAAGCTGATGTCATCCAGCACAGGCAGCACACCGTCTTGATTGAAAAATGTCATGGAGATATGTTCTAATGAGAGTAAAGGCTCTGCCTTCATAAAAATTCACTTCCTTTATTGATCGGCGGAACAGCGTTCCGTTTTTTTAGTTCTCTATAGTATATTTTGCCAGGATGAAAAGGTGACAAAAAGCGAAGGGATTGCGAGATTTGCACATTGGTTTTCTGCTTGCTTTGTGTTACAATATTTCTACATCAGATAAACTATTTTTCGCGAAATTTTTTGTGTAAAGCTGCAAATTATAGTGAAAAAAGACTATACTATAGATAGAAACAAGAAGCAAAGGAAGGATGAAGACAATGGTACAGGAACAACGTTTGGTACAAACTTTATTGGAATTGGTGCAGTTGGATTCGGAGAGCAAAAATGAGCGGGCAGTAGCTGACTATGTGACGGCAAAGCTGCGCGCTTTGGGATATACAGTGACGGAAGATGAGGCGGGCAGGCAGTTTGGCGGCAATGCAGGCAATGTGCTGGCTTATAAGGCGGGCAACTGCGCGGGCAAAAGTGTGCTGTTTTGTTCTCATATGGATACTGTGGTGCCGGGAAACGGTGTGAAACCTATTGTAGAAGACGGTATCATAAAAAGTGACGGAACAACAGTACTGGGCGGAGATGATAAAGCCGGCATCGCCGCTGTGCTGGAAGCGGTAACTGCTTTGGAAGAAGCAAATATTCCTCACGGACCGGTACAGGTGATTTTTACCGTGGCTGAGGAAATTGGCCTGCTGGGCGCCAAATATGTGGATTTAGAAAAGATTCCGCCTGTGGATGGAGCGTTCTTTTTTGACAGTGACGGGATGCCCAATGAAATTTGCGTGGCGTCACCCTATCATATTGATTTGACGGTGACCTTCCAGGGAAAAGCAGCCCACGCCGGTGTGGAGCCGGAAAAGGGCATCAGTGCCGTGCAAATGGCGGCGAAGGCCATTGCCAGTATGCGTTTGGGCCGTTTGGATGAAGAAACCACTGCAAATATCGGCATCATTCAGGGTGGGCGGGCTACCAATGTAGTTGCCGGAGAGACGGTTCTCTACGGAGAGGCGCGCAGCCTGAACAAAGAGAAGGTGGACGGGCAGATTGCTCATATGATAGCCTGCTGTGAGGAAGCTGCACAGGAGATGGGCGGCACAGCAGTATGTAAGGTAGAAGAGTGTTATGCGGCCATTGACTTGGACCCTGAGAGCGTGACAGTGCAGCTGGCCTGTGCGGCTGTACGCCGTCTGGGCATGGAGCCCCATCTGGTGAAAAGCGGCGGTGGCAGCGACGCCAATGTGTTCTGTGGAAAAGGGATTCCCGCCACCAATGTGGGTGTGGGCATGACCAACGTACACAGTGTGGAGGAATATTTGAAGATCAGCGAAATGAAAGCAGCAGCAGAGTTTGTGCTGGCAGTGATAGAGGAAGCCCGGGTATGAACACAGTGGTGCAGGAAAACTTATTTCCGCTGGGTCCCTTACTGGAGGCAAAGTTTGTGAAACGGGAGAATCGCTTTCGGGCACAGGTAGCGCTGCAGGGCGAGGTGGTGCCGGTTCATGTGCCCAATTCGGGCCGTATGGAAGAACTGCTGACGCCAGGCGTGGCAGTGTGGGTGTCGCCTGCGTCAGGTGCACAGCGAAAGACAGCCTATACCTTGCTTCTGGTCAGGCAGGGAACGCGTTTGATTTGTCTGAATGCCCATTTGGCCAACGATTTGATTGCCTTTTGGCTGGCGCAGGGTATTTTACCGGGCTTTGCAGAAGCTGCAGAAATTGAGCGGGAAAAAGTATACGGTGACAGCCGGATAGATTTTCGCTTGAAGCGGCAAAGTCAACCCTGCTATGTGGAAGTGAAGTCGGTGAATTTATTGGAAGGCAGCACGGCGCGGTTTCCCGACGCGCCTACCAAACGGGGCAGCAAACATTTGAGCCAGTTGATACGCTGCAAAGAAGCAGGGATGGACAGCGCGGTAATCTTTTTGGTTATGGGAAATGCGGCTCGTGATTTTGCTGTGAACTGGAAGCGGGATCCTGATTTTGGAGAGCATTTAAAGCTGGCCTACTTGGCTGGTGTAGAAGTGTATGTATACACCTGTGAGATTCATTTGGAGGGAATTGTCTACACAGGTACAATTCCTTTACAGGAGGAACAACTATGGAAGTCTATGCGTTAATTGGTGCCAGCGGCACCGGAAAGAGTCATAATGCCAATTCGGTGATGGAGCAATATCACATTGAAATGATGATTGACGACGGCTTATTGATCAAGGATGGCAAAAAAATGGCAGGAACCTCGGCCAAGGCCGAAGAAACCACTGTGGCGGCGGTAAAACGGGCAATCTTTCACGACCCCATTCATGCTTCCCAGGTGCGGGAACGCATTGCGCAGCTGGAGCCAAAGAAGATTCTGATTCTTGGCACTTCGGAAAGAATGATTGACCGCATCACAGAGGCACTGGGACTGCCACAGGTAAAATATAAAATTTTTATTCAGGATATTGCCACACCGGAACAGATGGAGCTGGCGCAGACCATGCGCCGTGAAGGAAAGCATGTCATTCCGTTGCCCAGCATTGAAGTGAAAAAGGATATACCAAATTATTGGATTGATTCTATCTTTGGCTTTATGACCAAAAAGAATAAAGATAAAGACAAAGAGAAGGACAAGGATAAGTCGGGCAGTATGGCTGCCGATGATAAGTGCATTGTGCGGCCGAGGTTTTCCCAGCTGGGACGGCTGACCATTGCGGAGAACGCCATCGAGCAGATTGTGCGCTACAATTTGCTTCAGCAGGAGGAATTTGACCGGGGCGCCAAAATTCAGGTCGACATGAGTGATTTTGGCGTCAGCATTTACTGTGAAATGAAAATCCGCTTTGGCATTCCCATGCAATCGGCCATTGAGCAATTTCAGATTCATACCATTCAGGATTTGGATAAGATGACCAACCTGACTGTGCAGCGCATTGATGTGCGCATTACAGGGATTACAGTAGGATGAGGTGACAGCATTGACGAAACAGAATGTGACCGCTTGGTTTTTTGAGGGCGGTAGTATCAGTATTCCCAATCGCATGCTGGGGATGATGGAGCAGCTGCATTTGAGTTTTGACGATATCGGAAAAATTATCTATCTGCTCTATTGCGGCGCCGATCAGATTAAGCGCAGCGACAAATATGCAGTGGAGGCGGCCAGGACCTTGCACGAAAAAGGGCTCATTCACTGGTTCACCGACACGGAAACGGTAGATTTTTCTCCGATGTTTGACAAGATGAGCGCCAGCCTTCTGGGAAATGAACCGCTGTACGTTACCGAGGAAGCGGCGAAGTACACGACTTCACAGCTAAATTATGCACAGCTGATCAAAAAGCTGGAGCAGACCTTGGGATTGTTTCTTACCATGCGGGATAAACAGAATATTCAGGAAGCGGTGCAGCGCTATAACTGGTCCTATGATTTGGTCTATGAAATTTTTGTCAAGCATTATCGCGATCACCGCAAGGAATATGATTTTGGTTTTTTCTGCCGGATGGCCTACGGAGCTAATGTGCGGGATGAAGCTAGCTTTCAGAATTTTGTGCAGGATTTGGACACGGTCACTTCCAAAATGACTGCAGTACTGCGCAAGCTAGGGCAAAAGAACAGCTATCCCAGTGAGCCGGAAAAGGAATTGTATCGCAAATGGTTTTATGAGTGGAAATTCAGCCACGAGTTGATTATGCTGGCGGTGGAGGAGACAGTAGGGGCGCAGAATCGCCTGCAATATATGGATACAGTACTTTTTGACTGGCGGGAACAGGGAATTACCACGGCAGAGCTGGTCATGCAGAAAAAACAGCGGCAGGTGAAAGAAAAGGCAGATAAGAAGCAGACCTCCAAAGAGAAAAAATTAATTGTGAAGCACAAATTCCAGTCGGATGATCTGGACTTGAGCTTCCTGGAAGAATAAAAGCTATGGCGAGATAGGATGGGATAGGATGATAAATAGAGATCAGCTGCGGTTGAAAAAGCAGCAGCAGCGGGATGCGCGCCTGGAAGAAATTTATCGCGAGTTACCCCAATTGCAGAAGTTGGATCAGACCATTGCGCAGAAAAATATTGCCATGATCCGCGCAGGTGTGCTGCAAAAAAATCCGCAGGAACGGCAGCGCCTGGAAGAAGAGATTGCCGGACTGTTAAAGCTGCAGCGGCAGGTACTCCTGGAAAATCATTTGGACGAATCAATTTACAGACCGCAGTGGGATTGTTCGCTGTGTGAGGATAAGGGATATCTGGAGCCTGGCGTATTATGCAGCTGCTATCAAAAGGAACGTTTGGAAGAACTTTTTTTGCGCAGCGGCATGCCGGAGGCCATGCGGCAATTTACATTTGATAATTTTGAGACGAAGCGTTATGCCGATGGGGAAGATATGGAAAAAAAAGTAGCTTGGTGCCGGCAGTTTGTCCAAGACATTCTGCAGAAGCAGGCAGGGCAATGTTTATTTTTGACCGGCGATGTGGGCCGCGGCAAAACCCATTTGTCCGCAGCCATTGCCAACGCGGTGCTGGCCAATGGTAATACGGTGCTATACCGGCGTGCTTCTGACTTGTTTGATTTGATTCGGCAGTATCGCTATGAGGAAAGTCGGCAGCTATGCAGTGAAATGCTGGAGCAGCTGCGCAGTTGCGATTTGCTGGTCATTGATGATTTGGGTGCAGAGCGCACCACAGATTTTGTGATAGAGCAGTTAGTACTTATTTTAGAGGACCGCAATTATCAAAATAAGCCTTGGATTATCAATTCCAATCTGGATTTAAATCAGATTAAGGAATACTACACAGCGCGCACTTCCGATCGCATTTTGGAGCGGGCGCGTGTATTCAAGCTGGTCAAGGAAAAAAGTTCCAGAGTGGAAATGGCCAGTCAGAGAAAGCGCAAAGGAACGCTCCGCTAAAAAACGGGCAGGAGAATCATTGGCAGAGGCTGACTGGAAAATAGGGCAGCCTTTTTGCCTTTTGGGCGTGCAAAGCTAGAACAGAAACGACATCTGAACCAAATATATTGCCCGCAGCAAACAATTGGGGGATGCGTGCGAGCTTAAGAAAAGGGTGGTAGCTTGGAAAAAGAAAAATTGTGGACAAAGGAGTTTCTTCTGGCCAACGGCATTCAGTTCGGTGTCAATCTTGGCTATTTTATGCTTTACTCTACCATTGGAATCTATACACGGGGTCTTACGTCTGTTGAGTTTTATGTGGGTTTGGTGACAGGAATCTTTACTTTTGCGTCATTATTAACCCGTCTTATTTCCGGACGTTTGCTAGAGCGGTTCCCTGTCAAAGGAATTTTAATTTTCGGAGTTTGTTTGTCCTTGGCAGCCAGCACAGGATACTTGTTTTCTGATAGTGTGACAATTTTGCTGTGTATGCGGATTGCCAACGGTTTGGGATATGGTCTGTCCAGTGCGGCCATTGCCACCATCGTCAGCTCCATGCTGCCGCCGCGCCGGTTGTTGGAAGGACTGGGCTACAGCATGATGTTTTTCACATTGTGCGGTGCGGTAGGACCATCTCTGGCATTAAACCTGAGTCACAGTGATGCGCAGCAATTTGACAAGGTGTTTATCGTCACGGTGCTTTCTACGGTGCTCACGGCAGTACTGGTATTCTTCCTGCAAAGAGGACAAAAACAATCTCCCAAGGAAACCAATGGGACGTCAAATGATGAAAAAAATTTGCAGCATTCCTTTACATTAGCTACTGGCATTTTTTTGGTATTGACCTTTTTGCTGGCCTTTGGACAGTCTACTGTGGTGGCTTGTCTGAACCTGTATGCGTTGGATAATAGTATGGGAAATCTGTCTTTGTTTTTTATTATATTCGCTGTGGCCAATTTTCTGGTGCGGTTATTTATGAATCCCATTTTGCAGATTTTATCGGAGCGTGTCGTCTTTATTGGGATTACAATCTTGCTGATTGGGGTATATCTGGGCATCTTCTTTGCGGACAGCGCAGTATGGCTTTATGTGTTGGCGGTTCCTTTCGGTGCAGCGATGGGGTTTTATTATCCCCTTTTAACTACCAAAACAATCAAAACCATCAGCAAATTACGACAAGGTACCAGCAACAGTATTTATTTGGCGTCTGAGGATATGGGATTTTTTGTGGGCGCCATTTTCTGGAGCGCTGTGGCAGGCGTGCTGGGCGGTTATCGGCAGATTTATTTTATTGCGGCATGTCTGGCTGTGTGTATGCTGCTGATTGTGCTTTGCTATCCTGCAATTTTGCAGCGCTGGGGCGTAAAAGAAGACGTGTGGTAAGGATGAGAACTAGGAGGGCATGTTATGCGCTTGACGCAATTACAATATTTACTGGAAATAAAGAAACAGGGCTCTATTTCTAAAGCTGCACAGCATCTGTATATTGCGCAGCCTTCTATGAGCGCAGCCATCAAAGAACTGGAAGAAGAATTGGGTTATGAATTGATGAAGCGCAGCAAAAAAGGCGTGACTTTTACCAGCTTGGGAGAGCAGGTGATTGAGAAGGCTGTGGTCATCATAGAGGAGATGGAAGCAATTCGCTGTCTGGGCCAGGGTATGAGCGGCAGCATTAACGGACGCGTCTTTCTCTCGGCCATTCCTTTTGCCTGCGAGCATTTCCTGCTGGATTTGATGGTGCAGATCAGAGAGACACATCCCGGTCTCCATTTACTTTTAGATGAAAATAACGGGGATTCGGTGTTACATCAGGTAAATCGGCGGGAAGCAGATTTGGGCATTATTATGATCTGCAATAATGAGGAAGCCTACTATAAAAAGGAATTGGAGAAACATCATCTGACTTTTCTGAACTTATATGAGGATGAAATGTATTTTTGGGTAGGCAAGCGAAATCCCTATTATGGGAAAGCCTGTGCGTCTCTGGGTGAATTGCTGCAATTTCCCTACATATATTACAAGGATTCCTTCAGCGAGGAGGACCAGGTACTGTTTGGCCGACATTGTGATATCGCACAGCTGCAAGCCATCCCTATGAAGGATAAAGAGAGCGTGAAAAAGTACGTGGCACGTTCTCAAGCGGTCACAGCGATGCCGTTCAGCGCTTCACGGGACAATATATATGGAGATTCGGGTTTGCTCAAACCATTGGCCATAGCCGACGAACGCTGGCTGTGCCGGATTGGTGTGGTGTACCGCAAGGATATGCCGTTGACACGGGAGGAATTGTTTTTGCTGGAAAAGCTTCAGGAATTGACAGCGGACTTTGCCGTGACCTCTGCTGAGTGAAAATTTTTTCCAGAGCAAGCGGCGTGTCAGACAATTTCAAGGTGCAATTTGCAAGTGTAGGAGCTGACTTTACAGATGGGAGGTGCGGAAAATGAAAAAGAAGTTTGTGGTTGCCATAGCTGTGGTATTGGTTTTGCTGATTGTTGCCGGAGGCGTGTACTTTATTGGTGAAAATTTTTATAATCGAACTATTATCGATTTGACATATGCCTATGATACAGCAATTATAAGATTGCCCGACGGGCAAATTGTAAAGGGAAAGGTAGACAGCTGGACAGATTATGCCGACGGAGATCAGATTCAGGTAAAAATAAACGGCAAGGTTTATTTAGTACACAGTGCAAATGTGGCTTTGATTAAAGAATAGGGGAGCGAGTCAAGGGTGAATGGAGAACAGAACGTTCCTGGGCTGACATATCGACTGAGCTGAAAAAGTGAGCTACCTTCGCGATTCGCGGAGGTAGCTCTTTTTTCCTATGAGCAATTTACATGGCACAAGTTTTGACAGCGTAAAGTTTTTGTAGGAAAAATAAAAAAGAAAAGAGAGCTAGCCCTTTGTGGTAAAATAAAGGTTGAAAACAAAAATCAACACAAAGAAGGGAAACTCTCTATGTATAAGAGTATACAACAATTTAACGAAGAAGTCATTAAAAATGTAGAAAAAATATTCATGAAATTTTTTACAATCTTGACAGGAAGAAAGTAGTATGTTATATTGAAACAAAACATCAGATGATGCATATAGGCGGCGTAGAAGGAGAATAGTAATCTGAACAAGGTACAAGCGAGTCGGGGATGGTGCGAGCCCGATGCGGCGTTTTGATGAAGGGCGCTCTGGAGCTGCATCCGTAAAGTGGGCATGGTCCGAAGGACTGTGTCAATCAGGGTGGAACCGCGGGAATACAATCTCTCGTCCCTGTCCGTGTGACAGGAGCGGGAGATTTTTTGTTGATTCTGCAAATCAAAGAAGGAGTGAAACTTGCAATGAATTTTCAGGAAATGATTTTGACATTGAACAAGTTCTGGGGCGAACAGGGCTGCATCATCATGCAGCCGTACGACATTGAAAAAGGGGCGGGAACTATGAATCCCTCTACCTTTTTGCATGCGCTGGGGCCAGAACCGTGGAACGTGGCTTATATTGAGCCATGTCGCCGTCCTGCTGACGGCCGTTATGGAGAAAATCCAAACCGTCTGCAGCATTATTATCAATATCAGGTAATCTTAAAACCATCGCCGGACAATATTCAGGAATTGTATCTGCAAAGCCTGGAGGCGTTGGGCATCAGCCAGCTGGAACATGATATCCGTTTTGTGGAGGACAACTGGGAGTCTCCTACATTGGGCGCCTGGGGCTTGGGCTGGGAAGTGTGGCTGGACGGCATGGAGGTCACCCAGTTTACCTATTTCCAGCAGTGCGGCGGTATTGACTGCAAGCCGGTGTGCGGTGAAATCACCTACGGTTTGGAACGTCTGGCAACCTTCATTCAGGGTGTGGACAGTGTATATGATATTCAATGGGTGGGAGATGTATTATATCGTGACGTTTTCCATCAGAATGAGGTGGACTATTCCACATACAACTTCAAAGTGGCGGACACCGATATGCTCTTTACATTCTTTGACGCATATGAAAAAGAGGCCATCCGCGTGGTGGAAGCGGGCCTGGTGCAGCCGGCCTATGACTATGTGCTGAAGTGCTCCCATACCTTTAATCTGCTGGATGCCCGCGGCGCCATCAGCGTAACGGAGCGCACCCATTATATTGCCCGGGTGCGGAATATGGCGCGGGCCTGTGCGCAGGCTTATGTGAAACAGCGGGAAGCGCTGGGATATCCGTTGGTGAAGGATCCGGTGCTGCGCGCAAAATTGAATTTGGATCAGGCCAAGGAGGAAGAATAATGAGCGATTTGTTATTGGAAATTGGGCTGGAAGAAGTGCCTGCAAAATTTATGCCGCCTGCTTTGGCTGAGCTGAAACAGATGGCGGAAACGCAGCTGAAGGAACAGCGTATTCAGTATGATGAGGTAGCTACCTATGGTACGCCGCGCCGTATTGTGTTGCTGGTAAAGAATCTTGCCGATAAGCAGGAGGATTTGGAAGAAGAAGCCAAGGGGCCTGCTGTGAAAGCAGCTTATGATGCAGAGGGCAATCCGACAAAGGCTGCTTTGGGATTTGCCCGCGGTCAGGGCGTTGATGTGCAAGACTTGTATCAGAAGGAAGTAAACGGCGGGATGTATGTCTTTGCCACCAAAAAGGCTGCCGGTGTGGCCACTGCAGAGACATTGCCGACCCTTCTGCCCCAATTGGTGTGCGGGATTCATTTCCCAAAACCAATGCGTTGGGGCTTTACCGAACTGCGCTATGCCCGTCCCATTCGCTGGATTGTAGCGCTGCATGGCAAGGAAATCGTGCCGTTTACCATTGAGGATATTACTTCCGGCAATATTTCTCGGGGACATCGTTATCTGGGCTCCGATCATCTGGAAATCCCCTGCGCGGAGGACTATCTGGATGTGCTGGAGAAGGGCTATGTCATCGTAGACCAAAACAGACGGCAGACTATGATTTTGGAGCAGATGCAGGCATTGGCCGAACAGGCTGGCGGTACGGCAGACATGGATGAAGAACTGCTGGAGGAGGTTCTCTATCTGGTGGAATATCCGACAGCGCTGATGGGCAACTTTAATCCGGCCTATATGCTCATGCCGGAGCAATTGATCATCACACCGATGAAGGAGCACCAACGGTATTTTCCTGTGCTGAAAGGACATCATCTGATGCCCAAGTTTATCACAGTGCGTAACGGCAACGGAGCGCATCTGGATATTGTACAGCAAGGCAATGAAAAGGTACTGGAAGCCCGTCTGGCTGACGCAAAATTCTTCTATGATGAGGATTTGAAGATCAAATTAGAGGATAATGTAGAAAAATTGAAATCTATCGTGTTTCAGGAAAAATTGGGTACTATTTATGAAAAAATGCTGCGGGTACAGCAGGGCGTCATTGTGATTGCCGATTTGCTGCAACTGGGCGACGGCGTAAAAGAGCGGGCGCTGCGGGCTGCTTATCTGGCCAAGGCTGATCTGGTGAGCAATGTGGTGTATGAATTCCCCGAATTGCAGGGCCTGATGGGGGAAAAATATGCCTATGCCCAGGGAGAACATCCCTTGACAGCCAAGGCGATTTCGGAACACTATTTGCCGAAAAATGCCGATGGCGAAATTCCGTTGACCTTTGAAGGATTGACAGTCAGCATTGCTGATAAGATGGACACCATTGTGGGCTGCTTTGCAGCGGGGATAGAGCCGACAGGTTCTCAGGACCCATATGCCTTGCGCCGTCAGGCAGCGGGCATTTGCAGCATGATTTTGGGCCGCAGTGTATTGGTGAGCCTGACTGCCCTGATCAAACAAGCCATTGCCCACTATCCCGATGAGATTGTAGGCGACAAAGAGGCGTTATGCCAGCGGGTATATGGATTTTTTGAACAGCGGATTCGCAATGTGCTCAATGACCGCGGCTTCCGCTATGATGTGGTGGAGGCGGTTGTATCCTACGGCTACGACAATCTCACAGAAACGCTGCTGCGCGCCGAAGCGCTGAATAAAATGCGCACGACAGATACCTTTGCCAAGGTATTGACGGCCTTCACCCGCGCCAACAATTTGGCGAAAAAGGCTGTTTCCGATGCAGTGGAAGAAGCCAATCTAGTGGAGCCAGTAGAAAAACAATTGTGGAGCGATGTGCAGTTTGCCGAGAACGCCATTGCAGAGCAGGTGCAGAGACGGCAGTATGCGGAGGCATTGACCATCATCTCGACATTGGAAGAATCCATCAGCGCCTTTTTCGATGGCGTGATGGTTATGGATGAAAACGAAGCCATCAAAAATAATCGCCTGGCCTTGCTGCGGCGGGTAAGCGCGCTGTCCAATCAAATTGCCGATTTGACCAAAATTGTGCAGGATTAGAACCTACATTTTGGGAAACGCAATTCTCATAGTGTGAAGTGCAAGAAAGGTGACCGTTGCCCAATGGTGATGGTGACCTTTCTTTTATGTGCTGCAGGATAAAAATCTTCAAGATTTAGTAAAAAGGTACAAACATTCTTTGACAACCATGGGGAAAATGAATATACTATAGAAATACTAGGATTTATTTTCTATAGAGAGAAAGACAGAGGAGGAGATTTATGAGACGGGAGTTAAAGGACAAGCTTTTGTTTGAGCTATCTTACCTGAATACAACGGCATTGTTTGCGCTGCGGGAACGTATTTCCCCGACGATGCTTCCAGAAAAGGCAGAGCGAATTTGGGAATCTGCGTTGTTAAAATCCAGCAATCATTTGCGCAAATAAAAAATCATTCATGGTCCTCGAGATCAGCAGGCAGTGTGAAGTCTATTGCAGAATTTCACACTGTTTTTTTCTGCAAAATTTTATAAAAGCCTATTGACCGATAGCAACTACCGCAAAATATAATGAATTATAGAGTGTGGCGAAATACTCTCATTTCACGATAAAATAAAAAAGAAAAGGAAGCTGATGCACATGGATAAGTTTATGTTTTCGTATCCTACGAAGGTATATTTTGGGGAAGGCAGCGCAAAACAGGCCCTTTCCGCAGAGCTGGGGCAGGTCGGTCCGGTTGTGATGCTGGCTTATGGCGGCGGCTCTATCAAAAAGAATGGCATTTATGATGAGGTAAAAGAGCTGCTGGCTCAGGCGGGGAAGACAGTGGTTGATTTTTCCGGGATCATGTCCAATCCTACCTATGTAAAGGTGCAGGAAGGCGTGGCGTTGGTGCGCGCCCAGCAGGTGGATTTTATTCTTGCAGTGGGCGGCGGCAGTGTGATTGACTGCAGCAAGGTCATAGCGGCCCAGTCGGTATTGGATGAGGATATCTGGAGCATGGAATATGAAAAAGGCAAATTTCCGACAACGGGCATTCCTATGGGGGCAATCGTCACAGCGTCGGGCACCGGTGCGGAAATGAATGCCGGCGGCGTGATTACCCATGAAGAGAAGAAATGGAAGGGCGGTATTTTCGGCTTGGCGCCGACCTTTGCAGTACTGGATCCTGCCTATACCCTTTCTGTGCCGCACCTGCAGGTGCTCTCCGGCGCCTTCGACACCCTCAGCCATGCTCTGGAAACCTATCTGGGCAACTCGGACCAGGACAATGTTTCCGATGATGTGGCGCTGGCAGTTATGCGCAATACGGTAGTCAATATGAGGCGTCTCTTGAAAAATATGGACGATCTGCAGGCGCGAAGCAATTTGATGTGGGATTCGGCCATGGCGGAAAACGGTATTTTGAAATGCGGTCGTTTGACAGATTTTCAGGTCCATCAGATAGAACACCAATTGGGCGCTTACACCGACTGCAACCACGGGCAGGGACTGGCAATGATTCAGCCTATCTATTGCCGCCATATTGTGAAGGATGCGCCGGAAAAATTTGCGCGCTTTGCCAAGCTGGTATTGGGTGCAGATACTGCAGAAGCGGGGATTGCCGCATTAGAGCAGCTGATTAAAGACTGCGGGCTGCCCACCAGGTTGAGCGAGCTCCACTCTACTGTGGAAATTACGCCGGAACTGCTGCGGCAGGTGGCGGACAGCAGCAACCTGATCAAATGCAATCCCCGTGGGTTCAGCCATGATGAGGTCTATGAAATTTTGATGGAATGTCTGTAAAGCGTGTTTTACAGCAACTGCAATGCCTGCCAGCCGGTGAGTAGGCCGGAGAAGATTAGCACGATGTACACAAGACGCAAAAATTGTTGCCCGTCAATCTGTTTGAAGATAAGTTCGCTGACCACATAGGCAGACAATACAGCGGGGATCAGCAGGAAAACAAAGTGGAGTGTTTCTCCCTGATACACGCCTTCTGCCAGATACTGCAAGGCAATGATGCTGGCAGAGGTGGCGCCTATGGCAAATTGGGTAGCGCGAATTTCTTCTTTTTTCCGCAAATTGAGCAGAATATAAATATTGAAAATAGGTCCGCCGCAGGCAAAAGCCGCCTGCATCACACCGCCCATAAAGGGAACGGCGAGAAACAGTGGATTTGCATGGCGCTGCTGTTTGGCTTGTTTTTTGTCAGCTAAACCGCGCAGACCTTTGACAGAAATAAAAAGCATCAGTGCTGCAAGCAGCAGTTTCATCCATCCCTCATGGAGGACGTTAGTCAGATGAATTCCGCATATACCTCCGAGAACTGCCAAAGGCAGCATGGTAAAATAGGTCGGCAGATGGATGCTGCGGTACTGCCGCAGCAGACGGGGAATGCCGTTGGCTAAAACGGTAAGCACTAATACGGGCACAATCGTCTTTACATCTAAAAAGAGAGAAAGAAAGGGCAGTGCCAGAATATTGCTGCCGAACCCTACCAGACCGGAAATAATGCAGGCGAGAAATAGAACAAGAAAAAAGAGTACATTAGATAATGTGAACAATGAAATCATCTCCAGTGAATGGTCCTTTTAGAAATCATATTTATCTAGTGTACTCTTTTTTATAATGTTTGTAAAGAAAGGGAAACCGCGCAGCGTTATTTTTCTACCTTGGCAAAATAATCTTTGGTCAGTTTGACCACAATACCGCTGAGACCGATAATTCCAATCAAGTTGGGGATAGCCATCAGACCGTTGGTGGTGTCGGAGATGGACCAGATGAGCTCCAGATTTTCCGCTCCGCCGAAAGCGCCGACAAAGACAACCGCAGTGTATAAAGCGCGATATGCCAGTACAGCTGTGCGATTTTTGTGGAACAAATATTCAATGGCTTTCTCACCGTAATAGGCCCAGCCCAAAATGGTAGAGGTGGCAAATAGTACAGTAGCCAATGTCACACCCACGCCGCCGATGCCGGGAACGGCGCGATTGTACGCATAGATGGACAGTGCAGAGCCGGAAAGCCCGCTGTCAACAGAACCGGTGGTGATGATGACCAGAGCAGTACAGGTGCAAACGATGATGGTGGTAAAAAATACTTCAAACATTCCCCAAATCCCCTGGTCAACGGGATTTTTGGCGCTGGAAGCGGCATGGGCGATGGGCGCGCTGCCCAGACCGGCTTCGTTGGAAAATACGCCGCGGGCAAAACCATAGCGCATGGCCAGCATAATGCCATACCCGGTTGTGCCCCCTGCTGCAGCGCGGAAATTGAAGGCTTCTTCAAAAATCAGCGCAAAGGCAGCAGGTACTTTGGCGATATTGAGCAGCAGAGCAACAATGGCGATCAATACATAGAACATGGCCATGAAAGGAACCAGCTTTTCATTGACAGCGGCAATTCGGCGAATTCCGCCTAAAATCACAGCGCCCACAAGCAAGGTAAGCACCACGCCGGTAATCCAGGGTTGAATGTGCAGTGTAGACTGCAAAGCGACAGAAATAGAATTGCTCTGGGTAGCGTTGCCGGTCCCTAAGCAGGCAATGCACACAAAAAAGGCAAACAGCACAGCCAGCCATTTAAACCCCAAACCGTTTTGAATATAATACATGGGACCGCCGACCCATTGTCCGTCAGCATTTTTTTCGCGGAAGTGCAGGGAAAGCACAATTTCAGAATATTTGGTCACCATACCTAAAAGGGCGCTGATCCACATCCAGAAAATCGCGCCGGGACCGCCGGAAACCAAAGCGGTGGCCACACCGGTGATACTGCCGGTACCGATGGTGCCGGCCATGGCAGTGGCCACTGCCTGAAAGGGGCTGACGCCTGAAGCATCTTTATGGTGCTGCTTGCCGCTGAATAAACTGCCGATGGTATTTTTCATCACATAGGCGAAACGGGTAAACTGGGGAAATCCCATGCGAATGGATAGGAGCAGACCGGTACCGATTAAGAGGGTCAGCATGATGGGACCCCAGACAATACTGTTGATCTGCGCATTGATTTGAGAAACAAGATCCATGATGTGAGACATAAAATATCCTCCTGTAAATGTTAGAAAATCAGATATCTGCGGCATATATGGGCAGATTGTAAGTTTGTATCTCATTAAAGAAGCAATTATGTGATACAGATAAAGGAAACCATTAGCTTTTGTGTGTATTATAATACAAAATACAGTGTTTTTATAGTACTTTTTGTTAAGATAAAATGAACAGTTTTTATACAACCTATCGCAGAGTATGCGTGAAGCTTCACAGAATGGAGATACGCAGCCAAAAATAATTGTAATATGCAGAGAAATAATGGCGTTTTAGGTAGTGTATGCATTGAAGCAAAAAAAATGCGTCCGAGTGGACGCAAATGGATGAAGGAAAAGAATTCTATTTGTGCTCGAAAGCTTTATTCATAAATTTACGACGCAAATGAAGAACTTATTAAGCCAAGTCAGGGATTATGATAGCGGTGGAATTATTTCTTGAAATAAAATAGTCTGCGAAATTATAATGAAAAATTTTAATCATGTAGGAAAATGAGTGGCAAAGGTTCTGCGTATGTGTTAAGATAATTGCATGTAGAAATATGAAGATTTTGGGCAAATTCAGATGTAATTCGGATTTCTTATGGAGAGAATTTTTTCGTGCAAAATTACAATCCGTTAATTGGCGAATCATGGTCAACGCAAATGCAACGAAATATTAAAGTAGATTTCATGAGGAGGTGTATCATGCGAATCAGTCAACTTCGATTTTTGGTCTTACTGAACAGGTACAAAACGATTTCACGTGTATCAAAAGAAATCATGGTGGCCCAGCCGTCCATCAGTCAGTCTATCCTGGAATTAGAGGAGGAACTTGGATTTGATATTCTCGTTCGTAATCAGCGCAACAAACGTGTTGAAGGTTTCACACAGTTGGGCGAGGTTGTGCTGAGAAAGGCAGAGATTATTCTGCGGGAATTTGATGAAATCAGCATGCTGAAAGGGAGTGACGGCTCAGCAATGGTTGGCAAGCTGACTGTTGGCACAGCACCGTTTTTCTCAAGTGGATTTCTTTATGATACAATCAGTGATTTGCATGGCAAGCATCCAGGTATTCGGGTGGAAATGATTCAGGCCGATACGGGTCAATTAATCAAAATGATGACATTGCAGGAGATCGACATGGCGCTGTGTATGGTGAATGATAACTATAAATCGCTTGTCAGAGAATTGCAGAAAAACAATCTCTTTTTTGATGAGCTTTTTGTGGACACGATGGTACTCATTGTGCGCAGCTGTCATCCTTTAGCCCAACGCAAGCATGTCGCATTGGCAGAGATGACGCCTTATCAATGCATTACCTTTAATAAAGAGTTTGTTGATAATACGATGCAATTGCTGGAAACCTATGGCTATACCAATCATATTATGACCTTCAATGATTGGGATACGATTCGTAAAGTACTGAGTATGACAGATGACTTTCTGCTTGTGCCGTCTTTTTGCGTGCAGGAGAAGTTTACGCCTTATGGTGATTTTTGTCAGCTCTCTGTGGATGACTGTGTTTGGACGGATCGGATTGGTCTTATTGAGCGCAGCACTGTTTTAACAGAGGTGGAACAGATTTTTGTGGATGCGTTGAAGGACTGTCTGGCAGCAGCGGAATCAGGCAAAAACAATGCGTAGATTAAATTAAGCGAAGGGCGAGGAAAATTCTTATAGTTATATGCAAATATTTTTTCACAGAAACTGAAAGGTTATTCCAATAAACCTATTCATTGAAGCGTTGAGCAGCTGGGCTTATGTCCAGCTGTTTTTGTGTGTAAAAGTATAGTAAGAAGTGCGTGCGGCAGAGTATTTTGGGCTGAATTTTTATTAGATAGCTGACAGTATGCTATGGGAAATCATGCGATAGAAATAACCAACTGTATAGAGATTTTCTTATATAGTAAATACTTATATCTGTATTTTACAAGAAAAATAAGCCCGTTTATAATAAAACCATAAGAAAAATTTGTTGCAATAAATAATAAATTGTAGAGTAGGAAGGAGAGTGCGTAAAATGCCTCCAATTATTGACAAAGAGAACTGTATCAAATGCAGTAAATGTATGTCTATCTGTCCGTTGGATGTGTATGGACCTGTGAAGAAAGGGGAATTTCCGGTTGTTCGTTTCCCAGAAGAGTGCTGGCATTGCCGGGCTTGTGTGATGGATTGTCCAGTGGGTGCGATTGAGTTGCGTTATCCGATTCCGTCGTTGATGATGAGCATGAAGGCGCCAGAGGCCACAAAATAAGAGGTGAGAGAAATGGTAGAAATTAATAAAGAGATATTAACTTGTGATTGTTTAGTCGTTGGAGGCGGTATTGCCGGCTTGATGGCTGCGATTGCTGCGGCAGATCAGGAAGCAACAGTTATGATTGCTGAAAAAGCAAATACTCTGCGCAGCGGTTCTGGCGCTACGGGCAATGATCATTTCCGTTGTTATATGCCGGAGCGGCACGGAACGCCGAAGAAATTTCTTAAAGAATTTCAGGGCGGAAGTCAGACCGGTTCTGGTGGTTTTTATGATGTGACGCTGCAAATGGAGTGGCTGTTGCGAACGTTTGAATGTGTGCAGTCCTGGCAGGAGTGGGGGATTAATATGCGTCCTCATGGCGATTGGGAATTTGCCGGACATGCGATGCCGGGGAAAGAGCCGCAGGCGCTGAAATATGATGGCGGCAACCAGAAAACGGTGATGACCCAGCAGGCCTTGAAGCGCGGCGTAAAGATTAAAAATCATCTGCCGATCATTGATTTTCTGGTCAATGACGAGAACCAGATCATTGGTGCCGTTGGGCTGGATATTTCCGATGATAAGCCGACACTTCAGCTGATACGTGCCAAAGCTGTGATTTCCGCGACTGGCGGCACGAATCGTCTGTATCCATCGGTGACAGCAGGTTGGATGTTCAACGTGGCTTATTGTCCGGCGACGGCTGGCGGCGGTCGGGCAGCAGCATATCGTGCTGGTGCAAAACTTGTGAATATGGAAATGCCTTATGTGCATGCCGGTCCAAAATATTTTGAACGTTGCGGCAAGGCTACCTGGATTGGTGTACTTGGTGATATAAAAGGCAACGCTGTCGGCCCCTTTGTGACAAAGCCCAGCCGTAAGTATGGCGATGTGACATCTGATCTCTGGAAAGATGTATTCACAGATAAACTTAAGGATGGAACCGGTCCAGTCTATATGGATTGCAGTAAGACTTCACCGGAAGACATTGATTACATGATTGAGAATTTTGCTTACGAAGGCGATACCTCAATTCCCGATAGCATGGGAAAACAGGGACTTGATTTCAGTAAGGACATGGTTGAATTCATGAAGTACGAACCGGTGCTTATGGGACGCGGCATTCAGATTGATGACCATGCCATGACAAACGTACAAGGTCTCTTTGCTGCTGGGGATGAACTTGGCAACTTCCGCGCAGATATCAGTGGAGCCGCCGTTTTTGGACGTATTGCAGGGGAAAATGCTGGCGCCTATGCGAGCGCAGCAGAGCCAGCCGGAGAAATCACCGCTCACCCGCGTGTGAAAGAGCTGCAGGATTTCTGCACTGCGCTGATGGAGCGTGAGGAAGGCGCATCCTGGAAAGAACTGAACTTGGCTGTACAGCAGATTATCAACGATCATTGCGGAATCGTTTATCCGCGCTCTGAAACGATGATGAGCGCAGGACTGAAATATCTTAAGGATGTTGAAGCCTACGGCAAGGCGACAATTGCTTGTCAGAACGCCCATGAACTTATGCGGGCATTAGAGGCATTTGATTTGGCATTGATTGCGCAGCTGATTTGCGTGGCTGCGCTTGAACGCAAGGAAACCCGCGGATTGCATAAGCGTTCCGATTATACCTTTACCAATCCGCTTCTGGAAGGGAAATTTATCACTTTGCAGAAAGATGGAAACGGCAATCCTGAAACAGCATGGCGCGAGCGTTTAGAGTTAGAAACATCGGAATCATGAGCAAAATTTATTGAAATATTGGGACAGGCGTGAAGATGAAAAGCGCAGTTCCTATCTAAACGCATATCATTATAAAAAGTATATATGGATGGGGAGGAGAAAAATGCGTAAAATTGATACCTTATTACAGCCAGGCCGAATTGGAAATCTGGAATTGAAGAACCGTATTATTTACGCTTCTATGAGTCTGCGTTCTACAGATGGAATGGGACATCTCAGTGAAGAAGCCATTGAAAGTATGGTTTATCGCGCAAAACAAACATACAGTCCTGGGCTCATTGTGTTTCCAGGGTTGCAGGCTTATCATGCTCCGGGGACGAGCTGTGGTTGGGCGGCGCATATCAGTGACGATGAAACCGCTCGGAGAATTGCTTTAGCAGTCAGACGTGTGAAAATCAATGATGTGAAAGTGATGGCAACCATTTCTGCACGGGGAACACGCTTGGTAAATGGGACACATGATAATGTTGGTCCTTCCAATATGCAGTTTGCCTATGAACCTTATCCTGCCCGCGCTTTAACGGTATCGGAGATAAAAGAACGTGTACAGGACTTTATTGATGCGGTTTGCAGATCGCGTGAAGCAGGGTTTGATGCAGCGATGCTCCATGCTTGTTCGGGGAAATTCATCAGTTTATTTCTTTCACCGTATAGCAATCATCGCACAGATGAATATGGCGGTGATGTGCAGGGACGCAGTCAGATTTTAGTTGATATTTTGCAGGGGATTCGCGAAAAGATTGGCTATGACTATCCCTTGACAGTACAACTTGGTGTGGACGATTTGCTTGGAAAATATGGGCTGACACTTGATGAAGGCCTTCAAATAGCCAAAATTATCGAACCTTATATTGACGCGATTTATCCGTCGACGGGAACGCAGGAAAAAATGCAAAATATTTCTGTGGGATATACTTATGCGCACGGATATATGTTAGACGCTGTTGAAAAAGTAAAACAGGCAGTGAATGTGCCTGTGATTGCAATGGGCAAATTGGGGATTCCTTCGTTGGCAGAACACGTTGTCGCCAATGGCCAGGCTGATTTTGTGGCCTTGGGACGTCCGCTTTTGGTTGACCCGGAATGGATTACGAAAGCTGCCACTGAAGAAGGCTCTATTCGTCCGTGTATTGGCTGCGTAAATTGCTTTACTTATGGCAGCCGTAAAGAGATTGTGCCGACGCGGGTGAGCTGCACGATGAATCCGGGTGTGCTGCGGGAAGCAGAGTATGAAACAGTTCCGGAAGCCGAAGTGAAAAAGAAAATGCTTGTGATTGGCGGCGGTCTGGCCGGCATAGAAGTAGCGTTGACGCTGGCACGGCGCGGTCATGATGTGACATTGGCAGAACAAGAGGATGCGCTCGGCGGGCAATGGCTGATTGCCGCCCATGCTCCCCATAAGAGAGATTATAAGCTTCTGATGCCGTACAAATTAGAAGAACTTGCCAACAGTACTGTAATGGTGAAAACAAATTGCTGTGTAGATGAAGCGTTTCTGAAAGATTTTCAGCCCGATGAAGTGGTATTGGCCACCGGCGCTGTGCCAAAGACATTACCTTTTGAATTACCGGACGACGCAGTTCCAGTCGTGCAAGGAAACGATGTGATTATGGGACGTGCTGCGGTCGGTGAGCGCGTGGTCGTGATCGGTGGTCGCTATATTGGTCTGGAAGTCGCCGCCCAACTAGCTTCTGAAGGGAAAGATGTTTCTGTTGTAGATATGACAGAACTGGGCAAAGGAACCAATCCGCGCTTGATTGGCATCTATCGTGATGAAATTGTGGAACATGGCGCGCGTATGTATCCCAATTGTCCCGTTCTGGGGATCACAGATCGCGGTGTGGATATTGCGCAGATGAACAATTTATTAACTTTAAAAGCAGATACAGTTGTGCTTTGCATCGGGACCAGACCACAGGATAAATTATCCGAAATATTGGAGAAACTATCGATTCCCTATTTCAAAATCGGTGACTGTAAGCGCATTGGGGATGCATTGTATTCCATTCGCGATGGCGCTGAAATCGGTCGGTTACTTTAAATATGACAAGGAGAGATGGATATGTTAGCGAATACAGAAGGCGTTTTCAATTTGAGTCGCACTGATATCATTAAATGGGTGTTTACGCTTGGCATTTGCGCAGTGCTGGCTTTTTTGCCAACAAGTGAAGTTTTGACCTTTCAGTTAAAATGGTTTTTTGTAGTTACCTTGTTCTGCATTTTTCTCATGGCGTTCAGTTTGCTGCCAGTGATTGTGCCTGCAATCATGATGCCCCTTGGCTATTGGATGTTTGGCATAGCCAAACCGCCGGTTATTTATGGCGCCTGGGGCAATCAGATTACATGGGTTGTGCTTGGAGGCTTGCTCTTTGCCATTATGATGGGCAATTCAGGCTTGAGCAAACGTGTAGCTTATAAATGTATGTTATGGGCACGGGGCAATCTCATCCTAGTGATGTTGTTTATGTTGGTTGCCGGTCTGGTGATTACACCGTTCGTTCCAGCCGCTGTTGCGCGCTGCGCTATTTTTGGCTCCATTTTGATCGGGCTTTGCCAGGCTTTGGACTATAAGCCAAACAGCCCGAAAGCGGTCTTCCTGTTTACTGCCGGTTATCTTGTATCTGTGAACCCCGGTCATATGTATTTGACAGGAAGTAATACAAACTTGATTCTTACAGGTTTTTTAGGCAACTTTGGTGTTGAGGTTGATTTCCAGCGTTTTCTGTTTGGCAACTTTGTGCCGTGTGTGCTGTGGCTGGTGACAGCAGTGCTGATTGCAGCGTTTATTAATCGTGATAAGAGCGGAAAAAAAGATGACCGCAAAGCAATCCAAGAACATATTGAAAAAGAATATAAGGCGTTGGGCAAAATCACTGGTCCAGAAAAGCGTATGGCTATTTTGATGGTTTTTGTAATGGTGATGCTTTTGACAACAAAATATCACCCATTGAATGCAGGTATGATTTTTTGCCTTGCGGTAACGATTGGTTTTTTACCTGGGGTTAATTTGATTGTACAGGATGACTTGAAAAAAGTGAATTTTACAATGGTATTCCTGGTAGCAGCATGTGTAGCCATCGGGAATGTTGCGACAGAACTTGGCGCAGGAGATTTGATCATGGGATATCTGATGCCATATGCACCGCATAATATCGTACTGTTAATTGGATTCCTATGGCTCGTTTGCTTCTGCGGGAATCTTGTGATGACGCCTGTGGCGATTCTCTCTTCGTTAACAGTTCCGATTCTTACTTTGGCAGAGAATTTGTCCTATAGTCCAGAAGCAATTGCGTATATGTTCAACTTCTGCACCAGTGCTATTATTCTGCCATATGAAATTGCAGCCAGCTTGGTATTGTTTGGTTATGGCATGATGGACACAAAACAATTTATGAAAAACTTTGGTATTCAGTCACTTTGGGTGCTTTTATGCATTATCATTTTCTTCGTTCCATGGTTAAAAATTATTGGATTGCTTTAAGAGAAGGGGAATAGCATTATGATCAAACATTTATTAGAGCCTTGCGAAATTGGCTCGATGACTTTGCGGAATCGTCTTGTGTATGCGGCGATTACATTCAAATTAGGCGATTATAAGGGAAGACTCACCGATGCAGAAGTGGACAGTATGATTTATCGTGCCAAGAAAAATCCTGGCCCAGGGTTGATTATTTTTCCAGGACTGAATGATTCTCTGTTTCCGCGGACAGTGACGTCGGTCAATATCAACAGCGATGATGCGATGTTCTCTCTGCGCAATCAGGTCCGCCGTGTACAGTCCTGCGGTGTGCGCGTAGCTGCGGAAATTGGTGTGTTTGGTTTCTGTCCGGATGGCATTGCCTACGGTGCATCGGATATGCAGCATCTGATTCCGTTGCGCGCTATGACCAAGGATGATATTGCGCGGTACTATCAAAAAATCGAGAAGTTGGCGAAGCGGGCAAAAATGGCCGGGTTTGATGCGGTTGTGTTACAGACAAGCGTCAATAAAAAGATTTTGGGCACGTTTGTTTCGCCCTACACCAATCATCGCACAGATGAATACGGCGGCAGTTTGGAAAACCGTGCGCGTATATTGGTCGAAACAATGAAGCTTGTGAGAGCCGTTGTGGGGAAAGAGATGACAGTTATGCTGGATCTTAAAGTTGATGAACTTCTCGGGGAGAAAGGCCTGCAGCTCAAGGATGGAGTGGCTGTTGCCCGAATGGTTGCGCCGTATGTGGATGTGATCAAACCGATTATTGGCGGCGAATATTCGGTGAACTCGCCCTATGCGCCGTATTTTACACCGGCTGGCATGGCGTTGGATGCCGTAAAAGCCTTGAAAGAAGCTCTTCCTGATACAAAGATTCTGGCAGGCGGCAAATTGGGCCAGCCAAGTTTGGCGGAACGCGCAATCACAGAGTATGGTGCGGACTTGGTTGCTTTGGGCCGTTCCCTGTTTGCAGATCCGGCCTGGCTTGAAAAAGCTGCAAAGGGACAGGAAAAAGAAATTTTACAGTGTATTGGCTGTATGAATTGCTATACAGAAAATGCACGCAAGGAAATCTATCCTGTGCAGCGCGCGTGTACAATTAATCCATGCAATTTGCGTGAGGAGAAATTCTATAATTTGGAGCCAACCTCAGAGCCGAAACGCATTCTCGTCGCTGGCGGCGGGCTGGCAGGGATGGAAGCAGCTGCGACATTGGCTGAACGCGGTCATTCTGTGGTGCTGTGTGAAAAAACAGACCGTCTGGGCGGACAGTTTATTCCAGCCAGTCAGGAAAAAGACAAACCAAGTTATCGCACATTGATTCCGTATAAGCAAAAAATGTTGGAGCGCTCTGGGGCTGAAGTGCGAATGAACACGTTGGTTGACGGAGCTTACCTAAAGCAGGAACAGCCTGATATCGTTGTGCTTGCCAGCGGCGCAGAACCCAAACGTTTGCCGTCATCGTTATTTGGAGCCATGCCGGTTTATCAGGGCAACGATGTGATCATGGGAGAAAAGGTTGCAGGCCAACGGGTTGTTGTGATCGGCGGCGGCTATATTGGGCTTAGTGTTGCGCTTCAGTTGGTGGAAGAAGGCAAATCCGTCAGCATCGTAGATGCGGCGGAGATTGGAACAAAAATGATTCCACGGCTGCTGAACTATTATAATGACAAACTTGCAAGACACGGTGTTCCGATTTATGCAAAATGCCCGATTTTAGGAAGCAACGAAGAAGGTCTTGAAATTTCACGGTTTAACTTTAGAGTAACCATACCAGCTGACGCCATTGTGCAGGCTGTCGGCACCAAACCAGTCAATGATTTGCTGCCCGTTGCAGAACAGCTTGGCATCCCTTGTGTGAGTATTGGCGATTGCAAGCGGATTGGCGATGCGCTTTACGCAATTCGAGATGGTGCGGAAGTTGGTCGTATCTTGTAAAAAAATAAGGGCTTGCCGAGGTGATGCGAAGTCTATCCGGCAAGCCTCGGAAATACAATATCTGTGCAAAAGAAAAGTGTTTTGAGGTGATTTACATTGAAAAACGAAGAATTATATACAATTTTAAGGAAAGAAATTAAACCGGCACTGGGCTGCACTGGTCCCATTGGTATTTGTTATTGTGCTGCGGAAGCTTATGATGCCATCGGCGGCGAGATCAAGTCAATTGATGCGCGCATCGACTGGGGCTTGGGTGCAAAATGCGATGATGTTGCCTTTCCTGGTTCGCGTATGCTTGGAGTTGAAATGGCAATTGCCCTTGGCGCAGTATGCGGTGATGCAAAAGCCGGCTTGGAAGTACTGCACGCTGTTACCCCTGAAGGGGAGTTGAAAGCAAGAAATGTTGCAGAACATGTTCAACTCCAGATGAGATGGGAACAGCAGGATTTGAGTTTTTATTGCGATATTACGATTCACACGGACCAAGGCAGTGGAAGGGCTGTGATTGCCCAGCGCAGTGACGGTTTGATTCTCAAGGAGCGAAACGGAGAAGTGCTGGAGAAACATGAGGAAGACATTTCTGTTCAATCGGGAAAACTGCCAATTCTCAAATATAAGGTGAAGGACTTTTATGATATGGTCATGAGTCTCACTGAAGAGGAGATTGCCTTCTTAAAAGATGCCGTGACCTATAACACAGTGCTTGCCCAGGAAACCTTTAACAAAAAGTTAGGGGCCGGTGTCGGTTGTGCCTTGTATCACAGCACTGCCCAGAACTACATTACCAGAGCGAAAGCCTATGCAGCAGCTGGCTGCGAAGCACGTATGTCCGGTGCAAACTATGCAGCTATGACTTGTGCCAATAAAGGGAATGTTGGTATTGCTGCTTCAATGCCCCTTGTTAGTTTGGCGAAAGATTTTGAGATTGCTGAAATGGATTTACTGCGTGGTATTGCTATGAGTTATATGGTGGCGATTTCTATTATTCATCGCATTGGGAAGGCGCCTTCTATGTGTTCCTGCGAGATGGCGGCGGCGCTTGGAATTTCTGCTGGTGCAACCTTGATGCGTGGCGGCAGCTATGAGCAGATTGGGATTGCCATGCAAAATACCGTACCCAATGTATTTGGTGTAGTGTGCGACGGCGCGAAGCTGGCCTGCGCTCTGCGTATCTCTTCTGGAACTGGTATTGCCGTCGAATGTTCGAATCTGGCATTGCAGGGTGTGCGTATTGCGAATAATCAGGGCGTACTTGGCAGCACTATTGATGAAACCATTGATATCATTGGTCATACTGCGCTGCGGGCTATGGTCAGCAGCGACAGAGAGCTCAGCAAAATGATTTTTGCCAAGAGAAAGATATTTCCGTTGATGACCTTTGAAGATAGACAAAAACAGTGAAGTGAGCAAATTATGAATAAACGAATTGTAATTATTGGTGCAGGCGCATCAGGGATGGTGACTGCTGCTTGGCTTTTACAGCACGGGCATGAAGTGATCGTATGTGATACGGAAGCACAGAGTAAGGCAGACTTTGCCCAGATTAGAGAAAATGGTCTGCATGTTGATGGTTCTGGTTTTGAAAAACTTGATAGAATCCCGATTATGACCCATCGTATTGAGGAGGCTATGGGCGCAGATTGTGTGATTGTCTGCGTATCCAGTGGCCGACAGCAAGCTGTAGCGGAATGGATGGCGCCTTATCTTCGCAAAGAACAATCCCTTTTGTTGGTTCCGGGAAATTTTGGCAGTGTCGTTTTTCATCGTGTATTCCAAGAGAGAGGCGTCCATTGCGCTATATTGGCAGAACTGGCAGAATGTTTGTGGGCTTGTCGTAAGAGGGGAGCGGGTCGATATATTTCAGCAATGCCTCCTGGTATAAAACGCATTGCCGCACTGCCGTCCACAGAGACAGAAAAAGCATTTGAGTACTTTAGTGAATTTTTTGCTCTGCAGCAAGGGCGCAATATTCTTGAGAATAGTCTGAATTCGCCAAATGTAATTTCCCATGTTGCAGGCACCCTATTGAACTTAGGCGGAATTGCTGAAAAAGGCGCCGAATTTGCTTTGTTTGCCCATGGGATGAGCGCTGGATATTTACATTGTATGGCACTGCTTGAAGAGGAACGGGATAAAGTGCTTGCCGCTGCAGACCTAGCAAGCTTTGCCAAATCGGTATCTTCCTTGATGGCGCTGCTTCAGGATATTGAGCATCATCCTGAAATGCTGGCATTTCGTTCGCTTGCGGGACCGGATAACTTGTATCATCGCTTTATTACAGAGGATGCATCGTGCGGTGTAGCAATGCTTTGTTCTCTGGCACAGAAGTATGCTGTAGATATTCCGGTGACCGCTGCGTTGCTGACCCTGGCAAGCAAATTAACCGATGCGGACTATATGCAAAGTGGACGAACTCTTGCATGGTTGGGCGATGAACTGGCATTGATTTGAAGCTGACGACAAATTGTTTGAGTTGAACAGCAGCCAATCTGTTAAGCATTAGAGTAAGATGTGTTTTATGCATCAGGCATGAAACTATAATAAAAAATTGCTTCTATTAAATGTTGGAGTGTCGCAAAAGAGCGGTACATCCAACATTTATTTTTTCCTGATAAAAGGGCACGCAGGAAAAGAGCCCTTGAAATGAAAGCTGAGGAGCCGCGCAAAAGAAAATGAGAGAAACAACTGCCATATACCACACCAATCTATTATGGCGCGGTGTATGGCAGTTGTCTAGGTTTTGTCTCTTGATGGCAGCTGTGTTTGATTGGCTGCTATTTTGCATGCCTTTTACTGTGCCAGGCCTTTTTCCCGCAATTCTTTCTCCCTGCGCAGCTGCTTGCTGCGGTAGCGTTCTTCTTCACTGAAGATGCAGCCGCAATATTTTTGCATATAAAGCTCCAATTCCCGCGCTTTGTCCTGTCCCTCCCGAAAGCCTACGCGGAAATCGCGATAGAGGAAAGGGACGCCGTATTTTTGGGCAGCGGCTTCTCCGGCGGCGATGAGCGCTTCGTGTTTTTGGTAAGGGCTGACCAAAAGCGTCGTGCTGAAGGAATCAAACTGATGCTCCGCCGCATAGCAGGCGGTTTGCTCCAGGCGCACCTGATAGCAATAAAGGCAGCGGTGCTCCAGATCGTCAATCACAGCTTTGACAAAGCTGCGCAGGCCGTAAGTATTGTCGATGACCAGAGGCAGATGGATAGACTGGGCATAGGCTTCCAACGTCGTCTTGCGGCTGCGGTATTCTGTGTAGGGATGAATATTGGGGTTGAACCAGTAGGAAACAGGCTCAATGCCTTCTCTGCGCAGGCTGTCCACACAATAGATGGAGCAGGGGGCGCAGCAGGTGTGCAGTAATGTATTCATGATGATCAATCCTCTCTGGGTTGGGATGGTGTAGATTGCTTTTGGGCTGCATTGCTTTTGGGCGCAAATTCCATGCGGAAGGTTACATATTGTGCGCCCGGTTCCATATAGAAAATGGCGTTGTAATGTTTGCCCGCTTTGGAAACAAGATTGTCAATCTGCATTTTTCCGGTGGAAAGCAATTCCGCAGCCAAATCGGCAGTGAGCGTCACGCCCCGGGCCGCGAGATATTTATTGTTTTTCCAGAGGCTGAAATTGCATTTGTGGGGCTGGCGAAATCCGTCGCAGTAAAAGGATTTTTCACTTTCAATGACAGGACAGCCGCATTTGGGACACTTGCCCACCACGCGGCAAAGGGCGCCTTTGCGGCTGACAGCCTGAAGCCCTTCTGCGGAGCGGTTTTCCTCTACGGTTTGCCGTACATACTGACGGATTTCCTCCATGAATTGCTGCGGGTTGCCTTTGCCGTCGCAGATTTCCTGCAGCTCCAATTCCCACTGGGCAGTCATTTCTACCTGGCGGATAGAGTGGGGCACCAGCTGAATAAACATAGCGCCCTGCTTGGTGGGATAGAGATTTTTTTTGCGCCGCTCTACATAGCCCACTGTGATTAATTTTTCAATGATGCCGGCGCGGGTGGCCGGTGTGCCCAGCCCTTTGCCCTTCATACTTTCCTTGAGAGACTGGTCGTCAATCTCTCTGCTGGCCTTCTCCATGGCAGTGAGCAGCGTTGCTTCGGTGTAAGGCTTGGGCGGCGTTGTTTTCTTTTCCAACACATCGACCTGATCTAAATGCACCCGCTGATGCAGCGCAATGCCGGTGAGGATTTGCTGTTCCTCGTCCTGATTGTCGTTTTTCTGTTCCTCCTGGGTATGCATCGCTTGCCCCAGCAGTGTGCGTTCCGCCAATGTCCAGCCCTCCGCTGTGATGATGCGCCCTGTAGTTTTGAAGACATCCTTTTGATTGTCCAGCGTGATTTCCACTTTGGTTTCGTTATAAGTTTTTTTATCGGAAAGCGAGACAATCATACGCACCATAATCAGCTTCAGGACATTGTTTTCCCGTCCTGTCAGCCGCGCCGGCTGATATTGCTGAATGCGATTGGTTACAATGATAGCATGATGGTCGCTGACCTTGCTGTCGTTGATGATTCGTTTATCCAGGGGCAGCTTTTTGCCGGCGATTTGGCGAATAAAGGGCACGCTTTCGGGAAATACCGCGGCGATTTTCTGCAAAAGCTGCGGAATCAACGGCTTCATGTCTTCTGTGAGATAGCGGCTGTCGGTACGGGGATAGGTGATGAGCTTGTGCTTCTCATAGAGACTCTGCGCGATGTTCAGTGTTTCCTGGGCAGTGTAGCCGAAGCGGCGGTTGCTTTCCCGCTGCAGCTCTGTCAAATCAAACAGCAGTGGACGATCCTCTGTTTTTTTGCTGGTATCCACTCTGGTGACTGTGCCGTCCTGTCCTGTCAGCTGCCGGGCAAGGGCTGCGGCCTGTTCTTTCTGCTCCAAACGGTTTTGATTTCCCCGATGCCACAGCGCCTTGATGTCGCCGAACTGGCCCTCTAGCTGAAAGTAGGGCGCAGCCTCAAACTGCTCAATGGCTTGCTGCCGTTCCACAATGAGCGCCAGCGTAGGGGTCTGCACGCGGCCTACAGTGAGCTTGGTGCCGTAACGCAGCGTAAAAAGACGGGTGAAATTAATGCCCACCAGCCAGTCCGCTTCGCTGCGGCAAAGGGCACTTTGATAGAGACGCTGATATTGGGCGTTATCTTTCAATGCGGCAAAGCCGTCGCGGATGGCTTCATCGGTCATGGAGCTGATCCATAGACGGCGGATGACGCAGTGCGCAGGCGGATGGGAAAGGCGCAGAACATATTCGAAGATCAGCTGTCCTTCCCGCCCGGCGTCGGTGGCGCAGATGATTTCCTCACTGCGGCTGATCAGTTGCTGCACGACGGCAAATTGACTTTGGGTAGCCGGGATAACTTCATAACGAAAGGTTTCCGGAATAATAGGCAGTGTCTCTAAGCTCCAGCGGTGAAGCCTTTCCTCATAAGCCTCCGGATTGGCCAATTGCACCAGATGACCGATACACCAGGTGACCTGATAGCCGTTTCCTTCCAGAAAGCCGCTGCGCTTTTGCTTTGCCCCCAAAACAGAGGCGATATCACGGGCTACGCTGGGTTTTTCTGCAATGACAAGTTTCATGATGACAATCCTTCTCTAAAGGGTAAGATAAAAAAGAACCTTGGGAAACAGGGCGTTCGCTGAAAAAATCCGCAGAAAGATGCGGCAAAGTCTTCTCAGGGCACTGCGCCCGAAGGGTTCTAGGTAACACATTGGGTATGCCTGTTATTGTATCACAAATTGCTGCACGACTACAGGATTTTTTTATAAAGTTCTGTTGCAGATTAGATTTTTGTGATATACTTAACAAGTACTTGTGCTGGAATAGGAAACTTTTTGCAATGTTTACTGCAAGATCATGGAGATAAACGTTAATGGGAGGACATATTTATGAAGTTTACAAAGGTTCACGGGCTGGGCAACGATTTTATCATCCTGAATGGGTTCGATGAGGAGGAGTATATTCCGTCAAAATTGTATCGGGAATTGGCTGTGAAGCTGTGCGACCGGCATTTTGGCATAGGCGCGGACGGTATGATGCTGGTGCTGCCGTCGGCACGGGCAGATATTCGCATGCGCATCATCAACAGCGACGGCAGTGAAGCAGAAATGTGCGGCAACGGAATCCGCTGTTTTGCGCGCTATGTGTATGAAAAAGGCATCGTACGGAAAGAAACCATGACCATCGAGACCTTAGCGGGGATTCTGGTGCCGCGGATGATTTTAGACGAAGCGGGCAGAGTGGTGGCCGTTGAAGTGGATATGGGAGAGCCCATTCTGGAAAAATCGGAAATCCCCATGGTGGGAGAAGGCAGCGCCATCAATGAGTCCATACAAATCGAAGAACAAACCTTTGCCGTGACGGCGGTGAGTATGGGCAATCCCCATTGCGTCATTTTCGTGGAAGACGGCGAGAATTTTCCTGTCGCATTCTGGGGACCGCGCATAGAAAAGAGCGCATATTTTCCCCGCAAAACCAATGTGGAGTTTGTGCAGATTGTCAATGAAAGCGAAGTCATTATGCGTGTGTGGGAGAGAGGCGCGGCGGTTACCTTAGCCTGCGGCACTGGGGCCTGCGCCACAACGGTGGCCTGTGTGCTCAATGAAAAAACCAACCGTGCAATCACGGTGCATCTGGACGGCGGTGACTTGCGGGTGCGCTGGGACAGCGACAGCAATCATCTCTTTATGACAGGACCGGCGGAGGTTGTCTTTGAGGGAAATTTTGTGCTGGAGGCCATGCTGCATGAGTGAACGGCAAAAAATGAATGTGGAAATCTACGGGCAGCTTTATACGCTGCGGGTGGCGCCGGAGGACAAAGCCAACGTGGAGAAGATTGCCCGGCGGGTGGATGAGATGATGCGGCAGGTAGGCGGCGGACAAAGTCACTTGGATTATCGGGATGTGGCAGTGCTGGCTGCGATGAATATTGCAGAAGAATATTTCAAACTGCAAAAAGAATACCAGGAACTGGTGACGATTCTGGACGATGAAAAATAGCAAGGCGGCTGTGTGCAAAAAGAATGGGAAAGAAAAAATTATGCCATACATTTTCATATAGCTGGCTATAGAGTTTAGGGAAAATTCGTGGTATACTAGCCCTATATTATTAATTTAGGAATGGAGCGTTGCAGATGTTAAAAGAACAGATTGTAGAATGTCTGAAAAAAAATGAAGTGATTCATGAAGAATTTAAGGTCGGCGTGTCCTTTGGTCATTTTCTGGTGAGCAGAGAAGATTTGCAGGCAGTACCCTTTGACGGAGAGCAGGGGATTGAGAGCCTGTTGGAGTATCTCAACCGCAATGGCTGGGAAGGCCTGTATGAAGAAGAAGCGCTGATCGGCGCGCAAAAAGAAAATGCGACAGTGCTGTTGGGCGCAGGGGGACAGGTGAACCTGCACATCGCCAAAACTGCCAGCCTGAAAACCATCGACAAGACCTATCTGGAATTTTTGCAGAGCCTGGGCAGTGAGTTGGAAGCCAGAAATCAGCTGCTGCTTTCCATCGGATATCAGCCGGTGAGCAAAGCGGAAGAATTGGAAACAGTGCCGATGGTGAAGGCGCAGCTGCTGACAGATGGGCTGAAGAACGACGCTGCTGCCTTGCAGACACTGAAAGGCGCCGCAAAAACAGTGGTTGTCCTGGACTATGCCCACAGCGACGATTTGGAAAAGAAATACCGTGTGCTGTATATGCTGGCACCTGTATTTGCCGCACTGCTGGACAATGTGCCGGTGCTGGACGGGGAAGCCTATGAAAAATTCACAGCGGGTATTGCTTTGGATGAAGCGATGCAGACCCCATTGGCCAAAGTGGAAAATGTGATCAGCGGTCACAGCTTCAAATACGCCCAGTATGCCAACTTTGCCGCCAACGCACCTGCCGTTGCAGTGGAGGAAAATCAGAAAATCACAGCCACCGATAAGACAAACGAAGAACTTTATGACAACACGGACATGACCGCAGACCAGGTGGTAGGCGTACTGGATATGATGATGCCGGAAATCAAGCTGACAGACAAAGGCATGGAGCTGCATTTTGTGGATGCGCTGCCTTATCCACTGAACATGGCTTATGTCGCTTTAATCAAAGGCTTGATCTACAATATTGATAATCTGAACGCATTGTATGAATTTGTCATCAATCTGAGCAAAGAATTGCAGGATAACCTGCGTCAGAATATCATCGCAGAGGGCATGGAAGCCAAATTTAATGAAGGCACCGTGCGGGAAGTGGCAAAGGATTTGTACTTTATGGCTACGCCGCAGCTTCCAGAAGAAGAACAGCATTATACGCAGCCGTTGGATGCCATCATTTTCAAAAATATCGTTCCCAAAGATGTGACAAAACGTCAGCTGAGTAAAATGCAGGGCAAATAAGGATTCGCAAGAATGCTACAATAAATAGAAAAAACGCAAACAGAAAAACCGTTATTTCCATGGCGAAGTAACGGTTTTTTGCGCGGTGTTATTTGGGGGAGAAAAGCAAATACCCCTGGGTAACGTTTCGTTACCCAGGGGTACGCCATCTTTTTCATAAGCCGGTGATGGGACTCGAACCCGCGACCTGCTGATTACAAATCAGCTGCTCTG
>OFGB01000029.1_pt1 | contig 113751 bp, 152 predicted proteins | sample 1521491 | NCBI WGS metagenome assembly OFGB01 (sample SAMEA3504095, study PRJEB24116) | mouse gut metagenome | biome: mouse gut; feature: mouse-associated habitat; material: faeces | place: Denmark | collected 2011
CTATGCCACTTATAACCATGTGCGCCCCCATTCCTACAACGGGTACAAGACCCCCCTTCGAAGCACAGTGCACCTAGTGACAGGTACATGGCACCACAGCCTGTTCCAAGATTCCGAGCCGGAGGAAGGAAAGCAGGTAGATTTTTTTTGCCACAAATATTACAAAAAAGCTTGACCACTACACACTCTCCACCGTTTACGGAATATTTGACGCTTACCACACTTTCCCAGGATTGTACTTCTTCCGCCGTTCCACTCCCAGGAGCCAGACATGCAAAGAGCGCATGCCTGGCGATTCCAGACCTGCGCCCTAGCAGGGAGAAACGTATGCCTCCGCTTTGACTTCGACACACATTTTCCCCGGACTTTACTTTTTCCGTTGTTCCACTCCCTAAGATAAGACATGCCTGACAGCTTCTAGCCTCTACACATACCTTGGCTTATTGCTCTATCCAGGCTTCCTCTGCTTTGAACAAACCTGACTCGCTATCGAATGACACTATAGACACCAAATCTCCGACCCAGTTTGAATGTTCATCATCACCCCACATGTATTGACGCACTAGGAGTTTCTTTTCTCCATTATACTCTATTTTATCAATATCATATATGCTGTCAACATTCCAATCAGGCTCTATATCAACAGTTATTGCATCTATGGTATCTATCATTCTCGCAACAACGCCGTCTTCTTTAAGCCAAAGAACATATAAGTCATGCGTCCCCTGGCCGCCGGCCCCATGTGAATCAAACAACAATATCAATTCCTCATTAGTATCCTGGTCGATGTCCACCATTTTCATTTTATCAAACGAAGCATCATATGTTTCGCTTATCGAAAAACCAGATTCGGTATTCGATAATTTGACCTCAAATTTAGAAATATATTGACTTCCCTCTATCTCCGTATTCTCAATCTGGATGGTATCATCAACTCCATCTTTGTTCAAATCAGTGACAAGCATTCCTGTTGCCAATAAATCTCTGCTCCAGGTCGCAGAATCATCCTCAACAAATACTATTTGGGACTTATTGAAATGCTCATCTTCTTTATTTGCCTGTTCCGAATTTCCACTGTTCCTTTCATCACTGTTTGAATTACAGCCCGCCATGGCTAATACAATGAAAACACCTAAAATAACACATATATTTTTCTTCATTTCCCACTCCTTACAATTCGTTTTTGTTATCATCGAAGAAGCGGATCGCGCCGTCCTTTGACGCGCTGGAGGAATCATAGTAGTATTTCAGCAAATCTTTGTATGTGGTCGCCACATCGTTATTATATAACCAAAGCGCTCCGTTTTGCTTGAACTCTCCACCATTTTTATACTTTGACTGGTCTGAATTAACACCCGCTTTATAATATGCCGCAAATATTGCACCGCCATAACTTTCCATCCACACGCTTTTAACAGCATCATAATCTTCAGTTACTTTTGTATTTTCGGATACCTTATCCGGTTTATATGACTGTTGCAAATAATTTAAATCGTATCCCTCAGTAGGATTTTTGGGTATAATTAAGTAATGCCATGTAAAAGTCTTTACCGCAATAGCCTGCGCCTGCCTGACCTGTCCGTCAAATGTTTTTCCTCTTACTTCTCCAGCCAACACACCTAAACAATAATCATGAAAATATATTGACTCGATATTACCATCTGCCTTTTTTAATCTTACTTGTGTTGTACTTGTCGGAACAGTCCGCTGGTTAATGACTTCATAAGTAGAAATTCCATCTTCTTCACCTATATGCGCAAACACTTCACCATTATAATTAATAAGACAACCCTCATTCCTGGCCCTCATTACATCTACGGTCGCAGAAAAATTGTTTGTAAACTCATATCCTTTCGTTATCAATTTTTCCGGCTCTGCAATCGGTATCATTTCTGAAATCTTCCAGACGCTTCCTTCTTTAACACAGGTAATAAAATTATAATTGATTCCAGATGAAAAATATTTGCTGTCTTTATATACATCATAATCTACACCAAACACGAAAACCTTCGTGTTGCTCGCATCATACTCTTTATAAAGCATATCCGCAGCATCCTTTAAATTAATTTCCTTTAATTCTACCAAGGAAGCATTTTCAACATTTAAAACGCCTACATGTTCCGCAGCATTTGTTGAATCATTAAAAAAATGCTGCAAGCTTACTCTTTCATCATTACAATGAAGATTAGAAAACTCATACCAATCATGTTCATCCATGGCCTGCACATACGCTTCTACTACAGATTCCGGATTTTCTTCCGCATGAACAGTAAACGTAAACAGACTCATAAGAGATATAACAAGGAGAGCAAACCCAAAAATCTTGCAATCTCCAAATCCCTTGATCCTTCTCGTTCGAACTCCTACTCCATTTTGAAAAAATATTAACATCTTTTTCATCATAGTATCCCTTTCTTGACTTGCCTTACGCAAAATCACTTTGAAATAGTCTGGCAGATTTGGGTATCTACCTTAATGTACGGTATTGCTTTTTCAGTATTTTTTTTCTTTTGAATAAGCAGTTTTCGTCTCTGTGTTCGCTGTCACTGTTACAACAAGACGATAGGTTCCTCTGGAAACAGAATAGGTTTCCATAACCGACAAACTGTTTTTTGTACTGGAATCCTCCCAGGATTCTACATCAATCCAGTCATTTCCAGACTTTCTCTGCAATGTTGCGCTTACATGGGTGCTTGTTACATCGCTCTTTCCCCGCACATACCCGGTGATACTGGCTTCTCCCGAATCCGAGATATACAAGTCGGAGGAATAAGATATAATATATGTCATTCTTGGCTCCACTGCCTCCGCCTTAATAGTCGGCATCGCAACGGCTAACATTGCAAGCATGATACACAATGCTGTAATTCCGTAATGCTTCCTTGTCATTTTTACACCCCCTTTCTAACCCTTATATTATTTATAACGATTTGCGCCACTCATTTTGTTACACAAATATGGTATATTTTTATTTCTTTCTTAATTACTCCCATACCCAATGTAAAAATATCTGCTCAATATCCCCTGCAGATAATTGTTTCGCAAATATTGTGTATATACTGCTGCCAAATTCAAAATAAGCGTAGACGGTGCCATCCTCATATCGGTACATTTCCGCCGAATATCCGTTCAGAGGCAAATATACTTTTTCGTCATACTCATTATCATACACCACTGTTCTATCTTCTGCAATCACCTCCTGCTGACAAATCAGCAGTACTCCTTCCTTGTTTTCATATACATATTCTGCAATAACCTCCATCACATTTTCTTCCACAAGAACATACCCCTCCGGGATATAATCCGGGGCATGAAGCTCTGGCTTTTCATCCTCCCTGCCATCTGCTATATATTGGTACAAAAATGAATCCTCCCATACTGTCTTTATGGTCTCAAAAAAAACAATTCGGCATGCCTCAATACTCATGGAAAATAAGAAAAGCAGCATTATAGCGGCAGCCGCTATGTGTACAGATTTCCTGCCAACCTTATATATTTTGTTCCGTACATTCCTGCGTCGTTCCCAGCGCATCAGACGCTTCATCTTTTTTTCAAAGCCTACCGTAAATTCATACTTATAATCTACTTCTTTCTCCATATCCTCTAAAAGAGCTTCCGCTGCCACAGGCATATACCGATACAACCATTCATCTGTTACCTGTATTTTCTCCATCCAAGTTTCCCTCCATCTGCCTTATTTTCTGCTCTATGATTACCTTTCCACGGGCAATTCTCTGCCGCACAGTTCCCTCCTGAATACCACACACCTCTGCAATCTCCCGGTTTTCCATATGGTTTACATACTTTAACATAAATACATCCTTATATTTCAGAGGCAGATTCTTCAATATATCCAATACACCGTATTCAAGATCTGACTCTATGTAAGCCGCATAACTGTCTTTTTCAACAACCTCATCCAGCATAGTTTCTGTTTTCATTTGACTGCTTCTCTTTCTATAAAGGTCAATCGCTGCATTTCTGGCACAGGCAACCAGATACAGCTTTGTTGGAATATCCTCAGATTCATCCACCTTATCTATGTTACAGGCCAGACTGACAAAGGCGTTATGGGTTGCATCCTCCGCCAGATAAGGATCATGCAGCACATCCAGCGCTGTCTTCATCATCAAATGTCGGTATTTATCATAGAGGACAACAAATTTCCTCTTATCCTCCGGTGTATCTATCTTCATCAGAATCATCATTCAGGTACTCCTTTTTACAGCATATGTCGCTCCCTCTATCCCTTTATAAAGTATAACGCAGTTTCTACTATCATTTGTTACAATTTATCAGAAATAAAGAAAAATTTACAATTTAAAGCGATTTTAAATATTTTTACATGTACGAAAATGTATGCCCCACTTCGGCTCCGGCATACACTTCTCCCGAATTGTACTTTTTCTGCCAACCTACTCCCGGAATATTTCCTCATCCGTTAAAAATGCAGTCATGCAAAACATGACCGCATACAATACGGGAGAGCTTGCTACTGTAAAGATTAACATCCTTTATCATCCTGACCTTTACCGTCACTGTCAAATTGCCGTAAGAATATTATAACAGAAAATGCATTCAATCATAACCCCTTTTCCTATTTTTGTGTACCATTCCCCCCCCGCCCCCTCCCAGGGGGAGGGCTTGACAGTTCCACGCCCTGGCCGGGGAATGCGTGTGCCTCCGCTTAATCCCAGACACACACTTTTTTCGAAATATACTTTATCTGTATTTTTTCATAATAATCAAACGCATTTCCTCCGTTTTTTTAACAAGTCATATGTCCTATACTCGTCACGATGCAATTTTTCAGCAACTTTTTGCTCCGTTTCTTCCTTTCGGATGGTCTTTTTCTCCATCCCTATGCTTTTCAGGCCTTTTGAATCGTCCGGCCATCAACGCCTTGAACTTCTATATCACCTTATGCATGGCATTCCTGGCACATCTGTCCATGAAGCCGGAGACGAATGCTCTTAAGGTTTCCATCATAAAAACGGCTGCTCTATAAAGGAGAAAGTGTATTTCAGTTATTACCGGCTGGCAAAAGGCATCACCGGCATACTCTCGTATGCGAAAGAGGGCATCAGGCTCTGGTTTCGGACGAAGCGTCCGGCCTACCGTCAGCTATGCCTTAAGCTGGCCGTCTGAATAGATAAAAGAATAGTTCTCCCACAGTTCGGTTCCGGCGGGGCTTATTTGAGGTACCTCTAATCGCAGATACTGCCGCCCAACTGTATTCAAAAAATGGCAAATTGGTACTTTGAACCTACATATTCATTTTTTTGAGTACAGTTTACGGAAACTCAATCATGTATATATTACCTAGGACAAAACTAATGAGATATTTAATAGATTCCTAGAGGGAACACCGAATCATGTTGCGCTTATGCTTGGATACCACTGTGGACTGCGGCTAGGTGAAACATTCGGTTTGGTTTGGGAAGACGTAGACTTTGAAAATAAGCTGCTGAAAGTAAATCGCCAAGTGCAATGGAAAAGTGACAACAGCCGTACCAAAAATGACAAACTTGAGAATAATGGCAGCAATGCAGCTGGGAATGGCTTCTGGTATTTTTCAGAGCCAAAATATCAATCCTATCGGATTATAAATTTAGATGATGAAATATTGGCCCTTTTGCAAAGAGAAAAAGCCAAACGTGAAAAGGCGGAACCATACTATGATGAACACTTTGTACGCTACTATGTTGAACACCCTTTACAGTTTTCAGGAAAAGAGCCAAAAACGCAGCCGCCACAGAATAAAATCAGCAGTACAGGTCCTATTGAGATTCACCTGATAAATTCCAGGGAAGACGGCTCCTATATCACTGCCCGGACAATGCAGCATACATCATCAATAATACACCATAATTTAACTTTTTCTGAATTTGATTATCACAGCCTCCGTCACTTCCACGCAACTATTTTTGACCATTTTGTTGACTCTTCGCAATATTCTTTCACCATAACTCTTAGAATATTTTGAAATATTTTCACTCCTTATGGCACATAACATACCCAAATAACTGACAAATACCGTTTTGTCATCAGCTTCACGTAAACGGGTAGTCTTTCCATTAAAATCATGAAATCTTCTATAAGCTCAGTGCTATAATGAAGGCCAACTCCCCGCAGCAAGCTATGGGGTATCTAGCCCCGACCTCATTTCGTTCGGTATAAGCTTGTACGCTGCAAGCAGCAGGGAATGTACCCTTCTATGATTCAAAAACAATACACTTGCGAATGCACACTTATTACTTCTTTTTATAAGCTCAGTCAAGTTAAATAGATTTATTTGCTGCCCATTATCTTTAATGCATTAACTTTTCCGGCTCTTTTTATGTAAGTTGTCGTTGCAGCCAGAACTTGTTGAATCTTATTGGGAATTTCTATACTAACACTAATAGCTGGTTGAACAATCACAATAGTTCCCCTCAACAATTTTTCAGAACTTCTAAGGTTTCTGATTAATTGTTGATATTCACCACCAACTAAAATTTGACAATGACCAGCTTTATGCCTATCAACTATTTTTTGTATAAACTTTCCTTTTGTTGTAAACCATGAAGTTGATTTTATTGCTTGTCCTGCCACTTCATAAATATCATTAACACTGCTATTAAATTGAGCACCGCTCATTTTCTTTACATGATATAACTCTATATAAAGTTCGTGCTCTGTTTCTTGTATGGTTATATAATCCGCCAATTCGCCAGTTCCATGATCAAAAATAATATAATCGTATTGATTCTTTGACTTTAAAATTTCTAGCAAAGCATCTTGTATAGATATGGCGGTATCATTTTGGGATTTTCCGAATTCTACATGTATATCAGTTCCGTATGTCTCCCAATTAATGGGTTCTACAATACTATTATCAAAAACGTTTTCTGAAAAATCACCAGTAAGAACATTAATACCTTCTATAGTCTGATCGTCCAACGTTCTAAATATAAGTGGATTATCAGTTAAATAGTCTGCTACCCCCACCCACCCAACACTATTACGAACGGAAAGTATATTAGTTATAGATTTATAACGTCCATTTAAATCGCATTCTATTTCTTCTATGTTCTCACCTGCTGATAGTTCTATCTGCAACTTATTTTTAGTAGAACTGACAATTTTAATGATATAATCGATTAAGCGAAACCCTGTTTCTTCTCCCCTACACTTAACCATAGGGATACTGCTATATGTCTTTGGCGAATAATCTGCATAAAAAATATTACTTGGATATTCTGTCAACGCAGATGGGTGTGGAAGAAAATCAAAGTTTGTATTAGTTTTAACTTTAATTTCCTTATTTGAAATCTTTTTTCCAATACCATCACACCATTTAATATAATCTTGTAAATCACAATATGCGCTGCTCCACACTTTGGAAGCACTACTATACCCAATTGTTATTGATTCATTGCTATCATTTTCTACTGCTTTGCAAAAAGCGTGTCCTGCTGCATATAGTCGTCCAGACTCTGGGTCTATTGCCTCGCTAACATCAGATCCTGCCATAATCCTATATGCCTCTCCAGACTCACTCTGCTTATTAAGCATACCTGAATTAAAGATTTCAAAATTTTTAAGGCCGCCTAGAACTCTATATATTTCCGATTTGGGTATCTGTTCATACCATTCGCAAAACGAAGATACTAATTCATCATATACTGCTTCTGTATGTTTTTGTGAATAAATATAAAGCATTCCCAATTCGTCTTGATAATGAAGGATATATAGAATATATTCCTGATTTATCTTATCTCCATTTCCCATCCAAAGAGGAGATAAATAATCTAAACCAATGCCAACAATAGTATTTTCAGACACATTTTTCAGAATCCTATTTCCAACATTAAAAGATTCCGGAAAATCGTTTTGTAGTTCAAAGCCCCTTGCTCTATAAATTTTTACATGACAGTTTGGTCTTATAGCATGAAGTGGCACTTTATTTACACACTCGCTATTACCCACAAATTCTTTATAATAGTTTTTCTTTTCGACCTCGGTCTGATTTTTTCCTTCACTCATACCTATAATCATATCTTGCCATACAGCATCCGTGGTATATAATTTATTGTTTTCAATTTCTAATTCTTCATCATTAGCAGCAATAAATTTTGCTGTTCCGATATTAGACGCATTTGTTCTTGCAAATCTACCTATAAATTGAAGTGTACTAGCCAATGATTTATGAGGGGCATGTACAGCCGCTATTTTCAAATTAGGAAAGTCGTACCCTTCTCCTAACATATCAACACAAATAATTCCATCTAATTGTCCGTTATGCAGATCTGAAAGATATTTTTTTATAGTAATATGTGACATCGAGCTATCAATTTTCTTAAGTCGTAAACTAGTGTACTTTTGATAAATTTCTTCTAAATGAGCTGCATTTTCTTTTGTGTCTGTTCTAACCATAAGATAATGGATATATCCTGCATCACGATCATTCAATAATACCTCTTCAGCTTTTTGAGCAATAATTATATCTTTATCTTTTTTTGCTTCCACAGGTACATACTGTATTTCCCCAAAAACACCATCTGCATATGCTTGCGATAACGGATAATCATAAATTATATCGCCTTTTATTTCTTTTCGGTCCATTCTAAATGGAGTTGCAGTAAATAGAACATGTGTTGCTTGACTAAGGTTAATCAGTATTTGTTCCCAAGTCTTTGCTGGTGTATGATGCGCTTCATCAATCAGTACAAGTTCTATATTTTCCTTTGCCCATTCAGTTTCGCTAAGACTAAGAGCACACTGGGGCGTTGCCACAATTGCATCATTCATTCCCAATTCCGGCAGAAATTCATCTTTATAACGGTGCTCCATCTCATATACTTTGGGTTTAGACATAGATGGACTAAAAACATTGGTATAGCATAATGTTTTCAGACTTGATAAATCCTCAAAGATTTGTCCACGTACCATTTTACTAGGTGTCACAATTAAGACTTTATTTTTTCGTAATAAATATGGCGTTAACATCAAAACTGCTGTTTTTCCTGCTCCTGTCGGCATAATAACAATAGCAGCCTCCTTTTTTCGTAATGTAAAAAAAGAGGATATTGCATGTATAGCACCTAGTTGCGCATTTCTTAATCCTTTGACTTTTGGTGTATCAATTGGGTATGTAATCTTTCTATAATTCTTTTCAAAATACTTTTTCAATGATTTTCTCCGTTTTTCTGTAGCATAAAGCATTTATTACGTCATGCCTCATGCTTAATAATATGATCTTATACTTTTGTGATGCATTTCATCTCTATTTGTATGGTTCTACCTTTTCCCGTATTTCGCTTATCAATCTATGCATCGTTGTACACGGACACATCTCGGATGGCTTATCTATCCCGCCTCTCAAATACTGTGTAAGACGGGATTCTGCTATTTTAATGGCTTCCATCTCATTACCATAACGATTCAGCATAGTATAAATCTGACCGCTGGATTTTTTATATTCCTGTCCGGTTTTCTTTTCAAAAGTATTAGCAAACTCGCGACAACATGTAACAGAATCCTGATAGCTGTGCATTCTTCCAAAGTAAGTATCAAACCAAATCTCAACGCAAGGATTTGACCAGCCTACATTAATCCCTTTCTGCTTGGCGGTTTCTATAATCTGATCAAAAAGAACAACCCGATCACGGTCAAAAACAATCCAAGGTTCTCCATATTGAGGTTCCATGGAAGCTTGCTCTTTACATGCAGTAACAAGTTCATCTGTTTTAGCTCTAGAAACTTTAATTACAATTCGTCCTTGCAAATCTTTAGGGAGAGAGTCCCGGAGGCCATACATATAGTTCTCTTCGGTTTCCCTTGTATCGGTTACTATAAAATAATATCCCAAATCCGGAACTCTCGTGCGAAAATTTTCTCTCCCTTTACGTTTTCCTTTTCTATCTGCTTTTGCCATGCTTATCCCTCCCTGAACATGTCAAAATATTTCAATGTAGGAATCGCACCGTATTTTCCAAGCAGATAATTTTTCTCATAGCTTTCGTCTTTACGAATTTTTATACCATCTTCATCCATGAAATCTGCTAGAGAGTAGAGTACGGAAACGCCATTACCATCCTTTTCAGTAAACCAAATTTCATCCCTTCGAAGAAGATTATTAGAAAGCTGCCACGAATCATGGGTTGTAAATACTAATTGGGCATGTTTTGGGTTGATTTCCGGGTTCAAAAAAGTAATTAAAAAGCTTCTAACCAGCAAAGGGTGCAACCTGGCATTTAATTCATCAACGAACAGCACTCCACCATTTTCCAAGGTGTCCTGCAAAACAGGATAGAGTGCAAACATTTTTAAAGTTCCATCAGATTCCTCCTCCAATGGTATAGAGGCTGTTCCACCGCCTGCCATGTGATGAATTGCGTCAATTTTAACATGCCTGAGATCCTCATCTTCGCCTTTCATAACCTCAACATGAAATCCAATTATAGAAGGATCAAAAGATGAAAAATACGCAACAACTTTATCTTGAACAGATTTATTTTCTCCAAACCCCTCTGGAATGAGAGATGAAAGAAAAACGTTCTCATAAGGATTTCCAAAATTAGCAAAATTTGTATTATAAAACCAATCTCGAATAGACTTCAATTTCGCAACTTTCAGTTTTGCGCCCAAAGAAACAATAAGCGCTTCCTTATTCAGAGAAATACGAATAAGTTCCTGACTCTTAGCCGGAAGTCCTGACAAATCCAGTTCATCTCTATTGCGATAAAAAACTTGTTTATACTCCCTGGCAGTCTTGGCTTTTGAATTTAACCATTCTTCAATAACACCATCTTGATTCAGTGTAAATCCGTAGTTGTATGATTTATGCCCCCGTTCTTCATTATCCATAAAGTAAACTTCGAAAGAGGATTCAGCATCTCTACTGGTGCTATCAAACAAAAAAGGAGTATATTTCAATTTTTTATTTTTCGTTTTTTTGTCCTCTGGATCGCCGCCATATGAAAAAGACTCTATCACATAAGTCATCATATAACGAAAAGCTTCAATCACATTTGATTTGCCACTCGCATTCGCACCAAAAATAGCTGCCGTGGGCAATAACTTTTCATACCCAGCAGAAATAACCCTGGCAGAATGTTCAGTAATTTTAGTGGCAGAAAGGTCTAAAATGGTATCATCTCTAAAAGATTTAAAATTTTTAAAACGAAATTGTATCAACATGATGTATTACCTCCTGATTTTATTATATACAAAATTCCAAAAAAATCAACATCTATTTGAGAAAAAAACTCAAATAGATGTTGATTTTAAAGTCATTATACTAGCTATACGATTTAGATAAATCAGACACGGCAATCAGCGGCCAGGCAATATACCGGACCGCTGGCACTATTTATTAAATTTTGTCGTTAATGAAACAGCCTCCCTTTTTCGATAATTGTCTCGTCATATTTCAATTTGGAAAAGGAATTGAAAAAATGACGGCAAACGCTCAAGCTTCTTGAAAATAAAGGCTTTTTCCGTTTGTCGTTATTATACCGTAACGGCACACACATGCTACTATGTTAAGCGAACAAGGCGCACCCTTACAATATATACAAAAGAGACTGGGTCATAAAAAAGAAAAGGTCACTACTGAAGTATATACCAATCACTTAACTGATGCCATAAAACAGCAAGGAAACAATATTCTCAATGCAATGTTTTGACATGGTCCCTCAACTTTCTGCGAAGTTGAGGGACTTTTATAGATGATACTGCGCCACCATTTGCGCCGCAAATTTTCCGTCTCCATCCTCTAGTTTTTATGGCGGCGCAAAATTATATTCAACCCACTTTTTCAATTTTACGTTCAAAATAATATACAAAAAGCCTCCCTTGGATTTCTCCAAAAGAGGCTTAAAATTATTGATTTTACTGTATTTATTCCTTAGAACTTGCCTTCCTTAGCAGCTTCCTCAATGGAGACGGTAACGCACGCTATTTCAGCACTTATCGCCATTTTTGTTACCTCTACGTTGCCTATTCAGCAAATTTTCTCACTTGCGAGCGCTTCTCACGACTAATTTACGCAAAGTCTACTCGGTAACTCCGTCATACACATAGCCAGTTTCTTCCCAAAATTTTATAGGCGATATGTAATAGTCATACTGAGAACTACCCTCTTTCTTGAAAGCCACTCCGAATTTTAGAAATCCAAGTATAATCCCCTGGCGAATAAACTGCTGATCCTTTTTCATCACCCTGGCGGCTACCTGCACCGGAACATTCTCTCCCGTAAATTCTGGTACTTCCAAATATATCTTGTTTCTATCCATTTGTCAATGCCTCGCTTTCCCTTTTCACATTTTCGCCTCCGCTCCTATACCTATTTCCAAACCGACATCAAAAAGGCTTATCTGCTTTAACTCAGACTCAAACCTCTTTTCCAGATCATGAACCGTGCTACCGTCTGACCTATAAGGAAATGGGATTCTCTCCTGCCACTCCTTAAAACTTTCCCAAAGCTCTGGCAGATAGTTTTTAATATTTCTCAATTCTTTTAGGTTCTTCTGTTGGCAATGTTGACAACTCACTCTATCCAGTATGTCATACAACCGGATTTCGGACTGCATCCACTGCACTCCATGCTGGTAACAATACTCCAGACAATCCGCCTCTGTCATTCCCCACTTTATCAGAGGATAAGATTTCGCATAGTTCTTATGCGGCTTTACATCTATTCTCTGCGCTTCATCTGCTGCTATGCCCACATATTCAACTACAAATCGCTCCAATGACTGATAGTAATTGTTCAACAGCTGCCTTTTAATTGCCGTTCCCCAGCGTTGCTTTCCACACCAGCCATATCCCTTGCATCCGTTTTGTTTCTCATGTTCAAATACCATGAACTCAAACATCCCAGGATCAGTCCCGGTATCTGCTTTGAACGTCCTATATTCTTCTGTTTCTGGTATGCTTAGGACAGTAAACTTGACTTTTTCTTTCAAGCATATACTCGCCGCATACAGAAGAGTATCATATGTCGCCTGGTACTCATCCCCCAGGTCCACCGTCACCACTTCATTCAGCCTGACTCCTTCCTCCAAAATCTTTAGAAATAATGCCAAACTGTCCTTGCCTCCACTCAATGACAATGTGTAATATGAAAGATTTTTCATAACACCACGAACAAATCACTCTGTATCGTGGATAACGTCCTATGGCCTCCCCTGCTACATGGCGGCTATGCCTTTCTCCTTGTGGTTCATCCGCATAGTCCCTTCACGCTGCTATTAGGACATTTTTCGCCAGCAGTTATGCACCCTCTGCATCAACCCGGTTTACCGGGACTCGTTATTACTCCTTTCTACTTAATATGCTCTTTACATGAAATCTATAATATTCCTTCCCCGATTCTGCTCCCCACTCCACCTTTCCGGTGCCAATGGAAAGCGTACACGCAATCTCTACCTTTGGAGCCTTTCTTCCATATCCATTCTGGAAGATAACCCTCTTTGTCCTTAGTGTCTCCTGCTTTCGCAAAAGCCCCAGGATTGATTCTGTCTCGCTGACCGGGAATCCCAGCCAGCGCACAATCCGAACCGTCCAATACGGCTTTATCTCTCTGTATTCTTCGCCCTTCTCTCCAGAGAGAATCATATCAAGCCATTTCTTTCTGATCGGCAAAATCAACACTTTTTCGCCTTTTTTATCAATCTCCACTCTCTTCCCCATGCACTATGCCTTCTTTCGGTACAATTCATGGGTTCCGTCAAGCACCCTCTTTTCTTCTTCTGATATGGAGAATCCATACATTGCCAGGAAATCGACAATGGCCTTAACTTTCCCGGCGTTTTCCTGGTGATACTCCACATTGTAGTTGTACGTTTCACATTTCTTAATACTTGTCATATGGGCAATGGCCAGGTGCAGAGGGCTTAGATTTTTCTCCCATTCCAGAAACTCTTTATATTTATCCGGCTCTTCTTCCTTTAGATCATACAAACTTTTCCCGGAAAATAAATTTGCCAAATCGGACCTGTAATAATCTACATTGCCTTTTATAGTTGCCAGAATTAAAGCCTTATACAGCACGACATCTTCTTTCAGCGGCGCTATCTCTTTCGTTATAATTCCCATAAGAAAACGGTCAATCTCTGCATAAAGAGCTTTGTGCCTCTGCTTTAACTCCTTCTTCGCCTTGGCCTTCTCCTTCTCTTTGATCTCATACTCAGTCAACTCTCTCTTCTGCTTTTGAGCCGGGGCAATAACCGCTATCTCACTATTCCAGAATACTACCCACAAGGCGCCCTCTTTAAATTTCTTTATTGACTTCGGTGCCTCTTTATCCAACTGCCAGGATTGAAGGATATCCCACTTGCCACCATACCTCTCATTTTCAGTGCCATCCGGTGCTTTCTTGATTCCAGCCTTTTTGAACAGTTCGACAAACAGCTTTTTGTTCCTGGTCCTCGTTTCCTCCGTTACTGCCTGCTTTGCTTTCCAGACCAAATCTCTCGAATCCGTTGCTGCCTTTAATACCTTATCCCTGGTCTTAACATCCTCGATCTTTTCCAACTCATACAAATCCTTCAATGAAAGCTGGAAATTCTCGTCCTTCTCTTTCTTCTGCAGTTCCTTCTGGTTCAGTTTTGCAATATTCAGACGGTGCCGGATCGTGGTTTTACTGAATCCTGTCTTTTCCGCAATCTGTGCCTCTGTATCTCCCAGGTCAAGCATCAGCTGGAAACCATTGGCCTGCTCCCAAATGGTAAGGTCATTCCTTTGCATATTCTCTTCCAGCATTGTAGAAACCTGATCCTTCTTACTCATATCTTCTACAATTCTACAAGGCAATTCTTTCACCCCGGCCAACTTTGCGGCAGCGCATCTTCTATGGCCAATAATCAAAGTATAGCCTTCCTCATGCCACTCCATCTTTTCATCCCAATGTCCAGGGATAACCGTGAGATTCTGCATGACGCCTTTCTTTTTGATTGACTCAGATAACTCCGATAAATCTCCCAAGTCCTTCCTGGGATTATCCGGGTGTTGGTAAATATTTTCCACCGCAATTTTCACAATTTCTTTATCACTCACTCAAATCACTCCTTCCTTTATCTTCCCGATCTTTCTCGTAGTCACAGCAACTACCAAACTCCGATATTGCTATTGCCTCATTCTGGCAGAAGCCGTTCTCCTGGTTGATGCAGTCACGCTCACAATATACTTTCATCGCTCCCATACCTTCCCTCTTTCTGCGTCTGCATTCAAAACAAAGGAAGGCACCTTGATTGACTTTGCCTGATCCACCACACCTCCAATCGGATATACCATATCCCCGACTTTCACTTTTACTTCAATGTGCCCCTCTTCGCCATCCAAGATTTTGCTGAGTCTATCCACAGTGAAGTATTCCTTACACTTCTCTTTCCTCTGCCGCTTAAACGCTTCATAATCTTCCCTGGACTTAAAGCACCGATCCAGTAAATAATCCACGAACCAGTAACCATCCCCTCTGTCAACGTACACGCAGAAGGTTTTGTGATCTGGATTTTTTCCATATGCTCCATAACCAAGCAGCGTCCCTTTATAGACGAAATGCCCCTCCGGTTCATCCGGAAAGATGGAGAAGTAAACCTCTTTTCCATACATGGAATCTACTTCTGCAACATTGTATATTCTCAGGAAATTATCCATGCCCCCTCCTTATTCTTGCGGCCTGTCCGCTATGCAGGCGATATTGTCCTCAATCTTTTTATAAGTATCATTCGCCATAAGAACCTGCAACACCGCATTGGACAGCATCGCTTTCGTGCTTTCATCAAATGCCGCCTTCACATCACGATTTACCTGCTGGCGCACTTCGTCCACCTGCTTATCCAGATAGCTTTTTACTTCATCATCAATTCCCAGGTGCTGCAGAAGATACTCCTCAAACGTATACTCCTTCGTTTCCGCTCTGTACCGCCCCTTATTGTACCTGTCCTTCTCAAAGCCCTTGACGATCCGGAACCTGCTGTTTTCGATGCAGTCCTTTACACAGCGCTTAGCATACTGGAACAATGTAAGTTCTTCTTTCGGTTCATCATCCCAGACGTTGTAGCCTCCAATGCAGATCTTCTCATTAACCATGAAATCCTGCACAATGCCCTTGATGATATCGCCGGTTGCACACTGAATCTTCTCCTTAATATCTTCCAGGACCTCGCTCTTAATCTCGCTCACAATTTCTCCATAGAGATTTTTCTTGACCTCCGATGCCACAGCCTGCATGATTCCAGCCGCAAAATTTTCCGTGTTGAACTCTATTTTCAAATTTTCTCTTTCCATCTTTACCTCTGTATTGTCCATGCCGTCCTGCTCCTCCATTTCTTCCTGCGTAGGCTCATAGTCCTCGTCATAATAATCATCGTAATACATGTTCTCTGTCTCCTTTTCCTTCTGCTTTTAAGAATTGGCGGCACAAGGGCCGCCGATTCAAAGATATTATGATTTTTTAATAATGAAGCAGACGGGCACCCGATGCGCATCGGACGCACTCCAGGTGTTGGCATAGCCGCCGCTGTTGACAGCGCACGCATACGTCGAAGAGCCAGACCTAACAGACGCAAGCCACCAGTAATCGGTATCTTCACCCTCCGCCGATCCTCTCATTCGATTCCTGCGGTCCTTATAATACTCCATCTGCTCATACAGTCCTTCATCACCATAGCAACTGTCCTCTTCAAATACCTCCGATGCTGCAGGCAGGAACAGGTATGTATTAAAAGTTACCACTTCCCCGTCCCTTTTTGTTTTCCGCTCACCCAAAGAGATCACATTCCGCAAATCCTCCGGCAACTGCTCGAACAGCCCCTTATTCAGATACTTGTGGATGTCGGAGCCAGAATAGCCCAACTCAGTGCCGCCATTCTTATTCCACTCCACTTCCTTGCCTACGCAATCCCGGCTCTCAAACCGCACATACTCGTCCGTCACATCCGTAACCATCATGGTAAAAGCCTGGCCGTCTACAGTGCTGCCCTTCTTGTAATCTCCGACCTTGAATTCAGCACCGGACTTGATCGCTTTGGCGATCTCTTCCCAGGTTCCCTCCAGCTCTCCGCAGATTCTTGCGACTGCCGGCTTTCCTGCATTGGCCGCATCCTTTTCCTGCCGCATCCTTGCATACCAGGCCATATCGTTTTTCATTCTCTGCGCCAACTCAACTCTGGCCTTGATATTGGCCTCTTCCGATTCCTTGATGTGCTGATAGAAAGCCTCACGCTCTCTCTGGATCACTTCCGCACTTCCCTTTACTTTCAGTTCTTCCGTTCTTACTCTTACTCTCAGTTCTTCCATTGTTTTTCTCCTTTCGCTAGTGCGTATTCTTCAACTATTTATATCTCGAATTTGCGAGTATCCGATGTAAAAAAATTTCCTTCTATCCCGCAAAATTCAATTCCCTACACTGCAACCGCCAGCTGCTTATTCAGCAGAGCATCAAATAATTTAAAGCCATAGATAAATCCCTGCATTTCTGCCTCGATTGCCACACCATAAAGCGCATCTTCCAGCTTATTACTCTCCTGGGCTTTCAGCTGAGTTGACTTCATTACCTCGTAAAACTTCTGGTATTTCTCCGTCAGCTCCGTTATTTCTCTGCCCTCTACTGCCGGTCCTGTGATAAACCGATTAAACATATTGCAGTATTCCTCATACTCACTTCTCGGCTTTCCTTCCAGAAGGAACTCACTGCCTGCCTCGATCCCCATGGCGGTTTTCTTTTCCGGGTGAAAATGTTCCTGTATTGCCTGGTCGAATCTCCTTATGCCATCTGCGACACTCTTGATTTCACTGCCGTATCTGGCCACCATTTCCCTGTACTCCCTGCAGGCGCTTTCTGTCATTTCATACATCGGGTATGATTTTCTGTTCTTATGAGAGCAGATAAACGAAGTAAGGAAGTACCCTCTCTCCTTTCCATCCGTTTCCTCCGAACAAAGCATCTTTGCTATCTGCTTGAATACTGCAGAATGAGTTCTGCCCAGGGCATCCGCCGCCTCACGGCTTGTCATAGTCACATCTGGCTTTACCGCTTTCACTTCCGGAGCTTTCAAGACAATCTCCACAATATCACTGGCCGACACATTCCCGGCAATACCTTTGATGCAGGCTGCGATCTTTTCTGCATCTCCAGAACCGATATTTAATCTCACATCTCTCATGCTACACACTCCTTTCCAAGCAACTTCAACAGCGGGTGCCATGGTCTTGCCCCACGCATACGTCTGATGATTTTTTCCAGGTCAACCTCCTGCCGGTCTACCCATTCATAATTCTCATACTTTCCAGCGTTTCTTTCGCTCACCGATCTGTCATGAAACCCATCCGTAATCTTGAAATGTTCCTGGTTCTGTTCATCCTCTCTAAAAGCCACATACTGCTTATTTCCATGGATACAATACCCCACAATCTGCATATGCTCTACCTCCCCTCATGCCGGTCATGAATAGAGATCGGATATTTTGATTTCGTAATCTCCCTAAACCTGCTATCTGAGGTATAGAGGAAGTTCCCACCTGCCATATACCAGCGTTTGGGGAAATAAGCCGGCTTGCAGTTGATGTACTGCTCGCCACATACCTCTCTCCATTCAATATATACGCACTGCCTTATGTCCTCCGGCTCAAACGGCCCTTTCTGCTCTGACAGGATATACAAATCGCTTGCATGTGCGGAAATTCCGTTGTTGGTACAATCCCCCAGCCGGTTATCCCGATATACTCCCGCCATAAGGCATTTCTCGATATCAAATTTTGTTCGCATCCAGTCCTGCACTTCATCCCGGTACTTGCACCCGGTCCAAATCTCTCCCATATACACCAACTCATTGTCAAACTTCTGGATTATCCAATAATCCCCACCTGCAGGAAGAACCGCCTGCAACTGAATGTACTCCTTTCTTTCTCCGTCATATGCCACTTTCTTCACGCATGTCGGATTACTTCTCTCAGATACGCTGTGCTGCTGGATGAACTTTTCCAGCGCCTTTTCTGCGTACCCCTCCGGGATAGCCTCCGGATCAACTGCCACGTCTCCATGTTCCAGTACCCCGTACTTATTGGAAATTTCCATCCAGGTCCCTTCCAGATGCAGTACAAATCTATTTTTCTCTACCCGCATTGTAATTCCTCCTGTTCTTTCCTTTCTTCCAGAATCACATAATCCGCTATGTTGTAACCATTGATGATATTCACCGCCACCAATTCTGTGAGATTGCATCTGGTTTGAAGTTCTACCCGCAGCGCCCTCCGTTCTCCAACATCCTGCAAGCCATTGTAAGGCAGACATTTGGCTTTATTTCTGTATTCAGTTGCTATCTGCCTGGTTAGCAGTTCCGCCATTATGATTCCGCCTTCTGCAATTTTTCCAGCTGTTCCTTCACACGCTCCAAAGCATATCTGGCATTATTATTGAGCTGCCTCTGCCATGCCTCCTGGCTCGGTGCCCACCGAAAACCATTTCTCCTTAACACTTCTCTTACTTCCGGCTCCGGCTTTTCATCAAACAACAGCTGCAGCCTCATACTCTCGGTGTTCTCTACAACCTTAAAAAACTTGTTTTCCGTTTCCTGTGTTCCTTTCTCTTTCGCTGCTCTAAGTTCTTTCAGCCGCCCCTCAATCCGATGGATATTGGCATTATTGTTCTGGAGGGCATAAGACGGATAGCCAATTCTTCCACAGAAATCCGGTTCTCTCAGTTCCTTGATCTGCTTTTCCGTATATCCCATGTTTTTCAGTAAATCGTCCCCTTTTTCCATATCCTTCATCCGGATAGCCTTATTCGCCTCTTTCATCCTGGCCTGCATATCTTTCAGATTCTCCAGCTTTTTTTCCAGCTTTTCGATAGCATCCTGGTCTCCAGACAAAATCTGATCCTTTCCATTGAAAATGCTTTTCATCTTGTTAAGGATGCCCTGGATCTCGCTGTAAAACTGTCGGTTTTTCTCCCATGCCTGATCCTGCTTCTTTTTCTTCTTTACAGGAAAGTTCCCGGCCCCAGAAATCATCGCGGATGGGCACATGCACCCGATATGTATATCCCGGTTTATATACTCTGCCATCTTCTTTGAGTACCGGTCTGCCATGCCAAATACTCGGTCTGCCTGGTCCGGTCTGGCCTCTGCAATCTTTTCAGCCAACTCATAGGCACGGTCAACACGTTCCTTGTACTGCGCCGTCTTGCTCCCCTTCTTGTAATCGTAAAATGACATCATATCATTGGCCGTTCTGGCCGCCTCCTCATTGATACTGTAATAAACTCTCTCCATTATGCCGTTTCCTCCAATCTTTCTCTGCGCTTTATCATGCGCACGCTACATTTGCCATAATCCTGCAGGTTCTCTCTGTACTCCCGAAGAGAACGCCTTGCATCTTCCCTTGTATACTCGCTGTTCTCCACCTCCCAGCCGTAACCGTAATTCGTTTCAATGTCCCAGCGATCCCTTGTCTTTCTCTGATATGCCATGCCTACACCACCTTTAATGAAATAATGATATGCTCCGGTGTGAAACTCCTGTCACTGTCATACAGGGTGCAAATGCCGCTCTCAAACTTCCAGAACGATGCCTTGCCCCAGCCCAGGTATGAGCCCTTGCCATTGTTTGCCAGCGTTTCCCGGCTGTCCGGCTTATCGGGAATGATGCTATAAAACCCTGTGGTATCAGTAGCATTCACTCTTCTGCGTTGTCCTACGCATCCCTGTCGGGCATGAGCAACGATCTCAAACTCTGCTCCTTTAACAAGACTTCTTTTCAGCTGTGCCAAATTCCTAACCATGCTTTTCCTCCTATCATGCAAATGGCAAATCCGCCATTTCTTTCTCTAACCTTTCTCTCTCTGCTTTCCATGCCTGGTATTCTTTATCTGTAGCCTTTCTCGCCCATTCGCATACCGGGCATTCAGAGCCTAAGTCCTCGTCAGACGGTCCAATTTCAACACCAGCTTCATCCACCTTCGGAGACTTCCAGTCCTCGGTTATTTTCTCATTTGCTATCTTGATAGCCTCGGACTCGTTGCTTGCCTTCACCATATCCTTCCACCATGCCGGTTCACAGGGACCGTTTTCTGCATCCCCGTCCGTTCCCGGAACAACCAGGCAGACTTCATACCAGCCAATTTCCTCTGTCTCTCTGCACATATCCTCCGCCATCGCAATACACTGATAATACTGTCGTTCTTCCGGGAGCCAAGAAGAATCAATATCCTTTTCCACCAACTTACACGCTGAACATCCCTTGCACTTTTTCTCACTTATCGGATAATTCATAACCGTTACCTCCTATGCAAATAATCTTTCAATATCCGAACGCCTTTCCCGGATCATTGCCCTAGCTGTGCTCTTATCTACCCTGCCGAATGTGGTGCTCACAATTACTTCTGCCGCCTGGTCGAGCAGCTGGTACAGGTTCTCATAAATCGAATCCGCCTCAGCCTCAAACCTATTCGACTGCTCGATATCGAAATGTTCTTCCTGTAGCCAATACTCCGACTGCTGCTCAGCTTTTTCCATTTCCTGCTCCAGAACCCGCATCTTTTTAAGCAATTCCTTCATTCCAACACTTCCCTCCTTTTTTGCGAGTTCTTTTACCGCTTTCTCCTCTCATGCGCGAGTTATTGAGGTAAAAAAATACCACTATTGCTGATCCAGTAAGTATTCCAACATACTTTTTTGTTCAGCCAGTTCACTCATTGTTGCTCTGAGTTTCGCAATATCGCCGATCATGCCTGGAACAAAAGTTTCGATGTCATAGGCGCTGTATGTTGCAGCAGATTCTCTAAATCTCTCGACCGCTTTATCAAGTTCTTCCTGCTTCCATTCCATTCTTCTTTCAAGCCTTTTGATTTCCTCTTTTATTCTTTCTGACATTGCTTTACCTCCGCAAGTGCTTTATTTGTTGTGTTTGATTATGTATATATTATACTTCGCAACTGCGAGTTTGTCAATAGTTTTACTTCTCAAATACAAATTTATTTTATTTTTTTCTCAAAACAATCTCGTATCCGAGAGCACCCACCATCCTGTAGAAACTATCATACCTCATATTCACAGTTCCTCGGTTCAGAGTTTGGCTAACATTCTGCCTTACGCATCCCATCTTTTCCGCAAGTTCTTTCTGGTTCACATCCTCCCTCTCCATAATCTGCCGGATGGTGGCCGCTGCATTTTCCCCGCTCAGCTCACCTTTCAGCTTTTTCACCGCCTCCCGGAGAGCCACCATATCAATCCTCCATATATCTTCCGGATCGTCCTTGTCTATCATGCTATCGCAATGCTCAGCCAGGCTTTCCAGCTGACTGATGATTTCCCCTATAGGCATACTCAATTCCGCACCTTCTTTCCTTTCCTTCGTCGTGCCGCTACTTTTACTTTTGCAATCGCAACACCTGCCTTTGTAAATTCTGCATTGGAAAACCTCAAATTACTGCGATTCAGTTCCAGGTTCTCCTTGTTGTCTATCAATACCAGATTATCAATATCGCAATTATCCTTATCCCCATCAAGGAAACTTACCATCTTGCCCTCCGGGATCGGGCCATTATGTTCTTCCCATACCTTTCGATGGACAAACTCAAATCGTTCCCGCTGCGTCCCATGCTCCTGCACTTTCCGGATTAGATAGCCGTCAGTAGTATGGGTATACTCTCCGACTTCCATGTGGTTTGCCGGGATATTTCCCTTGCAGAACATCGTCGCTTTACACTTTTCATACTGCTCTGGACTCATTTTCTTCCCTTTGTTTACAGGTTCATCCCCCTCCTTAAATCGGCAATCCAGTCCGCTTACAATACCATGGTTCTTTTTGTATGCCCTGCATTGAGAGGCAGAAAACTCTATGTCAAAATGCTTTGATACTGATTTCGCAATTTCTCCAGCCTCTTTCCCCTCAGCAATACTCCGAATGTATTCCTCCATTCCCTCCGGATATTTTACAGAATATCCTTTTGGATTTCCTGTAGGTGTGCCACTTTTAAAACCATACCGGCTTTTCGCGCACTTAACCATGCACTCTGTAAATACCATTCCATATTTCTTGTCAAATCCTTGCTGGTTGATAAGAATAGTCAGTTCCTTTGTGGTCCGGCCTGCGGTATTCTCACACATCCAGTCCACTACTTCTGCCGGCCATTTATGCATTTATCAGATACCTCCCCGAACTTCCAACATTTCCGGTACAGTTTTCTTTCTATCATACCCGTATTCATCCATGTGCTGCATCGCTTTCAGCTGTAGCTCTCCAGTCTTGATAATCTGCTCGCCTACCTTTGCCATCGCCTCGGACCGTCTTATCTCAGCCTCCAGTTCATCGCCTTTCAAATCTTCATCACCCAACTTCTCCAGCTGAGCAAACAGATGATTATTCAAATCTCCGAGTGTATTCTTCACTTACGACACCCCCCTCTGCCTCTGATAATCCAGGAAACTTCTGCATCAGGAAATTTTTCATTGCCTCTGCATCATCCGGATGGAGTATCTCCGGCCCCCTCTGGATACCGAAAAGAACATCACCCGCTATCGTGCATCCATGAATATCGGTTCCATACAGATAGGATGCCACCAGATTATCCGGACGGTTCTTGATAAGCCCAGATTCATCCACAATCATCACGACATAATCCTTGAGCAAATCGTACATACGCTGCGTCTTTACAGTTTCCGTGCAATCAGCTCCGATCATTTCCCCCTGTGCCTCTACATTCCAGGGAACCTCCACAACCGAAATGTGGTTATCCGTGGTAATTTTCACTGTCTTAGCCATACCGCATACCTACTTAATCGCATCTATGGCAGGTGTCGCAATCATAGCGCTGCCACAGTCCATCTTCATCCTGGTATAAGCACTGGCTCTCACCCCAGCATTTCATATATGTCTCATACGCCTCATTGCTGCAGGAATCATGATAATCTCCCTCAACAATCACACCGCCCTGGTAGACTCTGTAGCCATCATTGCTGCCCATATCTTCATCCGCCCACCAGTGTTCAATCGTTGCCTCCGGGTACATTTCCGACAGTTTCAGCATAACCGGCTCAGGATTGGACCAGGCCGTTTCAAAGATGATTGTGTCCTCGTCCTCCTGCTCGTTGGAGTAGGCATTCCACTTTGTCCCCCAATGCTCTATGCACCAGTCATACCATGTGGCGTGTCCGTAACTTCTGATATTTGATACATAAGTCTGCCCCAATTCATAGAACTTTTCTTTTTCCGCCGCAGGCATATCATGTGTTTTTTCCAGCACCCTCATAAACACTTCCTCAGCCCAGGACTTAGGACTAAAGCGATTATGCACCTTCTTGTCAACCAGCTCTTTATCATCATCCTTGATTGCCCGCAGAGGCAACGTGCATCTATCTGTCACATAGTAGATGATTGCCTCGTCTGTCATAGAGCCACTTTCGATACTCAGGCTCTCCGGCATAGGGATGATCTTGTTGAAGTCAAAGCAGACCACATCCCTTTTCTCATACTCGTCATACTCCGTTTTGAATAACGGCAATTTTGTGATTCCCTCCATCTTTACGATATTTTTTACATGATTCGGCATAATAAATTCTCCTTTCTCAGTTCAGCTCTTCCCATTCGCTGACAAACATTGTTATTGTTCTTCTCTTGAACACTACCTTGCTGGTGTCGTAGTCCTCATTCAGCCAGCCTTTACTTATGTATTCCTGTAGCCGATTCCGGCATAACTGCTCTGTCTGTACCGCCCTGTTGACCTGCTCATATCTGCCACGGCTCCGGCTCCACAGGAAAGAGGCATACTCGCACTCAATTTCTTTCTCTTTATATTCTGCTTTTATGGGGCTGCTCTGAAATTCGGTATCCTCAGTACCGATGTTTTCACATTCCATTACTTCCGTCAGCTCCGTATGCTTTTTAATCTTCCCGATACAGCCATGTAATCCAAAGTTTTCCATAGCTTTTCTTGCGGCATCCGGAGTATTAAACACAATGGCCCTATTTACTTTAACCGAATAGCCATAATCGTGCCTCGGATTGTAGTCCCGGCCAACATATTTCAGACACCCATTCTTCGGTACAATGATTACATATTTCGTAACCATTGCCTCCGCCCTCAGTATTTCCATTCTTCATCACCTACCCTTCGATGTTGAAACCGGTGTAATCCATGAGGTTCTGCATTTCCTGCTCAAACATTTCCTCATAAATCTCTTTCTTTCTGCTGTCACAGTTTAAATGCGTATCAAGGCAATTCAAATAATATGTAAAATCATTCTGGGGTTTGAGGTTATGCAGACGTATCGCCTCCAGTTGCTCATATCCTGCCTCTGTCAGTGTCCCTTCATACTCTTCAAGTTCCAGCCTTTTCTTTATTGACTTTACAGCCTCATTCATGCGGAAGATTCCTTCCTTGAAGATTTCTTCCATGATTCCATTTAAGGTAAGCTCCAACCCCTCGAACCGCATCTGCTCAACAATTTTAAACATATCCGCCGCCGAATCATCCAATAGGCTCAAATCATCTACGCCGCAATCCAGCACCGCTCTTATTAAATCATTTCTCATAACCTGCCTCCTACAAATACGATTTTCCGTATCTCTTCCGGAAATCCTCCCTGGTACCGATCTTGTTCTCGAAAATTGCCTGGCCCAGCATCTTTGACAACTTCTCTGCCATAGGGTTATCATGCACCCGGTTCAACTTGTCTCCCATGTTGTGACAGTTATTACAGGTGGGAACTTTCAAACCATCCTTTTCACTCAACTCTCTGCCGGCCGTCCCGAAGATAAGATGATGTTCCCCCTCCGCCTGTCTGCCACAGAAAAAACAAATTTCCTTGTACTCCGTTACTATGCTTTTACTCATATCCGCCTCCTACTTTCTTTTTTTCTCAATTCCCATAAATACAAGAAACACTAATGCCACAACTGCTGCCATAATGCCCTCCTATCCATAAAAGATTTCTGAAAATATCGCATACTGCACGATTGCATCTGCAACCTCTGCATCCACCATTCCACAATCAATATGCAGTTCGTGGTCGATTACCTCAAATATATCGCTTCTGTTCGGCTGCTCTGCATACATCTTGATACCCTGCAACAGCTTTTCCTTTGTAAGCAGCTCAGTCCTCCCCTCTTCCATATCATGAAGAATAAGCGTACCGCCTCTACTGATCTGCTCGCTCGCATACTCTCCGAGATATTTTCCATCTACTTCCGCTTTTCCGCACCAATAATTGATACCGCCTTCCAGGGCAGAGCACATAATATCATCTATGTCCTCGCCCGATACCACCACATTGAAATTTACTCTGAGAACCACTTTTGCCTCGTCCTCTACCTGCTTTCTGAAGCGGCTGATTGCTGATTCAAGTGCTTTGGCCTGCTGCCAATCCTTGACTATCCCTGACGCTTTTACCGCCTCCAGCTGCTCCAAAATTTTGCGAATATCATACATTCCCTTTTCTCCTTCCATTTTGCTGTTTTTCTATTTGTTGGCTTATTCTCCATTGAATGCCTTACAATCGCCGCCTAGCCCTATAAGACGTTCTAAAAGGTATTTTAAGCACCTGCTTCATGATTCGTTGTTACCCTCATACGCTGCCCCGCAATAGGGGCATTTCGTTTCTCCATAACAGTTGAACATTTTTCCACACGCTTCGCAAGTGTCAAGTTCCCCGCCCTGGAACCATTCTTCCAATAAGGTTTCTGGATGCTGCCAGTCCACCGCCTCATAAAGCTCTTCTGCAAGTTCTGTCTGATCGTTGCATATTGCCAGAAAAGAATTTCTGGTATATGTGCTATCACTCAGTTCCGGTATATAGCAAACTCTGTCCGGATGCTGCCAGTCGTAAAACGCTTCATCACTCTTGAAGATCATCCCCTGGCCATAAAACTCACGCTTAATTACCTCTCCCTTTTCGTTTTCGTCTGGTGGAATATAACTCCCCACCAGCAGATAATCTTTTTCTTCACTCATTTCTGTCCTATGCCTCCAAGCCTTTCAATGTCTGGAACAACTCCAGAATCATAGCATCAATATCCTCTGCATCCTTTGCAAGTTCACGCACAGACGGAATCCCGGAAACGTCGCCTCTCGCATTGACCCACATTTCAATATGCTCGTCAACATCGAAATCCTCATAGTAAGATTCCAGATTATCCAGGAAACTGTCGCTCTGATCCTCTGCCTCAAAATCAATTATCATACTGAAATCTTCTCCTGCCGGTGAGTGCTGTCCGATTTCCACATATGTTCTATTATCCTGGCTCTCTTCAATCCAGGCAGTCCACCACCAGCCAAGTTCCTCTGCTTTCTCCAGCAAGATTTTCATACCCACCGACAAAGCATTATATTTTTCCATCCTCTTATCACTCCTTTGCATCTGCGTAATACACATCAAATGAAATCCCGGCCTCCGACATTTTTGCCTCCAAAAAATCACCATAGCACCAAGATTCGCCTTCTATCCAAAAAGCATCCCAGGCTTTCTTCAATACCTCGATTGCCTTTTCCTTATCCTCCTGGTTTACCAGAAATATGCAATCTATCCACTCATTCGTACTGGACCATACTCTGATACATCCGTTTTTCACTTCTTCAACCATGGTCACTGCCTCCTAAATGTAATAACAGCTGAAATTCCAGTGGTGCCCAAACTCATAGTACAGACCGTACTGCTCAAATATCGCATCAAACTTCCTTCTAATTGCCTGGTACATGCCGCAGGATAGCATTTCATATACCGGCCCATCAAAAGCCATGCTGAGGATATGGTCCGGATTCACATACTCAAAATTCGGTTCCACTCCATCCTCCACAAACAGATGCTCCCGGTCATTGTAATAATAGTTACCGTCTGGCCCCTTGCATCCGAATCGTTTGTGATTAAAATAAATATCTACATCCTGCCACAATTCATGCTCCAGCAGGAACTCTCTGATTTCAACTGCCAGCTTCTCAATCTGATCCTCTGTCAGTTTCTGTCTTTCCATAACATCCATAAACTTTTCCTTTCTCCGGTCGTTCGCCGGAAATGATTTGTTATATCGTGCGGCGAACGATAGCACCTCCGTCCGTGGTGCCAATAGAAAAAATGAAGTTTTTCGAGATTTTTCCTCAAATCCCTACAAAACAGTCTGTGCATACCATCCATCCGACATCTTGAAAATCATCTTGCCAATCAGTTCTTCACACTCTTTCTCGGTCAGCCCAGCATCCGCCTGATCTATCTCGCTCTGAATTAGCGACTGCCAATCATGGTAGAAATACCAGTTATTTTCCCTCTCTTGAAAATAGCCATCTACACTTCCTAAATCTGCACACCGCAAACTGAAATTCCCTTTCTCCTTCTCTGCAAAAAGAGTTTCAGCGAATGCTTTAACTATTTCGAGCGGCATTTCCATCATTTCAGCAAGTCTCCTTACTTCATATTCATTCAGCCTCCTCACCGTACCGCCCTCCTCTCTTATGCTAAAATCATGCAGTCAACCATATAGCTACAGTATGCCAATGCTTAATTCTTCACTTTCCCTCCCGCCTTCATGCCATTTTCGCCTCTGCTACCAGCTTCTCGGCCTCCTCCCGGCTCTCAAACCAATCATGGTATATGTCTTTCCGAGCCGTACTCTTTGAATCATTCTCCGGCTTGCTGACCGCCTCAACCATGCTGGTGATGTTTGCCACCACCTTGCCGCTGTCATATACAGCCGTTGTTACGCACCAGAATGTTTTCATACCTCCCAAAGTAAGCTCATAGGCGTCCGCCTCTTCTTTTGTCAACGGCTCTCGGTACTCAATAAATCCCCATGCCTCCCGCCCAATTTCCTCACAGTAAGTCTTTGTATCAAAATTCTCAATCTTTTCAACTGCCGCTTTCTTAGGAAAGCCGCCCGGCATAACCGGGCGCTGTGTACTGTAATACTTAACCATCCTCATGCTCCTTTCGCTGCCCGGAGAACTACGCCTCTGGCATTTTTCTGCACATACCATTTCAGATATTTCTTTCTCTCTGCTGCTTTCGGACTTTTGATCGGAGTTATGTTTTTCAGATATTCCGCTTTAATCCACACCTTATTGCCTTCCTTATCCCTGCATCCGGCAATCATTTCCGTTCCATGGCCCGTGTATGTAGGCTCTTCCCCAACCCAAAATACCTTCAACACTGTCCCTTTGGGAATCTTCCGCCCTCTGACTACTTGTGCCGTGATTCCAGGCTCAATGCTTTCTTTTTTCTCCTGGACCGATCTGCAGAAACTCAGTAAAGCACTCGTTTTCATAGTTTTAAGGATATCCCTGGCGACTTCCATGTTCACGTCAACCTCTGCCTGGATTCCAATGAAATCATGGCCATCTGCTCCATAGTAGCCAATCTTAACCGTCTTGTACTCATGCTTTTCCAGTTCCCATACAAGAGCAGTCTCTTCGACCATTCCATCCGCCCAACAATGATCCCAAGTTTCAATAACCGCTCCTGCGTAGGAAACAACCCCATTTTTAATCAATGCCATTTCATGCTCCTTTCTTTCAGCTCAACCTCACCGGACAGAAACTTATGCCTGCTCTTCCTCCTGGACCTCTTTCTTCTTCCTTCTGGATGTGGTTTTCTTCTCGCCTGTAGATGCCTTACGGCTTCTCTTCGGCTTTTCCGGCTCTTTATCCTCACTTACAGCCCCAGGCAGCGTTTCTTCTGCCTCTTCCGGCTTATTCTCTGCCACCTGCTCCAATACTACTTCCTGGGCCGATTCGATTACAGGAGTCGCCTCAACCACTACCGGCTCCGGCAATCTCTCCTGCAGTTTGTAGCGCTTGCGAATGGAGGCAATCATCAGTGCCACTTCCGCATTCACCAGCTCCTTATCCTCGTCTGTCATACCTGCAGATAAATCCTCTCTCTCCTGCCAATACTCTGCATTATCCAGAAACGCATCAATAACTCTCTTTGCCTTGTCATGCTTAACATCCCATTTCATCATAGTGTTTTTCCTCCTTGTGCTTTCCGCATATTCTTTTACTATTGCCTTGCCCTGCTCTATCGCCTCCGGAATATCAACGCCAATCTGCTGGTAGAAATCCGGATGAACGATACACTCATAGGCTCTCGCCATCTTATTTCTCTGCTCCTGCGTCACTCCGATATGAAAATCCTTCGCTGTCTGCAACGCTTTCTTCCAGTTCTGCTCCCGGACCGCCTCTCTTACGGTGTCCGACTTCCTAATCATTCATCATCACCAACCCCCGGCACTTCCGAGAAATTCTCTTCCAAAAACTGCTCATAACTCTTATGGAACCAACTCTGGCTCTTAAACCACTCATACTGCTTTCTCGGAACTGATTCATCAACAATCCTGTCATATTCCGGATCGTAATACTTTTTCATCCTATTGCCTCTCTTTCTTTTCAGCAGCAATCACTGCCAGCACAATCAATCCATTTACCAGAACCGCCGCCAGATTCCCAGCTCTCATTCCATCGTGCAGGCCCACCATAAAATTGATGAACAATAACGCCTGCAGAAATCTCCGAATTTTTCTCATTGCCTTTCAGCCTCCTTTATGGTAGACTTATCAGCTGAGGGGGCTTTGTTTCTGCCCCACTCAACCGATAAGGAACTGTTCGCTTAGTTGCTAATCAATCCAACTCAAAACCGCCGTGACGATTGCCAAAAGCATTGTCACTATGGTTGCTATGATCGTGGCGAAACTCTCATAGATTTGGAATCTGATCTGGCGCTCTTCGAGCAGTTCTTTTTCTTTCTGCCGTTTCTTCTTTCCTTTACCCAAATGGCGTCCTCCTTTCCGTTGGATTTAATCAAGCATTTGTTTTGTTTGATTATGTATATATTATACTTCGCAACTGCGAGTTTGTCAATAGTTTTACTTCTCAAAATACAAATTTTTTATCTATCCAACTCTCAACATTGAATTTATAAAAATATGCTTATTGCTGGATCAAATCCAGTGCATTTCATTACTGCTCATTTTTTATTTTTATGGAAAAAGTCTGAGAAACCGCATAAAACCGCTATTGCTTGTAAGATTTCTTACATGATTTCTCATAAGATTTCTGGTAGGATTCTTTACTAGATATTAGAGATAGAGATAAAGAGATATATAATAATATGGTCAGATCGGAAATCTGACCTCTTCTTTTTAACTCTCATTTGAGAATTTTATTCACAATTATGTGTGGATAGTGTGGATAATTGCATGACTCAAAACACATTGACTTTTCTGCCAAATTGGGATATTATCTAAATAGAAAAGGGCATCTGCTGATAACAGACACCCTTTAGGTGCTACCGATAGACGGTTGGCCCGAATATATAATCAGCTTAGAAACAGCCGCTCAGTTTTCCAGACCGGGGCGGCTATTTCTGTGTCTTTCCATGATGAAATCCTATCGTATATCCAATCCCGAAGCAGGTACCGCATAGTGCCAGCACCGCTATCAGACCTTCCATAGTTAGCATAACACACGCCCTCCTTTCCCAGATTCCCTTTTTGGGTTTCTATGTAATCGGAGAGTCACAGTCCCTCCGTAGAGGGCCAACCGCCTACCATCTTGGCAACACCCACAAAAATGCTACCATAGAAAACGGTTAATTTCAACTGTTTTCCAGCATATATGCCTAAAAACTCGTACACGGCTCTATACCGGCTTTTTCCCTTTAGGCATAGGATAGGTACTAAAAACGTCTATCGTTGCTCAGGCACATTTCGTCAAAAATCGCCGTTGATTTTTGGTGATTTTGTATATTGATTTATTCTGCGAACTTGTTCCGCTTTTTCAGAAAAAATCAGCCCCGGCCGTAAGCCAGGGCCGTCCCTCTTATTCCTCGGAATTGATGAAATCTTTACAGTCCAGTTTCCTGTATGCCTTTTCAAATGTCTCTTTCGGACTCCAGGAAACATAACCATCCGGATATTTCACCCGGTACCCAGGGACTCCATTTTTCTCCTGCGGTTCCGCCTTCACGATTTTCACACCAATATAATTTTCCATGCTGCCCTCCCATCTACTGCGGAATAGAAAGAGTCCACCCAACAACGATATAATTCGCCGTAATCTTCGGGTACTTACTCTTATTTGCCGCCACGATTTTTGCAACAGTAGTTCCATTTTTGCTTGCGATTGCAGAGAGCGTGTCGCCGCTCACGACTTTATGTGTCTTTGCACCAGGCGCTCCGCCGCTTGCAGATACATCAATATCCCCCGCATCCACCCATCCATAAACAGTGCTGGTGCTGTCAGTATGCACCAAATGGTACGGATGCTTGGCTCCTGCAGAAACAGCGGTAACTTTTGCCTTGCCGGGTTTACAGTTTTTGGGAGATGTATCATTGGCGCTGGCATAGTGCTTTGTACCGGTAAATGATACAACATCACCAATCTGGTGACTTGCATTGGCACCGCCGCCACTTCCAGGCGTAGATGCATTGGAGATCCCTGCCTTTTCCAGAGTCTTTTTACATTCTGCCCCATTGTCCAATGCACAAACGGTATGACTGGATGCCCGAACGTAAATTGCGCCTCTGACACAATATGCGGCATTCGCAAGGTATGTAGGATCAGAAATTATTTTATAACCCAATTTCTGCAAAGCCGCTTTCATGGTTGATGTGGTCCATCCGTTACTGCCGTAAGTTGCTCCAGAACCAGACGCTACTGCCGCCACGTTCTGCAGAGAAGAGCAGTCGCAGTTACACTTCCCCACCCTGGAAAGATCATAACCCACCGCTTTCGCCAGCGTATTCAGAGTGTTTCTGTCATTCTGGCCATAACCAATATTATCATTAACGCAGGCTGCCTCGATCACCTGTGCATGTTTCTCCCGAACCGTTGCGTCCGGATGGATTGCCATATAATCCCACGGCTTACTGTAGAATGAGCGGATGCAAACCTCACCTCCCGTCTGATCTCCCTTTACTCCGTTGATTGTTCCTTTTTCTGATATGCTTGCGTGTCCGATTCTCACTGACATATTATTACCTCCATTCAATGCTGATCCTGCATACTTCTCAAAAAATTTCTGGCCATAACCGGCCCGTTTTACCTTAACCGCCTCACCCTGGTCTGCCGGACACTCGAACTTTGTCAGAACAATGTCCGATGCCTCCCGGACTGAGGATGCCGATTTCAGTGCATTCAAAACAGATTTATAGCTTGTACTGAGTTCCTTGAACAGATATTCAAGCTGTGCCTCCAGATCCCCGATAGACACACCTTTGGACTTCACATAATCGTATAGTCCAGCTTTCCGGTCAGCAGATGTCCACTGCGGAAGGCCGTATCCGTATTGTTTACCAGGGAGTGGATACAGAAATTCTTTACGACTGACTATGCCATTATCAATAGCCGCCGTATAAGTTTCATCTGTGCAATAAGGCTTTCCAGCATCTCTAAGCCGCCTCTCACACAGATTTTCAAGGTTTTGGGGATTCAACCCACTCTCTGCATCCAGGTTTCCCATGAGGGCGGCAACACCATAAGCATTGCCAACCCTAACCATGGAAAAGTTCCATACTTGTTCTTCTATTGTTTTTCCGACAAGCGACATATGACCGCCTCCTTATTCTGCAGATTCCGGTAACTCGCCTACTGCATCAATGACAATTCCGGAATTTTCCTCAATTTTCATCTGCTTCACCGCCGCCTCAATCAGAACGTCCAGCTGTTCATCAGACAGGGCAATATTTTTAGCAATCAGTATTTCTTTCAGAAACTCCGTCACGTAGGCTTTTCTGTCCTTGCCGGTTTCATCCCAAAGAATCTGCTGCGCTTTCAGCACCGCATATTTGGCCCATTTCTCTGCCATCGCCAGCTTGTCAGCACCGATCTTCTCTTTCAGCCAGGGCACCAGATACCTTGTGATAAGCAGCGCCGCCACCATTACTACTACCTTAACAATTTCAAAAACAATGTCATTCATCACCTTCCATTACCTCGCTTTCCTTTTCCGCTGATCTCTCAGCCTGCTTTTCCTCCTGCTCCCACTGATGTTCCCGCCGCCTGTCTTTGTTGGTCCGTATCCATCCGCAAATGCCACATTCCCCTATTGTGGCCGCTATGACCGCACAGGCATAAGTTTCCGGAATACTTGCATACTGCCGGAAAATTTCAAGCATCTGCCAGTTGAACCAAACAAAAAAGGCACCAACCAGAATCAAAATCAGATTCAGTGTGCCTATCCTGCCTATGACTTCCTTTAATTTTCTCAGCGGACGGAGCCTTTTTCTTTTCTTCATACGCATTGCCCTCCTTACACCAGGAATGAATTTTCCCGCCTGCACCTTTCGTATGTACGTCTGGTATTTTCGATAGCCAGTACCGCCTTACTGTTCTTATAATTCGGATGGGCACTACAGTATCTCTCGTATTCGTCAATATCGTCCATGATTTGGTTGAAATGCTCTTCCGTATGCTTTACATGGTGCCGGATTTCATCGTCAAACCTAAGTATGCGGTATCTGGCGTCCGTAGCCTCACTCTCATTCAGCTTATCCATGATTTCCACATTCATCGCCCTGCCGATTGCCCTGGCAATCTTCGACCACGGATTAACCTTTATCGGTGCCAGCTGGATAATCGTCAGCAGAATAAGCAACACGCCGCCTCCGCTTGTGATAATCTCATTCAGACTCACACTTACCTCCTTTCCACAACAGAAGATGCAATGTCTCGGAACTCAGCCGGTACACATGACGCATCCAGGTTGTATTCTTCCAATAATTCCAAAATGACGGATGAAAGAATGGCATCCGCAACCGGGTCTTTCCCCGGCACATGCGAATGCCACACCAGATGATTATGCAGGTTCAGTAACCTTATTTCTGTTTCCTCCGTCATTTCCAGATGCATGTGTTCAGCCGCCTTTTCTAATCTACTGTAATCGTAGATTTCCTCGTAGCCTATCCTACTCTGCATCCAATCCATCCTCGCTTTCCCCGATAGCGTCCATTTCCGCCTCCAGTTCATTGATCTTGTCTCTGAGCAACTGTCTCTGCTGCTTGGTTTCCTCATAGTCCTTTTCGGAAATCTGTCCCTCGGCAAATTTCAGAGCTTTGTAATCGGTACTCGTGAGAATCTGCTTCAAACCCGCAATTTCGGATTCGATTGCCATTTTTCTCTCATTCATGCTTCACACCTCCTTTCATCCAAGATTCTATGAATAACGAATCATACAACTTATCCATTGAATGAACCGTTTTCCTAGCGTTTCTATACTTCATACTGCCTTTCCATGAACTGTACGAACAGCGAACATCATCAAAAGTCATGATTCCAGCATCCAGCAATTTCTTCTGCTTTTTCAGCTTTCTCCTTTCCTGGACTATCGCCTTATGGCAAGGCTTTCTTATCACTTTCCCTGTGTCCGTCAAATATATTTTTGTTTTAAGGAATGTAAAACCGTGCGACAGTTTTACCACACCCGTCTTTTTCTCATTTACAGTAATTTTCAAAGCAGAGCATATCCGTTTGATTTCTCCCAAACAATAAATCAGATATTCTTTGCTTTCATGAATCAAATAAAAATCGTCCATATACCTGCCATAACACTTAATTCCCAGCTTCTCTTTGATATAATGATCTACCGGATTCGGAACAGTAATCGCTATCGTCTGGTTTATCTCGCTACCAAGGCCCAGCCCTTTGTGGGCATCTTCCTCCGGTAACTTTTTAAACTTGACATTAAATTCATAGTAAGCATCTATGAACAAATTTGCCAGCCATATAATTCCCGGATCGTCAAACGCTTTTGCTATAATCTGCTTCGCAATCCCATGGTCGATTGTCCCGAAATAATCTGAAAAATCAACCAGCAATACATATCCTTCATTCCCAAACCTGCGGTAATGCCACCGTAAATGCATCACAAGTCTTTTTATCGCAAAGCCGGTTCCTTTCCCTTTCTGGCTGGCTCCATTATCATGAATCAATGACCTGGTAAGGACAGGAATCAAAGCATTTTGATTGAGCGATTTCTGCGGTACCCTCTCTGAAAAGTGGACGCTCATAATCTTTCTGAGCTTTCCTCTCTCCATGAGAACGAAACAAATAAAACCTTTCCGAATATCCCGGTGATACATCAAATTCTTATTGATGGCTGCTATATTAGTCAGCCTTCTCAGCATAAATCTCTGCACACTTGCCTTGTACTTCACACCTTTGGCAGCGTCTTTGGCGGCCCTCGACAAAGCATTTCTGCTGATAACTTGGTAAAAGTCTCCATGCTTTTCTAAAACCTTCTTTCGCTTAGAATCACGGGCGGCCTTCCTTCGTTTATATCTTGCCTCGTGCCTCTCTTCACTTGTCATAACCTCACCGCTTTCAGTTGCATAAAATGGTACCCGGTACGGCACGGCCCTGTGCAAGCAGCCTTACAGTGGTTACAGCCGCATAGGACAACGGGCATGAAATGCAGGCTATCCACTAATCCCGCACCATGCAAGCAGCGTCCGCCCGGTCACATCCGGGTACATATTCACGGATATTTCTATCCGATGGCTTATCCTCTCCTTCCATCCACCCGGCATTGATTTCGGAGTACCACATGGGCAAAACCTACTATGACTAACCATTGGTGGAATCAGACGGGCACCCGATTCGCATTGGACGCACTCCAGTTGTTGGCATTGCCGTTGTTGTTGACATTGCACGCATTCGTCGAATTGCCAGACCTAACAGACGCAAGCCACCAGTTGCACCGACACAGAGTTTACAGAGGATATCCAATATATGAACAAGCCAGGATTATCTCCCGGCTCGGCCATTGTCTGATTTATTCCAGTTGATGATTTTACCTATGAGATTGCTGAGGGTGTCTGTAATACCCCTCATGTTTTCCTCAGTTGCGCCACTACACTCTTCGCAAATATCAATCAACTGTTGCTGGAGAATATTGCAGTACGACAATGCTTTCGACTGCAGTTCCCCTCTCTTCTTTATTTTCTCTTCATCCGGTACCTTATCATCCAGCCATATGTCATTCGCCAGCGATACGCAATCCCGGATATTTCTTGCATAGTCCACAGCTGGTTTCCCGTTGAAATATCTCCATCTCTTAGGGATATACTGCTCGTTCATTACATATATTGTCACCTTATGTTTCAACTCATTTGCCAGAGTGAGAGTATCAAATTTTGTCTCTGCCCGATTCCGGCGATAATTATTGCCGTATGTATATTTGGTGTTCTTACTCTTATTCTTTCCCTGTTCAGCCGCCATGTTTTCTCCCTTTCAAAGAATATGGGGACCACAAGGGTCCCCGATTAAAAGATTTTATGATTGACGCTTACGCTTTGATACGGAAGCAGACGGGCACCCGAGACGCATCGGACGCACTCCAGTCGGCGGCATAGCCGTTGCTGGTGACAGCGCACGCATTCGCCGAATGGCCAGACCCAACAGACGCAAGCCACCAGTCGCACCGACCGCCGCCGTGACCGGCGCTCTTGATACGGTTCAGATAGCTGTTTGCAAAGATGGGGTACTGCATAGCCTGGCCCTCGGACCATCCCTGGGTGCCCCATACCACAGCACCAAATACCTCATACTCATGCGGCACCCACAGCAATCCAATATCCTGCCATCCCCATGTTGTAGAATCCGTCAATGCGCCACTTGCAGAATACCTCTGCTCCATAAGCGATCTCTTTGTTACAATCTGGTTTTTCACCGCCTGCGGCAGAAAACCATAGAGCGTTTCTCCGAGCCACTTATGCAGATTGCTTACCATATAGGGATAAGGAGACTCTGTATTTCCGTTATTATTATTCGTGGTATTCCACTGAACCGTTTCTGAAAAACAATCACGGCTGATAAAGTCTATATGATGCCCCAAGTCCTGATCCGTTGTGCGGGTATAGACATCAATACCGGCCACCTGCATTTCCACCCTTTCATTTTTCATGGTGATGGGAATATAATCGCCCACGTAAATCCCGGTATAATTGCCGGTACTGATTCTGTTCTTAATCCAGGCCCATGCATCAGAAAACTTTGAAATTTCATCAGCGAATACTATTGTCAAATCCCGTCCCCTGTATAACCCATTGGTCTGCTGGAGCAGCAAAAGGATATCGTCCCTTGCCTGGGCATCCTCAATTTTTCTCGGCACTCCGCCTACTTCAATTTCTGTAATATTAGACATTCTCCTTACCTCCTGTTAAATTGCTACTTCCAAAACCAGACATTCATCCTCGAAATGGCCCATTCCGTCCGGCACTGTCAGTTTGCCATCGTCAAAATCAAAAGGGAGCATACACACAACTCTCCCTCTGTCGCTGTCATATGAATACCCCAGCAGCCTCCCTATCACCGCCCGGTTGCTCAAAGTGTTCTGTAACAGCTGTATCGGTGCCATATTGATATTGTCGGCATGAGCCGGGTCCGTTGTTTCCACGATCTGTATTGCAGGAGAAAACACCGGACTAGTATTTTTATACTCTTTCATGCTGCCTCCTTCCTTTCAAGGTAATCCTTAGAAAATATCATCCAAGGTATATGTCTGTTCGACATCATCATCCTTGCCTTTCCGCTTAAATGTCTTAATGCAGACCACATCGCCATTCTCGTCATACAGGCCGATCTCGCTGATTTCCTCTCCTGCCAGTTCGCTTTCTGTCAGAGTACATTCATACCTGCAGGTTGTGTCTGCCGGAAAGCTGTACCCATCAATTTCTTTCCGAAAAATCTCACTGGTAAGCTCGCTCTGCGCCTCTGTTGGAGGAATTACTGTACCATCAGCATTCACGCCACCATTACCGAATACCATTCCCACGATCTTCGGGAGCTGAATTGCCCCGGCTCTAGCCTTGACAAGATTTTCCCTGGATTTCTTTGTGATAATTACATTTTTATTCTTCTCTGCGCTCACTCCGCCGCCTCCTTTCTATATATTGAATTAAGGTTCCTGGCGCCGTCAAATGATAAGGCTCCATCAAGAAACCAATAATCCCACGTTTTAGTCACAACGGTAACATCTGCCACCGTTTCCCGCCCAGAAAAATCCATTTCTGAACGTACCGACAGTGCCGCTTTTGCTTTGCCCCTGCCATAACTTAACAGCTGTTCGCCGTCAAGATTCCAGCCTCCATCCAGATACAGGAGCATCCAGAAATCAACTGCAAACTGAAAAACTATGCTGGCTGCTACATTCTCCCATATATACTGCTCCCACCTTGTAGATAGGGTCTGCAGCCTTACATCTTCTGTGCAACTCGCAACTCCGAACCTATCCTTCATTCCAAGAGATAGTCCATATCTTCGCTTTGCGTTAAGCAATATGGAACCGTCTGGGTTCCATGAGCCATCAAAGCAGAGAACATTCCAAAAGTTAATGCCAAAGCGAAACTTCGCCCTGGCACAAATCGCACCGTCATTCCTTACTTTGGCTATCCCAAATTTGACCGAAAGCAGCCTTATTTCTTCTGGTGTATAAAATTCACCCTGGTTGAATCTGAATCCAAGCACGAGGCCATAACGCCTTTGAGTATCAAGGATAACACTGCCATCCAGTAGCCAACTCCCGTCATACACATAATCGTACCAAAACGGAATCCCGATCTTAAACCAGATATTCCGCAAGATAATCTGCTCCAGATTTCGATTATCCAGTTCAACCTCTATCCTGTCATTTATCTTGTAGGTAGTGTGCGACTGTTTCAGCCGATCCAGCATGTCAAAAACCACCTTAGAGTCCAGCGAGCCCTCCCCCAAAAAATATGCCTTAAAAATATTCGGGTGTGGAGGCACAAAGCCATACTCTCCCGGATCGTTCACATCCGCAATATGTACCTCAAAGCCTGTTGCATCTTCCAGATATTTCTCCATGCGGTACGGAGTCATGGGCGCTCTGTAATCTCGTTTCTGGTAAATTAACCTGCGCCGTTCTTCGTAGGACAGATTCAAGCGCACCGGCAGCCCCCACTTGATTTCATGATACATCAGCCCCCAAGTTGCCGTTTCCGGGAAGAACTGAGCGGGTAGGTCAGTGACTATTTCCAGCCCCTTGTCGTACTCAATACCCATCACCTGGAATATCCACTTGCCCACATAGGATTCATCATAAAATCCGTCTGACACATAACTCAGCATTTTTTTGGCGCTCTCGCTCGTTGGGAAGTTCTCCAGATCAAATTTCTCCATAGAATCGCCTCCTAACTAAAATCAAGAGTGCCTGTTTCTGGGTACTCTTCTTTGCTCAATCTGATGTTCTTTATATCCCCATTCATGAAGAACTCATTAAAATCCAGAACGCCGGCAATATCAGAGATAATCGGTCTTACATCGTTGTATCGCAATATATCCTGCCGCTTTGCTGATGTGTAGATTGCCTTTACTGCTGCCATGAAATCCGTCTCAATCTGCTCGATTGACGTTGTTTCATCATATAAAAGTCCTGTAATCACATAATCAACCTTAACCGTTGTGGCCGGCCCGCACAGCAGCTTAGAGCAGGCTGTCGGCAATAGCCTTTTTGTCCTGTCATTTGGAGAAACGATGTAATTATAAACATCCTGCACCAGATTTTCGTTTGCCGGCTGGCCGTTCCCGTCTATCAATACCAATTTTACCGTTCCGGGTCCTTTCGCAACCGGAATCACAATGCAGTCACCGGCACCAGCCTCTTTAGCCCACCGGACATAATCACTGTCATTCCCCAGAAAAGTCAGACTGTTTGCATACTCCGCATCAATCCTATCAAAAAAATCATCGTTGCTTTCCCTTTCGGTACCTCCTCTGATTTGTTCCGGATTGATTACCTCCATGACGTTTTTATCCGGTTTCGCCATAAGTGTTACGGTATTTGCCGGCACATTTGAACCTTTACCGCTTTCCACCGCCGATACAGGAATGAGGATCGAACCGTCAGCTTCAATCACCTTTTCCTCCATGGAGCGAAATTCAATAGATGGCCCGCTGTTTGTTGCCGGAGTACAAAATACTGTTCCCTTTACAATTATCGTCCCAGGATTGCCAGTGACCTTTACCTTCCCGGATGCACACTCTGGCGGATGTCTTTTAAGATGTACCTGCTGCCCGTGAAGGTCCAGCCATTCATCCCATGCATACTGAGGAAAAGCAATCATCAGCGCCCTAACCATGTGGTAATTGATGAACTCATCTTTTTCCAGTGCTGCCGGCTTCGTGAAGTCATAAGGAAATCCGCCCGGCATATCGTCAATATCCGCTGGCAGATTATTCATCATCCGCTGGTGGATTTCGTCCGCACTATTGTTTTCGATAAAATCCGGTCTTATAAATTCCGGCTGCATATATTTCTCACCCCCTTAAATCGTGATTGTAATTTGTTCATCCCAGCCGGCCCCCTTTACCTTGAACCTGCAGTGCATATTGTCACCGTCCCAGGAAAACTCAAAATCCAGAACGTCCTCCGTCCTTGGATTTACCATAAGCGCCTCTGTGATTGTCCTCTGTACCATGGACTCAACTGTTTTTTCATCGTCATTGTCCAAAGCGCGTTCCATCTCGACTCCTATAGAATCCGGATATGCAAGACAGCGATACCGCTCGGTCTGCGCAATCTTGAAACACCATATAGAGTAAGCCTCTCTGCCATCGCACTCTACCATACGGTTTGCGCCGTCTCTGACAAAATCACCTGCCGCTGGGTCCCATCTGGCACTCCGCCTATATTCAGTGTCATATCCGGCATTCTCCGACATAAACTCTGGTACCTGAACCACCGGAAATAGTGGTTGTGACATTCCGCCTCACCTCCTTATGATCTTTCGATTATATCTATTACCACCGCCTCGCTCTGTACCCAGGCAACCAACACTCGATCCCCTGGTTTCAATTTTGGCATTGGTACATCATGACTATGGCCCGGAACACCGGAAGGGCTACCGTGTACGTGCTTATCTTCTTGCAAATGCCCTGTCCAGCTGGATTCTGACGTACCCAACACATAGCCAGTAATAGACCTGCAGACCGAGTAATCCCCCTTGGGAATTGGAACCGGGAAAGTATTTGTTACCAGACTGTAATTTGCCTGTATCTCTCCGAAATCCAATGCCAGAGGGGATTCATTTTCTCTTTTCATTCGCTGGCTCAAAACCTTTGCCAACTTAGCCGTGCCAGGGTGTCCGTCAAATCCTTCCATCTGTATCGCCTCCCTTAATCAAAAGTTCCATCGTCCACCCAACCATAGACATTGCTACCACTGTCTGTATGGATAAGATGCCATGGATGAGCTTTTCCGGAACCGTCCTTAATCGTAATTTTCGCTTTCCCAGCCCTTGCACTATAGCCTTTGGCTCCTGGATAGCTGCTGATATAATGGGTACCTCCGTGGAAATTTACAATATCTCCCACCTGGTAATCTTTCTTCTCCTGGGCATTTTCGCCACTGCCACCCGCTTTCTCCGGCTCCGCATATTCCAGTTCCATGGTCATGCTATAAGCGTCCGCATTGTGCTGGATGCTTTTCACATAGTAATAGTCCGATACGGAACCGCTTATAATGTAGACAAGATCACCTTTGCGAATAAAGGGAACATCCGGACTCTGCACGGTCATTTCCTTTTCTATCTTGCCCTCGCCATCAAGTATCTCCTGGGCAGCTGAATTTGCATCGCTCAGCGTTTCATCTGATCCCCTGGTGTAAATCCTCTGACGGATTCCGTATTTGGTTTCTCCATTCAAAGTAGCGTCAACACTCCGCTTTCCATCATCATCCGCCTGGCCGACCACTTTTACCCTGGTAATGAGGTTTGCTGTGCTGATAGTCTGGCTGAATGACTGCGTATTATCCACTCTGAACACATACACCGTTTCATTGCTGCCCCAGGGAACCACACTTGTATACCCCTTTGCCGCTTTTATCATGCACTTTTCCTCACCCCTTTTGACCGCATCATCCAGAAATTCCAGTAGGATATCTGACAGATATTTGTTATTGCACACCGTTTTTCCATGTGAGGCATTTGGCCCATTATAATCGCCCTGCGGTATCTCCCAGTCGTCAAAAATCCCCTGGAGCGCCGACTTTGTTCCGGTTCCGGATGGATAGTACCGGTTATCCTGGCTTTTCTGCAGCTTATACAGCTCGTCATAGCAGGTACATTTCAGATTATTCCCGCTGTTCTTTTCCACCGGGTTCCAGTTCTCCACATATCCTCTAGCCACTTCCTCGTCAAGAGAGCCGCCGTCAGTTGCGAATATACCCACCAGACACCCCGGCTTGATGATACTCGAAAGATACCCCTTTGATGTCTTATCATTCCTGGCCGTGAAAGAAGAACGAACCGAAATTTCAGTTTCATTCTCTTCCCAGCCTAAATTCTGAATATAATCCTTAATGTTATACTGATTCCCGGCTTCATCCATCACCACAACCCGGTACTTAATCTTGGACAAATCAATCATGGGTGCCTCCTATCCTGGTATTGTCAGAACTTCACCCGGCCATATCCAGTGACCGTGATCGGAACTGGCTTTCCCATGTTTCTTAGCCTCTGCCTCGATTGTACTGGCATTTGCGTCATAGATAGAAGTCCACTTACTGCCGCTCCCCAGCTTCTTAGTCGCTATGCCCCACAAGGTATCTCCACTCACTACAGTATAAGTGCTGCCGCCCCCGGATGTATCGCCGGAATCATTCCTTGGTTTGGTTTTTTTCACAAACTTTGCTATCTGCAGTTCATTCGTGGTGTAAATCTGTAAAGGCTTTTTTTGCACAAAGGTTATGGAATACTCGACATTTCCATATGCGCCTGCGGGCCTTGGCTGGAATGAGGAAATCGTAACGTCCACGTTAATCCACGTTTCTGTTACGATTAAGTTCAGCACAGTTTCATTCTTCATAAAGTCATTCAGAACTTTCACGCACTCATTTGGCTCTTTCCAGCTGTTCTTCTTTACAATCGGTTCTTTCCGCTTGGATTTTCCAAAAAACACACCATCCCAGGAAAACTCTGCCACATCTGTTCCTTTTGGTACCTTCACGGCACCCTGGGATATGATGTCAAAACTCTGATACTTGGCTCCGTACTTCGCTTGTATCTTCTCCGGCAATGCCGGAAACGTAAACTTTGAACCGTTTCCGACAGGAATCAATTTTATGTTCACAGTTTACGCCTCCTTTAACGGCATATTGGAAAAGACTTCTTTCAGATTTGCGGCAATTTCGCCGCCCAATTCATCAGCCATCTCCTTCATGTGCCTTCTGATTACCTGCATAATATCCTCTTCACTCTGCCCATCACCACCATGAATGACAAACTCAGGAGACAGTTCCACTTTTACCTGTACTGGCGCATTTCCTGTTATGCCAGAACCCTCGGCAGATGAAGGCTCGTATGTTTCTGGTATTTCTCCGCCATAATTACCCTCTGCGGTTTCGTTATAGGCTAGGGGAGCGTTTCTATTTACGTCATTGGATAAATTATAATTACTTGCTGTATCGCTCAAAATAGAGCCACCTACATATCCCCCAGCCGCGTGTGCAGATACTCCTAATGCATCACCTGCCTGCTCATAAAGCTCTAAGGCCCTGGACCGCCTGCTCGGATTCGTAGGAATAACAAACTCTCCATACCCTTCCTCTGCCAGCCACGAAAGCTGAGGCCCACCACTTACATAGCCGCCTGCGGCATGAGCCGATACTGTAATAGATGCACTTCCAGATGCCCCATTGCCGCTGACCGAAAATGTCTTTGTTGGATTCAGTACATTGTAATCAAGCGTTACGTTTACCGGCATCGTTGTATTTACTCCAGCATTAAAAGCCGAATTAACCGATGTATCTGTATTCGTTTTCAGCGTATTTATAGCCGAATTGATTTCGGACATATCCGCCCCTAGAATTGAATTGCTCACTCCGGAGGCTATGCCTAAACCGGCTCCGCTAAAATCTGCACCCTCAAACGCACTTCCCAGGCCAGATGTATATTGCTGAACAATCTGCTCGTAGTATTCATTAGAGATTGGTCCGAACTCCGCCATGATGCTGCCGAAGTCCACTCCACTCATTGCCTCTGACATATACTGTTCCATGAACGATGCCAGCGTCTCATTGTCCGCACTACTCTCCAGGGCATTATGCAGCGCCTCAGAATACGACTGCTTGATGCTTTCAAAATACTCGCCGTAATAATCTGCCATTGGCTTTGCGGCATCTTCCGGAGTTAATCCGATAGTCGGCCCCTCTGCCGGCCCGGTGATGGATTCCATAAGTGCAGTCCAATCTTCATTTGTCATAGAATCCCAATCTATAGCAGCTTTGATTTCCTCCGCTGTAGGAATCTGATTTTTAAAATCCTGGATAATCGTCTCCTTGGTTCCTTCCGGTACTGCAAGTGCCGTCTGGATCAACTCTGCCGCAATCGTGGTCTGCTCTGCCGTGTCAAGGCTCAGCTTGTCAAGTCCCATCCAACTGATAACATCCGCCGTATTCCATGCCTTTACATCCGGATGCGCAAGCATGGCATTATTCAATGCCTGCGTCAGCTTTTCCGCTGTGGTCCCTTCAATGTCTGGCATGATATTTGATAGTTCAGAATCCCAGGCTGTCGCAATGCTTTCCAGATTGAATGTGCTTACCCTTGCACTAAGTTCATTTATCTGCGCATAGTACCCTTCCGTTGCCTCCGTAACCGCTTCGTCATATTCAGCCTGTGTAATTGCACCATCTGCAAGCTGCAGATTCAAATTGGTAAGCGTCAGCGTCAATGCACTCTCGTACTGCTCAGATGCAGATACCACATTCGCCTGCAATTCTTCCTGTAAAGCGTTGAAACTGTCCATATCCAGGGCAGCACCATTGTACTTAATCTTTAAAGCCTGCATTTCCGCATCTGTCTTTGCCTCAGTCAGCTTATTCGTAATCTCGGAAATCTGACTTTGTAGACTCTCCAGTTCGGCCGCCTCGTCCAGCGTAATCACACTGTCCTCCAACGCAATATTCATGGTATCTGTTAGCTGGGTGCCCAAATCCTCAATCTGGCTCTTCAACCCGCCATAGTAACTATCCAGGCCAGTAGTGTCCGCCTCTCCACCATTCAGCAGCTTCAACGCAACCGTTGCCTGGTAGTGGTTATCATCAATGAAAGTCTGGCTCGTATTGAGGAAACTTTCAACAGCGCTTTTGTAACCGTCCTTATCTGTTTCCGACAATTCCATGCCAAGACCAACTTTCCAATTTTCCTTTTTCAAACCAGATACGGAAGATTCCAGGCTGCTCAGTGATGCTTCTGTATCAGCTGTTGCCTTTGCAAACTCACTCAATTCTCCTGCCATGCCAGCAAAGGTGATCTCGCTTGCAACTTTCTTCACTTCGGCTAAAGATAGGGAAATATCGCCAAACGCTTTCTTAGCAACATTCGCACATTCCTCCTGGAACATCAAAGCAAATTGTGATGCAGAAACTTCCGAGTCATTCATAGCCTGGGCCAGTGCCTCATTCTTAAATGTAACATCTTCGATGGACAGACCCGTTGCCTCAAAAACTTTCTGTGCTTTTTCAGCCTCTTTCTGCATTTCTTCTACATTTTCCTGGTATTCCTCCTTCACCTTGTTTCCCTTGATCCATCCGGCAATACCACCGACACCGGCGCCAACCAAAGCACCGACCGCCGTACCGATTCCGGGAATAATAGAACCTATCGCCGCACCTGCTGCTGCCCCGGCTGCTACTCCACCCGCTTTCCATGCCGCTGATTCTCCATAGGCTTTTGATTCTTCCGCATTCTCCGATTTGATTGCCTTATATGCATCAAGCGCACTGCTCACCAATGTTGCACCTGCGGCTATTGCTCCACCTCCCGCCGCCATGCCCGTTGCACTCAAAGCACCTGCACTCATGGACGCACCGCCTGCCAGATTGCCGGCTCCCAGGTTGATCGCCAACATACCTGACTTTCCTAACACTCCCGTACCGGATGCTGCTGAACCCAGGAAAGAACCCATAAGGGAGGTTCCTGTCTCTGGATTTGCTCCGAACAACCCTTTCCCAAGACTTGCCGCCCCTCTTCCCATGCTAATGAACGGAGAGGCAATCTTGCTCAACATGACAGCCGATAATACCGAGGATAAATCTGCTGCTTCTCCACCCGGAAGTAATTTTCCTGCATTTGACAGCAGATTCTTAAACCCTTGCCATAGCTTCTCCGATATTGCATTAAAATCAAATCCTTCTGAAAAACCTTTCGCAAACGATGCCCCGATACTCACACCTTCATCCAACGTCTCGCCAATATCAATCCCCAGCAACGTCATAATGCCGATCTTTAAACCGGCACCAATTCCCGAACCAATATCCTGCGCAAAACCTGCGAACTTTGCTTTCCCGGTTCCATTCCACCATTCCGAAAACGGTTCAGCAATAAATTCATCCCAGGCTATCTTGACCTTTCCGAAGAAATCCGCATCCTGCCACTCTTTTGTATCTGTAAGTGCATCGAATTTCTTCTGCATCCGATCAGCTTTGGTATCAATCCAGTCCATAAATTCTTCCAAGCCCAACTCAACTGCCGGCATCTGATCTGTCAACCAATCAGCCAGGCTTCTTACATATGGAGATAGTCTCTCTCCAAAGGAAATCTTCACACCATCCACGGCGCTCTGCAGTAATGTGATAGAACCTTGCAAATTATCCAGCATGGTTTCAGACATCCCCGCCGCTGCGCCGTCAGCATTGTTGATTGCATCAGCCAGCTTGTTATAATCCTCTTCGGATGCGTTCAGAATTGCCAGCAATCCTTTCTGCGCCTGAGTTCCGGCTATTGTATTGGCCATCTGAGACTTTTGCTCTGCTGTCATACCTGCAGTAGCTTTTCTCAATTCACCCATTACATCCGACAGATCCCTTGCATTTCCTTCGGACGTAAAAAACTCAATCCCTAAATCAGACATTGCATCCGCCGCACCGTTGGTATTGGTGGAGAGTCTGGTAAAGATTGAGTTCAAAGCTGTACCTGCCATGGTTGCCTTGATGCCGGTATTTGCCATGAGTCCGGTCATTAAAGCAACATCCTCTATGGAGTAGCCAAGTGCTCCAGCCATAGAGCCAGCATATTTGAAAGTTTCACCCATTCCGGAAACTGTTGTATTCGCATTTGATGCTGCCGCTGCCAAAACATCCGAAAACCGGCCTGCGTCCGATGCTTTCATATTAAATGCCGTCAAAGCATCCGTGACAATATCAGACGTAGTTGCCAGATCCTCTCCAGAAGCGGCGGCGAGACTAAGTATGCCCTCTATACCGCTCAACATATCTTCCGTTTTCCAACCGGCCATAGCCATATAGTTGAACGCTTCTGCAGATTCCTCAGCTGTGAATTTGGTTGTGGCTCCCATCTCTTTCGCTTTATTCGTCAGTTTAGTTACTTCCGAACCGGTTGCGCCGCTGATGGCTTGCACCTGTGACATAGCAGCCTCAAAGTCTTTGTAAGTATCTATCGTATCTTTTAAACCGATGCTGACTCCGAGAACTGCTCCCACTTGAAAGACAGGATTTTTCAGCAGATTTATAATCCCTCTCACGGGCGAAGTGATTAAGTCAATGGCCCGCATTGTAACACTCCACGTTTTTCCCGCAAAGCCCCTCAGTCCATTTCCAAGTGTGGAGAGGATTGGCGTTATCCTGTCCTTTGCTTCTAAGGCAATCTGGTATTTTTCCTTTGCCCAGCTTGCCAGGCTCTTCTCTGTCTTTCCAGCCTGCCGGTCAAACTGTGACACTGTATTATTTGCCTTTTTCGCCGCACCATTGGCGCTCTCCGCTGCCCGTTCCATTCGCTCGAAATTCCTTGTGACATTGGAAAGTTCCGGATCAGTATTGTCTATCGTTTCAATGGGTATCTCAATTCTAACTGTTTCCGCCACTATCTCCCCCTCCTTTCGTCCGTGATTCCAGGGATATTCTCATAGAGGCAAGCATAAAAGCCTGTACCCCTCTGGATTTCTGGTAAAATTCATCCGGAGTAATGCCTGTTGTCTGAAAGATATGGTGCAACAGGCAGGTCTTTCCTCCGGCATTGATTAGTTTTTTGCTACTTCCTCCAGGTTGGATTCGTAGCCGCTGAGTTTGTCGATGGCCTCCAGGATTTTATCCTTTTCACCAGCTTTCAGCGAATACTCGATCACATCCAGGCCGTTCATGATACGATCCTTCTTGGCATTGAGGGCATCCCATACCTTGCGGTTATCCCACAGCTTTTCTCTGTCCTCTTCCACTGTCGCCTCGTAGATGATGGCTGACTGATATTTGATCCGGTCGGTATCCTCCGGCAGTTTCATTCCGAGCTGCTTATTCCGCACATACCTGGTATGCTTTTTCTTACACTTCTCATATTCCTGAGAATTGAGGGGCCGGATGTTAAATGCAAAATACAGCCGACCTTCCCGGATAATCTCAATGCGCTGTGTCTCTTCTGATGCAAACTCTGCTGCATCAATAAGGCCCTGGATGAAATCCTCTTCATTCGCCCGGATCAGCGTCCTGGTATCTTCCTCGTTAGTCTCATACTCCCTTACTTCCTGCTCCGCAGTTTCCTGAGCAGCCTTGCCTTCTCCCGTAGTTACACCTTTTACAAATTCTTTTGACACTTGATTTTCCTCCAATTCTGCATAATGAAAGAGGGTGACGCTCTGCCACCCTCCGCTGTCTTTGAGTTCCGTTACTGCCTGTCAATGCTGAGCAATGTCTGCAGCTTAGGCGCTCTATTGACGAAGAAATTCCAGTTACGCTTGATCACATCACCAACGGAAACATTCTGGATATCCACCTGTCCCGAAGGGATGCAATCCCGGTAAATCACACGCTCTTCCGATCCGTTTCGTCCGAGAAGAGAACCCTGGAAATCCCATACCGGCATAATCTGCGTTTCCAGTGCCTCCATGAGTTCCTTGATAAAATCATCATCCTCGACTACAATCTGCGACATGGTAAGGTTGACGGCAAAAGTGTTCGCCGTTTCATGTTCCTGGGCATCGCCCAGCACACTGTACTTGGCATTGTTCCAGCTGACGTTAGATGTAAACTGCTCTACTGTCGCAAGCAGAACACCGTCTTTGCTGTAAAATGCCCCATCCTTACCTGTTCTGGCGTGTCTGGAATCACCTGCCGCTCTTTCATTTCTCATGACCTATACCTCCTATTCTTCGTTGGTGCTGAACCGGAACAGGAATGTCAGATAGATATGTTCCATGGAATCCTTGTCGATCACATCAATATCAAACCATGCACTGTCTCCGTCCGCTCTATATACGCTGCTCTCAGTCACAGCGCACGCAACCAGCTTTCCTTCCTCTCTCATGGAATCACCAACACCTTGTATCTGGCTGATTACAGTCGCTCTTCCGTTGGTGTCATTGTCAACCTTACCCACCAAATCATCAGTGGTGGTATTGATTCTCCGGATAAGTTCAAACCGGGTCTTGACTCTTCTGATCTTTTTCCAGCCATCGTCCTGGTTATCTGCCGGCGTAATAAGTGTGTTAATTGCATTGTCAATCCACACCTGCTTTGCCTTATTGTAGCTCAGCACAATGCATCCCCTTTTCTCTGCAGAAATCATATCTGTGTTCGTAAGTTTTTCAAGGATTTCTGAAAAGCCGCTTACCACGGTATGCGTGAGGGAAGAGCCGGAAGATACAGCACCGATCATGCCTGCGATTCTTGCTGCTGTCTGGTACCCGTCGATCACTGTCCCCTGTTCATCCACACGGGCATTCAGTACATAGTTCATTTTTTCATCATTGAAAGCCGCCGCATGTCTGATTCTGGTTTCCAGTTCAACCGTATGCTTTTCTGCTACTACTGCCTGTGCAAGTGATCCGGCATCAAAAATACGATTGATAAAAGACTGCAGCAGCAGATGGGTTTCTGTGTCCTCTGTGTCCAGGCAGATTGTATTGAACTCATACGGCTCAACCTGGGCAAATGCGTTGGAGTAATCCCCTGTTGTGGTTTCCGGGTTCGTGCCATTGGTAAAGGCACTTTGAGATACTGTTGCCAACACCGCGCTCCCCTTGTTTTCCTTCAACTCTGCCTTGAAATTCTTTGAGGTGGCCAGGGCATCCACAAGAGCCTCCGCCTCCCCCTCTCCGGATGCAAACTCAACCTTCTCAAACTCCGCTGTGCCGGCATAAAAAATACACTCCTTCAAAGCAGAATCCGAAAGTTTCTCACGAACCGTAACCATAAAATCCTTTTCTCCCGGATATTTCGCTGTAATACTGAGTGCATCTTCCTCGTCTACATCTTTCAGATTGATCGTTCCCTGGGTGCCTCCGTTGCCCACCCTGCAGGCAATAATCGTCTTTGCGCCGCCCGCAATCGCCTCCTTGATTGCATCTGTGGTGAGCCCCGTCCCGAAGGTTTTTTCATAGCCATCCTCTGCGCTTAATTCTACCGCCGTATTTAATGGCCCGAAATCCGCTTTGAAAATCACGGCCGTTACTCCATTCATGATTCCTGCGGCGGCATTACCACCCTTTTTCTGGATATTGAAGTAGGAACCAGGACGAACCTTTGTTTCTCCTAATATGAATGTACCCGCCATCCTTATTTAACCTCCCTCTTTAAAAACTTTTCTACGATCTGCTTTGCCTCTGAGACCGTACACTCCGATTTCCCGGCAGCTTTCAGCGCTGCTACAACACATTCCTGCCTGGTTCCGAAGATTTTTCTCGCATTGGCCGCAAATTCACCCGCTGAATAGACCGGATCATTTGCGGCTCTTGACCCCTTCTTTGATGTCCGTTCCTGCGTTACTTCCGCCCTGTTTTCAACAGTTTCGGCTGCTTTGACATCTTTTGATGTTTCTTTTGCCATCGTGTACCTCCTTACTTATACTGAACGTGGGCCGCTGTCAAAGTATGAGGTTTGGCCTTATACCTCAGCAGCCCATAATGACCTGTTACAAAAACCTGGCCGTCCTTCAAATAGTCAGATTTGTAATTCACCTGCAGGCGTTTGACGAACATTGGCGAATGGTCCAGCATGATAATCTCACCATCCAGTGATATGTGGTTTGCAATCGCCGCGGCCATCTTAGTCCTCGTTTCACTGTTCGGACATAAAATGTGGACGGCTATTCTGCCATCCATCCATGCAACCGTATTCGTCTCTTCGGACTTATCTGCAGATACCAGCCGGCAGTAAATCACCGGTCTCTCCGCTGTCGCCTCTGTTATTTCTTCCATCCTGTCATATCCCATAATCAAACATTCCGGGTATAGCTCCTTTATGTATTTACAGGTTGCCATTACCGGGTCCGGATCAGAAGTTTCCCATGAAGGATATTCAAGAATATCGAACCGTACTTCACTTCCGATTGTCACGTTCCCTTTCTTTTCATCTATGGTGAACGCATCTGTCCTTGCCCATGCAAAACAGTATGGTGTGCCCTCTACCGGCTTCAAAATTACATCCCGCAAGCAGTCTCTCACCAGCGGTTCAATCGCCTCCGGTGTTATTTCCGTTGTATTCTGGCAAAGCAAAGATACAGATAATGTACCTGCACTATGCCTTTCCTCATTTGCCTGCAGGTCAAAATTATAAATTATCTGCGGGTACTGAGTTTTCCCACCCCACCCTTCCTGACTTTCATCCGGTGGTTCCGGACTGAAAACAGCAGGCACCCCACTGAACAGAGCCAGTTGCTTTGTAAGGTTCTCCGAACTGGAAAACCTTTTATGAATCAATTCCTCCAGTATCATCGCCTTCCACCCCTTCCGTTTCCTGCTGACTCCCATCTGCCTCTATTCCAAATTCCTTTATCTCTGTCATATCAGCAGACCACCGAATTTCCCACTGTCCGTCTACTACCTCGGACACCGGAATAATAAAATGATTTGTTACGTTACCGATTCCAGGATAGAACTGCACAATCAGCTGATTCTCTGTTGCTGATGTCACAAACCCTGCTTTCCCTTCATTCCATGTAACGTGCCTGCCCCAAAGCAGATGCCCCCGCCAAATTTCAGCCAGGTCAAAAGTTGCCATTGGTTTCTCCGTCACCAGCGCCATATCGCTTTACCTCCTATGTGTAAGGCTCACTGTAAATCTTCTGGATTTCCGGTGTGGCCTCTTGCTTGATTTTTTCCACAAATGGCCTGGGTGCCATTCTGGATGTTCCATTTTCCAGGTGGGCAGCATAAGACTCCTGGCTCTCCAGTTCTGCCACAATCGCAACCCCTCCGCTGGAAGAACTTTTACTGTTTACCTGTCCATTCCAGTGCATACGGAGATTTCCTGTACGTCTGGCCGGTGATTCTCCTGGGGCTGATGCCGTATAAGTAGCTCTGCTAAAAGGCTTTCTGTAGACTCTTCCGCTGCGTTGGCCTTTCAGCACCTCCAACTCTGCATTCCTCATAGCATTTACTGCCCTAACACCTCTGGAGATCACTTTCCGGTTGATATTGGCTACCTGGCTTTTGACAGTTGCCCGAATAGCACTACCGGCACTCCCCGCCTTTCCATCCACCCATAATTTCACTTTGCATCCCGCCTTTCCTCGGCATAATATATCGTTGCTATTCCGAGCATCCCAGCATCATCAATATCAACGATGTAAAACACACGCTCTCCAAGAACCAGCTTGTCGGTGCGCTTTGCCTTTGGGCTCCCAGCTTGCACAATAGTATGCGTAACAACATGGTCTTTCTGACTGTGGTTTGTCCGGTCCTCGTCCGATGCCCCTGCAAGACATCCCTTCAAGGTCTTTGTCCCATCACCGGTATGGCTGTTTGCCACTCTCCCTGTGCTTGTCACAATCTGCTTATTTTCTTCAATGATGAAGTCTTTGAACAGATTACCCGGCCTTACATACATCATCCTCGTATTATTCATCCGTTCCTCGCTCTTTCGTTCTGCTGCATACCAGTATAAAAATACGGAGGCTTATTATGCGCTCCGTTTCTGAACTGCGATATACTGCAGGATTCTGCTGATACCTCCTTTTTCAATTTATCATAATCTTCCCGCCACAGTTTTGCCCTTTCCTGCATATTCAACTGCAAGGGGCCGGTCTTTGTATCAACCTCATAAGCGAAACGGCGGCACAGGCTCTCCAGCAACATGAGTTTTGCCCTTTTCCATGATTTCGGATAGGTGTCGATTGCTACCTGGATTTCCTCGTCAGTAAGCGCCGTTGTGTCAGAGAGTCCATCTACCATTACATCGCCCAGCTCAAACCTCATGCGATCCTTTCCATGCTCTTTGACATTCTCCGGATTATATGTGTATGCACCTTTCGCCATTAGATATCAGCCCCCTCCGTATTGGTTCCTGTGGTTGCGTTACCGCCTGCGGATTCGTTCGTTCTGCCGGAAGTGGAGAATATGTTGTCTACCTGCTTTTTGGCGGCATCCTTGATTGTTTTACGAGTGTCCGCCGCATGAAGGAGTATCAAGATATTCTCTGATTTTACCCCGGCGATTGCCTCAGCTCCCTCCGTAGCGTTCATCTGCATAATGCTGAATACCTGCTGAATCTCCTCCGGAGTTGCCGGAACTGCAGTCTGCTGTTCATCGGATTCTCCTTTGACAGAAATCGGAATCGCACCATCGTATTCACCAGGCCCCATTTTCTCCAATTCCGCAACATGTTCCTGCAACTCTGCCAGCTGATCCGCTCTTTTCTTCTCTGCTTCGTCCATGGCCTCCGCAATCATTGCCTCAACCTGTTCCTGCGTGAAGAGGGAACCGGGCTTCTCGCCCGATACCCCCATAACGTCATTTACAATGGTAATTACTCCCAGCTTTTCCTGCAGCCTGGCATCTGCCACAAGATTTTCCGGTATTTCATCACCAATGTAAAACTTCCGGCCACCAAAGCTGCAAGGTTTATTTGCAATCAATCTCATGGCTCACCCTCCTTACACTGCTTCTGCAAAGAACATAGCCAGATCGTCCGCTGTCTTTTTCATATCAGCCGCCATAAGGCCCTCGATGAACTCAGAATGAGTCCCGCTCTCTCCAGGATAACTCAAAACCGGAAGGATATTGCCATTCCCCAACATATCCCATGTGAAGATATAGCCGGCCGAAGGTTCATCAATAGACGGATTATCTGTCGCATAAGCCAGCAAAAATGCATTGGGATCACCAATGTATTCCATCTTAGCTTCCTGCCCCAGCTGCGCCTTATTCATAATGGATCTCTGCACCGTAATTCTGTCGATTTCAAAAAGCTGTGCAAGTACATTCAGCGTAACAGATGCAGGATTGGCAGTAGAGCCGCCGTATTTTACCCTTTCCAGGATTGCCGGGTGTCTCTTCAATGCGTTGAACACATTAACACCCAGCGCCAGTCTGTTCGGCATACGTCCGGTAGTCTCTTCCATTTCCGTTTTCTTATCATCAACAAAGGACACCGGATCAGAATTGGCATTGCTGAACTTAATGAACTGGCCGGATGCGGGAGTGGTGGAATCGACACCAGTAAACTCCTGGCCCCATACACCCTTTTTGAAGAACTTACGGGCAAACCAGGAATCCTGATGGATATTCGCCTGCCCAGCCATGGTCTTTGTCCTCTGCTGTTTCGGGTCTGCCGTCCTCGGTCCCATTCTTCGGTTGAGGTCCGTCTGTCTGATCTGGTCAATACCCATTATCATCTGATCCACCTGGCAGGCATAGGTTTCCGTATGCTCGGAAAGCACCGCTGTATCTACCTTGCCGTAAGCCGGTTTCCTATGCCAGTTATCACGCAGTAAATCCTCTTTGTCAAAAATGTAATAATTATCAGAGGACAGCGAAACCGGGCAAATCGGGAAAATCGTCTTTGCAAAGCTCTTTGCGTCACTCTGGTAATATGCCAGCGCTACGTTGGACAGCGCCGTATGCGGTCTGAAAGCACCCTTTGCAATATCTGCCTGGATGCTTGCTGTTGTTCTTTTAGCCATTTTTCTTTACCTCCTGCTTTAAGCCTTCTGATACTTGGCAATCTGCACTCTGCAATATTCATCATTTGTGACTGCAGAAAGTGCAATGCCCACCACATAGTTACCGGCCTCTGCTTTGACTGCTAAGCCGCTGGACGCTGTAACTTCATCGCCTTTAGCAATATCGCCACCGGCCAAAATATAGCCAATATCCTTAATCTGGATATCAACATCATCACCGGTATTTACTTTTCCAGACTCCACACCGGAAATATCATTGATTCCGGCCTCGATCAGTGCAACCCCTACCAGGACAGTAGAACCGTCTGCCGCCAGGACAACATTACCGTCCTTATCATATGCCATAATCCGGTTTCTCACGTCCTCAATATCAGTTCCGGCCTGCTCTACGATTGTCACGCTCTGATTGATCTGTACTCCATTGAAATTTCTGTTTGCCACCTTCTTATCCTCCTTCCTTAGAATCCGGCCTCAGCCTCATATTCATCCATCAACTCCGGATTGTCCTCCCATGCCTTTGCCATTGCCGAGGCGTAATCCAGGGAAGAATCCTTCTCCATATACCCTTTTGCAATGGCCTCAACTTTTGCCTCTGCCGCCCCCACTGCGCTGGAACCGTGGCCGGACTTTCCAACCTCCGAAAATACACCGGACTTTTCAACTGCGGCTACTGCCTGATCCAGTACAGCGATCATATCATTGTAAGCGGTTCCTCCCGCTGCTCTGAGGCTCTTGAACAGAGGAACCAGTTCATCCTGCTGCTTGCCGATGATTGCATACTTCTTTGCCACCTCAGCAATCTCCCTGGCCTCTGCATCCTCACGGAATTTCTTCAAGCCTTCCAGTTCTGCCCTTACTGCAGGATGCAGACCCTTGTAGATTCCATCGGATTCATCTGTCGTTGCTGCCGGTTCCGCTGTGGGCTGCGTCACAGACTTGGTTACTTTCGGTTCTGCAGGAGCAGAAGCCGGTACCGTTTCTGTTCCTCCATCTCCCGGAATGGTTTCATCATCCGTACCATAACGCTTTTCGATGCTTTCCAGAAAAGCTCTCTCCGCATCCGTCAGTTTACTCTTGTCAATCTTCATTTCCTCTTCGTCTCCTTTCGATTTCTCATTATCATCTGATTCATCTTCCTCAGATTCTTCCTCTGATTCAGCATCTTTGCCAGCCTTTTCGATTGTTTCATTCAGCCTTGCCACCGCCAATTTCATAATCTCCAGATCCGTCTCAGATACCTCTTCATTCTTCCTTACAACGCTTGCCGCCTTGCCGCTGGACCATTTTGAGATTGACTCCTGCACTACTGCATAAAATTCGTCAAGGCTCTCCTGCATCGCTGTTGCTGAGCTGGTGTTATCCATATCTTCATCATTCAGAATAGAATACAGAGAAGATTGCAGTGCATAGCATATATCCCACATTTCATCAGCTATCTTCCCATTATTGACCGCATTGATTCTTTCTGTGAAACTCACAGCGGAACCTTTCTGTATCTCATCAACTGCACTGTCGATTTCATTCTGATCCATTCCTGCTGCTTTGCCGATAAATCCGAGCAGCTTTTTCAGTATGTTTCCAGGTTCTTTCCTGCCATCCTCTTCTGTAGCCTGCCATCCCCCGTCTTTTCGTTTTATCATTCTGATATGAGCATCCGGATTAGCACCTTCATCTACAAAATCCACTTTCTTGATTCTGAGATTTTTCAGTTTTGTTGCCACTTTGCCGCCTCCTTTCCATGAATTTATAAAACAAATGACACCCGTTGCCGGATGCCACTTGATTTATCAAAAATAATGTGCTACCTACGCCCTTTTTACAGTTCCGTAGGTAGGATTATAAGGTTGGCACCGCTGAAAAACGCAATACACCCCATTTCTACAGGGTATTTTCGCCCTCAACCTCCACCCTTTCTGCCTCTCCCTCTATGGAGAACATAGGATAAGTACCATCTTTGACCTTTTCCCACACCTCTTCATCCAGAACCTTGAAGCCGATCCACCAGCCAATAGGGAGAGTACCAGCCGGAATACCCATAGCCTGCATCTTCTCTTCCGTAAACACAACACTCTCTATCAAAACAGCGGCACCGCCTCTTTCATGCATTTCACCGCCTTCACGATAGAGCAGGACATATTCATACGCTGCTTTTTCCAGTTCCTCCGGCTCAATAATGTCGTCCTGCCAGTCCTCGATCAGTTCTCCGTCAACTCTCATAGACACATTTGCCCAGCCAAAGGCAAGCATCTTATCATCGTCAGATTTCATAATCTTAAACCGGCCCTTTATGACATTATCCGGCTTTTCCTCCGAATTAGATTTCTCAATCAGTTCTGAAAATTTTCTCATTCCCTCACTTCCTTCCACTATACGGTGTTTCCTCTATATATTCGATTGCACATGCGCATCTGGGATGTGCCGGGGGAAGTAATTTGTGCCCTCTGAAAAGCACCTTGCCCTTAAAATCAAACTCCGCATCCATATCTATCTCCATGCCTTCCAAATATGCACAGATTTCACAAACAGAATTATCACCAGATGTACTCCATCTTTTTTTCACAATTCCCAGATAACCTTCCGCCTGGGCCTGCCGGATGCCTTCATCTGCTCCACGGTTATATGCAAAAGCGCTTTCCGTTTGTGCTATGGTAAACGCTCTTTCCCTATGCTGCCTCTCCGCATATTTTAGTGCTGCATCCCTGGCCTTATTCCGAATGCTCTCAATCTTCATCCTGGGATGCTCTTTTCTAAGGTTCGCCACTATGCTGTCATAATATCTGGCATTTGCTTTTGCCTGCCCTTCGGTAAGGCCGATACATGGACGAATCAGCCGTGCCAGTTCATCAACCGTATGGCTTTCCCTCATTTTCTTTGTGAGAAGTGCCGCAATAGCATCCTGCTGCTCCTGGGTACATGCTGTGACAAAATTGGCGCCACGCTCTTTAAGCCAGTCAAATATGCCAGGCGTCTGCGTATTAAACTCAAAAGCAAGACCGTCAAGGATTGGCTGCCCCTTTGGTCCTGCTTCTATTGCTTTCGTCCACATATTGCTCAGCCTGTCAGCTACCAGTACAGAGTAGTCCTGCCGCCACAGTTCCAGTGTTTCGGTGGTAAGGGTACCGTCAAGCACCGCCTGTCTGAGTTCCTGGTAAGTAATTGCGTCCTGCTGATCCTTCCAGAATCCACATAGGATTTCAACCGGATCGTCACATTCGCTTTCCAGATATGCTTCGAGCCTCTGTAGGACCTCTTGCCCGTTTTTCGTCTTTACTTTCCGCACTCGTCTGGCCGGAATGATTCTTATTGACATAGGCAGTCCCCCTTCCTAGCCGTTTTTTTGCCTCTTCTACCTTTTCTTCTGGGATTTCCTCACCTTCCTCACTTGATTCGGTGCCTGCGGCTGTTTCCGGCTCTGGCGGCTGATTCTGTTCCTGCTGGTCCTGCCGGGTGTGGTCAAGTTCCCTGGTATCAGAGGTCCTTTCCGGAAGATGCCCTACCTGCCGGATATAATCCTCCAGGCCATCATCCGGTACCAGAACACCGATTCCGGTCATATCCTTGATGAAAGTTGCAACCTTCGTTATATCCGCATCCTCAATGTCCCCATGTGTCATTTTAGGGTACTCTGTGATGCCGGCGAAATGCTGGCCGTTAATATCAATCAATGACGGTATGCCCTGGCTATTGAATGTTTCGCAGATAATATCCAGAAATGCTCCTATAGCAACTGCAAATAATTCTGTCTTATCAGAACTCAGCGCCCAGCTGCCCGTCTTGTCATGGCCCAGGAAAATAAAATCTGCCAATACTGTCATGGCAATTCTGGTATCGTATCGGTTGATGATTGCGTTAGTGTCAAACTGTCTGGTACCTCCAGAACTGAGTAATTCCAGTTTATAACCAAACGGAAGGACAACTCCCTCCATTTCATCCCTGCGAATGTTTCTGACTATGCTTTCCAGTCCGGACACAATATCGGCATTTTCTGGTATGTCTTTGCTCCATAGGTCCGCACCTTCCGGTCCGTATATCACCGGAAGTCCAGCCAGATCCCTCTCAATGCCAATACCCTCAATCTCCTGGATTCTCCGTTTGAAGTACCAGGACCGGTAAGCATTTCTCAGAATACTCCTTCCCTCCGGATTATTCTTGCGGCTTTTCGTCCGGAAGAGCATCGCTTTTTCCATCGGAATCGTGAACGTACCGAAGTCCGGGGGAGGCATCTGTGTCATTCCAAGCAGATTATCCTCATTATCATACTCCCACTCATAAAGTGTCTCCTGCGCCCTTATAGGCAGTTTCTTCCACCCGATAAGTCCATCGTTGAACTTGCTCTTTGTTCGTGAATCTTTCGTATTTCCCATTCGCCGCTTATACACAATTTCATGAAAGCTCCATCCATAGGTGAGGAAAGACAGGATTTCCGAAATGGTGTCAATCCATGTGTCCTGCATATCATTCATGCAACTCTCCACAAATTCGGCGGCCTCTTTATCCTTTGCAGTATCTCCACCGGGTTCGATATTCCAGTCGCATTGTCTTACCAGCATTTCAATCGCAAAAAGGATAGCGCCTACTATATCATCATTCTCAGACATTTCCCGGTAGACTTCTATCCCTCTTTTCCCCCTCAACTCATGCAGAAACTCTTCGTAAATGGTACCGCCGTACCGCCGCTGTCCTATGCGCCCGATTTCTTTGCTGTTAGCCATCTGTTCTCACCTCACCTTTTCCAATAACTGCTCTTTCCTAAACTACTATCTGTAGGCGGTGCAGAGTATGTTGCGCCGCTCTCTATCTCGTTAAATGCAGAACTGCTACCATCCACCATATCCTTGAACTTCGACTGTGGGAAATTCTCCATCTGGTTAAAATACATTTCGTTCCAGTCTGCAATCAGCACATCTACATTCCCTTTTTCCATTCCTTCCAGGCCGAGCCATTGTGCTGAAAGAGGCTCTGCCCTTGTAATCTTGTCTCCAGATTCCGGCAGTATCTTTACAGTAAAACCTGCCAGGAGTTTCAAATAGCTTTGAGCCTGGTCTTTTCCTGCCTGGCCTGGGTCCTGTGGAAGCCTCGTTATTACCCTTCCGTGCTTCGCCCTATCAGTTATGCAGGTCATTTTGATTAACTCCCTTACCTCTGCAGAATCACAGCGGCGATTGATAACATCGGCTATTATGTACCGGCCATTCTTTCTTTTGCCAATCAGAACTCCCGCCGTATATGCCGGCTCACCGTCCTCGTCCTCTGAGGTTGCTGCCAAATCCCAGCCTCTTGCCCACAAAATCACATCCGTAGGCAGATTCTCCAACATATTGACTTTTGTTCTCTTGAACATCAAGCCAGCTGCCGCTTTAATCTTCCAGTTGCCATATAGCAGACGCTCTCTTTCCACAAGTGCCAGAGCCAGCAGGTTTGCCATATAGCCAGGATCATTTTTCATCAGAATCTTATTGTCCTGCAGTGTGCTGGCTATGAAGGTGACGCTTTTTGCCATAATCACAGCCTTCTCGTAATCCATGCCGCTCTCTATTGCCGCATTGACAGCCTCTTGCCTGGTATCAAACCAATAGATTACCTCATTCAACCGCACCATCCAGCGTACTTTTCCGGATCGGTCTGCAATCGGATATCCGGTGTCCGGGTCTATCCACCACTTTATAAACTCTGCCACCCATGAATCAGCGTCCGGGTTACAGGTTGCCCTCACATACGGAGATATGCCGGAATCCGTCCTGTTTCTGGAGAGCATATAGAAAAACTGATACTCACTGAAATGTGTCAGTTCATCAAACCCTATCATTGTTACCTGGGAGCCTTGCCATGAGAGGCAATCTTCATCACTTCCCAGGTGTGCAAAATTGACCGATGCGCCGCTTGGAAATACCCAGTGTAGTTTTGGTGTCTTTAATGGGTAGCAACCTTTCACGTAGCTGTAAATCTTTCTGCTACTGTCCCATAAACCACCGGGAGAAGTCACCTGCGTATAATCTCTACGGAAAATAACCGCATTGAAATTCTTATTATTCTTATGCCTCAAAGCCTCCAAAAGCAGCCCAAAGGTTTTTCCACCACCGGCTGCGCCTCCATATATGCAAATGTCTGCAGGTGTGGCAAGGAACATTTCCTGCGGGCCCTTCTGCGGTGCCAAAATGATTTTCGTACTCATTCGTCACCCCTCCCGTTATCTGGAAGGTAAATTTGCACTTCGGTATCTCCATCGCCTCCAGACTGGATGTAGTCCTGCGGCCTATCCTGCCAACGCTCCCTCTGTCGGTTTTTCAACCAGAAGCATTGAGCAGCAACACTCGGCTGGACGTGTTTTTTCGTGGTTTCCACTCTGACAGGCTTCACATTGCCTTCCGCATCTACCTCGACAATCTTCTTTTCCTCAGTGTACTCATAACCGGTTGCCATCTTATACAAACTCCGGATTACTTTCGCATCCGAAACAGCTTTCCCTTCTGCCAGCGCCTTGCCAAATGATTCGTGGTCCTTGGCCCAGCGGAGAATGGTTCGTTTCGAGACACCCATTGCTTCGGCTATCTCTTCATTGGTGGCACCCATTGCGGCCATAGACCACGCCCAATCATCGTGGTATAGGGCATTGTATTTCGGCTGTGCCGCCATACAGCTTCTTATTTCCCGCTGATATAGTCAGCGCAAAGATACTCGATCAGCTGCCACCTGTTCTTGCTTGTCACTGTACCTTCCTTCTCCGCTTTTTTGATTGCCTGCTGGATTACCTTGGCGGACTCTCCCGGTACTGCATTGCTGCCGAACAGCTTTGCCAGATAGGTCCATTCCTCTTCCTCGTTGAATCCCACTTCATTCATACGCTCATTGGCGTTCTGTACCATGGAATGAATTGCGGCTCCAACATTCCGGATGTCCGTAAACTTCTGGTATCTGCTGAGCGTTTCCACAAAACTCTTGCACTGCTCATATGGCGCTACACCAATGATTTCCGATGCTGTTGTTTCCAGGCTCTTTATGAGAGCATCCATATCCTGTACCTGGTGCGGCAGGAATGAAAATGTCACATTCTTAAAATCAAACTGGATTGCAGGAGAAAGCATCTTCTCATACTGCTCCAGCGGTTCTTCCATGATGTCCTTTCCCACAAAACTCTCGATCATATCATCCACATCGGTAATCATCTTTACAATTTCCCTCAGCGTGCTATCATCGTCAAAGCCGGATATTGCATTGTGGGCCAACTGCTTTGCCGCTATCTGGCTCCGGGAGAGTCCGGACACATCCACAATCACGACAATCTCTTTTAATCCTGCCGCCCTTGCGCTCTTAATCCGATGGTGTCCCGACACAATCTCCAGTTTTCCATCTTTCAGAACTAAAAAAGGCAGGCTCTCCAGCTGCCCCCTTTTCAAGATATTGGCTGTCAGCTGATCCTGCATTTCATTCTTCATCACTCTGGCATTGATGTCCTGCTCCTTGACCTTATCAATCTGGACTTTGGCAATCACCAGGCCGGAACCCATATCATAAATTACTGCACATCCTTCAATTTGGACGCTTTCGCTCTGCTCGTTTGCCACTGTTTTTCCCTCCTTAGCCATTCGCTCAATGTCTGCTGCTCTGTCCTCCCACTTACCAATTCAGCCTCATATGTCAACTTATAACCGTTCTGCTTATCCTCTGCCCTATTCACCAGCTTCATGATACCCCGGACCTCTTTATTCTCCGGGTACCTGGTTAGCATTGCAGTACGCATTTTCACAACCTTCTCCTGCTCGATGTTATCCAGGAGGGTATCTATAAAGGCCCGGTTCTGTGCCAGCATATAACACAGCCGGCCGATACGGTACTTCTCATGCGGCACTTTCATCAATTCCCACACAGCAAGGGAAAAAGTCAAGGAATATCGGCACTTTCAGCCATCGCATTTCATTGTCTGGTACAAATCTGGTACAGAATGGAGAAAAAAGCACCTGCCCGCCCTCAGATTGTCACGGCTCCCAGGGCAAAGACCGCCCCTCCAGATCGGACAGCACCGGGAACCGCCTGCCCCTTGCCCCGCCAGAATGACCGTATCCGCCATTTCCCGGCACAGCCTATCATTTCCCCACTCAACCGCATAAAAAGGTTTCCTGCCCCCGTATCGGCTCCACAGGCATATTACGACTGCTGCCACTCGCATATGTGAATATCCGATATAAAGCGAGACACCTCATCTTGCGTATGTGAGCCTGCTGCCAAAGGGGAGATACCCCCTATTTGCGTATGTGAACTCCGCTTTAACTGCGAAAAACAAGGCATCCTGCATCTATTGACAGCATCAAGGCACAGGAAATTTATGGCATTTCAAATTCTCGCATTTGTGAATTTAATTCTTGACATAGCTCGTATTTGAGTTTATTATATTTCAAAAGGCACACTATAAACCACAACAAACGAAAGGAAACAGGGATATGACAGAGAGAATGAATGTTACACAGGTCATGGAATATGGGCGACTTATGGGAATATCTGAGCTTATGCGCTATACCTCGCTCGGACGGAATACGGCTATGGATCTCGGCAAAAATGCGAACGCCATTGTACGCATTGGAAAGCGTGTTCTGTATGACCGCCAGAAAATCGACAGTTACATTGACAGCCAGGCACAGGACAGGTAATGTGCTTGAGCTACAAGGAGGGATAGCATGGCACGGAAAGGAGGATATGGAAAAGTGGATTGTAAAATTGTCAGAGACAGCACGCTCACACCAGAGTCCAGGCTAATCTATACGATTCTTGCCACATACAGCGATAAGAACCGGGAAAGCTACCCCAGCATTGACCAGCTCATAAGAGATACGGGCATGAGCAAAGACCGGTTCTACAGGCACATGAAACCTCTGGAAGAAAAGGGAATTGTCAAAAAGCATTATGTCAAGACCGGCCCCGGCAATTTTGACAGAAAACTGATTTATCAGCTCTGCGATTTCAAGGATTGAGAGCATTAGGAAAGCCCCGGCATCTTGATTTCAGTATTCCCGGCTTTCCAGATTCCTCAAAATAAGGAATCCCGAAAGTTCGGAATCCCTGCCCTAAGGAAAGGAACTAATACCAGATTAAACAATACCAGGGTAAACATATTGCTTTGAAAAGATAAGCAATACCAGTATTAAACACATGAGTTTTATATTCTGAAAAACGAATATAAAACGGTCATTCCCTCCGGTCTGACCGCCTGCGTCCGGATAAGGACACCTTGATTTTTGGGAGATAGAATCTCCCACAAAGCCACTCGGCAGCAAAGAGCATCTTGACCGGGAAGGAATGAGAGCATGGAATGGGATAATGAATCAATCGTAAAACAGATACAGTCCGGACAAGGGAACCGGCAAGAACTTCTGGAAAGGCTCTGGACTGACAACCTCGGCCTGATCCGGAAAATCATACACAGGCTCACGGGCCTGCAATATGGGTATCCGCCAGACAGGGAAGATTTTGAGGACCTGGAACAACAGGCATTTATCGGCATCATGGATTCCGTACAGCACTATGACAGCACAAGGGGAGAAAAATTCTTTACGTTTGCGTATCACTACATCAAGCTCAGCGTTTACAGGTATTATGATTTCTCCGGGCAAACGCTCCGCATCCCGGCCTATATGAGAAAACGCATCCGGGATTTTATCGGGGAAAGGGACCGGCTCCGGGAAAAAGGGCTACCCGCCACGGATGAAATGATACAGGAACGGCTCGGCCTGACAGACAGAGCGCTCCGGGAAACGCTCCTGGCAATCCGTAAATTGGAACTGCAAAGGCTTGACAGCTATCTGAATGAGAGCGATAGCGAGTCCGGCACCGTCCTGGATATGATTGCCAGCACAGAGAATACCAGCGAGACAGCAACGGAAAGCGTCCATGACCGGGAACTCCACGAACTGCTACGCTCTGCCCTCCAGGAACTCCCGGAACCGGAAAGGAATGTCCTCATTGCCCGGCATTACCAGAGACACAGCGCAAAGCATATCGCAAGCGAAATGAACTGCACCGCCCAGAATGTATCAAGGCTTACGAAATCAGCGTACCAGAGAATCCGCACCGGGAAATACGGCAAGGAACTGTCAACATTCCTCCCGGAACGTGCCAGCCACCAAGCAGAAAAGCGCATCCAGGACGAATTTAAGGAACTGAGCGAACAGGAAAGGGATTTATTGATATGAGCGACAGCACACAGGGAATTATGGATTTGAGCGACAAAGGGCCAGACTGCAGGGAATGGCAAGCCTTAGAGCGATATGTCCGGGAATATGCCCGCCAGATTGTACAGGAAATCATGGCATCAGAGAGCGCCCCTTCAGCACCGCCCCAGGCCATAGGAAAGGGCGATCTGAAAACGCAGCGTGAGCGTGAGAGGGAAAGGGAACTGATCCGGCAAGCACTGGAACGGTACCGCACAGAGCCACCGGATAGCAATATCCGGAAAGGGATTGACTGGCTCCTGCAAAGGCACGCCCGATGGGAAAGGTTCCTGCAATGCGATCCCCTCTTCCGGAAAAGGCACAATGCCCTGGTCCTGGAATACATCATCAGCCACCCCATGAAACGCACAGCGATAGAAAAACGGCTTGAAATCAGCGACAACGGCTATAAGAATCAGCTTGAAAAGGGCATAAATGAGCTTGCACAGATCCTTTTCGGCTACCGAGAGTGAATCCCAGGCCATAGGAAAGCCCCTCTATGACAGCCCCATAGCACCGGAAAATAAGGAATCCCGCCATCACAGGCACAGGCTCCGGCCTGATATGTCACCCCTAAAAAAGAGCAAGGGTAAGGAAAGGATAAGGGAATGAAACAGGAAAGCAAGCCCAGGTATTACATAGGCAAACGGCAATATGTTCCGGAAGAATCGGATTTGCTATGTGCATCATCAAGCGACACCGCCAGTTTCGGCAGCACAGCGACAAGAAAGCTCTACCGCACAGGGAAAGGCTCCTATTTCCTTGTCAGCGAGAGCCAGGGAATGGAAACAAGGGTACAGCTCATGGACGAGAAACAGGCATTTGATTTCATGGACGAACACACGGCCTGCATCGATACGGAAACCTATGATCGGATATTCGGGGAACCGGACAGGGCATAGCGCCCGCCCACGCATACCGCCTGTATAGCGTTTCCGGCGCCATACCTTAAAGAGCCATCACCCACACCGGCAATGAGGGCCATGTGCGCCCGTATCAAAGCGTATGGGCATGGTATAGCATCCACTCCCGGCAGCAGGGAAAGGGCAGGGTTAAAATGCCCCGTATTTTGGATTTGCGGGTTTTGCCCTAAGATTCCCCACAAAGGCACATTAAAACGCTCCATGAGCCTGTATCGGCTCCACAGGCATAAAAAACCGCCCCGGCAAAACCATTTTAAGATTCACCGGAACGGATTGCCCCTTGACAGAGCGACTCATGACCTGCAGAAAAATATACGCCCCGCCCTGGCAAATGTCAAGAGCGACAGCGAGAAAGGGGGAAAATAGAAATGAGCATAGAGAGCATACTTGCACCTGTTAATCTGGTACTGCTTATGGTATTACTGGTACTCATGATCCGGAATAGCAGGAAAAAGTGATCCTGCAGGACAGGAACCGGACATCAGATATTAAGGCATGGAAAAAGCCCGCCCCCGGCAATCAGCATACCGGGAACGGACCTTTAAGTGCATGGATATTGTATCAGCATCAGAAATGATCTGTCAACGGGAATCTGCACCGCCCCAGGACAGAGAACGGCATCCGGCCAGAACGCAGCTTTTGGGTTTTGCCACCGGCTCCGGCAAGGGTACGGATTGCCAAACGGTAACAGCCAGGGAAAAGGGCATCCGGGAAATCAGCGCCCCGGAATCCTACAGCCCCGCCCTATGACCGGACAGGAAAAGCACAGCCCGCCCCGGCATCCGGCTATGGGAATATCCGGCCAGACCGATACTGGACGGGAAAGAACGTCTGACAGCCCCACAGACAGCCCAGGTACCGCCACCCCTCATAAATCTACACTGGGGAACAAAAGACTGCCCCCTGCCACTGTAAACGAACCACAGACCAGCGACAGCAACCGGAACCATGCCCCAGGCACCAGACAGGAAAAGAAAATCCCGAAAGGGCAAGCGCCCCTCCGGGAAAGATAAGGTTTAGGATTGTGACTGGCCCGGTTCTGCAGCAAAAGGGTAAAGGCCAGCTCTGGCACAGGCTATTGATTCAGCAATCGGGCTTTCTGTGCGTTATATTCGTCCTCGGTTATGGCTCCGGCATCCAGCAAGGATTTGAATTTCAGCAATTCATCAGCTACCGACTGCACCGGTACCGACTGTGCCACATTCTCCGCCCCGCCCTGCTCTCGGACATTGGAAAAGGCAATCTTCCATTCCTCCAGCTTGGTAAAGAAAAAACGGTATTCGGCATCCTGCGTCCGGATCACCAACACTTTGCTCATGAGCCTTTTGGTTTCCTCAATGTCCGTAATGTCAGATATGGGAATGTCAAAGTCAAAATCGCCCTTCGTGAGATTTACGAGAGCGCCCATCACCGCAATTTTGGCAAAGGAATGTTTCGAGTAAATGAACCTCTGGTTTGTCAGCATAGCGTGACCGTTCTCCACGAAAGCCCCTTTGATACGGTTACATACGCCCTGCAATATGATTGTTTCCTGCATTGTCAGCCCTCCCCCTCCGGCTCCGTTTCGTCCGCATCTTGCCTTACATCATCAATCGTCAAAGGAAACACAATACCGTCCTTTGTTTTAACCGTTACCTCGCACTCCAGGTAATCAAAAATTTTGAGTAAATCATCAATCGAATAGGAACCACGAAATATTTTGTTTCTGACAGACTGCACCGAAATACCGAGACAATCGGCTAAATCTGCGGGCTTATGCCCTGTAACACTTAATATAGATTTTAGTTTGTTGGAAAACGACATAAAATGTACCTCCTGTCTTGATTTGCGTTATAGTGTGATTATACTCAAAATCCTATAAAATGTCAACTGAAAACAACAAAATTTAATCAAAAACATTATAAAAACTATTGACATACCACACGTTTCATAGTATAATATACTCATAAACAAACAACAAATAATCGTAAACCTACAAAACAGCAAGCGAAGATAGACAAAAGTACCGCAAGGGAAACTAAGAATATCACATAACACTGGGACCGGATAAGAAACTGAGAGCGAAGGCAAGAGCCTAGAGATAAACTTAATGCCACCCAGGGCTTGCAAGAAAGGAAAAGCCAATGTATAGAAATATCTGCATGTTAGCCAAAACAGAGAACGGAGAATTTAAGAACGTCCGAGCGCTTGTCAATGTGACAGAGTTTGAAGAATCTGAATACACCAGCTTTTCCGCTTTCGCCAGTGACTATGCAAAGGCAAACGGTTATCTGGAATGCACGGTAACAGGATTTGGGAAATGCCTCTCCGATACGGAAATCGGAAAGAGAAAAGTATATGCAATCTAAGAAAGCGAGGATATCAGCCATGACAGAGAGACAGATTGAGAACAGGGTTAAGAAACTGAGAGAGATTGAGAGCCAGCGCAAGGCTCTGGAAGAAAAGGAAAAGGCTCTGAAGGAAGAAATCAAAAAGGATATGGAAAGCAAGGGCCTGGAAGAAATCCGGACAAAGAATTTCATCATCCGCTGGAAAGAGATCATCAGCAACACACTTGACAGCAAGGCACTGAGAGCAACATTCCCGGATATCTGCGAACAGTTCACAAAACAGTCCGCAAGCAAACGGTTCACGATAGCATAGGCAAACGGCTCCGCCCGAAAGGGCGGGCCAGCACCCGGCACCGGGGGATTTGCCAGAGCGTGAGTCCTCCGCAGCGAAAGTATAGCGAGCAAAAGGAGGATTTCGGCATGAGAAAGGCAATCAACGGCACAGGGACAATCGAACAGCTCTTTGAGAGCTACAAGGCAAGCTACAGCGAGGAAACGCCACTGAGCGAAGGACAGGACACGGCTATGAGCGAACTGGAAAAGGCAACGCTTACCGACCAGGCATCCGGCCAGACCGCATTTGACAAAGCGATAGCGTTATCCAGGGAATCCGAAAAGGCCGGCTTTATCCTCGGATTCAGAATGGCAATGAATTTAATGAGCGAGTGTCTGGGCTAACTGCCCGGCACCGCCCGGAAAGGACAGGGATATGCAGGAAAAGAACCCGGAATACATCAGCAAGATTGTAACGCACATATTCCAGGGAATGAGCCAGGGAAAGACCTGGGAAGAAAGTTTCAAGGAACTCGGAGAAAAGGCCGGGATAGAAAATTTCAATCCAGGGAATCCGAAGGAAAGCGAACTGGAAGAAATAGCCAGGCATATTTGAAAGGGGGAATCTGCAATATGGCGGGGAAAAACAGAAAGGACCACCGGGGAAGAGTATTACCCCCGAATGTGAGCCAGAAATCGGATCAGCGCTACATCTGGAGGAAAATGATTGACGGGCATCAGTACGTGCTTACCGACAATGACCTGAACGAACTGAAAAAGAAAATCGTCCGCAAGGAATCAGAACTCCAGAACGGCATCTACAGCAACCCCACAAAGATAACGCTCAATGAATGGTTCTGCAAATGGATGGACTTATACAAGGGCAATCTGAAACTGACAACCAGGGACAGATACTTGAAAGAATGGGAATACTATGTACAGGACAGCCCGCTTGGTAAAATGCAGCTTTCCAAAATCAAGCGTATGCACATCATTGAGCTTTACAAGAAACTGAGCGAAGAAAACGGGCTTGCCACAGCCACGGTACATAACGTGCATATCATCATTTACGGCTCTCTTTCGGACGCTCTGAATGACGGACTGATAACGGAAAATCCTGCTATCAATGCGTTCCAGAAAATCGAACACAAGGAACCTCAGCACCGCCAGGCATTGAGCGTCAGAGAACAGGAATTGTTTATCGACTTTCTCTCCAGCAATAAGAAATACAAGGTCTATCTGCCTATGTTCGCTTTCTTCCTGGGTACCGGCACCAGATTGGGAGAACTGACCGGGCTAACCTGGAAAGACATTGATCTGAAAAGGAATGTCATAAGCATAAACCACATTATGAATTATTCCAGAGTGAACGGTAAAAGAGTGTTCCATGTCAGCACACCGAAAACCAAAAGCGGGATTAGGGAAATCCCGATCCTCCCGGAACTGAAAAAGCAACTGCTATGGCAACGGCAATATGATTTTATGACCGGCATACACGGAACGGCCACGATTGACGGATATACGGACTTTGTTTTCCACACTTCCACAGGAACGCCCTATATGCAAACCGGGCTAAATGCCATCATCACCAGGATTGTGAACGCCTACAATCGCCAGGAAACAGAACGGGCAAGGCTTGAGAAAAGGGAACCGGAATTACTCCCGGACTTCTCCCCGCACGTTCTCCGGCACACATTCTGTACCCGGTTCTGCGAGAATGAAAGCAATGTGAAAGTAATCCAGGCAATCATGGGCCACAAGGACATCAAGACAACCATGAATATCTATGCTCATGCCACGGACGATAAAATACAGGAAACCATGCAAGCCCTCAGCTCCAAAATCAAAATCTGTTAAGGCCAGAGTCAGCACCACCGCCATACAGGGCATTGGTACTGGCTCTTTTTGTGCAAATTCTGGTACAAATTCCGGTACGAATAAAGGATTGAAATAAACAAAGATAAAAGATTGACTGTAGGTAAAGCCCTGTAAAATGCGCTATACGGAACGCAAAGGACAGGGATAAACCGTACATTTAGAAATTTCATCACATACCAGACAAAGACGGAATCTGCCGCCATTTTAGATATGCCGAATACTCCTGCCACGTACCCATCAATCAGCAATGCTCTATTGTAAGTAGCTGAGGAGCCAACGAAATTATGCGTCCATAGAACCCGGTAATACTGAGCCTGCGCCGCCTTAATCGGAATCACCTGCACTTTGCTGTCCTCTTTGATTTCATAATCCCTCGGCAGCATACTGCAATCCAATGGCTCCAGCTTGCTTTCGGAAGGACGCTTAATCTTTTTCCCGTTTGCGAGCGCCGTTGCCTCTTCCTCCCGATTCGTTGTGATGTAGGCATTCAAATCTGCCCTGGTACCGGATCGGGCATATATTGTATACCCTACCGCCTCACCTACCTTCTTCTCCTGGTAGCAGATAACCAGGGCCTTTGCATCCATGCACATATCGTAGAATTGCTGGTGTCCTGTGTCCGGATCGAACAGCTGATATTCCGGTTCTTTCCAGGTCATTTTCCCCTGGGTATCATAGAACTTCTCATATCCAGAGAAGTAAGTCGGCGGATTTGCAATCACCAGCGCATGAGGATCATCCAGCACTTCTTTCAGATGCACCCACATATCCAGCGGCCTATAACTCATGCCATGCAAGAGATTCCGAATCACTTCAATCTGCCGGTTGATGCTCTCTATGTGATTCTGCCGCCTCAGCCGCAAATCCGTAAGCATCTGGTAGAAATAATCATTTCCCGCATTCTTTGACGTTCTGAGGTACAACTGTGCATACAAAGCCGTTGCCGGATCAAGCAACTCCGAATCCTCAAAGCCTTGTGCATGAATTTCCAGAGGCTCCAATGACTGGCCTGTTATGGCATACCCAAGCACCGTAGACATCATATTCACATCGCTGGTTTCAATCTGCTCCGGCTTGAATCCGTTCTGCACTGCCAGGTTTGCCATGGCGAATGTGCCTGCACACGGCTCTACGAACCTGGTATATCCGGACTGCGCTGCTGTTTCAATCAGCTTTACAAGAAACTTCTGCTCCGAGGCACCCAAGCACCCCAAGAACATTGCACCCGGATTCATGAAAAATGCCATTTGCCTACCACTCCTTTCCTTGATTGTGAAAACCATACAAAAAGCTGAGGCGACTCCGAGTATAACCCCGGAGATTTCTGATACTCGCCCCAGCACATTGCACAAAATAAGGCACCGTACTCATTGAATACGATGCCGTTGTTGTTGGACCGGAACCCTGCAGTGAGCAGGAACTTTTCCCTGGAAGGGAAACGTGATACTTTCACCAGTTCCGGAAATTATGTCAAATCCCTGCCATACTGAATATGCTCATTTGCTCATACCCGCTATCCTCTTTAGCGGGAGCATTGACAGGTTTCGTGTTGTCTCTTTTCGCTTTGCCTTTCGGCGGTGTCGGATCGGGCAACTCTTCGATGATCTCTCCAACTTTCTCGGCCCACCACTGCGCAAATACTGTTCGGTGGCACCATTCACCTTCAACCCTCACATCTTCAAAGCAGAGAAGCACAAGTTCCTTTCCCTCACTTCTTGCCCTTTCATCCAGCTTATTAACCATGCTGATGATCCGCTCTGTTCCAATGCCCTCCAGCTTTCCGTAATATGCCTCTTTGAAATTCTCAATATCCATGTTCAGCATATATCCTTTGGGGGCCAGGGAAAAGCACTGCTCTCTCAATTCATATCCCAACCGGAATCGCGGATGCCCGATGCTGATTCCTACCGGGTAATAGTTACCGTTTGGTAATTCCTTGTTGCTGTACCTGCTGGTCCATATAGCCATCTTTTATCACTCCTTATAGTCTGTTGTTGATATTATAATTATACTATACAGACGGCTCTAAGTACACTGAAATAGCCTTATTTAACCGATTGTTTATAATTCCTCTGGACTTTGCGGCAAGCCTTTTGACCTGCCGCCACATCCAGGAAGAAAAAACAACTGGCTCCTTTTTAGGGGTGACATATGGGTTGTTGGCTGATTACCATATTACCACTTGGTAATTCGCTTGTAAACCTACTCTTTTTCTACCTGCCTTTTTTATAGCCACAGGCAGCGTTTAAATCATATTCCGAGTAAGTAAACAGATATGATCCCACAAGCTATCCCCAGGTCCTTATACACCGTCTTATCACTTACTTTTTCTATCTGCGAAATTTCCTGTACCGTATACTCTCTTTCCTCCAGATACATCATACTAAGCTCCCGATACCGGCGCTTCGCCTCTTCACTTCCGGACTTTTCGCACTCTTCCCGGTACATTTCAGTCGCTTTTTCTATGCGGTGGATGCAATATAAATCCTCCTGCCTCCTTTTCTCCCCATCCTGGACCACCCTCTCCGACTTACTTACTGTCTCCCTGGCGTTCCCCATGAGGTCCTGTAAGAATTTCCATCTAAGTTCAACCTTTTCCTCTTCTGTAAACTCAGCTTCGTCAGACAGCGTAGCTTTGATTCTCCGGTATGAACTGAGCATCTTCTTAGTTCTCTTGACCTTGTTTTCTTCCCTGGCCCGCTTTTTCTCCGCCTTGACCTGCTCTGTCCGGAAAGTATGCACAGCCTCTTTGCCTGCTATGGCGGCTATCTGATTGATCTGCTCTTGTGTCAGAATATACATGGGTATCTTGTTATCCGTTTCCATAATGTCGCCTCCTTGACTTTCTCGCATATACGAGGTATAATCTTTTTAGGGTTTGAGTCGTCTCGCAAGGGGCGGCTTTTATTTTTTACCTGCGCCTTGATTTGCAGGTAGCGAAGTGTGATATGTAGCCTACTCCTTCTGCCTGGCTGCTTTCTACCTTATCCGCACAGACTACTTCTCCGGCCTGGGTAACAATCTTCTCTGCAGCTTTCTTCCCGGCCTCCGGCCTTCGGTAACTTATCATTTCCAGATTCACCGGCATATTCTTTCCGGCCTTTGTCCGAATCCACATGATTCGTTTCCCACAATATGCACACGTTCCAAACGGATTACTTGAACTCATGTTCCCTTATCCCTCCTTTCTGGCTCTCTCCTTTCCCTGGTAGAGCCGCCTTGTATAATCATCCTCTCCAAAGTAAGCGCCTATATCGTGGATTCCATTCAGCTGATCCGCCTGCTCTGGAGTTAAATCAATATATCCTTTCACTTCATGCGACTGCCATATTGCATATTTCCTTGCGCCTTGCATCCTTTACCCCCCCCAACTCTATTTTCTTTAGTTCTTCCATGGAGACAAGCCGACAGTCTGGCAGCATTATTGTTGGTTCTCCCAACACTACCTCTCTGCCCTCAATATGCATCTTCGGATAGCTTACAAGTACAGAACATTCCTGCGCTACCTGGTATGCAGAATCCGAAATGATTTTCCGAATACGCTTTTGATCGGCGCCGGATGTCTGCCGGCCATTTATCTGGAGCTTTGCAAACTCCTTATGCATTGCACTCGCCTCTTTGTATATCCTTTCGTACACATACATGAAATTCCGTGCCATCGTTACTCCTTCTTTCTTGGACACCATGCAGGAGAGGACTTAATAGGAACCTCTCTACCGTATGGCTTTCCAAATCCAATGAAACCAATCGCCTTTGTTATTCCATGTTCTGTATAGTAGTTTCTGATATGCTCTTCGTCTGCATGTTCGCACCAATATTCTATTCTGGTATTTAGGTTCCGCCTATTGCCTTTGCAGTGTTCACATAAAGAACACCTTATTACTTCCTTACCCATCATTTCCTCCTATCCTTTTTCACTCTCCAGCAATTCGTCAATCTCATGCAGGCTTTGCCTAAATGGATTGAACTTCGGATATGCTGCATACTCTGCATGATCTTCCAGACTTACAAACTGCGCCCAGGTTCCCGGATAAATCCTCTTTATCTCCCGCTGTTCTGCCAGTCTTGCGTTGGGGCAGAACCAACACCCGCCTCTTTTTGAAAACTTATAGCAAGGACTGAGCAAACCATACTCTATGCACTTCTGCCTTGCCATTTCCTCGGTGTAGCCATATTTTTCAAGCAGAGACACACCACTTTTGCTTTTTCTCAAAGTCTCTAGTCTTTTCGGTTCGTCTATCCCTATCCCTATGTACTGAGTAACTGGCTCTGTAATTCGATCCCTATATTCCGCAATGGGCCTTAATTTCAAATCTCTCTGAACTTGACACGACCCCACATTTGGAAAACCGAATTTCTTTCCTTTATTCTCCATATGTTTTTTGGGTTTCTCAATTATCCGGTTAAATAAATCAAGGTAATCTCTGTTTGCTTGCAAGATTATAACCTTATATCCCCAACTCTCAAATACCGGTTTTGCCACCTCCTTCACAAAATGAATGTGATGTGGATTCTCTCCACTTATTCCATGCTGGATGTCATACATCACTTCACAGAATACGATTTCATCCAACGGCTCACGGTTTTCGTGGGCCAGGATAATGCTTGCCGTACTATCTTTTCCACCGGACCAACTTGCCATAAAGCGCATGAGGGACAGTGCCGAAACACATATCCGCTACCGCTTGACTACCATTAGGCCGCACCCGGCCCGCAAAGGCTTTGGTAATTACATTGGTCGCCGCTCGCCATCCCAATGCGTCTAGGCGCTCAGCAGTTCCCTCCTGCTCGCTTTATTCTCCTGGAGCGCTTTTCTCCAGTATGCTATATCCTCTTTGTCCGATCTCGCGATAGATTCCTGCAGCATCATTTCACAGTCTGCTATTGCACTCTCAATTTCCTCCAGCGTTGCCTCGCTTTCCTCTCCGCAGCATCCACAAAAATCGTCTCCGTATAATGCAGAAACAAATTCCCGCTGATCCTGCAGAGCAGTCCTATGCTTTTTCGCCATACTCAATACCTATTCGCCTTTCTGACCTTCTCAATCTCAGTGAGGGAAGGGGCATTGACGCATTTCTTCATGCCCTCATATAACTCTTTGGCTCCCGGATTGCCTCTCTCCACTTCATCCGCCAGGTGGCGCAGAACCAATACAATCAGCCCTGCGTCTGCCTTTGCGTATGGGGATATGGCATTGATGATCTTTTCAGAGTAGTGCTGCAGACCTCTTTCAACCAGCTTCATAGCCTCCATCGTCTTTCCGTCAGCAATCAGCTTATTCCCACGATCCACATAACTACTCATTCTCTCCTTCTTAAATGCCATGATTTCCTCCTATTCCTCTGAATCATCCTCTGGCTCTTCATAGCCATATTCATCCGTTTCTTCCGGCCCTAAGAGTTCATCTGTAATATCATCCAACTCTTCCTCTGCACCCTCTGCAGAATCTTCTCCCAATTCGATCTCCTTAAAATCACCGTCAATTATCTCGCCATTGCCTTCCGGCCCCGGAAGTCTCGGAATATTTTCGCTCTGGGCTGCATTTGAATCAACAACAGTATCATCTTCGCCTCTCTGTTCACCTTCCTGCTGCTGAAAGTCAGAATCAAAGATACTTCTCTGTGCCGTATTCGCAATAGGCACCAGCTTAAACACTCCTGTTTCATCATCCATCACCAACTCCATTTCATTGTTGAAAGAGCCGGATTTTTCATCATTGATTTTTACAGCTGATGTTACCTTATGCTTGAACTGAGGTTTACTGACCTCCCTCGATTCTCCCTTGATGTCCGGATCATAATTCGGGATGTATTCCTTTACCATTGTGACGTCAATCTTCAAAGTCATACTTCCCTCATTGGTGCCTTTCTCCTGCATATTGCCGATCAAGCGCTGGAGAACAAAGTTCATATCCTTTTTCATTTCCTCAAAAGTGTCACTGTCAAAATCCAGCCTCTTCTCAAAATCTTCACTCATGCCTTAATCCTCCCGTACTCAATACCATTGTCATTCATGAACTGAATCAACATCTCCAGCTGTGCCCTGGTTCCCTTTGCATAGAACCTGGTCTTGTACCTCTTTTCTTCTACCTTGGGCGGTTCTGCCGTCTGTTGCTGGGCAAAAGGATCAATCGCCGCCGCAAAAGCCTGCTGTTCAGTGCTCTGTATAGCCCTTCCCATTGCAGATACCGGCCCCGATCCGCTTTCCCACGGAAGTGTTCCGTTTTCTGCCCTGCTTGATACATTTAAGGCAGGTTCCGTTCCGTTTTCCTGGCCTTTAATTACGTTTTCCGACCGTTTGATAACAGTTGCCTGGCTCTCGCTTACAGAATTTCCACTTCTGGAAACATCGAATGGAAGATTCTCTACAGATGCGGCCGCTTCTTTAGTGCGTATCTCTTCCTCCGCTTTCCTCTGATCCTCCAATGCCTTTCTTTTCTCTTCCTCTGCTTTGGCTTTTTCCTCTTCTGCTTTCTTCCGTTCCTCAGCCAGACGCTTTCTTTCGGCCTCTTCCTCCGCCTTACGCCTTTTCTCTGCCTCCAGCTTTTCCTCCAAATCAGACAGCCTCTTATTCTCTGCCAGTGCTTTGCTGAGGTCCAGTGTCTTTATGTAGACATCCTTTGCGTTCAACTTATACTTGCTTTCCAGGCTGTCGATTGTCTCCAGGTCGGTGCGGACCTTTTCAACCTTTGCCTTTACCTCAGCCTGCGCCGTAGCCAGCTTGTAGGTCTGGTTGAGATACCGGCTATCAAACACCCTCTCAAAAGGCAGAACCTCCGCCAAATCCCCGATTACTTCATCATAGGATTTCTGGATGCTCTTTTTCTTTTCCTCTTTCTGCTGGTCCTCAAACGCTTTTACCTGCCTGTCAATAATTCCTACCGGCTCCTGAATCAGAGCAAGAATCTCTTTCAGTTCTTTCTCGAATGCATCATAAGGCTCATTGATAATCTTCTTTACCATTTTCCGGCGTTCCTCAATAGCCTTAACCAGATTATTCAGCTCTGCCCGATCCGCCTTGGCCTGCTTCATATTGTCCTCAGTGTAGACAACATTCTCATAGCTTGCTATCTTCTGTCTGACTGCTGCCTCCAGTTCCTCCCTATTCCACTTTATCACCCGGAGAAAACCATCCTCCGTAGGATTGATAAGACGGAACTCCATCTTGCCAGGTTGTGTCATTGGCACTTCACTCACAACCTCTGCCGCCATCGTTTCCGGCGCCGTTTTCTTTCTTCCTGCCATCTGCCTACCTCCTAAATTTTATCCGGTCCTATTACCCGGATCATCACATCCACCCTCGGATTCTCCGAGTAGAACTTCCTTACCTGTGCATCCACAACCGCTGAATCATCGCGATATGCCACCTTATTCAAGCTATCGCACACGATTTTACCGATATTGTCCCAATCCGGCTTCTTGGTAGGCCGGATTCTATGCTCCAGCATATCCTTGCGCTTTTTCTTGCTAATGGACTTCGGAATTTCAAAATATGCAATAATCCTCACATCCAGCGCTGCACCTTCACTAAACATCCTTCCTTTTGCCGCCTGCTGGTACATCAGCTTTACCAAATTCTCATAGCTCACCGTTTTATCCGGAGTATAGGTTTTCACATACTGTCCTGCTCTGGAGAACTTCGGCCTCTGCTTGCCAAACGGTTGCCCAGGTACAGAAAACTTAATTTGCCTCATAACTTCATCCTCTGCTATCTGTTCCATGCTGCCTCCTATTCGCTGGTGGAGGAATCCTGCTCGTTGTCTTTATACACTTTCAAGTAATAGTCCATCTGCTTTCCTGTCGGTGTCAGCTTTCTCTTCCCCGGCCCTACGGTATAACCATTTTCATGCAGAATCGCCGTTACTGTCTTTCTGTCCTCCAGCTTGTTAATGCTGATTTCTGCTACTTTTTCCAATGCCATTGTTATTCCTCCATTAACTTTTTCATTTCATCAAATCGCTTTGCCGCCTCTTTCTCTCTCCATGACCTACCTGGCACTCTCACAGGAAAACACATTTCAAATATCCTGTCATAAATCCGCTTGTATCGGATGTCCGTATTCTCCTGCATTTCCTTTATTGTCATATTCGTGGTAAGGATCAACGGCTTTCCTGCTCGGTACCTGCTGTCAATGATGTTGTAGACTTTTTCCAGGGCATAATCTGTGTTTCTCTCGGTACCCAAATCATCAATTATCAGCAGGCGGGCAACATTCAGCCGGTTCATAAAAATCTTTTCTTCTTCCGGATTCCCCTGGATGTTCTGCAGGATTTTCACGAATGAGGTCATGATTACCGGAACCATCCGATCCATAAGTTCATTCGCTATACAGGCGGCTGTAAAGCTCTTCCCAGTCCCAACCGTCCCCCATAACAATATGCCCTGCCTCTTCTCGTACATTTCCTCGAACCGTTCTACATACTTCTCTGCCAGAGCATACACTTTCTGGTTATCCTGGTCTTTCTGGAATGAGCGCAGACGCACTTCCCGCAATTTATCATCTATGAGGCTGCTATTTTTCAGACGCTCTATGCGTTCCATTGCTTCTCTCAGTTCCTCGGCTTCTTCTCTGCGTCTGTTTTCCTCGACCTGACATTTGCAGATACAGCTAACAACCACTTCCTTTCCATTTGTAAAATCTGATGCCGGGAGTCTGGTCTGCTTTTTGCCTTTACATTTCCCACAATGCAGAAGCCCATCTTCGCCTATGTAGTCTCCTTTATCCATCCGAATTTCTATGCTTTTTTGTGGCAGCTTCACTATCTCTCCCAGCTTTACCGTCTCACCAATCATATGCATCACCCCTTCCGAAACGGATTCTCATCGTCTGTGACTTCCATACCGTCCCTGGGAGCGTTCTTTGGCAGATAGTCAAGGAATGGGGTGGCTTCACCCAAAAACGTCTTGCCATGCTTAATATACTTCTCTTCCGTTCTGTCCCGCCTGCACTGATCCGCATAGTTTTTTGCCGCCTCTAACAGCTGTTCATGAGAGAAACCATCTTCCAATCGCGCCTTGTACTTTTTATATGCCTGGGCTTTATCCGCCTTCCTTGGGTAAACCCTCCAGAACTCTTCAAAATCCGTTGAATAATTCCCGATTGCTTTTTTTGACTTCGGCTCAGCTTTATCAGCCTTTGGAATTGCAGGGATACTCTCGCCCTGCTCTCCTAAAAGTGCTTTTTCATCCTTTACCCGGTTATAATATTCTCTCTGCCGATCCGCCTCCGTTGATGACTTGCCTATGAAATTCTGTATATCCATCATATAGATTGCCCCGTTGTCCAGAACCTCAATTAACTCCAGCTTTCGGAATATCTCCAGCGCTTTTTCAACGGTTCCTACCTGGTGTCCTACCAGAGTAGCAAGTATCTCCGGAGTGTATGGTATCACATTCCTATACATCAGCCGGCCCTCATTCCTCAGACTTTTCAAATAGAGTTTCAAGAGGATATTGCTGTATATGTGGCCGTCTTTCATGCTCTCCAGTATCTTGATTTCTTCCGACTCGAAAAAACCCTCTTTCAACTTTAGGTAGTAATACTTTCTATTGTCCGCCATATATCCACCGCCAATCGTGCCCCTATATTCCAGCCGTCAAGTCCGTAATTGAAATCGGTCTTGTCAGCACCCGGTTATGCCGGCAGCAATCACACAGCTCGCACCGATCCGGCTCTTCTTCTCCGCTTTTTACTCTGATGATTCTGGACATATTCGCCTGCACCACATTTATCGCCTCCTGCAGATAATTGTCAGTCACATGGATAATGCGAATATCCGGCTCCTTCTCCTTTGTCGCACCAGCTATGTAAAACGGCAGCTTCTTTCCGGTGTTCTGCCTAACAATCTCCTGGTATACCGCCCCCTGGATGTCATACCCCCAGTACCGCACAAAATCCAGATAGCCTAAATCTTTTACCCACTTCAAATCTGTAATAGACGCCATAACCTTCAAGTCCACGATTGCCACATCCGGAATATAGCTGTCGATCTTGATTTTCCACTTTGCCCCGAACAGTTCCCCGGTCATAATAACCTGTTTCTCCCCGGACATATATTTCATAAAATACTGATCCCGTTCGATCCTCGCGATGATTTCATTGGCCTTCACATAATCAGCTTTCAGCCCTCCATCCTTTTTGAAGAGTCCCGGATGTTCTGCCTTGAACTTATCCAGCGTACCTTCAAAATGAGCATCCACATAGCTGCCTACCAGGAGAGCCGTGGTTTCTTCATCTTCCCACCGTTCTTCCAGCTTTTCCAAGGCGGTAAACTCACAGGGCAACTTCCCATATGTCCCCGCAAAGTCCTTAAATTGGGAAACACTCATATATTCCCGGTTAGCCTCCTGGCTGTAATAATTCCCGTCTGTCAGTTGCATTTCCTTCCTCCTATTCTTCTACCTCTTCCAAATCCAATCCGCCAATCTGGTTATTATCCGGCCCCTGAGCCTCGAAAGCATCCTGAGCCTCCACTACATCCGGCTGGTTATCTCCATAGACTCCGTTTCCATCCTCGTCATAAACCTTCTGATCGTCCTGGATTGCTCTCTGCATATCCACAGACAAAATGCCCCATTTGCTGAGTAACAGTTTAATGACTGTTTTCAATGCCATAGCCTCAAAGTCTGTGGTCCACTTGCTTGATTTTTTTCCTTCCTTGATGTCATAGCGGTATGCCTGTGAATACTTTTTGGCATGGTTATCGACCGCCGCTTTGGACATATACAACTCCTGGCTGAACCCTGTTTTTAAGCGAAACCATGAGTAATATCCTACCACCTTGCTTTCATCCCCTGCGTCCCGTTGTGTGCATTGGGAGAAGTCCGTCACAAATACAATATCCCCGGTAATCGGATTGTACCTTATCAGTTCATCCTCATAGACAACTGCATAATTCATCTTCTCATAATACCCGGAACGAATTGCCAGCTGGATAAATCCTTTATACATCATCTGGAACTGCGCCATCGGTATTTCATCCCACTGCCTCGTCTGAGGATTGTATACGCTCTTATTGTATGGGACGATTGCGCTAAATCCCAGGTTGCTGTCAATGGGCAGATCATATGTTGCCGCCACAAATGCTGCGCTCATAATAGAGTTTGCACTACACTTTTTCAGTTTCGTGCTACCTGCCACCACATTCGTAATAGACGCAAGAAACTGCGGAGCTTTCTGCCCCAAAACTTCTGTAAATTTCTGTTTAACAGCATCCGATGATATGAGTTGCTTCACCTGCGTTGTTACGCTTACTCCGGTCTGTTGCTGAGTCGCCGGTTGCTGAACTGCCGGCTGCTGTTTTGCCGTCCGTTGTCCTGCCATACTATTATCCCTCCTTTATGCCGTGGCAAGTTTTTCTCCCACGTATTCTAAATACTCCTTCACCGTCATATCCGACAGACATTCTTCGCATATCGGGCCTTCCTCAGAATCCAGATACTCTTCGCCTTCCATGATTCCAACTGCGCATCTGCTACAGATTCTTGCCGCCGCTGGCTCTGGTGCGTTTGGACACCTTGGATGGCACGGGATCATAAGGCACATACTGCACATTCTCCGCACTCCTTTCTTATCATCCCGGAAAGAGAAACCACATTCACCGCCTTGCGGAAACAGTGATTTTTCAGTTCATCCGGTAAAAGCAATTTCATGTAATCCTCTGGCTGCCCTGTAATTTCAATCTTTCTTCTACACAGCCTTAACACGTCCGCCACCTCTTCATCGCTGACATCACAGGTTGAGCCACGGAACTCGGACACAATTTCATCAATCTCTTTCTGACTCATAATCATCCTCCGTACCAGACAGACTTTTTGCCAACTCTTCTACATTCCTTGCCATCTCCACCAGCATGAGGATCAGCGGCAATGTCAGCCACTCTCCGCCATAGGCCAGATAACCTCTCTCTGCGTATGCCACATTCGCAAAGACTCCGGTAAAGATCAAACCGGTAATAATCCATATCCAATTTTTTGAAATGTACCTCTTTATTCCTTTCATTCGACCAGCTCCTTATTCCTACTGGTATCGCTCACGCTCTACGCTCCTTTGATATATTTCTCTCCGACAATCTTCATCTCACTAATAGTTTCCGCCATTACATCCAGCCTCTCCAGAATTGCTTTCAGCCTGGGAACTTCATCCTCGCTGATAAGCCCGTCCTCGGTTATATCAATTAAATCCTCCTTCATATGTTCCAACTCATTCTCATTGAATCTTTTCAAAAGTCTCAACGCAATGCCTTGTATGCTCTTTTCCTCAGTAGCCAGTGGCAGAAAACCATGTACCGGGCACTCTCTCATGCAGTACCCCGTAATCAACTCCGGGGAATTGTAAAGGTCGGCCATGAGAACCACTTTGTCTACAGGAACAACTTTCGTATTTCCAAGTTCGTAATCTGCCAGCGTCGATACCGATATTCCCAAAAGCTCTGCGGCTCCTTCACGGCTATATAGCCTCTCATTGTATGCTGCTGCCTTTTTCCTCGCCTTAAAATACACATTATTGTTCTCGTTTATAGGACCTTTTCCCATTTCATGTTACCTACCCTTTCGCTATAATCTTATTATCACCAGAGGGTACAGCCGGTAAGGTGATGTTCAGCAGACTTGCTACAGCATCCACGATTTCTTCATTCATCATCTTGCCGTTGATAACCAGTGACAGCCGATCCCTGGAGACATTCAGTTTCTCTGCCAGCTGATTGACGGTCATTTTCTGCTTGACAAGCTCAATCTTCACACACTGGCACCATTCGTCCGATGGAGTATCAATTCGTTCCGGCAAACCCTTTGTGCCAAGTACCTTGTTAATCTTCTCTGCGATTGCCTGGTAGCTTGCGTTAGAATACCGCCCATTGATAACAGAGGAAACTGTCCCAACGCTGTAACCGATGCGCTCCGCCAGCTGTTTGAACGTCATATCATTGTCGATCAAAGACTTTCGGACATCCTTACTCCATTGTGATGTTTCCACTTTCATTCACGTATCGCTCCTTTCTCGCATTTGCTTGATATTTGTTGTTTATTTTTGCGAATTTGCGTGCTATAATAGAAGTAAATCTATTTACAGACTCGCAATCGTGCATAGAAATACTTTTCACTCTCAGCTCGCAACTTTGAATTGATTGGTATTTCATACTTATATTATACCACGTATCTGCGAGTTTGTAAATGATTATATTCTCAAATGCGAATTTATTTCAATACGGAGGTATGTCATGGAAATAATCGAAAGAATCTATCAGCTGCTAGACGAGAAGGACAAAAGGGCCTACGCCCTTTGCGAGAAATTGGATATTCGGACATCTACAATGTCAACCTGGAAAGCCCGCACTAATGACCCGCCCGCAAAGTACATGAAAACCATAGCTGATTTTCTCGGCGTGTCTCTGGACTATCTTTTGACGGGCCAGGAGGCTCCGGTTCGCAAGAACACTACCCAGGAAGAGGATGATCTGCTGGCTCTGTTCCGTTCTCTTCCGGAACCTAAAAAATATGAATTTATCGGTGAACTCAAAGGATTTCTGAAAGCCTATACAGAGTCTCAGAAGTACCTTGATGAAGAAAAAAGATTATCAGTTTAGAATGGTACCGGTGTTATGGCCGGTACTAAAGACAGGAGGATTGCCTATGACAAATGCCGCCCAATACTTTCAACTGGCGCGGAATGAGGAAAAAGCTGGAAATGAGTGCGCCGCTCTGCTTTTTTATCTCTCTTCTTTCTGTGACAGCTTTAATTCTGGTACCAGAGAATACCCTTTCGGCGCTGTCGCCAAAATCCGAAGCCTGCAGAATCGCCTTGCGCTTTCCGATCTGCGGCTCACAGAACTGGTACACTCTTACGGGCCTCTCACGGATGCTGAGTGCCAAAAACTTTTATCTTACTCTATCCACGGCTGCCTGTCTGGAATCAAGACTACTCTTTCTGGCAGTGTCCATGGATAGCAAGAAATTCTCGGAGCGTCTATCTCTCTGCATGAAACAACGCAAGGTAAACGGCGCTGAATTATCAGCATTATCCGGAGTGACTGCGGCAACAATCTCCAGGTACCTCAATGGCCTGCGGACGCCCACAGTTGAAAACATCATCCTGCTTGCGAAGGCCCTTAATGTCTCCACAGATTACCTTTTAGGCTTGCATGATGTGCCGGACGATAAAATCCTCACTGCTGCTTATTCAACCGCATCCAGCGCCGATAAGCGCGTGATATGGACGCTCCTGGAAAGATACGGAGGTAAACATGGAACAACAACTGACAGGTGACGAGGAATTTACCCTACACGGTTCCGGTGCCGGAATATCCGTCAAGGACTTTTGGAGTTGGGCATATTCTGATCTACTCAACAATACCCAGCGTGGGGTAATGGCAGAATTTCTCGTTTATTCATCCTTCAAATCGGAGTACCCCCCCACGCACGCAAATGCGAGTGAATTGGCTCCCGTTTGATGTCACAAGTCCCTCCGGGAGACGCATTGAGGTAAAATCTGCCGCTTACCTACAATCCTGGACCACGGACTTCCCGGCTCAGATACAATATGACATAGCACCTAAGCTGGCCTGGGACGGAAAAAACTATGCTACGGAGGCTAAACGCAACTGTGACCTCTTCGTGTTCTGCCTCTATACCGCCCTTACCCGTGACAAATCCATCCTTGACCTGGATTATTGGGAATTTTATGTGTTACCCACATATATCCTTAATGACAGAATTCCCAATCAGAAAACAATTTCTTTATCTTCTCTCCTAAAACTGGAGCCGGTAAAGACCGATTATGCAGGACTTGGTTCCGTAATCGAATCTATCAAACTATAAAGGGAGTAATACTATGAAACTGCCAAATGGATATGGGAGTGTAACTAAATTATCCGGGAACAGACGCAAACCATACCTGGCTCGTGTCACTCTCGGATGGATCACTGATGAACAAACTGGAAAGTGCGTGCAAAACCGTGTGCCCATAGGCACCTTCAAAACAAAAAAAGAGGCTCTGCAGGCATTGGCAGAATATGGCGCTAATCCTTACGACATCCAGAATAACAATCTTACTCTGGCCGAACTTTACCAAAAGTGGACAGAAAACTATTTCCCTACCCTGGAAAGCGAATCATCCTCCAGAACCATCACGGCCGCCTGGAGATACTGCCACGCTATCCACGGTATGCGTGTAAAGGACGTGCGGGCCAGGCACATAAAGGGCATCATGGAGGACGGCTATATCATCCCCTCCCGCGGCAAAGAGGCCGGCCAGAAAGTGCCGGCTTCTCCAGGTACTAAGGCCAGAATCAAATCCATGTTCAACCTTATGCTGGATTATGCCCTGGAGTATGAGTTGGTAGACAAGAACTATGCCCGAACCTTTGACCTCTCTAATGACATTATCAAAGAAAAAGAGGCTGCTACCAGGGGACACATAAATTTCAACGACCAGGAAATGGAAATCCTATGGAACAACCTAGATTCTTTCCGCTTTGTGGACTGGATTCTGATTCAGTGTTACATGGGATGGCGCCCGCAGGAACTCGCAAAGCTCAGGATCGAGGATATCAACCTTTCTGAACAGTACATTACCGGGGGAATGAAAACCGATGCTGGGAAAAACCGTGTCGTGCCTATACATCCCCGCATAAAAAGCCTTGTGCAGAAAAACTACGACCAGGCGGCCTCCCTCGGCAGCATATACCTCTTTAACGATCCGGATGCTGTCAAGGGTGGCATGACTATCACTTACGACAAATATGCTGGGCGGTTCGCAAAAATTATGGCTGCCCTGGGTATGCGTGAAGATCACCGCCCACATGATCCCCGAACAACTTTCATCACCATGGCAAAAAGGGCCGGCGTAGATGAATATGTGATAAAACTCCTTGTCGGCCACAAGATCACGGACATAACAGAGGGCACCTATACAAAACGTGATATTGAATGGCTGAGAGCAGAACTGGAAAAGATGCCGTAACCCTTGTGGCTACGGCTTTTTTCGTGTCTTTCTCCCGCAAAATTTTGTTACCTGTACCGTGTTACCTACTTGTTACCTACCGGTGTCCTACTCACCAAATTTTGCCACATCCCAGGGCTTGCCACACCCAATTTCCATTTTCTCTTTTGGGCATGAAAAAAGTACCGCAACCCCTGGAGATTACGGTACTTTCAAGCCTTCCGGCATTTTCAATTCACAAGATATATTTAGAACTTCCCAGCCTTCGCTGCTTCCTCAATGGAAACCGCAACTGCCACGGTAGCGCCAACCATGGGGTTGTTGCCCATACCGATCAGACCCATCATCTCCACATGTGCGGGTACGGAAGAGGAACCTGCAAACTGCGCATCGGAATGCATACGGCCCAGGGTGTCAGTAAAGCCGTAGGAAGCAGGACCTGCCGCCATATTGTCGGGATGCAGAGTACGGCCCGTGCCGCCGCCGGAGGCAACGGAGAAGTACTTCTTGTCAGCCTCGGTTCTCTCCTTCTTGTAGGTACCTGCCACGGGATGCTGGAACCTGGTGGGATTGGTGGAATTGCCGGTGATGGACACATCCACGTTCTCCTTCCACATGATGGCAACGCCCTCGGGAACGCTGTTGGCGCCATAGCAGTTTACCTTGGCGCGCAGACCCTCGGAATAGGATTTGCGGAATACTTCTTCCACGGTGTTGGTGTAGGGATCATACTTGGTCTCCACATATGTAAAACCGTTGATACGGGAAATAATCTGTGCGGCATCCTTGCCCAGACCGTTCAGGATGACGCGCAGAGGCTTCTGGCGTACCTTGTTGGCCTTCTCGGCGATACCGATTGCCCCTTCCGCAGCGGCGAAGGATTCATGACCTGCCAGAAAGCAGAAACAGTCGGTCTCCTCCTCCAGCAGCATCTTGCCCAAGTTGCCATGTCCCAGACCCACCTTACGAGTGTCGGCAACGGAACCGGGGATACAGAAAGCCTGCAGGCCCTCTCCGATGGCGGCAGCAGCGTCTGCAGCCTTGCGGCAGCCCTTCTTGATGGCGATAGCAGCGCCTACGGTGTAGGCCCAGCATGCATTCTCAAAACAGATGGGCTGGATCTTCTTCACCTGCTCATACACGTCCAGACCGGCATCCTTGGTGATCTTCTCGGCTTCTTCGATCGAAGAGATGCCGTAACCGTTCAGTACTTTATTGATCTGATCAATACGTCTTTCATATGATTCAAATAAGGCCATTCCTTTTTACCTCCTCTTCTCTCTTATTTCACTTCTTTATCATTTCTGGGATCAATGATCTTCACCGCGTCAGCCACACGGCCATACTGGCCCTTGGACTTCTCATAGGCGGTGTTGGGATCGTCACCCTTCTTGATAAAGTCGGTCATCTTGCCCAGGTTCACGAACTGGTAGCCAATGATCTGATCCTCGGCGTCCAGAGCGATGCCTGTCACGTAACCCTCAGCCATCTCCAGATAGCGGGGACCTTTTGCTAATGTGCCGTACATGGTACCCACCTGGCTGCGCAGGCCCTTGCCCAGATCCTCCAGGCCGGCGCCAACGGGCAGACCTTCCTCGGAAAACGCGCTCTGGGAACGGCCATACACGATCTGCAGGAACAACTCTCTCATGGCGGTATTGATGGCGTCGCATACCAGGTCGGTATTCAGCGCCTCCATTACGGTCAGGCCGGGCAGAATCTCTGCGGCCATTGCTGCGGAATGGGTCATGCCGGAACAGCCGATGGTCTCCACCAGCGCTTCCTGGATGATGCCCTCCTTCACATTCAGGGACAGCTTGCAGGCGCCCTGCTGGGGAGCACACCAGCCCACACCGTGGGTAAAGCCGGAGATATCCTCCACTTTCTTAGCCTGAACCCAGTTTGCTTCTTCAGGGATGGGAGCACAGCCGTGGTGAACGCCCTGCGCTACCGGACACATTTCTTCAACTTCTTTTGAGTAAATCATGTGAAATCTCCTTTCGTTTGTTGCTAAAACACTATTTTCCAATTTTGGAAAATGTATTCATAAATCATCTTATCTATTTTCTCATATTTCAGCCTAAAAATCCAGTGGAAAATCATTTTTTTGTATGATTTCGCAGTATACCCCGGAAATCCTCTGCCACAGTTTCTATCCACTCCCGCAGCATTTGCCCCTGCGGCCGGTCCATCTCTCTGATCCACTGGTCATACTCCAGTTCCGGCTTCCAGTCCGTGAAAATATCCATGGGCCGGTGATCGCCCGCCCCCTCCAGTACCGCTTCGCCGATGGAGGGCTGGGACCATTCTGCCGCCAGGCTGTTGTATCTGTCAAGCCTTTCCTTCATACAGGTTTCAATGGTTTCCACCGCTCCTTTCAGAACCAGTTCCAGTTCAGAATCCTTTTGAACCCGGTTTCTTTCCAGGCGGACTTGCAGATACCATTCCCTAAGAGCATACAGCTGAGCCAGGAACTCCGCGTTTTTATCGTAGATCTGTCTGAACCGTTTCTCCGGAAACACCACATCCGAGGACGCCCAGTTCCGATCCATATTGCGCACGCTCTCCGCATGCATGGTCGAACCGGGCACATCATGCCGTATGACCTGCCCCGCCACCGTCATGGCGCCGAATCCCACGGTGGAAGGCCCCACCATCCCGGACTGTCCCCCCAGGAAAATACGCTGTTGGTCCAGGAACACCCCCTCCGTGACATTGCCCACCAGGGAAGGAGTGGCTTTGTCCCCGTTCTTCCCCCAGGGGGTGAAATTGAAGTGAATAAAACCGCTTCCCACCTCCGTATGTTCTTTGCGGGAACGTCCTCCGGAGATTAGTACATCACAGAAATTAATCAGCGAACCCAATGTGACACTGTACATCAATATGGATTGCTTCAGGCCCACGCAATGGGCCGTGGAAGCATATTCCTCCAGAAGCGTTCCCGCCCGGTAGTGGGAGTTGGCTCCCGCCTTGGCCCGGGGCAGCAGAGTGGCATCCGACAGAAAGCCGCTGCCCACCTCCCCATGGGCCCCTATGATGGAGTTATGGATTATCCCGGGACCTTCGGTGCCGATCTGCGCCCGGGAACCCACCAATGTGCGCGGCCCTGTGAGGCGGCTTCCCGGATAAAGCACACTACCGCTGTAAATCCTGTCAAGATCCACTTCCGGGCCGATATAAGTCTGCCTGGGATCTATAATGACGACCCCTTTCTCCTCCAGGGTACGAATTCTTTCCTCTATTTCTTCCCGCATACAGCTTCCCCCTTTTCTTAATACGACAGGTTTTTCCCGCCTCCCCCAGCCGTCACTTTCCCTTTTGGTAAAACGCTTCCGATGCCCGGAAACATTGATGCAGGCTGCCCTGGTTGGCCAGCCCCTTTACCATGTTGGTACGACGGGTCACAAAATCATCCAGTTTCCCCATATATTCGTCCGCAGTGATGTTTCCGTCCGCCACCAGCGTCAGCCCCTTTTCCCAGCTTGCGGTGAGCGCCGGATCCAGGAGGGGCCGTATGGAGAGATTCACTACATCAAAGATCATCTCCCCCATCAGGGTGGGAGTGATCACCTGGGTTCTCTTATTCAGAGACAGATATTCAATATTCACCAGCTTTTTCAAAATCTCCGCTCTGGTGGCGCTGGTGCCGATGCCGCTGCCCTTGATCTGAGCCCGCAGCTCCTCATCTTCAATAAACTGTCCGGCATTTTCCATGGTCAAAATGATGCTGCCGGAATTGTAGCGTTTGGGCGGAGATGTCTCTCCCTCTTTGATCTCGTAGCCCCTGACCGAAAGACGGGAGCCTTTTTTCAGTCCCTTTAACAATGTCATGAACTGCTGATCACATCTCTGCTCCTCCTCGCCGTCTCCCGCCTGGCCCTGCTGCCCTGTGCCCTGGTCCTGGGAATCTGCTCCCGTCTGACCTTGCTGCCGATCCGCACTCTGCACCTGGGAACCGGTGTCTCCGCTCTTTTTGGAAAAGGAGTACTGCATCACTTTGAGATACCCCTCCTGGGCCAGCACCTTGAAATTGGCAAAAAAACTCTCCCCTGCCACTTTGGCCTCCAGCGTTATCTTCTGGTACACCGCCGCCGGATAGAAAATACTCAAAAACCGCCGGGTGATTACCTCATAAACCCTGGCAGACAGGGGCGCCAGACCCTGCAGATCGGCAAGGCCCTGCCCCGTAGGGATAATGGCATAGTGATCCGTGATCTGCTTGTCATTTACATAGCGGCTTTTGGCAAGATTTTTGCAGCTTCCCTGGCTCAGGATCTCTCTGGCAAAACCGCCGCACAGCCCATAGCCCTGCAGTCCCCCAAGATTTTTGTGAATCTCCTTGGCCACCGCCGTGGACAGCACCCTGGCGTCCGTCCTGGGATAAGTCACCATCTTTTTCTCATACAATTCCTGCACGATGCGCAGGGTCTCGTCGGGGCTGATCTTGAACAGCTTGGAACAATCATTCTGCAGTTCCGCCAGATTATACAAAAGGGGAGGATTCTTGTTCTCCTTCTTCCGGGTGACGGACTCCATTACCGCATCGCCGGAAAGCTGGTCAATCAGCGCCTGGGCGTCCTCCTTTTTCTTAAAGCCGTTTTCCTTGTAGAGTATGGGCGACCCGTAATAGCGGCTGCCCTCCACGGCTTTCCACTCCGCCTCCAGTTTCCTTTCCTCCAGATCGAAACTGCCCAGCACCCGGTAAAAAGGTGTTTTTACAAATGCCCGAATTTCGCGCTCCCGCTTCACCACCATACCCAGCACACAGGTCATCACCCGGCCCACGGAGATCACCGCCCGATCACGCTTGAGGTAATCCTTTACCGCCCTGCCGTATTTCAGGGTCAGCACCCGGGAAAAATTGATGCCCATCAGGTAATCCTCCTTCGCCCGCAGATAAGCGGCATCACTCAAGGCATCGTATTCTGACAAATCTTTGGCCTCCTTAATGCCCCGTCGGATCTCCTCTTCGGTCTGAGAGTCAATCCATACCCGCTTCCTCTCCTTTCCCTTGACTCCGGACATCTGTTCCACCAGACGATATATGTACTCCCCTTCCCGCCCGGAGTCGGTACACACATAAATAGTGGTCACGTCCGGACGGTTTAAAAGGCCGCTGACAATGGTGAATTGTTTGCGCACATTGTCAATGACCTCATATTTGAACTCACGGGGGATGAACGGAATGGTATCCAAACTCCATTTTCCATATTTCGCGTCGTAAACCTCGGGGTAACTCATAGTCACCAGATGGCCCACGCACCATGTGATAATGCAGTTCTGGGACTCCAGAAAACCATCCCGCGAATTGGTATTCAGTTTCAAAGCCTTGGCAAATTCCTTGGCCACGCTGGGCTTCTCAGCTATAAATAAACTTTTTCCCAAATTAATCTTGCTCCTGTATCCCGGCCGCCTGACCAGTGCCAGGCTCCCGGGCTGCCTGGGTTGACGCCCCGTTCCCCTGGTATTTCAACGCCTGAAGGGGCGCTTATGCCATTTTTTCCAGCAATGCTTCCATCTCCTGTACGGGAAGCGGTCTGCCGAAATAATAGCCCTGGATAACATCACAGCCGATGGCATGAAGATACTTGTACTGCTGCTCCTGTTCCACGCCCTCCGCAATGGTCTCCAGCCCCAGCGTGCGCACCATGGAAATGATGCTCTCGGTGATCACCCGGGTAGCCGAGTCGGACAACACCGTGTCAATAAAGGATTTATCCACCTTTAAAGTATCTATGGGCAGCTTTTTCAGATAGGACAGAGAGGAAAAACCCGTACCAAAGTCATCCAGGGACACCCGTATCCCAAAGCCCCGCAGCGCCCGCAGTTTGGCCGTCACCTTGTCAAAATCCTCAATCAGCACACTCTCCGTGATCTCCAGTTCCACCTCCTGGGGATGTACCTGATAAGTGCTGAGAAGCTGCATAAGTTCATCCACAAATCCGTCCTTCATATATTGTATGGCCGACACATTGATGGACAATACCAGCGATTCCTCCTGCATATGCCGCCACTTGGCAAACTGCCGGATGCCCTCTTCCATGACCCAGCGGCCAATGGACACAATGGCCCCGTTCTGCTCCGCAATGGGGATGAACACCGCCGGACTGACCATACGCCCGGAGCCGTCCCGCCAGCGGATCAGCGCCTCCATCCCCCGCAGCTGCCGGTTGCCCGCGTAATACTGGGGCTGGTAATACAGCTCAAAGCTGCGGCTGTGAACGGCGTCTTTCAGTTGGTTCTCAATCTGCACATTCTGCAAAAACTCGTTCAAAATAGGAGTGTCAAAGTATTGGATGGTGTTCTTTCCCATATCCTTGCTCTTGTACATGACGATCTCCGCGCAGCCGATCAGTTCCAACGCATTGGAGGCCGACTCTGGATATTCCGCCACTCCGATGCTGACGGTGATATTAATCTCCTGGCCGCCGCTTAACAGGAAGGGTCTGCGCATGCGCTCCTGGATCCGTTCATGGACGCCGTTTACGGTTTTCTGCCCCGTGGGATTATAGATGGCCATGCAGTAAATATCACTGTTCAAATGGCACACAATGATATCCTCGCAGGACATCTCCTTCAAAAAGCTGCCCACCTGCTGCACCAGTTCATCGCCCACAATGATTCCCAATCCGTCATTTACCTTACGGAAATCGTCAATGTCAATCAGCAGTACGCTTACGATCTCCCGCTCTTCCTGGGCCCTGCGCACATACTCTGACAGCAGCCGCACAAAATAGTTGCGGTTAAACAGGCCTGTGAGGGAGTCATAATAAGCCATGTAGGTCAACTCCTCATTCTGCTGTTTGAACTTGGTGATATCGCTGATACAGATAATCTTGTCCTGGGGAATCCCGTCCTTATCATAATACACCCTGGCCCGGAACTCCAGCCAGGCCCTTCGGTCCCGCAGCATGCACTCCGTCACGGCGTCCTGCCTCTGCTTTTTCTCCAGAAAAAGCACTTCTCTCAGGGGATCCACATAAGGTTCATCCACCATCTCGTACAGGCGCCCCAGGTCTTTCCAATCCCGAATGCGAAAGTTGAAAAAGCTGTCCCACTTTCCAAGCAGCCTGATTTCGCTCTTTTCGAAAGAGTAGTAAAGAAAGGCATTGTAGGAAGTCTCACAGACCAGGCGGTACATTTTTTCCTGTACGCTCAGTTTCTGATTTTTAGCAGTCAGCAAATCCACTTGATATCGCAGTTCGTTCATGGTCATACCCCGTATCCGCCTGGGCGGACTCTTAATCAATCGTTAAAGTGCCTTTTGAATCTGTAAAATATCATTCCTTTTTGGTGATATATCCCTGGGCCTTCAGCAGTTCCGCACAGAGCACTGCGCCGCCTGCCGCGCCCCGCACGGTGTTGTGAGACAGGCCAACGAACTTATAGTCGTACACCGCGTCTTCCCGGAGACGACCAATGCTGATCCCCATGCCGTTCTCAAAGTCCACGTCCAGAGAAACCTGGGGTCTGTTATCCTCCTCCATATAGCGGATGAACTGCTTCGGCGCGCTGGGCAGTTCCAGTCTCTGAGGCTCTCCGCTGAAACTTACCAGCTTCTGAATCAGCTGTTCTTTGGTGGGCTTTTTGCGAAACTTAACAAATACCGCCGCCGTGTGACCATTCAGCACCGGCACCCTGATGCACTGACAGGTAATCACAGGGCTGGAGGCAGGCACAATCTGGCCGTCCACAATCTCGCCCCACAGGCGCAGAGGCTCCTTCTCGCTCTTCTCCTCCTCTCCGCCGATGAAGGGAATAATATTGCCCTCCATCTCGGGCCAGTCCTGAAAGGTCTTGCCCGCGCCGGAAATGGCCTGATAAGTGGTGGCCACCACCTCGTAGGGTTCAAACTCCTTCCATGCTGTCAGCACCGGAGCATAACTCTGAATGGAGCAGTTGGGTTTTACCGCCACAAAGCCCCTGGTGGTTCCCAGACGCTTTCTCTGCGCCTCTATGATCTTGGCGTGCTGGGGATTGATCTCCGGCACCATCATGGGCACATCGGGGGTCCAGCGGTGAGCGCTGTTGTTGGATACCACAGGCGTCTCGGTCCTGGCATACTCCTCCTCGATCTTCTTGATCTCCTCCTTGGTCATGTCCACGGCGCTGAACACAAAGTCCACGCCTGCCGCCACCTTCTCCACTTCGTTGACATTCATCACCACCAAGTTCTTCACAGCCTCCGGCATGGGAGTGTCCATCTTCCATCGGCCGCCCACAGCCTCCTCATAGCTCTTACCTGCGGAGCGGGGGCTGGCGGCAATAGCCGTCACCTCAAACCAGGGATGGTTCTCCAGCAGCGCGATAAAGCGCTGCCCAACCATACCCGTACCCCCCAAGATACCTACCTTCAACTTGTCACTCATCCTGTTCTCCTCCTCATTTTCTGTTCCGCAGCTTCCTTCTGCCAGCCCATAAGCCGGCCCTTTTATCTCCGGCTGCCCCGGCGTCTGTCCAAGGGCTGCTCTGTAGGGAAACCCGCTGTTTAACCTATTTGTAATTCGGCAGCTGCCAGTCTCTGGGCTGCCAATCCTCCTCCAGATATTCCCTGCTGATGCGGATTACCTCCTGCATGGCCTCCCTGCCGGGAGCGCCTACCGTCAGACGTTTCTCCACACATGCTTTCAGGGATATGGCTTCATAGAGATCCGGCCCGAATTTATCACTGATCCCCTGGAGTTCCTCCAGGCTCAGAGCATCTATGGCGCAACCCTTATCAATACAGTATAACACAAGCCTTCCGATTATGCCATGGGCATCTCTGAAGGCCACCCCTTTGCCCACCAGATAGTCCGCCGCGTCCGTGGCGTTGGAAAAGCCGTTCATGGCACTGTCCGCCATCCTTTCCCTCCGAAAGCCCATGGTGCGCAGCATGCCGGTAAACAGGGACAGACAGTTCTGGGCCGTCTCCATGGCGTCAAAGGCCATCTCCTTATCTTCCTGCATATCTTTATTATATGCAAGAGGAAGCCCCTTCATGGTGGTCAGCAGGGACAGCAGCGCCCCATACACCCGACCGGTCTTCCCCCGAACCAGTTCCGCTATGTCCGGATTCTTTTTCTGAGGCATAATGCTGCTGCCGGTAGAATAGGCATCGTCGATTTCCACGAATTGATACTCGTTGGAATTCCAGATAATGATCTCCTCACAGAAGCGGCTCATATGCATCATGATCATGGACAATGCGGAAAGAAATTCGATGAGATAATCCCTGTCGGACACGGAATCCATACTGTTCAGAGTCGGTCCCTCAAAGCCCAGCAGAGCCGCCGTGAAGCCTCTGTCCAGGGGATAGGTGGTGCCCGCCAGAGCCCCCGCTCCCAGCGGGCAGTAATTCATTCGGTCATGGATGTCCTTCAGCCTTTGCCGGTCCCTTTTGAACATCTCAAAATAGGCCCCGTAGTGATGGGCCAGGGTGGTGGGCTGCGCCTTCTGCAGATGGGTGAACCCGGGCATATATGTCTCCACATTGGCTTCCATGGTGTCCAGAATCACCGTCATCAGTTCCTTGAGCAGACCGTCCGTGGACACCACCTGCGCCCTGGTGTACAACCGCATGTCCAAAGCCACCTGATCGTTGCGGCTGCGGCCGGTATGCAGCTTCTTGCCAGGTTCTCCCACCCTCTCGATCAGATTAGCCTCCACAAAACTATGGATGTCCTCATATTTTTCATCAATGACAAGCCGCCCCGCCTCCACATCCTCCCGGATGCCGGTAAGGCCTTTGATCAACTCGTCCCGCTCCTGGGACGTCAGAATCCCCTGCTTGGCCAACATCACCACATGGGCGATGCTGCCCTCGATATCCTGGCGGTACAGCTTCCTGTCAAACCCGATGGACGCATTAAAGGCATAAACCTGACTGTCCGTGTCCTTGGTAAAGCGTCCTCCCCATAATGTAGCCATGCATTTCTCTCCATTCGTACTGTTTCGTTCCGTCCAAAGTAGAACTAACCTACATCATACCATGAATGGCACTTTATTGCAAGGAACGAATATAGTAAAGTAAATTCTAATTTTGAGAGGACTCACTTGGATGGATAAAAATATACTGGAGTTGAAAAACATCAGCTATTCCTACCATAGCCTCCATGGGGAGACCAAGGCGCTGGACCGAATCACCTTCGGGGTCCGGGAAGGGGAGTTCATAGCCGTGGTAGGCCCCAGCGGATGCGGTAAATCCACGCTGCTGTCCATTATCGCCGGTCTTCTGCCTGCGGAGGACGGCACGATTCTGGTCAACAATCCTGACGGCTCCCTGCACTACCCCCGGGTGGGCTACATGCTGCAGCGGGAGCATCTGTTTGAATGGCGCAGCATCTATAAAAATGTGATCCTTGGGCTGGAGATCAACCATATGCTGACCCCGGAGCGACTGGAATATGTGGATTCACTGCTGCGGGACTATGACCTGGAGAAATTCAAGGATAAGCGCCCCAGCGAACTCTCCGGCGGCATGAAACAGCGGGCCGCCCTGATCCGTACCCTGGCTCTGGAACCTCAGCTCCTTTTGCTGGATGAGCCTTTCAGCGCCCTGGACTACCAGACCAGGCTTATGGTGTCCGCCGATATCTGCCATCTGATCCGCAGAACCGGCAAAACCGTAATTCTGATCACCCACGACCTGTCGGAGGCGGTAAGTCTGGCCGACCGTATTGTGGTGCTCTCCGGCAGACCCGCCACCGTCAAGAAGGAAATACCCATCCACTTGACAATTCAGGACGATTCGCCTCTGGCCGCCCGCAACGCACCGGAGTTTAACGAATATTTCAATGAGTTATGGGAGGAGATGAGGACATGAGCAAGCATAAAAAAGAATTGACAAAACAGGAGGCGTTTGTACGGCAGCACCGGCGGCATCATCACCAGATTGCCTTTTACCGCATCTTTTTTTTCCTGCTGTTCCTGGCCCTGTGGGAAATCAGCGCCCGGCTGCACTGGATCGACAGCTTCTTTTTCTCCAGCCCCAGCCTGGTGGCCAAATGCCTTTGGGGGATGGTATTGGACCGCTCCCTGTTTGTGCATGTGGGCATTACCCTGCTGGAAACCATCGTCAGTTTCCTGCTGGTGTTCCTGATCAGCCTGTTTTCCGCCACGCTGCTGTGGTATTCCCAGAAGCTGTCCGAAATCACCGAACCTTACCTGGTGATTCTGAACAGTCTGCCCAAATCCGCCCTGGCTCCTCTCTTCATCGTGTGGCTGGGCACGGGCAGCACCACCATTGTGGTGGCGGGAATCTCCGTTGCCCTGTTCGGTTCCATTATCAGCTTCTACACCGGCTTCCAGCAGGTGGACAGTGAAAAAGTCACGCTGATCTACACTTTGGGGGGCCGTAAGGGCGATGCCTTCCGCAAAGTAATCCTGCCCGGCTCCATCCCCATCATGCTCAGCACTACGAAAGTCAATATCGGCCTGGCACTGGTGGGCGTCATCATCGGAGAATTTCTGGCTGCCAGGCAGGGTCTTGGATACCTGATTATCTACGGCAGCCAGGTATTCCAACTCAATCTGGTGATCACCAGCATCCTGATCCTGTGTGTCATCGCCATGGGTTTTTACAAAGGCATCCAGTGTGTAGAGCACCATATAAAAATACAGTTAAAAATGTGAGATTGACTTTTCCCGCATATTATGCTAAACTTTCCACAGTGACGCTTCAACGCTTTAAAGCATTAGCGTCTCATGTCCGCACCGACAGCTTCCGGGCGGCCCTGTCTGCCGTCCGGTCCGGCGCGGAACCCCAAAGATGCGCCGGACACGCAGCAGCAGTCCCATGTGCTGGCCCGGTGCGGAACTCCTAAATACGAAAGGATATCGAACTATGTTAAAACTGATCATTTTGATTCTCTACTTCGCCGTACTCATCGGCATCGGTCTTTACTGCCGCAAAAACGCCACGGATGTGAACGGCTTCGTGCTGGGAGGACGCTCCGTAGGGCCCTGGCTCACCGCCTTCGCCTATGGAACCTCCTATTTTTCCGCCGTGGTGTTCGTGGGCTATGCAGGACAGTTCGGCTGGAAATACGGCATCGCCGCCACATGGGCAGGCATCGGCAATGCCGTCATCGGCTCCCTGCTGGCCTGGGTGGTACTGGGAAGGCGCACCCGGATCATGACCCAGCACCTGGATTCCGCCACCATGCCGCAGTTTTTCGGGCAGCGCTTCGGCAGCAGACCGCTGAAAATCGCCGCCTCGGTAATTATTTTTATCTTCCTGATCCCCTATACGGCCTCCCTGTACAACGGGCTCTCCCGGCTGTTCGGCATGGCTTTTGACATCGACTACTCCGTATGTATCCTGCTGATGGCGGTGCTCACAGCTATCTATGTTATCGCCGGAGGCTATATGGCCACTGCCATCAATGATTTCATCCAGGGCATCATCATGCTCTTCGGCATCGTCACCGTCATTGTGGCCGTGATCCGAAACAAGGGCGGCTTCATGGCTGCCTATGAAGGACTGGCCCGGATCACAGACCCCGCGGTCACCGAGACGCCCGGTATTTTCGCCTCCTTCTTCGGACCGGATCCCCTGAATCTGCTGTTTGTGGTGATCCTCACCTCCCTGGGCACCTGGGGACTGCCCCAGATGGTACAGAAGTTTTACGCCATCAAAAACGAGGAATCCATCAAAAAAGGAACCATTATCTCCACCCTGTTTGCGCTGGTGGTGGCAGGAGGCTGCTATTTCCTGGGAGGCTTCGGCAGACTGTTCTCCGACCAGATCGACATCGCGGCAAATGGCTATGACTCTGTGATCCCCACCATGCTGCAGAACCTGGGACCGGTGCTGATTGCCCTGGTGGTCATTCTGGTGCTCTCAGCCTCCATGTCCACCTTAAGTTCCCTGGTCATCGCCTCCAGTTCCACCCTGACCATAGACTTTTTGAAAGAAACTTTTCTGAAAAAATTGGACGATAAAAAGCAGCTCCTGCTGATTCGCATTCTGGTGGTGGTGTTTATCGCCATCTCCGCCATTCTGGCGCTGATCCAGTACAAGAGTTCCATTACCTTTATCGCGCAGCTTATGGGCATCTCCTGGGGAGCGCTGGCAGGGGCTTTTCTGGCGCCGTTTCTGTACGCCCTGTATTGGAAAAAGACCACCAAAGCCGCCTGCTGGACATGCTTTATCTTCGGTTCCGGGCTGATGCTGGTGGAGATGGCAGCCCCCGGTCTTTTGCCTGCTATCATGCGAAACCCCATTAACTGCGGCGCCATAGCCATGCTGGCCGGGCTGGTTCTTGTACCGGTGGTGAGCCTGGTCACTCCAAAACCCGATCAAAAACTGGTGGAGGAGACTTTCGCCTGCTACAACAAAGAGACCATGGTCAAGCAGTCCACTGCCCTGGGCAAATAGCCATTAAGTAAAGGAAGAGGCCGGTTGACTGCACCGGCCCCTTTCTATATGGTTTTTTTGTTAACTCAAGAGTGCTGTTACAAAGTCTGCAAATCCCTGTTAAAATCCGGCAAGGAGTTCCAGCCAGTAAACTATAATACGACTGTATCTAATACCGCATTGGTGTTTGCCCGGTTTATCATTCATGAATTATTAACTATCAGAAATACTGTTTAAATATATATATGCATCTTCCAAAGATATCTCCGTTCTGATGGCAGTTATATCGGGATTGTCCTTAGAAATAAATTTAACCCTACATCCTTCTTCCCCGTAAACACTGTTCACAATACTATAGCTGTTTCTTAATGCTTCCATTTCCTTCTCATCTTTCACAACTTTCTGGAACACATGACCATCAGCTGCCTTCATCATATCCGCCAAAGTACCTTGGTATATAACTTTTCCTCTCTTTAGCACTCCGAGTTTAAAGCAAGTTGCACTCAAATCTTCAACCACATGAGTGGAAAAAAGAACAATTCTATCTCTGGAAAAATCGGACAATAAATTTCTGATCCTTATTCTTTCTTCAGGATCGAGTCCGGTAGTTGGCTCATCCACTATAAGCGCCTTGGGATCTGTCAGCATCGCCTGCATCAAACCGACTCTTCGCTTCATTCCTCCGGACAGTTGCCTGTTCTTTTTGTTCTGATGCTCAAGCATATGGGTTTGATCCAAAAGCATATCTATTCTTTCTTTTCTCTCCCTATTTTTTAACCCGCACAGACCGCCCAAATAGTCCAGAGTTTCTCTCACGGTCAGAGACGGATACAGCCCCAATTCCTGCGGAAGGTATCCAATCAATTTCTTTATCTCTTCCCTGTTTGCCGCGCACAGCTTCTGTCCGCAGATGGTAACACTGCCCTCCGTAGGCTCAAGTAATGTGGTCAGAATCCTCATTAATGTCGTCTTTCCGGCTCCGTTCTCTCCCAAGAGGCCAAAGATTCCTTCACCGATTTCAAAGCTGACATTATCTAATGCTTTATTCTCCTTAAACTTCATAGAAACATTTTCAATCGTAATGTTCATGAGTTATTCCTCCTGATATTTCACTATTCAATGTTTTCTTTGCGCTGGAACATCGTACTATAATAGGTCGATTTTTGCATCAGTTCATAATGGTTTCCTTCAGCCTCAACTTTCCCGTCTTTTAAAACTATGATATTATCCGCATCAACAATGCTGGTTAATCTATGCGTTATCAAAATAAATATCTTCCCATTACTGTTCTGAGCCAAATTATCCAGCAACTTGCGTTCCGTTAACTGATCAAGCGCTGAGGTGGCCTCATCCAACACCAAGATGGGGTTATCCTTTAAAAGTGCTCTGGCAATACAGATTCTTTGTTTTTCTCCTCCCGAGAGCTTTACTCCTCTGTCCCCGACAAAACTTTCGTACTGTTCCGGAAGCGACATAATAAAATCATGTATACAAGCAATTTTGCAGCACTGCACCACCTTATCCATGTCCTCGCAATCGTTCATGGCAATATTTTTCAGCACCGTATCATTAAATAAAAATGAATCCTGCCCTACAATCGAAATGTTATTTCTTAAATCTTTAATTGCATAGTCTTTATAGTCTTGTCCATCAATTCTTATTGTTCCGCCGCTTACACTCCATATTCGGTACAAAAGCGTCGTTAACGTTGACTTACCACATCCGCTCTCGCCCACTACTACATTGAAATTGTTTGGCTTAAACTTCATTGATACATCTTCCAAGACAGGTTTTTCTTCATAAGAAAAGAAAACATTTTCAAAGCTTATCTCCCTGCTTTCTTTACTCATGAACGCATTTGGTTCAAAAGAAGCCGGTTCAACTTCTGTCTCCCCCATAAAGTTTTCCAGGCGTCCCAGTGAAACAACAACCCCCTGTAAAGTCATAATCATACTTGAAATCTTTAGTACAGGAAGAACTAATCTTTGCGAATACATGTTAAATGCGATCAGGCAGCCTATTGACAAAGTGTTTCTCATCACCCTGAATCCGCCTACACCAAGTATCGTAATGGTAAAAAGTGCCGACAAAAAATTTAAGACCCCTGCGTTTTTTGCGTGCACCATTTTCATTTCATTGGTGCAGTTTTCCGATTCATTTATTCTCTTATCATGCTTTTTAAAGAAATATGATTGCCCGTTACTTAATATGCAGGAAAAAGTATTTGAAACAATCGTTTCAAGTATATCCGCATAATGGCTTTGCATATCCCTGGCTTTATTAGCCTTTTCCATACCTTTCTTTTGAAAGTATCTCTGGCTGAAAAATATAATCGGCAAAATACACAAAACCATCAAAAGCATATCCGCTTGAATTCGTGCAAGAAAAAACATCATAACGATTGCTGTGATTGTATCCATCACAAAATCAAAAATGACCGAAGATGTCAATGTTTTTATTTGAGACACATCGTTCATCATGGTCGTAAGTTTTTCGCCGATACGACTGTTGCTCAAATATCTCCCATCAAGCCTGTACATGTGCTCCAGGCACTGATTCTGGTATTTGATGTACGCTCTCTTCCCCATTTCATTGTACAATTTCTGAATGCTAATCCCCAGTATCACGTCCAGGAGTGTAAAAGCCAGAATTATACATATATATGTAAAAATATTTCTTCCGTCATTTTTCGGAATCGCCTCATCCATTATCTTGATGATATAGATGGGGGGAACCAATACGCTTACTATTTTTATTGCGGATAAAACAAAAACAGCCGCACTGATTTTGATATTACTTTTTAAATATATTTCCTTTACATATTTCCATAGAATTTTCAGACTATTATTCATAACTCTTCAAATTATCCTTTGCCTCTCTGATTTTGTTGCAAAGAGTATCTATTGAACTAAACCAAAAAATATTAATATTTGAATACGTAAGTTTAATCCCTATCTCTTTTTCTATGGCTTTTACAATGCCAAACACATTGTATCTTGTTAATCCCCATTCATACAGGTGTTTACCCTTAGAATTCATGACATCATTTAAACTGACCTTCAATTTTTCCGCCATAATATCGGCAACTTTTAAATAGATCTCGTCCCTGACCGATTCCACTGTGTATTCTTTAATCGATAAAGGATTCAAACAAATATCTTCTTTTGACCATGATTGCCGCTTGGCCAATCCTTCCAGAAACGTCTCTTTATCCGCAAAACTGCAGTTTTTGATTTTGTCCCAATGCAAAGAAACAATTCCCGAAAAAACTGCCGTAGCTTTGCTGTTTCCGCCAAACAGCTCGTATTGTCCTCGCTTTCCTCTGTATAAGTATGGTACGCAGTTTGCAACACACTGAACTTCATCGGTCTTTTTATACCAATAATCATCGGGGCTTTCAAATAGATTTCCATATATCCCGATTGTTCCTCTTAAACCCGATAGCAGCGAATCTATATTTCCGTTTGCGGCAGCCGCAATAATGACTTTACCCTGAGCAGCCAAATCCGCTACTATTTTTTTGTATTGTTCCGAAAACGCCATAGAATACGTCGATAAGCTCAAATTGATGATATCCACATCCACGTCTTTTAATAAATTCAATGCTCTGAGCAATCTTTCATCGGAACAGAGATTTTTTTCATTCAATATTTTGATTACAACAAACTGAATAGCGGGATTAATCGAAAGCATAGCCGAACAGCACAGCGTACCGTGTCCGTTTGAATCATATTCACTTTCGTCACCCGTCTCCTCCGCGTATTCAACATACTTAATTACGTGATTTTTATAAAAATCCAAATCTATTCCACTGTCTATTATTGCAATTTTACAAACCAAAGCATCACCCACTAATCTTTATTTGCTTTTTTATCAATTAATGATGTCCCCATAAAGAAAAATAACATCCCCACAACGATCGCTGTCACCTTTCCTTTGTACCAATCATCTTTGACACCATATGAAAAGAAATTAAACAAAGCAGGCAGGTTTAAAGCCACGGTCGAAATCAAAATCATCCAAACCACAATTCCTATTCCGATTCCCAAACCCATGTTAGCTGATAGATTCACACACAAATAACTTATGGCGCCAAACAAAAACATTACTGCCACTACCGAAAAAAAAGCCTGAATAAACATAGTCCCCGCTTCTTGACCCACATACACATGCAAGCCTTTTATTGAGTAGCCTGCAAAGCATATGCCTATCATACATGTTAAAAAAAGAAATCTTACAAGCAATCTTTTTAAAATATCCGCTGTTTTTCTTCTGTTTGGCAACAAATTATATACTTCGGCGGTTTTTTGCTGTATTTCGATATAATAAACATTCGAAAAAGTCAGGACAGCCAAAAAACTAAAGCATCTGTCCAAAGTAGCCCCAACATCCTCATACGTGTTACATCCGAACAGGATCGGAAACATAATTGAAAACATAATCACCGGGATACTGATATACCACGGAAGAGATACGCCGATGTAAGTTTTTATTTTTCTTAATAATGGACATTTCATAGTGGTCTTTATCTACACCCTTTTCTTTTCCCATAATACTATAGCAAGCATCACTGCCAAAGCAGCCAAAGCAAGAAGCCCTATCTGATAGATATAAAATTGATCTGCCATTTTCGTCTCGAAAAACAATTCGGGATATCTGACAAAAATCGCACCCGGACGATGCATATATTCAAAAATACCTTCCACATTTTTCACTCCGGCATTCGAAAAGAAAATCTGGACAAAAATAAGCGGAATTGCCGCAAAAGGCGACTTAAAAACATTGCTCAAAAGAAGAAAAACCGCGGAAACATAAACAATGCTCGGAGTCAGACACCAAAGCGTATATTTCCATATTCTCATGGTATTTACAGTAAAATCAAATCTGTCTTTGTTAAATAAAATAATGCCCTGAAACACAAGCGTTATTACCAAAACTGCTGACAAACCAATTAATATGCTGCCAAGTGCCTGCGATAAAATATACTTTCTGCCTGATATAGGCTTGGTATGAAGAAGCTCATAGATCTCTTTCTTACTGTCCGAACTAAAATAAAACGGATAAAGAATCAGACAAAAGAACGCAAAAATAGTTCCTAAGTAATCTGCATACTTGCGCCCCATATAATCCATGTAATCTTCCCTGCTCAAAGCATCTTTTATATACTCATTAACTTCTGTTACGGATCCGAATTTTTTCCCTTCACCCACATAAAAATAGAGGGAAACATCTGCCACAAAAGGGTATTCCTTTTGTAAATAATCTATTGCGTCCCGCATCTCCATTTTACGCGCGTTAATGCAAAATTGCTCTACCTGAGATTCATCCATCCCGATTGTTTCTACCAAATCTTTTCTCAATTTAAGCAGTCCGTCATCGAATCTTTCTTCTTCCGTCATGGGTATGTACCCATCCATCACATCCGCTTCTCCGACAAGAGCTTCGTCAAGAGGCTTTATATGCGAATCATCGGAAAAGTAATTTATTTTCAGATACTTACCGCACTCCATATATACAAATACTAACATCGCTATTATGCCAATATAATATATTGGGTTTTTCATAATGCGAAACATTTTACTTTTAATGACAAAGCACATATTATGCCCCCTTGCGTCTTTACTACTTTTTTTGGTAGGTGCTCTATAATATATTATAGAGCACCACAGAGTATTACGTCATACTCCTCTTACCAGAGGAACCAGGTCTTTGCAGTGTTTTCAGCATTATGCCATTCACAACCCATAGTACTGTAGTTAGCCTTTAACTCCCAATGGGCTCCGATATAACAATCGTCGTGACAACCCTGACCCTGAACATCAAGATTAAGGCTCTTGTCCTCAATCTTTTCAATCTTCAGCATAGCTTTTTCCTCCCTTCTTTTAGTATTCCATATATTCATGTGGTTATATGGTCAAATGAAGCCTACATTATTCACAAAGTAGTACCTCAACTAAAACTACTCCATGAATTATAAAATTTAATACATGTAGAAAAAACATCAAAATCCTTCTAAAAAAGGATATAATATACTCTTTTTCTATTAATAAGTGAAAAGCAAAATTTAATTAAAATATAGTAGCTGTGTGGCTTTTAGCCATTTTCAAGGTTCCTCTGTTAATAATTTTGGTGAAGCAAGTACTTTCCTAATTTTACCTTGATATGTTCATTTGCGCACATTATTGACATAGGTAAGTTAAAGTCCCCAGTATATGCGTAATTTATTATTTTACATCTCGTCATAACACAATAATCATATCTGGCACAATCTTCACACTGCTTATTTCTTTCATTTCCTACTTCTTTTATCTTATCAAGCAATTTCTCATTCGTGATTCCGTTCTCAACAGTGCCAAGCAAAAATTCTTCGTTAAATGCAACCGCCACGCAAGGATATATCTTTCCATCAGGCGTAATTGAAAAAGACGACTTTCCGCCATCGCATAATGTATTTTTTGTTTTTACAGCAGCTGCTCCGATTAATGAACTATTTATGTAAACGCCCTCTTCTTCCCTTTTTCTGATATAAATCGCTATCTTCTTTAATTCGTCCAGATATTCTGCAAGCATTTCACTTGTCCATCTACTCGATGTAAAGTCCAAATCAGCATCAATATTTTTTATTCCCAAGTCAGCGATGCTTTTAAAATTGTCAAACACTCTCTTGTATGTATCCGGAGTGATTGTCATCCTTGCAGTTAGATTGGGGATATATCTTAATAACAAATCTACACTCTTACACACTTCGCAGAAAGTACCCTGACCGCCCATATTAATCCTGTTTTTATTATGCTCTTCCGCAGTGCCATCTATACTCACGCTTAAGGATTCAAACTTCGCTAATGCAGGTATCATTTCCCTTCTGATTAATGTGGCATTTGTTGTCATAAAAAAGCTGGTCTTACACAGGCTGTCCGCAAGCGCATCCATGATATACTCGATGACTTCATAATTAAGCAGCGGTTCTCCGCCATGAAAGCGAACAACTATATGAGTCAGGCCATTTTCTTCTATCTTCTTTTTAACAAAGTCTACTGTTTTTTGAGCAACATCCGCTGACATTTCAGCTTTATGAAAATCCTTTTCATAACAATAAGTACAATATAAATTGCATTTTGTGGTTACAAATATCGTAAAAGTTGCCTTTTTCATCTATGATTCCACCTGTGCCGGCTTTTCTCCCCAAATAATCGGGTATAAATAAGCTTTTTTCCCTTCACAATAATCAGATAGATCTGAATGTTCACTCCTATAGTCCATAGCAGCATACGGACATGTCCAGCAAAAGTATCGAACATTACAATCACTGCAAATTTGTTCGTAATATGGATTGAACCTGTAAAATTCCATATCATTGTCAGAAATCGAATTCATGCGCTTCTTTAGAAAATCATATAGAGATTCTATCTCCATAATATTTCCGATTTTCTCCATACAGCTGTCAAAGGTATTACAAGGATAAATGAACCCCGATTCATTGATGTTAATCATTCTGATTCCGGCCTTACAAGTGCACGCCTTAGTAGCATCTCTAGCCTTTTCGATAGGAATACCGACTTTTTCATCTGCTTGTGTTATTTTCTCTAACTTTCTTAAGTATTCTTCATTTTCTTTCGCTCTCCCCGTAAATGAAAGTCTCCTTATCATCGGTTCCACGTTAAGCTTTTTACACAGTTCTCTAAACTTATTCTCTCCCTCATAATCCCTTCCCAGCGATACCATCGAAAGCGCTATTTTTTTCATTCCTTTTTCTTGCAGTAATGCAATATTTTTAATAACACGGGAAAAAACATTCTTTCCTCTGATGCTGCTGCAACTTTCTTCATCATATCCATCAAGACTAATATCAATCGACTCAACATTTTCGACGATATCCTTGACATTGTCATTGTTAATCAAAAGAGCATTTGTCATAAGCGCGATTTTAACATTCTTATCTTTTTTCTTTATATAACGAAGAATTTCAAAAAAATCTTTTCGCACCAAAGGTTCTCCGCCTGACAAAACAATAGTTTTCATTCGACACGGCACCAGTTTATCGATTATGCCCTTTATATCGTTTGTATCAAGAGGTTCGTCTCCTTCCAGGCCTTTTGCACTTGCAGCGCAATGTTTACACTGCAGATTGCACCTGTTGGTTATCGAAAATTGAACGCTCTCCAGCTGTGGTTCTTCTTCACATTCTCTTTCTTCGGCATCCACAACCACGCCTATTTTTTCCAGCCCATCAACCAGTTTTTTTATGTAAGCCTTGTCATCTTCATCCATAAAGGCTTCCAGAAAATCTTCTTTGGGCAGTCCTGCTTCCATGCCCCTTAGCAGATATTCATAACACTCTTTGGAAAATCTGATCCACCCGCCATCATACCGATTTACAGCCACAACCTGATTTCCATTGAATAAGAACTTTGCGCTTTTCGAAAAGCACATAGCATCCTTTTTCATTTTGATATACCCCCGGATTATTTTTAAATATTAAATCAATAAGCCCTTTCGCAAGAATGTCGTCCATGATTTTTGTGAAAGGGCTTTGATAATTTTTGATTGTTTTGCTTATGGCGCAGCCATTCAAAAATGATAAAACGGGTAAACACCAATGCAGTACTGGATACAGTCACATTATCGTTTACTGGCCGGAACTCCTTGCCGGATTTTAACAGGGATTTGCAGACTTTGCAGCAACACTCAACGGACCAGCGGCAGCCATACCTGCGTATAATCTCGGCGTCTGAATACGAACAATCCATGGACAGGAATGATGATATGCTTATTGCGGTTGCGCACGAAAACAAGTTTTACGGGTATACGGTGTTTCTTTGGTCTGACCGTGACGGAACCGAATATGTCACCCGGAGTATGATGCAGATATTATTTGAAGCCAATGACATCCAGACCCAAGCCTGGGACGTTTTTAATAAACGGCTCGTTGGTAAACCATGTGAGATATAGTTTGCGTTATTAACAGGCTACTGGTCAAGAGGCGTCTCCAAAAGCGTCCTGTCCCCGTCCTCCTCATCGCCATCCGGCCCAATATAGCTGGCCCCTCCAACCGCATCAGTGCCCAGGGCGCCTCCCTGGATCTGAGATCCGTCTTCTATCGGACTTTCCATTAATATCCCTTCTGCCTCTCTGCCGCTGCCCTCTGAACCAATGTGATAAGCCCCGTCCTGGGAATCAGCGCCTGTGCCGGTCGCCGCAAAGTTTTTCGCGTATATGTTTACACCCACTATCACCACTGCGCAAAAGCAGATCAGAATAAAAAACAATACCATTCTTTTTGTCTTCATGCTTCCCTCCTACAAAGAATATGACCCCGTAACCTTAATCGGCTTTGAGTCCCTGTTATATACCCCTATGCTATATGTTCCATCAACAGGAACGGTTATCTCGGAACTGCAGGAACTTTCATGAATGATTTCACTTGTCCAGGGCCTGCCTATATCACGATTAAAAAGGGCCAGAGAAAACTTTCCTGTGCTCTCAAAATTGCAGAAGATTTTTGTTCCCGCGGACAAATTGAACTGATTTTGACCATAGTACACATAGCCTACCGGAATCTCGTCAAAATCTAAATTCGCCGTATACCTTGGCATTATTGACACAAGGACATCCGCTTCTATCAGCTGAAGATTCTCATCTGTCTCAGCCTCATATAAACTCTCATTGGCATACGCTGTCATACACATTGATACACACAAAACAATACTTACAATCCAAGCAACCATCTTTTTCGTCATTTTCATACAACTCCTTTCTACCTGCAAAATAAATGTAGGTTTGCATCACTAAAGACATATCCCCTCAATGCACAATTGCATATACGCTTACATTCTCAGTATAAATTCCGCCCTCCCTTCTTTGAAAAATAATTACCAAACTCCAAACAAATTGCAATTGCGCTTTGGGTTTCTCATTTACAAAAACATCTATCATTAAAACGCCTTCTAAAATTTCTTTTATATATTTTATCCAAAAAGTCTTTTCCTTTATTATATAAAAGTATCCTTATATTGTCAAGTACCAACCCGCATATCACTGCGCACACAATCCGTATACCACCGCAAGAATGAATTATATCCATCGTGCTCCCCTTCCCATACAACAAGCGCCCCACATACGCAAATGCAATATGTGCGGCGCTCAAAATCCCTTATTCTCTATTTTCCATTTATCCCCTGTTCTGCCGGGCCACCAGCTGATCAGCACCGTACTTCCTGCGCAGAGCCGGCTTCTCGATCTTGCCGGTGGCGTTCCGGGGCACCTCTGCGAAGATAATCTTCTTGGGCCTCTTATACCGCGGCAGTTCTTCACAGAATTTTTGGATCTCCTCCTCCGTGCAGGACATCCCCTCCTTAACGGCGATTATTGCGCCGGTGATCTCACCCAGGCGATTGTCCGGCAGGCCGATCACCGCCACATCCTTCACTTTTTCGCAGGCGCTCAAAAAGTTTTCGATCTGCACGGGATAGATATTTTCTCCACCGCTTACAATCACGTCCTTCTTTCGGTCCACCAGGAAAATGAAGCCGTCCTCATCCTGCATGGCCATGTCCCCGGTACGCAGCCAACCATCTCTCAGGGTAGCCGCCGTGGCCTCCGGATCATTGTAATAACAGGTCATGACACCGGGACCCTTGACGCACAGTTCTCCCACGTCCCCCTGCGCCACAGGCTGCCCGTCCTCGTCCACAATCTTGCACTTCCAGCGGTAACCGGGCACACCTATGGCTCCCACCTTCCGAATATTCTCGATTCCCAGATGTACGCAGCCCGGCCCGGTGGATTCGGACAGGCCGTAGTTGGTATCATACATATGATGAGGGAAATATTCCCTCCAGTGCTTGATCAGGGACGGCGGAACAGGCTGGGCGCCAATGTGCATCAGTCTCCACTGCCCCAGTTCATAATTCTCCAGCTTCAAGTCTCCCCGATCCAGGCTGCCCAGAATATCCTGAGCCCAGGGAACCAGCAGCCAGACAATGGTACAGTGTTCCTTGGATACTGTATCTAAAATAATTTCGGGCGTGGCGCCTTTAAGCAGTACAGCCCTGCTGCCTGCACACAGACTCCCCATCCAGTGGAACTTGGCCCCCGTATGGTACAGAGGAGGAATGCACAAAAACACATCGTCTCGATCCGTCAGATGATGCTTCTGCTCCATCTGAGCCGCCTGGGTCAAACTCTCATGATTGTGCAGAATGGCCTTGGGAAAACCGGTAGTACCAGAGGAAAAATAGATGGCGGCATCGTCCTCCTCCTCCAGGCGCACCAAGGGCGGCTGGCTGGAGCAGTCCGCCACCAGTTCCCGATAACTCTCGGCAAAGGTGGGGCAGCCGTCTCCCACATAAATCAACAACCGGCCTTTGCTGAGTTGTCCTTCTATGGACTCAATACGACCGATAAATTCCGGCCCGAAAAACAGGATATGTACCTCTGCCAGATCTGCGCAATACTGAATCTCTTTGGCGTCAAAGCGAAAGTTAAAGGGCACGGCAATGGCTCCTGTTTTCAGGATGCCGAAATAAATGGGCAGCCATTCCAGACAGTTGAACATCAGGATCGCTACCCGGTCCCCCTTCTGAATCCCCCGCTGAATCAGCATGTTGGCCACTCTATTGGCCTTCTCGTCAAATACGCTCCAGGTAATCTCTCTCCTGTAAGGTTCCGCAGAAGTCTGCTGCACTAGATCATACTCTTTCCAGGTGGTGCGCTTGGTATCTTTCATCGTGGGATTCAGTTCCACCAAGGCCACTTCGTCCCCATATAGCTTGTGATTTCTCTCCAGTAAATCCGTAACGGGCATTGTCTTTCCCTCTCTATACTTTTTTTCTGTGACGCTTTAAAGCGTTATAATACATCTTACTATACCTGAGAGAAAAAGTCAATGCGAGTAAAATATCTATCTTTATATCTCATTCATATTTTCCCAAAACGTATCAAAATCTTTTACCGCTGATGCCATTATATACCATTTTTTCAGAATCCTACTGTCCTCTTCGCTGTCGATGCGCTGGCGTATATCTCTGGGAATCTCCCCCAGACGCTCCAAAAACGTACATATTACCTGCCGCTCTCCCTCTGCCCTTCCCTCTGCGATTCCAATTAACTTTCCAAGGGCCATCCCAGCCTCCCGGCCGTCTTCATACGCCTCTTCCCGTTCCACTTCCACCGCATCATCATAATTCCACTGTGTATACAACATATTTACCACCTCCGAACCATGATTCCTTATAAACTCCGTCAAGACTCCCTCTACTTTGCAGTCCCTGACTGCCCGTTTAATCGCCTCGTCGCGAACCCATCCGGCGCCCAAATACTCTTTGATTCTCTGAATAAACCATGAATATTCATACATCGGACGGCATTCTTTCAACAGCTTATGTCCTGCTGGCAGATTTATATTGATTACTTTCACTTCCAATTCTACCATAGGATGCTCTGTTTTATCAAGAAATGCATCCGAAAGCCGCAATATTTTTTCTGGCGGACAGATCTCATTGCCATTGTAAAAAACATAGAACTCCGGCGTAGGAATCCGAAACTGTCTGCGTTTGTAGAGCGTCCGCTCATCCAGCAGTTTCTCCAGAGTCCTTCCCAGATACAGTAAATCCCGCAGGGGCATGTTCTCGTTAATCGTAGACTGATGTTCACTGATGACCAGTACCCGATTCTTCACCGTGAACGCCAGATCATTCTTCCTGGCGACGAACAGCACTCCCTCCAGCGTCACATAAGTAATATCGTCTGGGGTTACCTCTTCGTCCCCCAGAGCGGCATACAGTCTGGACGCGTTTTCCGGTTCTCCGAAATACGCCGTAAACGCGCTGTCTTTCACCTCTCGGTTCGAAATAACTCTGCCGCTCTCTTTGGTCATAAATATTTTCTCCTCCCATGTATAGCACAAAAAAGCAGAAAGAATAACCCCCGCCTGATGCGAGACCGCTATTCTTTCTGCCGTTGTAACTTTTATTATACACAATGAGGGATGAATGTCAAGTCCCCAACATCTTTTCTTAATTTAATAAATCTTTTTAAT
>OFGB01000030.1_pt1 | contig 111362 bp, 105 predicted proteins | sample 1521491 | NCBI WGS metagenome assembly OFGB01 (sample SAMEA3504095, study PRJEB24116) | mouse gut metagenome | biome: mouse gut; feature: mouse-associated habitat; material: faeces | place: Denmark | collected 2011
TTTAAAATAGAGCGGTTGGATTTATTTTTGCCAAGGGCTTTTAGGAAATGACACAGATTTTGTATCTAATTATGCCAATGGGAATTGACATATAATTAAATAATAATTATAATCTAATTATGGATGATATTAATTTTGAGTGGGATGAAAACAAGAATCAAATAAATCAACGAAAACATGAAAATCTGTGTATTGTAAGTCATTGCTGCCGTTGGGAGGAAAATAGTATCAGGATCATTTCGGCCAGAAAAGCGACAAAAAATGAAATAAGAACCTATAACAAGTATGTAAAAGGAGAGGGTTTATGAGAGAAGAATATGATATTGAAAATTTGAATCCCAGAAAAAATCCGTATTCAAAAAAACTGAAAAAACAAGTCACAATTAATATTGATAGTGACACGATTGATTATTTTAAAGCGCAAAGCGATGATTTCGGTATTCCATATCAGACGCTTATCAATCTATATCTTTCAGATTGTGTAAAACAGAAAAAGCAGTTGCAGATGTCCTGGAAATAAAATAAATCCAACCGCTATTCTTTAAAATAGAGCGGTTGGATTTATTTTTGCCAATGGAGTAGACGGGAGTCGAACCCGTGTCCAAAAGCTCATTCCCTGTCCTTCTACTATCATAGTCCGTTATCCCGGCCGGACTTGCTCCGGCCTGTTCCCTCCTTCGGCAGGAAACGAACAACCTTCCGAATTCAGTAGCTTCATTCTACGCCCGCGCGCGCAAAGCTTAACGCGTGTCGTTTCCCACATAGTCGATGCCCGGTTTCCAAAGTGTGGGTGCCTTGGAGCGGACAAGCCGCCTTAGGCGGCGTCACTCACAGCAAACCGACCAAAGTCAGTTAGGCTGCAAGTGCATACTGATAATTGTCTTCAGCGTTTAGTTTAGGTTGCGGTTTACGTGCCGCGACGGATAGCTTCTCCAGCTGCAGAACCCCTGTCGAAACCTTTACTACCCCGGAACTATGGGTGTAAACGATACATTCAGAACTAATCAAACCAGCCATTTAACTGATTCATGACATAGTATAAGAGTTTTCTTCTGGGATGTCAATATCCAAATATATTTTTCTGCTACATTTTCTTGGAGACTGGCGGAAATGAACTGGTATAACAGGTTCCTGTGGCTTATAACCGTCGGACGATCTCATCGTCCTTCCATTCAGGATGGGAGAGAATAAGGTTGTGTATTTTTTGGATAAAGAAATCATCCTCTTCCAGAAGTTGGGCGATTTCTTTGACTTCCATACCCCTGGTGGCTTTTTTTCTGATCTGACTGACCAGTTTTTTCGTCTCGCCCAAAGGGATTCCCTTTGCCTCTCCAATGGCAATCCCTTCTTCCCGCACATAGTCATCCTGTGCCTTTCTGTGCCTTTCTGTCCCGAATTTCCTTCAGACGCTGTTCATATACTACTCTCAGGGCCCTGCTCAGACCCATTTCCCGGATTTCCTGTATTGCCGTCAGGATCCCTGTATTATTTGTCTTAATCATCTTCAGATCTCCTTCCGTTTCTGCATTCTTCTGGAGACAGACGCACCTTATTTAACCCCTAAAAATGTGCCGGGGCTGGACAGGACAAATCTGCCCCGGAATATATCCTATGTGGCCAGGGATGTGGCGAAATATATGGGGGTGGAGGAAGAGGTGCTGAAAGCCAGGGCCAAGGAGAATACGGAGAGGATATTCCAGGTACTTCCTTAAGTATTGGCCCCGTCCTGCCGATATAGAGATATAGAAGAAACAGGAGTGCAGGTTAGGGATATTTTAGTTCCAAGGAGGGAGAGGCATGAGAGTTGGAGAAAATGTTACTGTCTTTGCAGGGGATACGCAGGCTGCATTGGACAGGGAGGGAACCAGGAACGACAGACAGAGCGGCGAGAAAAAGGCAGTGTACGCCGGAGGCCTTACAGGGAACGTGGCTCTGCGGGACAGAATCGCTCAGAAGAAGGAACAGGCTCAGAAGCGGGCGTTGAAAATTGTCAGCGATATGTGGGAAGGCGACAGGAAGATTGACCAGGAGCTTGACAAGAGCAGGAGGATTGCGGAGGAGTCGGCGGAGACTCTGAAGGATGCCCGGGAGAATCTGGAGAGCATTGAGGCTCAGAAAGAGAAGGTCAGGAATTATTACGGTATTAAAGAAGGCGACGAGGAACTGGTGCAGCGGGGGCGCAGGGAGCAGGTGGCCCGGGCCATGGCGGAAGCCTACGGTCAGGAGTATCAGCCTGGAGAGGACGCCCTCACGGAGCAGGAGTGGAGCAGGTACCAGGATCTTGAGAGCAGGGGGTTTGAGGATTATGAGAGATGGATGACGGATCTGGGCAAGGCGGAAGGTTACTATCGCCAGACAATTGCGCAGGCCAAGGGTACCATTGAAGGAGAAAACAGCGTAATCAGGGGAATGCGCCTGGAGCGTCTGAAGAAGGATCCTATGGTGGAGGCTCAGAAGCAGGCGGAGGAGGTACTGGAAGCGGCCAGGCAGGATGTGATCGGCATGGTGCAGGAAGAGGCCAAGAAGCACCTGGACGAGGAACAGGAGAAGCGGGAAGAGCAGGCCGAGGCCGTGGAAGAGAAAAAGGAAGAGATGGAAGAGATCCTGGAGGAGCGCAGGGAAGAGGAAGAAGAACTGGAAGAGATCCTGGAGGAGATGCCCGTGCAGGAGTCCATGGACATGAAACAGGTACAGGCAGAAGTGCGGCAGGAAGTGCAGAAAATCTTAGGCAAGATGAATCTGGTGGCAGAGGACATAAAGGGCTCCAAGGTGGATGCCGCTGTGTAGCACAGGACGCCAGAGCATATATACAGGTGCCTTCCAAGGAACTTTTGGCAGGCCTTCCACATATCTTATATAGAGATATGTGGAGGGTCTGTTTTTATGGCTTTGATCGTGATAGATGCGGGACATGGCGGCGGTAACCCGGGGGCGGTATATGAGGGCAGGCAGGAGAAGGACGACACACTGGCCCTGGCGCTGGAAGTGGGAAGGATCCTGGAGCAGAACGGGGTGGAGGTGTATTACACGCGCACCGGGGATGTCTATGAATCCCCGGCCCAGAAGGCAGAGGAGGCTAACGCGGTGGGAGGGGATTACTTTGTGTCCATCCACCGGAATTCCAGTCCCTATCCCAACCAGTACACCGGTGTGGAGACGCTGGTGACAAATCCTTACGGGGAGGCCGGAAGGCTGGCCTATAATATCAATACCCGTCTGGAGGAAGTGGGATTTGAGAATCAGGGAGTGAATCAGAGGGATAATCTGGCAGTGCTCAACAGGACCCAGATGCCGGCGGTGCTGGTGGAGGCGGGGTTTATCAACACAGATGCGGACAACCGGCTGTTTGACGAGCGTTTTGGTGATATGGCCCAGGCCATTGCGGACGGTATCCTGGCCACACTGTGGGGGACATGACATGGGGGGAAAATTTGGCAGGCTGCTTCTGCTGGCAGGGGCGGAGGCACTGATCCTGAGTATTCTGGCAGGCTGCGAGACGGAGGACGGGATCCGGAACCGGGAGAGACCGGGCAGCGGTTCCACGCCCCTTTCCGGTACCATCCATATGGCCGGGAGCACATCCATGGAAAAACTGACGGATGCTCTGGCGGAGTCTTTTATGGAAAAATATCCCGATGTCAGGGTGGTCATTCGGTATACCGGTTCCAGCGCAGGGATAGCCGCCGTGGCGGAGGGCACCGCGGATATCGGGCTCTCCTCCCGAAGCCTGGGCCAGGAGGAGAGAGCCGGGGGAATGGTGGAAAACCTGGTGGCCCTGGAGGGCATTGCGGTGTGTGTGGATGCCGGGAACCCTGTGGAGGGGCTGACGGAAGAGCAGCTGGCAGGGATCTATGGGGGAAAGATCAGGAACTGGTCCCAGCTGGGGGGTGGCGACCTGCCCATAGTGACTGTGGGAAGGGAGGCGGGATCCGGTACCAGATGGGCTTTTGAGACCTATCTGGGGATGGAGGATCAGTGTACATATGCCAATGAGATGGACAGTGCCGGGGCTGTGCTGGCAAGGGTTGCAGCAACACCGGGAGCGGTGGGGTATCTGGCCGTTGACCTGGTGACGGAGGATGTGAAGGTGCTTTCCCTGGAGGGAAATGTTCCCGGAGGGGAGGCGGTCAGAGAGGGAAGCTACAGGATATGGAGCCCCTATGTGATGGCCACCATGGGAGAGATCTCCGGTCAGGATATGCTGATACAGGAGTGGTTTGCTTTTGTCTACGGACAGGAGGGCCGGGAAGTGGCGGAGCAGGTGGGGCTTGTGGCAGTGGATCCAAAAGGATGGAAAGGCGGGCCGGGGGATGAGGATGGAGAGTAGCGTGGCGGCGCAGGGGCTGGGGAGTGCCGTCTCCAGGAAGGAGAGCGTCACCCTGGGGCAATGTGCCGGGGGACCGTGGCATCCCAGGGAAGGGAGCCTCCCGGCAGTCCGGCATCCGGCCATGTCCATTATGGGGGTGGGGAAGAGCAGAAAGGGGGCTGAGGCCGCCGTGGAAGCAGTGCTCACTGTCTGCGGCATCCTGGCCGTGGCCGCTGCCGCCGCCATTGCCCTATATATGATCGTGAGCGGTTTTCCCGCCATTCGGAAGGTGGGGATAAAAGAGATTCTGCTGGGCACCCAGTGGAAGCCCACGGCAGAACAGCCAAGGTACGGCATTCTGTATGTGGTGCTTACCTCTCTGGGAGGTACGATTCTGGCTCTTCTCACAGGGGTCCCCGTGGGCATTCTGACAGCGGTTTATCTGGCGGAATTTTCCGGGAGAAAGCGGGCGGGGCTGGTGAGAGGGGCCATAGAACTGCTGGCAGGGATCCCTTCCGTGGTCTATGGGCTTCTTGGCATTTACCTGCTTACCCCTCTTGTGTACCGGCTGGAGAGAAAGATTTTCCAGGGTTCTGATACCCACCGCTACACAGGGGGCGCCTGCCTGCTGTCCGCAGTGCTGGTGCTTGCCCTGATGATGCTGCCCACTGTCATCAGCGTCAGCGAGGCTTCCATCCGGGCGGTGGCGCCTGGCATTCGGGAGGCTTCCCTGGCCCTGGGAGCCACCAGGATTCAGACGGTCTTTCGGGCGGTGCTGCCCTCCGCCAGAGGAGGTATTGCCACCGCCGCCGTTCTGGGGGCGGGAAGAGCTGTGGGGGAGGCCATGGCCATCACGCTGGTGTCGGGGGGCAGCGTCAATCTGCCCTTTCCTTTCAGCTCCGTCCGTTTCCTGACCACGGCCATTGTCAGCGAGATGGGCTACGCCCGGGGAACGCACAGACAGATGCTCTTTGCCATAGGGCTGGTGCTTCTGGTGTTTGTCATGGGCATCAACGGGGCGGTGGGGCGGATTCTGAGAAAGGGGGAGGACTGATATGGTCAAAGAACCCCAGGTTGTGTCCCGGGATAAACCGGAGAGAATAACCCTGGATACAGGCAGTGGCACACTGTACCATAAAAAGGGAAGGCCTGGGGAGCTGTTTCTCCTGGCGGCAGTTTACGGAGCGGCGTATTTTTCCGTCTTCCTGCTCCTGGGCATGACAGCCTATATGTTTTCCAAAGGGTTTAGAGTGCTGAGTCTGCGTTTTTTTACCACCGTCACAAGTTATGTGAAAGGAACCAGGGGAATTGCAGGAAACCTTTTAAACACACTGTACATCATTGTGCTGGCTCTTCTGGCGGCGGCTCCCGTGGGGGTGGGGGCCGCGGTGTATCTGAATGAGTATGCCGGAACCGGACGCCTGGTCCGTCTGGTGGAGTTTGCCATGGACACCCTGGCGGGAATTCCCTCTGTGGTCTTCGGGCTCTTTGGCATGGTTTTCTTCGGAGGGGTCATGGGGATGGGAGTGTCCCTGCTGAACGGAGCCCTTACATTGGCGCTGATGGTGCTGCCCCTGATTGTGAGGAATACCCAGGAGGCTCTGACGGCGGTGCCGGAGAGCTGGAGGAGCGGAGCTCTGGGAATGGGCGCCACAAAATGGCATATGATACGAACTATTCTGCTGCCCTGTGCCAGACCGGGGATATTGACCGGACTGGTTCTGGCGGCAGGGCGCATTACGGGAGAGTCTGCGGCGCTGCTTTTTACCGCGGGCAGCGCCAGGTTTCTGCCTGGGTTCGGGGAGTCTTTTCTGGAAAATGGGGCGGGCCTGCTGGGGAAGGTCCGGGAGCCCGGGGGAACCCTGGCAGTGGAGCTATACCTGCAGATGCAGAACGGAGAGTATGGGACCGCATTTGGGATCGGCTGTGTGTTGATGGGAGTGGTCTTTGGAAGCCGCATGCTCTTAAAACTCCTCTGCAGGGAGAAGAGTGAAAAAGGGTATGATAAAAGTCAAGGCAGGAGTCAGAACAGAAGCCAAAAAAGAAATCAAAAAAGAAATCAAAAAAGAAATTAAAATTGAAGTCAGAGACCTGAATTTTTATTATGGGGAAAAGCATGTGCTGAAACATGTGGGGATGAACATTGGGAATCATCAGGTGACAGCTCTCATAGGGCCCAGCGGCTGCGGAAAATCCACTTTCCTTCGATGCATCAATCGGATGAATGACCGCCTGGCTCATGTGCGAATGGAGGGCAGCCTGCTCCTGGACGGGGAAAACATCTATGACAGAAGGGTGGACATTACCCTGCTGCGGAAAAAGGTGGGCATGGTGTTCCAGCAGCCCACCCCCTTTCCCATGAGCGTCTATGACAATATCGCTTATGGGCCCCGTCTGCAGGGCCTCAGAGACCGGCATATCCTGGACCGGAAGGTGGAGGAGGCCCTTCGTGGGGCCGCCGTCTATGAAGAGCTGAGAGACAGCCTGGACAGGCCGGCCCTGGGACTCTCAGGGGGACAGCAGCAGAGGCTCTGTATTGCCAGGGCTCTGGCGGTGGAGCCGGAAGTGCTGCTTTTTGACGAACCCACCTCCGCACTGGATCCGGTCTCCACCCTGAAAATAGAGGAACTTATGAGGGCGCTAAAGAAGCGCTGCACTCTGGTGGTGGTGACGCACAACATGCAGCAGGCCCTGCGGGTTTCCGATGAGACAGCTTTCTTTCTGGGAGGAGAGCTGGTGGAAGCCGGCCCCACCCAGGACATATTTTTAAGGCCCGGAAACAGACTCACCCAGGACTACATCGGAGGACGCTTTGGGTGAGGCTTCCTCCGAAGAGCTGTCCTCCTCCGGATCAGGGATATGCTCCGGCAGCGTCAGCCGTACTTTCACAATCCGGTTCTGGTCGGTGCCCTGGACCTTCAGGTGGGTGCCGTCCTCCAGCAGGACTTCATCCCCGTCCTCCGGCAGGCGTCCCAGGGATTCAATGATAATTCCTCCGATGGAGTCGTAGTCTTCGCTGGAGAGCTTCGTCTCCAGGGCGTCGTTTACATCGTCCAGGTTCATGCTGCCTTCCACAAGGTAGATGCGATCATCCAATTTCTTGACCAGTTCTTCTTCGTCGGCATCGTACTCGTCCCGGATCTCTCCCACAATTTCTTCCAGCAGATCCTCCAGGGTAATCATACCCACTGTGGCTCCGTACTCGTTGAGGACGAAAGTCACGCTGGTGGTTTTTTCCCGGAGCTCATAGAGCAGGTCGGCCACTTTCTTAAACTCATATGTATAATGGGCATCCCGCAGGATGGAGCGCACCTGGAAACTCTCCTCCTGTTCCGAGAGGATGAAGTCCTTGATGTTGATCAGCCCGATGATATTGTCCTGATCGTCCTTGTATACGGGAAGGCGGGTGTACATGGACTCCCGGAATACCCGCAGAACTTCCTGGTAATCCGCTTGCAGATCCACAGTGACCATCTTGATCCTGGGAACCATAATGTCTTTTGCCAGGGCGTCCGAAAAGTCGAACACATTATAGATCATTTCCCGTTCTTCGGTCTCAATGACTCCGTCTTCGTGGCTTACGTCCACATAAGTGCGAAGTTCCGCCTCGGTCATGGTGGTGATCTTCTTGCTGGGGTCAATGTGAAGCAGCCGCAGGATTCCGTTGGCCATTTTGTCCACCACAAAGATGACCGGGGTCATCAGCTGCATCAGCCCGTAAACCACACCACTGTAAGCCAGGGCGATCTTCTCCGAGGAGAGCATGGCCCAGGTCTTGGGGACAATCTCCCCGTAGAGCAGTATGACGATGGTCAGGATGCCGGTGGCGATTCCCACAGGCAGACTGATGCTCATGGCCAGGGTGGTGGCCAGGGAGGAAGCGGAGAGGTTGGCAATGTTGTTGCCGATCAGGATGGCGCTGAGCATTTTGCTGTAGTTGTCCAGGATCTTGTTGACCCTGGCGGCCCTCCTGTTGCCCTCTTCCTCCAGGGCCCGCAGCCGCACACGGTTCACCGTGCTGAAGGCTGTCTCGGCAGAGGAGAAAAAACACGACAGAATCACCAGAAAAATCAGAACCAGAAATTGTAGGGCACTTGGTACGTCCAAAAAATTCACTCCTTTTTTGATTGATTTGGATACATCCCCCCTGAGGCCAGGCTCCGGAAGAGGATGTGGTTATAAGTATACAGTGTAAATATACTATAATAGGAAAGAAGTTGTCAAGTTCCGGCTTCATCCTGCATATGATTTAATAAAAAGTTTATAGTAGGACAGGGAGGTAGGATATGGCATATTCGGAACAGGATACAAGGACAGAGGGCATACCGGTGGGATTTCTGCTGAAAAGCCTGCTTTTTTCGTACATACTCACGGCGGCAGCCCTGGCAGTGCTGGCATTTCTGCTCTATAAGCTGGACCTGAGCGAGAAGGTCGTCTCCATCGCCATTATTGTGATCTATGTGGGGGCCACATTTTTTGCGGGCTTTGTGACGGGAAAGAAGATGGAGAGCCGGAAGTTCCTCTGGGGTCTTTCCATGGGGGCTGCGTATTTTCTGATCCTGGCGGCCGTGTCGCTGTGTGTGGGAAAGGGAAATATCGAGGTGGGAAATTCCTTTGCCACCACTCTGGTGCTCTGCGCAGGAGGGGGCATGCTGGGGGGAATGTTGGGCTGAGAAGAAATTTTCACAAAAAAGCCTTTTACAAAAGCTTTTTTTATGTTATACTACATAGGATTTCCGGTTAGGAACTGTGATATAAAAGTTTAAGAACATAAGGAGGCTGTGTATTATGAAACACATTAAGACTTTGACCACCAGGAATCTGAAAGAGTCCATGAAAAAGGGGGGCTGCGGCGAGTGCCAGACTTCCTGCCAGTCCGCCTGCAAGACTTCCTGCACGGTGGGAAACCAGAGCTGTGAGAAGCTGAAGAAATAAGTACAGGGCGGGGAGAGCGGCGCCGGGCCTTTTGGGCCGCTGTCCGGGGATGATTGATGCAAGGCAGTCCCCGGCGGCCTGCGTGAGATATGGCACCTGGGTTCAAGCAGCGGAGTATTTCGCTGCTTGAACTTTGTGGTTTCGTATCCGGCCGGGGTGAAATCTGCGGTGCCGGCTCCCGCCTGACTGGGGAGTGCCTTCTGGGCGTCCCGGAAAGGATGAAACAGTTGATACACCAATATAAGAGCAATGGATATAACATTGTGATGGACGTGAACAGCGGTTCCATACACGTGGTAGACGATCTTGTCTACGATATCATTCCCCTGGCGGAACCCTTTATCCAGGAAGGGGTCAGGGACCGCGACACGGTCAAGGCCGCCCTGGGGAATCTGGTGAATTTTCCCTGCTCTCAGGAGGAGCTGGGGGAGGCGGTGGACGAGATCCTGGATCTGGAGGCGGAGGGGATGCTCTTTGCCCCGGATATTTATGAAAATTATGTCTTTGACTTTAAGAACAGGCAGACGGTGGTGAAAGCCCTCTGTCTCCATATTGCCCACGACTGCAACCTGGCCTGCAGGTACTGCTTTGCAGAGGAAGGGGAGTACCACGGCAGGCGGGAGCTGATGAGTTTTGAGGTGGGGAAGGCGGCTCTGGATTTCCTGGTGGCCAACTCCGGCAGCAGGGTAAATCTGGAGGTGGACTTCTTCGGCGGAGAGCCTCTGATGAACTGGCAGGTGGTAAAGGATCTGGTGGCCTACGGCAGAAGCCTGGAGGAACCCTGTCACAAGAAGTTCCGTTTTACCCTTACCACAAACGGAGTGCTTCTGGACCAGGAGAAGCTGGATTTTGCCAATCGTGAGATGGACAACCTGGTGCTGAGCATTGACGGCAGGAAGGAAGTCCACGACAGGATGCGCCCTTTCCGGGGCGGGAAGGACCAGGGCGGGAACCGGCCCGGGAGCTATGACCTGGTGCTGCCCAAATTCCTGGAGGCGGCCAGGAGCAGGGACCAGCAGAAATACTATGTCAGGGGTACTTTCACCCGCTATAACCTGGATTTTTCCCAGGATGTGCTGCACCTGGCGGATCTGGGCTTTGAGCAGATATCCGTGGAACCGGTGGTGGCTCCGCCACAGGAGGATTACGCCCTCACCCCGGAGGATGTGCCTAAGCTGAAGGAGGAGTATGACATCCTGGCGGGGGAGATGCTCCGGCGAAGGCGGGAGGGAAGGGAATTCAATTTCTTCCATTTTATGATCGACCTGGAGGGAGGGCCCTGCGTGGCAAAGCGTCTCTCCGGCTGCGGCTCCGGAACGGAGTATCTTGCGGTGACTCCCTGGGGGGATCTGTATCCCTGCCATCAGTTTGTGGGAAACGAAAAGTTTCTCATGGGCAATGTGCGGGAGGGAATTCTGCGGGAGGACATCCGGGATGAGTTCAAGTGCTGCAATGTGTACGCCAAGGAAAAGTGCAGAAAGTGTTTTGCCAAGTTTTACTGCAGCGGAGGCTGCGCCGCAAACGCTTACAATTTCCACGGAAATATCCGGGATGCCTACGAGGTGGGCTGTGAGCTTGAGCGCAAGCGCGTGGAGTGCGCTGTGATGCTGAAGGCGGCTCAGATGGAGGATTAGGAAAGGATGAAAGACATGAAAAAAAATAAAGCGGTTATCGTGCTGCTGTGCATCCTTCTGCTCCTGGCAGGGGTCACTTATGTGGATCTTTTTGGAGTGGACGGGGAGGGCGCCGGCAGCGCGTCCGACATCAGTCTGGGGCTTGATCTGGCGGGGGGCGTCAGCATTACCTACCAGGTGGTGGGGGACGAGACGCCCAGCGCCACGGACATGAGCGATACTATCGCCAAGCTCCAGAAGCGCGTGGAAGGATACAGCACAGAGGCCATTGTGTACCAGGAGGGGGCCGACAGGATCAATATTGAGATCCCCGGAGTCAGCGACGCCAATGCCATTCTCCAGGAACTGGGAAGGCCCGGGGCCCTGTACTTTATCGCCCAGACCGACCCGGAGGGGAATCTGAACTATACCCAGCAGACCGTACAGAATGCGGACGGCACTTTCGGCACTGCCTATGTGCTGCTGAAGGAGATTGACGAACTTCTGGAGGACGGATCCATTCTGGTAAAGGGCACGGACGTGCAGGATGCCCGGGCGGGCACTATCAACGACACCATGGGTTCGGTTCAGGCGGTGAGCCTGACCATGACGGCGGAGGGCCGGGAGAAGTTTGAGCAGGCTACCCGGAATGCCAGCAGCAAGGGTGAGTCCCTGGCCATCTACTATGATGGAAACATTATCAGCGCTCCCAGCGTAAATGTGGTTATCACGGACGGCAATGCCCAGATCTCTCCCATGGAGTCCTACGAGAGGGCTGAGAGCCTGGCTTCCACCATCCGCATCGGCGGCCTGAAACTGGAGCTGGAGGAGCTGCACTCCAAAGTGGTGGGGGCTCAGCTGGGGGTTGAGGCCATTGACACCAGTCTGAAGGCAGGGGCCATCGGCCTGGTGATTGTGATATTGTTTATGATTGCGGTGTACCTGGTTCCCGGCCTGGCTTCAGCGGTGGCCCTGCTGGTCTATGTGGCCCTGGTGGTGCTTTTGCTGAACGGCTTTGACATGACTCTGACATTGTCCGGGGTGGCGGGTATCATTCTGTCCATCGGCATGGCAGTTGACGCCAACGTGATTATCTTCGCCCGCATCAGGGAGGAGCTGGCGGCGGGAAAATCCGTGCGCAATGCCATAAAGGCCGGTTTTGACAAGGCGCTCTCCGCCATTATCGACGGAAATATCACCACCCTTATCGCTGCAGGCGTGCTGCTTCTGCTGGGCCCCGGCACGGTGAAGGGTTTTGCCCAGACTCTTGCTCTGGGTATTGTGCTTTCCATGTTCACAGCCCTGGTGGTGACAAGATATCTGCTCTATGCCTTCTATGCACTGGGACTGAAGGCGGAGAAATTCTACGGCGTGGGGAAGGAGCGGAAGACTTTGAACCTTCTCTCCAAAAAGGGGATTTTCTTCGGGATCTCCCTGGCCCTGGCTCTGGCGGGATTTGTGGTCATGGGAGTGTACAAGGCGTCCTCAGGGGATGCCCTGAACTACAGCCTGGAGTTTAAGGGCGGCACGGCCACCACGGTGGAGTTCCAGGAGGCCATGTCCCTGGAGAAGGCAACTGCTGAGGTGGTGCCTCTGATTGAGCAGATCACCGGCAGCGCCGTGCAGGTTCAGACAGTCCAGGACTCCAGCGAGGTGATCTTCAAGACGGGCACCCTGGATGTGGCTAAGAGGGAAGCCCTGAACGATATGTTTGTGGAAACCTTCGCAGTGGACAGGGACAGGATCACTTCCGAGACCATCAGCTCCACCATCAGCAGCGAGATGAAGTCGGACACAATCCTGGCGGTGGCGGTGGCGATCCTGTGCATGCTGGTGTATATCCGGGTGCGCTTCAGCGACATCCGTTTCGGCGTCAGCAGCATTGTGGCCCTGGTCCATGACGTTCTGGTGGTGCTGGCCTTCTACGCAGTGTCCAGGGTGTCCGTGAGCAACACCTTTGTGGCCTGTATGCTGACCATTGTGGGTTATTCCATCAATGCCACCATTGTTATCTTTGACCGTGTCAGAGAGAACATGGCTTCCATGTCCCACAAGGATGACCTGAAGGATGTGGTAAACAGGAGCATTACCCAGACCATGTCCCGGAGCATTTTCACCTCCCTGACCACCTTTATTATGGTGGCGGTGCTGTATGTGCTTGGAGTTACCAGCATTCGGGATTTTGCCCTGCCTTTGATGGTGGGCATTGTCTGCGGCACCTACTCCTCCATCTGTCTGGCGGGCGGCCTGTGGTATGTGCTGCGGCAGAAATTTGTCCCCAAAAAGGAAAATGGGAAGGCCAAAGAGAGCTGAGATAAGGCCTGGCGGGGCAGGGGAATGCCTGTCCCTGGGGGTTGCAAATCAAAAACTCCGGCGTGATGCCGGAGTTTTTTGCCGTTCATAATCAGTTTAAAATTCATTTCCCGGGAACCTGGGAATACCCGTCAGGCCGGGCTTTAAGTCATCGTCTGTGGGAATATAGTCCGCCATGGTGCCGTTGTTGTGTTTTTCGTAGGCCATCATGTCAAAATAGCCCGTGCCGGTGAGGCCGAACACAATGGTCTTCTCCTCCCCGGTCTGTCTGCACTTCAACGCCTCGTCAATGGCCACCCGGATGGCATGGCTGCTCTCGGGTGCGGGAAGGATGCCCTCCACCCGGGCAAACTGCACTGCCGCCTCAAAGACTTCCGTCTGCTTTACGCTGACGGCTTCCATAAGACCGTCGTGGTAGAGCTGGGAGAGTACTGGGCTCATGCCATGGTATCGCAGGCCGCCTGAGTGGCTGGCGGAAGGGATGAAGCCGCTCCCCAGTGTGTACATTTTTACCAGAGGGCAGACTTTCCCGGTGTCACAGTAGTCATAGGCGAACACGCCCCGGGTGAAGCTGGGACAGGAGGCGGGTTCCACAGCGATGATACGGTAATTTCTCTCGCCCCGGACCATTTCTCCCACAAAGGGGGAGATAAGTCCGCCCAGATTGGAACCGCCCCCGGCGCAGCCGATGATAATGTCCGGCACCACATGGTACTTGTCCAGAGCGGTCTTGGTCTCCAGGCCGATGATGGTCTGGTGGAGCATCACCTGGTTCAGCACGCTTCCCAGCACATAGCGGTAGCCCTCCCGTGTGGACTCTGCCTCCACGGCCTCGGAGATGGCGCAGCCCAGGCTGCCTGTGGTGCCAGGGTGCTCTGCCAGGATCTTTCTGCCCACCTGCGTGGTGTCGCTGGGGGAGGGGGTGACGGTGGCTCCGTAAGTTCTCATAACCTCTCTGCGGAAGGGTTTCTGCTCATAGGAGACTTTTACCATGTAGACCAGGCAGTCCAGGCCCAGGTAGGAGCAGGCCATGGACAGGGCGGTGCCCCACTGTCCCGCGCCGGTTTCTGTGGTGACGCCTTTCAGTCCCTGCTTCTTGGCATAGTAGGCCTGGGCGATGGCGGAGTTGAGCTTATGGCTTCCGCTGGTGTTGTTTCCCTCAAATTTATAGTAGATCTTCGCAGGGGTCTGAAGCTTCTCCTCCAGGCAGTAGGCCCGCACCAGGGGGGAAGGCCGGTACATTTTATAGAAATTGCGGATATCCTCCGGAATGGGGATATAAGCGGTGGTGTCGTCCAGTTCCTGCGCCGCCAGCTCGTCACAGAAGACTGCCTGGAGTTCTTTGGCTGTCATGGGCTCCAGAGTTTGGGGGTTGAGCAGGGGGGCCGGTTTATTTTTCATGTCTGCACGGAGATTGTACCACGCAGTGGGAATCTCATTTTCGCTCAGATAGATCTTGTAGGGGATTTTTGTTTTGTCGCTCATGCTTACCTCATTTTCCCAGGCTGATTCTTTCTGGAGGTCAGCCGGGTGTATTCTGTTATTGTCGGTTTTTAGGTTTCTGCTATGTTATAGCACAGAAAGTGGGGTTCTGCAATGGTTTTCTGGGAAAAACAGGATTCTTTGCCAAAAGGTCGGATGTGTTTTTTGAAATTTGGTTTGCCAGTGTACCCGGTGTGTGCTAAGATAAAAGAGTGACCCTGACAGCAGCGGACCTTCTCCTAAGGGGGAGGCCGGAAAAATAATGGCCGATCGGTGTACAGTGGTTCGACTCCACTGCGGAAAAAATGGGTCATGGAAAAAGAAAAGCAGTGATGAAATCCGGAAAGGCAGCAGGTGGTCAATGGAATGGATGATGGGTTTGGACGGACAGATTTTGATCTACATTCAGGAGGTGGTCAGAAACGAGTTTTTCACCTCCCTGTTTCGGGGGATCACGGCCCTTGGAGACAGCGGGGCGGCGTGGGTGGTGCTCTCCCTTGTGCTTCTTATCCCCAGGAAGACAAGGAAGGCAGGGGTCATGAGCCTGACGGCGCTGGTGTTTTCCTTTCTGGTCAACAATCTGATGCTGAAAAATCTGGTGGGGCGGGTGCGGCCCTATGAGGTGGTGGAGGGGCTGGTGCCTCTGATTCCCAGGCCCTGGGACTACTCCTTTCCCTCCGGGCACACGGGCAGTTCCTTTGCGTCGGCCTGGGTCTTTTTCCGGAAGCTGCCCAGGTGGGCGGGGATCTTCCTGCTGGTGATGGCGGGACTGATCGGGCTGTCCCGCCTGTATTTGGGAGTTCACTATCCCACAGATGTGCTGTTTGGGGCTGTCAGCGGTATCCTGTGCGGATACGCGGCGGAAATTGTCGTGGAACAGATTGTTTCCAGAAGGCCTGGAGCGTAGAGGCTGCCAAAATCAGGCAGTCTCCTTTTTTTTCCGGTATTTTGTCCGGATAACTTCCAGGATCAGTGCCGCTGCGGCGGTTCCTGCCGTCACAAGGCATACCTGTATGCGGATCTGGTGAATCTTGGCGGCTGCGGTTTCGCTGCTGTCCATATAGTATAGAAGGGAACGGCAGGACATGGACAGGGTGCAGCAGGCAAGGTTCAAAATGGGCAGGAATCCAAAGGAATGTTCATTTTTTATGGAGCTCCACACACAGCCTGCGAATACGGCCAGTTCCAGAAAGACGATCAGCAGAAACTGGAAGTTCAGGAAGGGGCCGACACTGGTCATTTTCATGCCCCAAAAGCCCGTAAAGGTGGTTATGGTGAGCTCTTCCATAGTTCCCAGGAAGATGGAATACAGCATGCCCAGGGCGCTGAGAACGATGGCGGCGGTGCGCAGCCTGCTCCTGGGAGGCTTTGCCCGGTAGTTGGAGAGCAGGAGGAAAACCCCCAGGGTGAGGACGGGGAAAAGGATGCAGTAAAGGCTGGCTTCCTGGCCTGGACTGACACTGGAATAGAGGAACAGGATGGTCAGGGACAGGACGAAGAGAAGAGCCACGCCCAGAGCGTTTTTTGTGGCAAAGTGTCTTTTTACCTTTTTCATGTAGTTTAGCTGGCCTTTTTCCGCTTCCTCCGCTGTGAATTCCGTTTCCCGCAGCAGCGCCAGGCAGGAGCGGCATTTCTCGCAGGTCTGCAGATGGTCTTCCACGGCCTGTCTGGAATCTTCTGAACAGAGATTCTCCAGATATGAGGGAATCAGATCTTTTGTGATGTCACAGGTTAGTTTTGTCATAATAGATACCTCCTATTTAAGTTTTGTCTCTGCTCCCTCCCTTTTGGCTTTGAGAAGGGTTTCTTTGGCGCGGTAGAAGTTGACCCGGGCCCAGTTTTCGCTGCGGCCCAGGATTTCGCCGATCTCACGGAAGGACAAATCCGCCATGATTCTCAGGTAGACGACCTCCCGCATCTGGCCTGGAAGGTTCTGCATCTCTTTCAGCACATCCATCAGTTCCAGCCTGCACAGGACGGCATTCTCCGGCTGGCTTTTCTCCGGTGCATGTTTTCCTGCCAGGGCGCCTCTGCCCGTGGGTGTGGGGGTGTCCCCGGGAGCGTTCCTTCCCGCCCCTGGGTGCTGTTCCTCCATTACCATGGGGATCTCCCTTTTGTTTTTAGCCAAATGCTGGTAGTACAGATGCTTTCCGATCTGGCACAGCCAGGTGGAGAGCCGGCAGCTTCTGTCGTAGCGGTCCAGGGATTTGTAGGCCTGGAGAAAGGTTTCCTGGGTCAGATCCTCCGCCAGATCCTGGTCATGGCAGAGGGACAGCAGATAATGGTGGACAATTTTTGCATTTTCCCGGTACAACTGGTCCATAACAGCCTCCTTTCGCCCGGTTTTTTGTTGACATTTCATTCTGGACAGTGACGAAGATCAATGGGATAATAATACAGTTTTAAGGGCATCCTGTCCAGTGTGACCAAGCAGGTGATCCGGAAGGGTCTGGAGCAAAAAGCTCGTTTTTTGTATCTGTCTGTAAATCCGATCCGGGGGCCGTTCGTTACAGTCTGAAATAAAAATTTTCGGATCAAATCTTTCGGAATAGTTGACTTCCCATAGATTACTTGGTAGACTTTACATGTTGTACTCTGTTTGTAAAAATATTCAGACCTGCTGCTGTAAATGGGTGCGGGCAGGTATAAGATTTGGTGAGATGCGCGGGAAAGTGCGCAGAGAGGTGTGTGAGATGAGACATTTTCTGGAGATTGCAGACCAGTTTCAGCTTCAGGGCAGGGCGGTGGACGCACAGCCCCATGGAGGCGGACATATTAACGATACGTTTCTGGTGAAGACCGACACAGGGAGCCAGTACATACTGCAGCGCATCAACACAGGCATATTTAAGGATGTGGATGCCCTGATGAACAATATTCTCCTGGTGACGGATTTTCTGAAAAAAAAGATTGCCGGGGCGGGGGGAGATCCTGAACGGGAGACCCTCAGTGTGGTGCCGGTAAAGGACGGCAGCGCTCTGTGCCGGGACGGGGACGACTGCTGGCGTGTCTACCCCTTTATCGAAAGGGCGGTGACACTGCAGACCTGTGAAAATCAGGAACAGTTTGAGGCCAGTGCAGGTGCGTTCGGCCACTTTCAGAAGCTTCTGGCGGATTTCCCTGCGGAAACTCTTCAGGAGACCATTCCCAATTTTCACAATACCAAGTCCCGCTACAGGGATTTTGAGGCGGCGGTGGCCGGGGATGTCTGCGGCAGGGCGGCAGGGGTGCAGGAGGAAATTGCCTTTGTGCGCGCCAGAAAGGATTTTGCTTCGGTCCTGATGGACATGCAGGAGAGGGGAGAACTGCCCCTGCGGGTGACGCACAATGACACCAAGCTGAACAATGTCCTCTTTGACGGGGAGACCATGCGCTCTCTGGCGGTGGTGGATCTGGATACGGTGATGCCGGGGCTTTCCGTCAATGACTTTGGGGACAGCATCCGGTTCGGCGCCACCTACGCGGCGGAGGACGAGACGGACCTTGAGAAGGTACAGTTTGAACTTTCCCTGTTTGAGTGCTATACCCGGGGATTCCTTGGGGAGTGCGGGGCGCTGCTGACGGAAAATGAGAAGAAAATGCTGCCTGTGGGGGCCATTATGATGACTTTTGAGTGCGGTATGCGGTTTCTGACAGATTATTTAAACGGGGATACGTATTTTAAGATACACAGGGAGAATCATAACCTGGATCGCTGCCGCACCCAGTTTAAGCTGGTGAGGGACATGGAGGCGGCCAGGGAACAGATGGACGAGGCAGTGCGCAGATACAGCTGAGAGAACTGATGTGAGGACACAATGGCCATACCGGTAAAACTGGAGGTGTTTGAGGGACCCCTGGACCTTCTGCTGCACCTGATTGAGAAGAATAAAGTGGATATCTATGATATTCCCATTGTGGAGATCACGGAACAGTATCTGGACTACATCAGAAAGATGGAGACCCAGGACATGAATGTCATGAGCGAGTTTCTGGTGATGGCCGCCACCCTGATCGACATCAAGTGCAGGATGCTGCTTCCCAGGGAAGTGGACGAGGAGGGGGAGGAGGAAGACCCCAGGGCGGAACTGGTCCAGAAGCTCCTGGAATACAAGCTGTACAAGTATATGTCTTTTGAGCTGCGGGACAGGCAGGTGGACGCGGCCAGGAATCTCTACCGGGAGCAGAAGCTGCCCCCGGAGGTGGCGGCTTACAGGCATCCGGTGGACTATAAGGAGCTCATAGGGGATATGACGCTCAGCAGGCTTCATGAGATTTTCAAGTCCATTATCCGCAGGCAGGAGAACAAGATCGACCCAATCCGGAGCCAGTACGGCAACATTGAGAAGGACGAGATCGACATGGACGGAAAAACCCTGTATGTGGAGGCTTATATCCAGGAGCACAAATCTTTTGGCTTCAGAAAGCTGCTGGAGAAACAGTCCAGCAAGATGGAAGTGATCGTCACCTTCCTGATTATACTGGAACTGATGAAGACGGGAAAGATCGCCATCAGCCAGGAGAGTATTTTTGACGAAATCCAGATCACGTCCAGAGCTTATTTGGAAAATGCTTACTGATGTTTCAGATAAGTTCTAAAGTGGCCTGACAGGGGAGGAGCCGGCAGGAATGAAGAGAGCCAGGGCAGAAGCGGTTATAGAGGCGGTGCTGTTCACCATGGGGGAGTCCGTGGAGGTCAGCCGGCTGGCCGAGGTGGTGGAAGAGGACGTGGACACCACAAGGGAAATCTTAAAAGGGATGGAAAAGCGCTATGGCCGGGAGGACAGGGGGATTATGCTGACCTGGCTGGAAAATTCCGTGCAGCTGTGCACCAAGCCGGACATGTACGAACACCTGGTGAAGATTGCCAGGGCTCCCAGAAAGATGGCGTTGACCGATGCGGTTCTGGAGACGCTCTCCATCATCGCCTACAAGCAGCCAGTTACCAGGATCGAGATAGAGCGGGTGCGTGGGGTCAGCTGTGACCATGCCATCAACAAGCTTCTGGAGTATGAACTGGTGATGGAACTGGGCAGGCTGGACGCGCCGGGGCGGCCTCTGCTCTTCGGCACCACAGAACAGTTTCTGCGCTGCTTCGGCGTGAAGAGTCTGGAGGAGCTGCCGGAGCTGAATCCTGTCCAGATGGAGGAGTTCAAGCAGCAGGCGGAGGCGGAAGTGCAGCTGCAGCTGGATACGTGATTTTCCGGTTTCCCGGTTGGCCGGGGGAGTCGGACAAGGCCGGTAACAGCGGGGCCGAGAGAGATGACGGCGATGGCGGGGCAGACCGGGTGAGCCGGATAATGCCTGTGACAGCGGGGCCGGGAGAGCACTGACGGCAATGGCAGGGCGGGCCGGGTGATGCCGAAAGAGATTGGGACTTGCAGGGGAACATAAATCAGGGGGACTGCCTCATATATTATTAAAAATCCCATTGGATAAGCGGATGAAAAAAATAATATGGGGCTTTTTTTGTGCCTTCTGCCTGGTGCTTACTTCCCTGACGCCGGTTCACGCACAGGAGGACTGGGAGGTGCTGCCGGAGGGGGTTGACCTCTCCCTGTATGCCACCGCCGCAGTGCTGATGGACGCGGATTCCGGAAGGGTGCTCTATGGCAAGAATGCGGATGCGGTCATGGCCATGGCCAGCACCACCAAGATTATGACCTGCATTCTGGTACTGGAAAATACTTCTCTGGACGAGATGGTCACTGTGTCCTCCTATGCCACCAGCATGCCCAAGGTCAAGCTGTACATACAAAAAGGGGAACAGTACACAGTGGGGGATCTGCTGCACTCCCTGATGCTGGAATCCCACAACGATACCGCCGTGGCCCTGGCGGAGCACGTGGGAAAGCAGTATCTTTCCCAGGAGCTGGCGCAGAAGGACACGGCGGAGTACACCGTGGAGGAGAGCAAGCAGGCAATGGCTGCCTTTGTGGCGCTGATGAACAAGAAGGCGGCCCAGCTGGGCTGCGGCAGCACCTGGTTTATCACGCCCAACGGTCTGGACGCCACGGAGACCATCGTGGGGGCCGACGGGAGCACTCTGCAGAAGGAGCACTGCACCACCGCTGCGGAGCTTGCCCGGATCATGGCCTACTGCGTGAAAGAATCCCCCTGCCGGGAGGCCTTTCTGGAGATAACCCGTGCGGACGCCAGCAGTTTTTATGCCAACGGACGCAGCTTTTCCTGTGTGAACCACAATGCCTTTCTGAGCATGATGGAGGGAGCTTTAAGCGGCAAGACGGGATTTACCAACAAGGCCGGATACTGTTATGTGGGGGCCCTGGAGCGGGACGGCAGGACTTTTGTCGTGGCCCTGCTGGCCTGCGGGTGGCCGAACAATAAGAGCTACAAGTGGAGCGACACCAGGAAGCTGATGCAGTACGGGGTGGATCACTATTTTTACAGAAGTTTTCTTCAGGAAGGGGTGGCTTTTGACGCCGGCAGCCTGCCCAGCCTGCCGGTGCAGGGAGGACAGACGGATGCCCTGGGGGAGACGGCTTTTGTGGGACTGCGCATCGAGGGCAGGGACTCCGGGCCGGAGGGACTGCTTCTGCGGGAGGACGAAGAGATCCAGGTGGAATACACCGTCAGCGAGGCCCTGACGGCTCCTGTGGAGGAGGGCATGCAGGTGGGAGCCGTGGAGTACCGTGTGGGGGATGTGGTCTACCGGAGGGAGAGCATTGTCACCCAGGAGGCGGTGGCTGAGATTGATCTGGAATGGTGTCTGCGGCGGATTCTGGAGAAGTATTTTTCAATCTTTGGTCCGGCGGCCTCCAAAGCGTAAAACAGCCTTTTCTGAGACAGGAAACCGTTTCTGCGGAGACGGTTTCTGCGTTTTTCCAGAAAATCAAAAAATATGAAAAATTTTGCATTTCGTCCTATGCGCGGAGGGCATTTTATGGTATACTATTGCAGACAATAATCATGGGGGTATTTGCGTATTCGTTTTTGACTGTGGCGGCCCCGGTGTGAGGAAATGTCTCCAAAATAACCCATACGATTTGTAAGTTGTGTTGGTTATTTTCCGGCAATTTCCCAAGGTTGTTTTATTTATCTATAATAAATGGAGGACTGAAAGCATGAGTACTACATCAAAAGCGAGCCAAAGAATAACTGCTTTGCTCGATGACAACAGTTTCGTTGAAATCGGCGGACTTGTGACTGCGAGAGCCACTGATTTCAATATGAAACCCAGCGAGACCCCTTCCGACGGCTGCATGACCGGGTACGGGGTTATAGGCGGCAAGCCTGTGTATGTGTACAGCCAGGATGTTTCCGTGATGAACGGCACCGTGGGAGAGATGCATGCCAGGAAGATCACCGGCCTGTATGATCTGGCCATGAAGACGGGCGCTCCTGTGATCGGCCTGATCGACTCCGCCGGCCTGCGCCTGCAGGAGGGGACGGATGCTCTCGGGGCCATGGGCGCGGTGTACCGCAGCCAGGCTATGGCTTCCGGTGTGATTCCTCAGATCACCGCGGTGCTGGGGAGCTGCGGGGGCGGACTTGCCCTGTTCCCTGCCATGACAGATTTTACCTTTATGGCGGACAAGGATGCAAAGCTCTTTGTGAATGCGCCCAATGCCCTTGAGGGCAATGTGATTACCAAGTGTGATTCCTCCGGGGCGGCATTCCAGTCCCAGGAGAGCGGCCTGGTGGACGTGGCGGCGGATGAAGCCGGTGTCCTGGCCAAGATCAGGGAACTGGTGGGATTCCTTCCCTCCAACAGCGGCGAGGGCGGCGACATTGTCGAGTGTACCGACGATCTGAACCGTGTGAACCCTGAGATTGCAGGCTGTGTGGGAGATACATCCATCGCCCTTTCCATCCTGGCGGACGACAATACATTTTTCCAGGTAAAACCTTCCTATGGCAGGGATATGGTGACAGGTTTCCTGAAGCTGGACGGGGTGACAGTGGGCGCTGTGGCCAACCGCAGCGAGATCTGCGACGAAGAGGGAAAGACGGCGGAGAAACTGGACGCGGTGCTGTCCGTGGAAGGCTGCGAGAAGGCGGCAGGGTTCGTGTCTTTCTGCGACGCTTTCGATATCCCGGTGCTGACTCTGACCAATGTGAAGGGCTACAAGGCCACAGTGGATCAGGAGAAGAGTATCGCCAGAGCGGCGGCAAAGCTCACTTATGCCTTTGCCAGCGCTACGGTTCCCAAGGTGAATGTGATTGTGGGCAAGGCCATGGGCACCGCTGCAGTGGCCATGAATTCCAAGGCCGTGGGCGCCGACATCACCATAGCCTGGCCTGATGCCCAGGTGGGCGCCATGGAGGCAAAGCTTGCGGCGAAGATCATGTATGACGGACAGGGGGCAGAAGTGGTCAATGAGAAGGCAGGGGAGTACGAGGCCCTGCAGCTGAGCGCCATGAGTGCAGCCCGGAGAGGATATGTGGATCAGATCATCCAGGCGGCGGACACCAGAAAATATGTCCTGGGCGCTTTCGAGATGCTCTTTACCAAGAGCGAAGACCGTCCCGCTAAAAAGCACGGAACAGTATAGAAAGGGTGATTGTTATCATGAAGAGATTTTTGGTATTGCTGTGCATGATTACCTGTATCTTCGGACTGACCGCCTGCGGAAGCGAGGAGACGCTGACAGAATATGAGCAGTGGAAGGTGGACAATGCAAAACAGCTGGCGGGCGAACTGCTTGTGCCCCTGCTGTCCAACGACGATATTGCGGCCAGCCTGGAGGGATATACCGCTGAAGAGGTAGAGTATATCGTGAGCAACGAGTTTTCCCTCTATGCGGACGGGAATGCTTTGATTTCCGCCCTTGGCTCTTTCCGCTCAGGAAAGGATGCCATAGGGGGGATCGCCAGTGTGGGAAATTCCACAGCCACCATCGACGGCAGTGAGATCATTGTGGAGGTGGAGGTTGTGGGCGGGGAGAAGAAGGCCACGGCGGAGATCATTCTCTCCAACGACCTGTTCCTGCGTCTGGAGTCCGCTGCCCTGAACCCTTCCGCTTCCATGGGAGAGCTTATGGGAAAAGCTGCCCTGAACACTCTTATCGGTATGGGCACCGTGTTTGCAGTGCTGATTCTGATCAGCGGCATTATCTCTGCGTTCAGGATTATTCCCAAACTGCAGGAGAGCAGGAAGAAAAAGGAGGCTCCGGCGGCCGATACAGGCATTGACAAAGCAGTGGCACAGATTGAAGAGCAGGAGGAGGCCGTGGACGAGACGGACGACCTGGAACTTGTGGCTGTGATTGCGGCGGCGGTGGCGGCATACGAGGGTTCGGCCACCACGGAGGGCTTTGTGGTGCGCTCCATCCGCAGATGCAAATAAAGAAAAGAAAGTTAAATTTTTAGGAGGAATAAGACAAAATGAAAAATTATACCATCACCGTAAATGGCAATGTATATGACGTAGTAGTGGAGGAGGGCGCATCCTCCGGTGCTCCTGCAGCGGCAAAGGCTCCTGCGGCACCCAAGGCTCCCGCAGCACCCAAGGCGCCCGCGGCACCCAAGGCAGCAGGCGGCGCAGGCAGCATTAAGATTGAGGCCGGCGCGGCGGGCAAGGTGTTCAAGCTGGAGAAGAAGGCCGGGGATGCCGTGAAGAAGGGCGATGCGGTGGTCATTATCGAGGCCATGAAGATGGAGATCCCTGTGGTGGCTCCCCAGGACGGCACTGTTGCCAGCATTGACGTGGCAGTGGGCGATGCCGTGGAAGCAGGAGCCGTGTTGGCGACCATGAACTAAATGCGGCGTAATGAACAACAGGAGGTCAACAAATGGAATATATAGGTTCTACGCTGAACAACCTGCTTCACCAGACTGCCTTTTTCAACCTGACATGGGGCAATTATCTGATGATCGCGGTTGCATGCTTTTTCCTTTACCTGGCTATCCGGCATGAGTTTGAGCCCCTGCTTCTGACTCCCATAGCCTTCGGTATGCTGTTGGTGAACATCTATCCCGACATCATGCTCCACGCAGAGGACGCTGCCAACGGTGTGGGCGGCCTGCTGTATTATTTCTATATCCTTGATGAGTGGGCGATTCTTCCCTCCCTGATCTTTATGGGCGTGGGCGCCATGACCGATTTCGGTCCCCTGATTGCCAACCCCAAGAGCTTCCTTCTGGGGGCGGCGGCACAGTTTGGTATCTTTGCCGCATACTTCGGCGCTATCGCTCTGGGCTTTAACGATATGGCGGCTGCGGCCATCTCCATCATCGGCGGGGCGGACGGGCCTACTTCCATCTTCCTTGCCAGCAAGCTGGGGCAGACAGCCATTATGGGACCTATCGCGGTGGCGGCTTATTCCTATATGTCGCTGGTCCCCATTATCCAGCCTCCCATTATGAAGCTGTTTACCACGGAAGAGGAGAGAAAGATCAAGATGGGACAGCTGCGTCCCGTGTCCAAGCTGGAGAAGATCCTTTTCCCCATCGTGGTTACGATTGTGGTGTGTCTGATCCTTCCCACAACAGCTCCCCTGGTGGGTATGCTGATGCTGGGCAACCTGTTCCGGGAGTCCGGTGTGGTGAGACAGCTCACAGAGACCGCTTCCAACGCCATGATGTACATTGTGGTTATCCTGCTGGGCACCTCCGTGGGCGCAACCACCAGTGCGGAAGCATTCCTGAACTGGGATACTCTTAAGATCGTGGGGCTGGGTCTTGTGGCCTTTATGTTCGGTACGGCGGCGGGAGTTCTCTTCGGCAAGATCATGTGCAAGGCAACCCGCGGCAAGATCAATCCCCTGATCGGCTCCGCCGGTGTGTCTGCGGTTCCCATGGCGGCCAGGGTTTCCCAGAAGGTGGGCGCCGAGGCGGATCCCACCAACTTCCTGCTGATGCATGCCATGGGTCCCAATGTGGCGGGCGTTATCGGTACGGCGGTGGCTGCGGGTACCTTCATGGCCATTTTCGGTGTGTTCTAAATGTAACAGATCAGCGGCCTGTCTGAACGGTTGCTTCTAAAATATCTGCGACGGACACAGTCTTCAGGGGGAGGGGAGAGCAGATTTCCTCGCCCTGGAGAAGGATAGAGCTGTATGGGCCATGGGTTTCCAGGTCTTTCCGGCCTGGAAACCGGTAATATCATAATATATGGAGGAAATTCGTAAATGTCAGAACAAGCAAAAACACCGATTAAAATTACGGAAACCATTCTGCGTGACGCGCATCAGTCCCTGATCGCCACCAGAATGCCCACGGATTTTATGCTTCCCATTGTGGAGAAGATGGATAAAGTGGGATACCACTCCGTGGAGTGCTGGGGCGGCGCCACTTTTGACGCTTCCCTTCGTTTCCTGAAGGAAGATCCCTGGGAGAGGCTTCGCAAGCTCAGGGACGGTTTTAAGAATACCAAGCTCCAGATGCTTTTCCGCGGTCAGAATATTCTGGGCTACAGGCCCTATGCGGACGACGTGGTGGACGCTTTTGTCCAGAAGTCCATCGCCAACGGAATTGACATTATCCGTATCTTTGACTGTCTCAACGACCTGCGCAATCTGCAGGAGGCTGTAAATGCCACCAACAGGATGAAGAAGCAGGAAGGCAGGGGCCATGCGCAGGTGGCATTGTCCTACACCCTGGGTGACGCCTATACGCTGGAGTACTGGACTGAGACGGCTAAGAGAATCGAGGAGATGGGTGCGGACTCCATCTGTATCAAGGACATGGCAGGTCTGCTGGTGCCTTACAAGGCTTCCGAGCTCATCAAGGCCATGAAGAGCAGCACCAAACTTCCCATCCAGCTCCACACCCACTACACCTCCGGTGTGGCCAGCATGACTTACCTGAAGGCTGTCGAGGCCGGAGTGGACGTGATTGACACGGCCATGAGTCCTTTTGCCCTGGGAACAAGCCAGCCTGCCACCGAGGTTATGGTGGAGACCTTCAGGGGAACACCCTATGACACGGGCTTTGACCAGAATCTTCTGGCGGAGATCGCAGATTACTTCCGTCCTTACAGGGATGAGTGCCTGAAGAGCGGTCTGCTGAATCCCAAGGTTATGGGCGTGGATATCAAGACCCTGCTCTACCAGGTGCCCGGCGGCATGCTCTCCAACATGGTGAGCCAGCTGAAGGAGCAAAACGCCGAGGACAGGTACTACGACGTGCTGAAAGAGATCCCCGAGGTCCGCAAGGATCTGGGCGAGCCGCCTCTGGTTACGCCTTCCTCCCAGATCGTGGGTACACAGGCTGTGTTCAACGTGCTTATGGGTGAGCGGTACAAGATGGCTACCAAAGAGACAAAGGCAGTGCTGCGTGGCGAGTATGGCCAGACGGTGAAGCCCATGAACCAGGAGATCATTGACAAGGTCATTCCCGGCGAGGAGAGGATCACCTGCCGTTATGCGGACATGCTGGAGAACGAGATGGGCAAGCTGGAGTCCGAGATGAGCCAGTGGAAGCAGCAGGATGAGGACGTGCTCAGCTACGCTCTCTTCCCCCAGGTGGCAACGGACTTCTTCAAGTATCGTCAGGCCCAGCAGGAGAAGGTGGACATGACACAGGCGGATACCAAGAACGGCGCGTATCCGGTATAAAGCAGGAGGATAGGATCCAAGGCAGAGAGGGCGGGCATCCATTCATTTGACTGGTGCCCGCCCTTTTCCGGGCCTGGGAAGCTGTGGGAAGGAGTCGGGCTGTTGGGAAAAGTGATCGTTGTGGGCGGCGGCGCCGCAGGCATGATGGCAGCGGCCTCGGCCGCCGCCAGGGGCCGAAAGGTATGCCTGGTGGAAAAAAATGAGAAGCTGGGGAAGAAGCTGTACATCACAGGAAAGGGCCGGTGTAATGTGACCAATGCAGGGGACGGGGAAGAATTTTTTGAGAATGTCCGTTCCAACAGCAAATTTCTCTACAGCGCTTTTTACGGATGGGACAACCGGGATCTGATGGCGTTTCTGGAGGGGGCAGGGTGCAGGCTGAAGACGGAGCGGGGCGGGAGGGTTTTTCCCGTGTCTGATCACGCTTCGGATGTAATCAAGGCCTTCCGAAAGGAACTGGACAGGCTGGGGGTGGAGATTTTGCTGAATACGGAAGTGTCCTCCCTGGTGTTTGAGGACTCCCTGTGCAGGGGAGTGCGGCTGTCCGATGGCCGGGTGCTGGGGGCGGAGAGCTGTATTGTCTGCACAGGAGGTCTTTCCTATCCCACTACCGGCTCCACCGGGGACGGATACCGCTTTGCCGGGGCGGCGGGGCACCGGATCACGGCCTGCCGCCCTTCTCTTGTGCCCTTTGGGATCAGGGAGACCTGGTGCGGGAAACTGGCGGGGCTTTCTCTGAAGAATGTTTCCCTGGGGCTTGTGTGCGGAGGACGGGAGGTATACCGGGGATTTGGGGAGATGCTTTTCACCCACTCCGGCGTCAGCGGTCCCCTGGTTCTCTCCGCCAGCAGTTATTACAGGGAGGGGAAGGGAGCGGCGCTGCTCTATGTGGATCTGAAACCGGCCCTGGACCCAGAGCAGTTGGACAGGCGTCTGCTGCGGGACTTTGAGGAGAACCGCAACAGGCAGTTCCAGAATGCCCTGGGAGGACTTTTTCCGGCAAAGCTGGTTCCGGTGATGGCGGCGCTCTCGGGGATTTCCCCGGAGAAAAAGGTGCATGAAGTCACCCGGGAGGAGAGGCGGGCCTTTGGGGGCCTGATCAAGAAGCTCCCTCTGACGGTGAAGGGGCTTGGGGGCTATGGGGAGGCAGTTATAACCCAGGGGGGCGTTGACACCAGGGAGGTGAATCCCTCCACCATGGAGTCCAGGAAAGTGAAGGGGCTGTATTTTGCCGGGGAGGTACTGGATCTGGACGCCCTCACAGGGGGATTTAACCTGCAGATTGCCTGGTCAACAGGGCATCTGGCGGGATGCAGTGTCTGAGGCCGGGCGGAGCGCCCGGTGAAAGGAGGAGAGATGGCCTTTAATGTGGCGGTTGACGGTCCCGCAGGAGCGGGCAAGAGCACCATTGCCAGAGCGGTGGCGGAGAAGATGAATCTGATCTATGTGGACACGGGGGCCATGTACCGTGCCATGGCCCTGTTCATGCTGCGGGAGCAGGTGGATCTGGAGGACGCAGAGGCGGTGGCAGCCAGGTGCCCCCTGGCGGACATTACCATACGCTATGAAGAGGGCGTGCAGGTGGTGTTTCTGAACGGTGAAAATGTAAATCCTTTTCTGCGCACGGAGGAGGTGGGCAGCGCCGCCTCTGTGGTGAGCCCCATCCCCAGGGTGAGGCAGCAGCTTGTGGAACTGCAGCAGAGACTGGCAGCCGGAAGCGACTGCATTATGGACGGCAGGGATATCGGCACCTGCGTGCTGCCAGGCGCACAGCTGAAAATCTATCTCACCGCCTCCAGCGCCGTCCGGGCCCGGCGCAGGTATGATGAGCTGGCCGCCCGGGGAGAGCCCTGTGACCTGGCAAAGATACAGGCCGATATTGAGGAACGGGACTATCGGGACATGCACCGGGAGGAATCCCCGTTAAAACAGGCTGAGGACGCGGTTTATCTGGACACTTCCGATCTTGCGGTGGAGCAGGTGGTGGAGAGGATTCTGGAACTTTGCAGGGAGAGCCGTCCGGAAGGGTAAAAAATTGAAAGTAAAACTGGCAGACTGCGCGGGCTTCTGCTTCGGCGTTAAGCGCGCGGTGGATATGGTGTATGAACAGATAAAAAACGGGAAGAATATATATACATACGGTCCCATTGTGCACAACGAGGCGGTGGTGCAGGAGCTGGCCGCCCAGGGAGTGGGTGTGCTCTCCAGCCCGGAGGAGCTTATGGCGCTGCCGGAGGGCGGGGACGGAGAAGCCGCCAGGGTGGTGATCCGCGCCCACGGCGTCCCGGAGGAGATCTATACTCTTCTGAAGGAGAAAAATCTGGAGTGCATAGATGCCACCTGTCCGTTCGTGGGGCGGATCCATCGTCTGGTGGAACAGGAGAGCGGAAAGGGAAAGCATATTATTATCATAGGAAATGCCGGACACCCGGAGGTGGAGGGCATCAAAAGCAGGTGCCGCGGCGCAGTCACCGTGCTGGGAGACCCGGAGGAAGTGGAGAAATTCCAGCCGCCGGAGGCAAAAGAGCTGTATGTGGTTTCTCAAACGACATTTAACAACAATAAATTTCATAAGATGGTTGAAATTTTGGAAGAAAAAGGTTACAATGTTAATGTCGCGGATACTATTTGCAGCGCGACAGAGGAGCGCCAACGGTCCGCGAGGTCGCTTGCAGCGGAAGCTGACGTGATGATCGTGATAGGAGGGAAGCACAGTTCTAATACCAGGAAACTGTACGAGATCTGCCGCGAGGAGTGTGCAGCCACGTATTATATACAGACACTGGATGACTTGCATTTAGAATTGCCTAAAGCTGTTCGACTGGTGGGTATTACCGCAGGGGCTTCCACCCCAAATAAATTAATCGAGGAGGTTCAAAATTATGTCAGAGTTAACTTTTGAACAAATGCTGGAAGATCCAAATTCATTCAAGACAATACATTCAGGAGAGGTAGTCGAAGGTACAGTCATCGATGTCAAGGCAGATGAGATTGTATTGAACATCGGGTGCAAGTCTGATGGCATTTTGACCAAGAGTGAGTATACGAATGATTCCAGCGTAGATCTCACTTCTGTGGTGAAGCCCGGCGATACCATGGAAGTTAAGGTCATGAAGGCCAACGACGGCGAGGGGCAGGTGGCGCTGACTTACAAGCGTCTTGCTGCGGACAGAGGAAACAAGAGGATCGAGGAGGCTTACAACAACAGGGAAGTGCTGAAGGCTACGGTTACGCAGGTACTGGAAGGCGGCCTCAGTGTGATTGTGGACGAAGTGAGGGTATTTATTCCCGCAAGCCTTGTGTCCGATGCCTATGAGAAGGATCTGTCCAAGTATGCGGGACAGGAGATTGAATTTGTCATCAGCGAGTACAATCCCAAGAGGAGAAGATACATCGGCGACCGCAAGCAGCTGATTGTGGCTCAGAAGCTGGAGATGCAGAGGGAGCTTTTCGAGAGGATACACGTAGGCGACGTGGTGGAAGGCATTGTGAAGAATGTGACGGACTTCGGCGCATTCGTGGATCTGGGCGGAGCAGACGGTCTGCTTCATATCTCCGAGATGTCCTGGGGCCGTGTGGAGCATCCCAGAAAGGTCTTCAAGGTTGGGGATAAGCTGAATGTACTGATCAAGGAGATCAACGGCAGCAAGATAGCCCTCTCCTTAAAGTTTGACGACCAGAATCCCTGGAAGGATGCCTCTCTGAAGTATGCCGCAGGCCATGTGGTGACAGGAAAAGTGGCCAGGATGACAGATTTCGGCGCCTTTATCGAGCTGGAGCCCGGCGTGGACGCCCTGCTGCATGTGTCTCAGATTTCCAAGGAGCATGTGGAGAAACCCTCCGATGTGCTGAGCATCGGCCAGGAAGTGACAGCGAAGATTGTGGATTTCAACGAGGCGGACAGGAAGATTTCCCTGAGCATCAAGGCGGTGGGTTCTTATGCTGCTTCTCAGGAGTCCGCGGACAGGGATGAAGTTCCCGTGGATATAGACGCCATGATTTCGGCCCAGGGAGAGGATGATTCCCAGTAAATGGCATGTTGCCCGGGCGGCCGGAGATGACAGGATGGTAACTGCCAATGTTTTATGATTATGAATATTTTAAGCGGGAGATTCTGAAGCTGACAGGGGTGGACCTGAACAGCTACAAGGAGAACCAGATGAAGCGCCGCATTGACGGTTTGATGCAGAGGCGCAAAATGGCAGGCTACGAACAGTATGTGCTTGGACTGAGCAAAGACAAAGGGCTCTATGAGGAATTTATGAATTACATCACCATCAATGTATCGGAGTTCTACAGGGACTCCAAACAGTGGAAGGTGATGGAGGAACAGGCGATCCCGGAACTGATCGGCAGGTTCGGCAGGAGGCTGAAGATATGGAGCGCCGCCTGTTCCACCGGGGATGAGCCTTATTCCCTTGTGATGGCTCTGTCCAGGCATCTGTCACTGGCTGAGATTAAGATTTATGCCACGGATATGGATCGGCAGGTGCTGGCCAAGGCAAAGGAGGGCATATACCCGGAGAGAAGTATTGCCTCAGTGCCCCCAGACCTGCAGAGGCGTTTTTTCAGACGGCAGGGAGAGGACTACAGGATTGCAAATGAAGTAAAGGCATGTGTGGAGTTTCGGGAGCATAATCTGCTGAAGGATGAGTATCTCAGGGACTGCCACCTGATCCTGTGCCGTAATGTACTGATCTATTTTACAGAAGAAGCAAAAGATATCGCATACCGGAAGTTTTATAAATCTCTCACAAGCGGAGGGCTTTTCCTGTCGGGAAGTTCGGAGCAGATTATGAATTTCAGAGAGATTGGCTTTGTGAGGAAGAACGTGGTCTATTATCAGAAGCCGTAGACTGTGTGGACATAGAAGAGGAGTGGAGCAGGTAGTATTCCATGAATGATGTTAAAATGCTGGTATCGGGCTTTCTGAAAAAGGATGACAGGAAAATTGTGAGGGTTTTCTTCTCACGGGGAGAGGATTCTGCGGAAGGCATTCTGCCGGATGGCAGGATAGAAAGATCAAAAGGATTTACCAAGGAGGAGACGGAGAAATTGGAAAGTTTCCTGAGGGCGAACAGGAAGGATATCCTGAAACAGGCCGGGGAGGTAGATCCTTTTAGAAAATGGCTGGAAGGATAGGATAACCAGGCGGCTGTATTCAGGTGAAAACGGCACAGGGCATGGATTTACCGGGAACGGACACCATGTGTTGTGTGTTTTGCCTGTTTTTTATTATATTTCAGGATACCTTTCCAAGGGAGTCCGCAGCAGCTGTGGGCGGACAGCTGCTGGATATATTCTCAGGGAGTCTCTGTGAAATTCACTTCTTTTGTCTGGAGCTGTTTCAAAATCTGCGAGATACTCTGATTGTTCTGAGTCACATTGACGGAAAAACTCAACTGATCCATATAGGTAAACTCCTTCTCACCGCCCTTGTAGATTCTTGCCTCCCGGTACTGTCCTCCTGCCTGTTCTCCGGAGAGTTTTTCATAGGTGCAGATGATAATCACATCGGTGTAACCATCAAAGTCATAGTCCTTAAAGGAGACTGCTTCTATGCCTCCGAAGGAGTCCACCATTCTCAGGTTGTTCTCTGTGACGCCGGGAAAAGTATAGGTTTTGGATCCCTCTTTCCACAGCTCAAAAGTCACATCCTGCAGGGGTGAATTCTCTGTGTCAGGTCTGCAGGAGACAAATTCTGTCTCTCCGAAACCGTTCAGTGTCACAGGGAAGCACTGATCCTCGATTCTGCCCGGGAGAGAGTCCTCTGGAGCAAAAAGGTTGGAGACAAACTGGTATTCTTCTCCTGTCTTTCGGAGTGTCACGGTGCAGTCCTGGGGGCCCGTAAACTGGGCCTTACAGCGGAGCTCAATGTTTTCCCCATTCTGCCAGCCTTCTGTGCAGGCAAAATAGCAGAAATTGGTGTCCCCGTGCTGGGTCATATAGGAATCCCATGATTCCAGGTAGATCCAGTCCAGCTCTTTCTTCAGCTCATGCAGCTGTATCCCTGCTTTTCGCTCCAGAAAGTTGTCTATGTTCTCTGCGGTGAGCAGAAAAACATCGGTCTCTATGGCATGGCCTTGGGCCTCATAGGCTTCTCTCTCCTCCGGCCCGGGAGGCGTCTCTATTCCCGCGCCATTGTACAGCACTTCATTGGGATCCAGCTCCTGGGGCTCCTTATACTGGCACAGAAGGAAGCCGTTGTTCTCTTTCCTGTTTACAAATTCCGTCCACTGTTCCAGTTCCGGCGCTGACAGCGCTCGTCCCTGGGGATTGTCCGGGGAATCGGAGGCTGTCTGATCCAGAGGGGAGGGATTTAGGACACCCTGGTTCTGGCCCCTGTCATCTTCTTCCCGGGAATCGCCAGGAACGCTGTCCAGGGGACTTTCCCCGGTAATTTTCTCTATGCTGCATCCTGTCTGCGGCAGGGTACAGCAGATTATGCCTGCCAGCATCAGATTACGGATTTTCATCCCAGCCTTGGTTTTTCTCATTGTACATCCCTCCTGCTTCGTATCTTTATATCATAACATGCGCCCGGGTGTTTCGCAAGCGCTCAGACAGGAACTGTCGCAACAGTTCAGTGCCCTGTTTGAACGGTTACATTGTTATGGTTAGAGGGGTGAGGGACAAAAATTATAGCTTGCAGTTTTTTACAAATGGTACTAAAATAAGGAGTAAAAATAGTTGGTTTATGGAAAGGAAAGCGCAATGAAGATCAGGACAAGATATGCCCCCAGTCCCACTGGGAGGATGCATGTGGGGAACCTGCGTTCCGCCCTGTATGAGTATTTGATTGCAAAGCACGAGGGCGGGGATTTTATGCTCCGCATTGAGGATACGGATCAGGAACGCTGTGTGGAGGGGGCTACGGAGATCATTTACCGCACCCTGGAGGCTGCAGGACTGGAGCACGACGAGGGTCCTGACAAGGACGGGGGTTACGGCCCCTATGTGCAGAGCGAGAGAATTAAGACGGGTATTTACATGAAGTATGCCAGGGAGCTGATTGAGAAAGGGGAGGCCTATTACTGCTTCTGTGACAAGGAGAGGCTTTCCTCCCTGAAGACGGAAGTGGTGGAGGGGAAGGAGATCACCGTCTATGACAAGCACTGTCTCTCCCTTTCCAGGGAAGAGGTGGAGGCGAATCTGGCGGCGGGGAAGCCTTTTGTGGTAAGACAGAACAATCCTTCGGAGGGAACCACCACCTTCCACGATGAGCTCTACGGGGATATTACGGTGGAAAATGCCCAGATGGACGATATGATACTGATTAAATCGGACGGATTTCCCACCTACAATTTTGCCAATGTGGTGGACGACCATACCATGAACATTACCCATGTGGTCAGGGGAAATGAGTACCTTTCCTCCTCCCCCAAGTATACCCGCCTCTATGAGGCTTTCGGATGGGAGCCTCCCAAGTATGTGCACCTGCCCCTGGTGACGGATGAGAATCATAAAAAGCTCGCCAAGAGAGGCAGGAGCACTTCCTTTGAGGACCTGATGGAGGAGGGTTTTCTGCCGGAGGCGGTGGTGAACTTTATCGCTCTCCTGGGGTGGAGCCCTGAGGACAACAGGGAGATTTTCACCCTGGAGGAACTGGTGAAAGAGTTTGACTATCGCAGGATCAGTAAATCTCCCACAGTGTTTGACATTGTGAAACTGCGCTGGATGAACAGTGAGTACATCAAGGCCATGGAGTTTGACAGGTTTTACGGGATGGCAAAGCCTTTTCTGGAGAAAGCCCTGGGCGGCATGGAGGAGGACAGGTTGAAGAAGGTGGGAGCCATGGTGAAATCCCGCATTGAAGTCTTCCCGGACATTCCCGGGATGGTGGATTTTTTTGCCGTTCTGCCCCAGTATGATGTGTCCATGTACACCCACAAAAAGATGAAGACGAGCGCAGCCTCTTCTCTGGAGGTGCTGCAGGAAGTGCTTCCCCTTTTAGAGGCTCAGGAGGAGTACAGCAACGACAGTCTGTACGGCGTGCTGACGGAGTATGTGGAGAAAAAGGGCTGCAAGGTGGGCTATGTGATGTGGCCCATCCGCACGGCGGTGTCAGGCAGGCAGACCACTCCCGCAGGGGCCACGGAGATAATGGAGGTGCTGGGGAAGGCGGAGTCCCTGGAGAGAATCCGCGCCGGCATCCGTCTGCTGCAGGAACAGGGCGCGTAAAAAGGACGGCGCCGCAGAATCTGTTTTCCGGATGCTTTCCGGAATTCTGCGGCGCCTGGCTGTTATGAGATTCTTACTCTGGGCGCCGGGCATGGATAAATTCAGGCAGAGCGCACAAAAAGAAGCCGGAGAGAGGAGTGTGGGAGCATAGGAGCAAATAAGGCACAGATGGAGGCCATAACCCATGGAGAAGGCCCCTGCCTGGTTCTGGCAGGGCCCGGCAGCGGTAAGACCTTTACTATCACAAGGCGTATCTTGTATCTTCTGGAACAGGGCGTGGGGCCGGAGACAATTCTGGTAATCACATTTACAAAGGAAGCCGCCCTGTCCATGCAGGAGCGTTTTTGGCGGATGCAGGGGGCGGGGCCTGCCGGTTCAGTCAATTTCGGGACGTTTCATTCAGTCTTTTATCATATTTTAAGGGAGTCAAAGGCCCTTTCCTCAGGAAATCTTCTGAAACTTTCGGATAAGAAAAAATTGATTTTCCCCATATTAAGAGCTCTGGAGGGGGAGCAGGGAGGCCGCGGGTGCCTGGACGAGGAGGCTGGGGCGGTTCTGTCTGCCATAAGCTATTATAAGAATACCTGTCGTCTGGAGGAAGCAGGGGCCAGGATGCCCCCCAGGTGGCAGGTTCATTTTGAAGCTGTCTTTGGCGCCTATGACAGGGCGGTGAAACAGACGGGGCGGATTGATTTTGACGATATGCTCTACAACTGCAGAAGGCTGCTGCAGGAGAATGGGGCTGTGAGGGAGTACTGGCAGAAGCGCTTCCGGCATATTCTTATGGATGAGTTCCAGGACATTAACCCGGTGCAGTATGAGGTGGTGAAACTTCTGGCGGCCAGGCCCTGGAATCTCTTCGCCGTGGGGGATGACGATCAGTCCATCTACGGCTTCCGGGGCTCGGAGCCCGGGTGTATGCGGCGTTTCCAGGAGGAATTTCGGGCCAGGCAGATTCTGCTGGATGTGAATTACAGAAGTGTGCCCGGCATAGTGGGGGGATCCCTGGCGGTGATCGGGGAGAACAGGGATCGCTTTCCCAAGAATCTGCGGGCGGCGGCGCCTGAGGGGAAGGGGCCGGAACCGGTGGTGGTCAGGAGATTTCCGGAGAGGGAGGAGGAGCAGGCCTTTCTGGCAGAGCAGCTGTCGGCGCCCGGTGACAGCGGGGAAAGCCGGGCCGTGCTCTTTCGCACCAACGCCGCCATGCAGGGATTTGCCGCCAGGCTGAAGGCGGCGGGGATTCCCTATCGGATGCGGGAGCGGGCGGTGAGCATCTATGAGCATTTTGTGGCGGCGGATGTGAGGGCTTACCTGCAGGCCGCCCAGGGCACCGCCGGGCGGGAACAGATGCTGCGGATTCTGAACCGGCCCTCCCGTTACCTGAGCAGGGAGTCGGTGGGAGAGGGAGCCGTGGACCTGGGGCGGATGATGGCATACTATGAGAGGGCGGAACTTCCTCCCAGGCAGAAGGAACATGCGGCAAAGGAACTCCGGCGTCTGGAAAGACAGCTTGACTGTGTGAGACAGCTGCCCCTGCGGCCGGCCATACAGTATATTTTAAAGGCTGTGGGGTATGAGGAGTATCTGAAGGAGGCTTGCGGCCGGAACCCTGAGAAATGGCAGGAGTGGCGGGAGCTGCTGGATTGGCTTATGGAGGATGGGGGAAAGTATGGAAGCCTGAAAGAGTGGCTGGCATTTCAGAGAGAGTATGCCAGAGCCATGGAGGCGGGGGAAGAAGTCCGGAAAGTAACTTCTGGAAGGGCGGCTCAAGGAGAGGGGGAAATTCTGCAGCTTCTCACCGTTCACGGCTCCAAGGGACTGGAGTTTGACAGAGTCTGGATCCCCGACTGCAATGAGGGGGTATTTCCCCATGGGAAGATGCCCGGCGGTGATACTCTGGAGGAGGAGCGCAGGATATTCTATGTGGCCATGACAAGGGCAAAGAAAAACCTGGAGCTCCTCTGCCTTACCGGCACAGAGGAACGCCCCAGGCTTCCATCCAGGTTTCTGGGCCCTCTTTGGTCCTTCCAGCCTCAGTCGTCCGCCAGTTCTTCAAACTCGCAGGTGTCCAGGTATTCATCGAAGGCGTCGGCCACTTTTTCATATTCGTCGTCATCCTCAATGTAATCCATCTGGGGTTCCTCGTCGGGGTCCTCCGGATTTTCGCTGTAGCGGTAGAACCAAACTTCACTTTCCTCGCTCTCCAGAGCGGCCTGGGTACTCTGACCGTCTTTTAAGGGCAGGAGTGCAATATAATCCTTTGACTCCACAGTCAGTATGGTGATGACAGCACAATTCACAAGGGTTCCGTCATCCAATTCCAGTTCCACTGTCATTTCCTCATCGTTGTAATCGTTATTATTTTCCATGAGAGACCTCCTGTACTCTTTATTTTTGTTCATTATACCTGTTTTTAGAACTGTGTGCAATAGAATTAAAAAAACTTGTGATTTTGTCGCATATCTATTATAATGGTTTTGTGACAATTTACTCAGGAAATGTGCGGAAACAATTTGTGTACTGCCTCACAATTGTTTCGGAACACTTCCTTAAAGAGCGGCCGGCTTTGTATTTGGGACCGGATCCCGGGAGCGGCGGGGGTCCTGGTCAAAGGGGCAGGCTGCCGGAACGGAGGGGAAACGATGACAGAAAAATACTTGCAGAAAAAGCCACATCCCTTGGGAGCTCACAGGGAGGGCAGCGGAGTGCGTTTTTCCTTTGTGTCCAGGACTGCCTCCTGCGGAGTCCTGCTGTATGACAGGGCGGCCGGGACAATGCTGCGTAAGATACCCTTTACCCAGGAAGACAGAATAGGAAATGTCTACTGCAGGGTGGTGGAGGATATTGACCCGAAGGCGGTGAGCTACCTTTTTTACCAGGAGGACAGGCCGGTGGCAGACTGGCGGGCAAGGGTGTTTCCCCGGAAAGTTGCCTATGGGAAGGAAAGGCGTGTGGAGGATTTAAAAGCCGGCTTTCTGGCGGAAGACTATGACTGGGGACGGGACTGCTGTCCCAGGATACCTTACAGCCAGATGGTGGGATACTGTATGCATGTGCGGGGGTTTACCAGGCATGCCTCCTCCGGTGTGAAGCACAGAGGAACTTTTCTGGGAATTGTGGAAAAGCTGCCCTATCTGAAGGAAATCGGTGTTACCACCGTGGAGCTGCAGCCCGCCTATGAATTTATGGAAGTTCCTCTGAAAGAGGAGCGCAGAGGAAAGCTTCCCTTTGTGGTCTGTCCGGGGGAGCCCGGCAGGCAGGGCGGGGAAGGGCTGAACTACTGGGGGTACAAGAAGGGGTATTACTATATGCCCAAGGGGGCCTATGCGGCTTCGGAGGACCCTTCCGGAGAGTTCAAGGATATGGTGAAGGCATTCCATGAAAATGGCATGGAAGTGGTCATGCAGTTTTTCTTTACGGGCGTGAGCCAGACAGAGATTCTGGAGATCCTGCACTTCTGGGTGCTGGAATACCATGTGGACGGATTTCACCTGATGGGGGAAAATCTGCCGGTGGATCTGCTGGCGTCGGACGATGTGCTGGCGGATACCAAGCTTTGGTATTATACTTTTGACACCGGCCGGGTGTATGGAAGAAACGAACAGCCCCGCTGTCCTCATCTGGCAGAGTACAACGACGCATGGTACTATGATATGCGCAGGTTCCTGAAGGGGGACGGGGGCATGCTGGGAGGGGTGCTCTACCATATGCGGCATATTCCGGAGAAGGCGGGGTGTATCCATTATCTCAGCAACTATTTCGGATTTACGCTGGCGGATCTGGTATCCTATGACTATAAACACAATGAAGCCAACGGAGAGGACAACAGGGACGGAAGCGACTATAATTGCAGCTGGAACTGTGGGGAGGAGGGGCCTGCCCGCAGCCAGAAGGTAAGACGTCTGCGGGTGAAGCAGATGAAGAATGCCCTGTGCTTTCTGATGCTCTCCCAGTCCACCCCCCTGATCTTTATGGGGGATGAATTCGGCAATTCCCAGAAGGGAAACAATAATCCCTATGGCCAGGACAATGCCGTAACATGGCTGGACTGGAACGGGAAGAAGAAAAATGCCCAGCTGCTGCAGTTCTGGAAGATGCTGGTGGAATTCCGGCGGGCTCATCCCATTTTAAGGCCTTCCCAGGAGCTGCGGCAGATGGACTATATCGCCTGCGGCTACCCGGATTTGTCCTACCATGGCAGGTATGCCTGGCAGCCTCAGACAGAGGGCAACTACAGGCATGTGGGTATTATGCTCTGTGGGAAGTATGCCAGGGACTGGGGGCCGGAGGGGGACACGTTCCTCTATCTTGCCATAAACATGCACTGGGAGAGTCATGAGCTGGCCCTGCCCAGGCTTCCCAGGGGATTTGGGTGGGTCAGAGTTTTTTCCACGGAATCCCAGGGGAGCAGGGATGCCGGGGAGGATGGCGCCGGGGAGGCGGTGGGAAAGATTCCTCCCCGGAGTCTGGCGGTGTACATAAGCGCGCCAAAGCAGGAGGAAGCGCAGGAAGAAGAGGCCGGCAGTGTCTGCGGCCCGGAGGAGTTGGAAAAGGAAAGGGACACGGTTAGCCTTCCAAAAGAGGAGACGGACAACACCTTTGCCGGGGCATAAAAATCTCTGGCAAGGTACTCTTTCATGGGCGGAAGCATATGATACCGTAAACATATCATATGGAGAAGGCTATGAATTGTATCATTTTGCTTCTGTTGCTGAGCTGCTGTGGATGCGGTACCGGCTGCGGCGCCGGATGTGGCTGCGGCCGGGGTGGGTGCTGTGAAGATGTGAGGCCCTATAGGGACGGAAAACATGACAGGGGAAACGGCTGCAGGAGAGAAGAGGGCAGAAGAGAGGACTGTAGAAGAGAAGACTGCCGAAGGGAAGAGCGCAGGGAGAAGGAAGAGTGCGGGTGCAGGGAACCCCGCCGGGAGGGCGGCGACTGCGGCGGTCCCCGGCATGAAAAGGAAAGATGCGACAGTCCCGGCATGATCCCTCCCCCCTGGCAGGAGTATCCTGGCTTCCCTCACAGGGATGACAGGTGCGGCTGTGAGTCAGGCGACTGACATTGATCTTTGCTTCTGAGTCTCACCCATAGTACGGTGGGGGCAGACGGCGGTCTCGGGCGGCTGCAGTTTTCGGAAAGGGGACTGTGGCTGGGGACCGCTGTTTTTCACGGAATTTTTGCCCAAAGTATTTCAAAAACAGGGCGGTTATGTTATAATTCTTTCAAAAGCTGCGGGCAGTCAGCTTTGGCGCCTGGCTGTGCGGCTGATCACGTGGAAAGGAAGATGTGCACAATGGATAATGAGAAGAACGAAAAGTATGTGGCCTATGTCTCCACTTATACCCATGGGGACAAGCATGGGATAAAGGTATACGATGTGGACATGGAAAAGGGCCGCTTTGTGGAGAAGGACAAGGTGGAGATTACCAATTCCTCTTATGTGACCATCTCACATAGTGGACAATATCTGTATTCCATCACGGACTTTGGCGTGGAGTCCTATGCCATCGCTCCGGACGGCAGTCTGGATTTCATCAATTTTGCCTCCATCAACGGCATGAGGGGCTGCTATGTCTCCACGGACTATACGGACGGATACCTTTTTGTGGCAGGCTACCACGACGGCAAGCTGACGGTGCTGCGCCTGGCGGAGGATGGCTCCATCGGCGAAATCACGGATGAAATCTTCCATAAGGGGCTGGGGAGTGTGGCGGAGCGGAATTTCAGGCCCCATATCAACTGTGCCAGAATGACCCATGACAATAAATACCTTCTGGTGGCAGATCAGGGCATGGACCATGTGAATGTCTATCGGTTTGACGTTATCACCGGCAAGGTGATACTGGCGGACATTATCCGCAGCGAACTGGAGTCCTCCCCCAGGCATGTGAAGATCTCCAGGGACGGAAGGTTTATCTACATTGTGCATGAAACAAAATGCTTTATTGATGTGTATTCCTATGTGGAGCACAACAGGCAGCCTGTGTTTGAGAAGATCCAGACGGTGGAGACCTGTAAAGGGGACCGGGGAAGCTACAACGCCACCAGCGCCCTGAGCTTTTCGGAGGATCACAAATATCTTCTCAGCACCAACGCAGGGGATAACTCGGCGGTTCTGTTTGAGGTGGACGAGGAGACGGGGATGCTCTCCCAGGTATTCTGTCTGCCTGTCAGCGGGGAGTATCCCAAGGACGCCAGCCTGTTCCCCAACAATAAATTCCTGGTGTCCCTGAATCATGAAACCAATGATATGACCTTTTTCCATGTGAATGTGGAGAATGGTACCATGATTATGAACGGACCGCCCATCCGGGTGGATGTGCCCAACTGCATTGCATTTCACAAGCTGTAAAAAGGCAATGCCCTGGTGCCGTAAGGCTTTGGGGCGGAGGCGGAAGCGTTTCTGGAAGAAAAGACTCCGGTCAATGGCGGCCGGAGTCTTTTGACGCCTCTGAGGTATCTGGGTTTTCAAAGGGAGGCCGGGTTTTCGGGCCTGTCTTTTCGGTAAAATTCTTCCAGGGAGTCCATTCTGGCGGACATATTGATCATCATGGCGTCAAGCACTGTGAGGGCGCACATGCACTCCATGACCACCACGGCCCTGGGCACAATGACAGGGTCGTGACGGCCCTTGATGCACAGTTCCATGTTCTGGCCCTGGCGGCTGACGGTCTGCTGGGGGCGGAAGATGGAGGGGGTGGGCTTCACATGGGCCCGGACAATCACCCTGTCCCCGTCGCTGATGCCTCCCAGAATGCCTCCGGCGTGGTTGGAAGATTTAACCACGCGGGAACCTTCCATGCGGAAGGGATCGTTGTTGCTGCTGCCCAGGCGGCAGGACACGCCGGCGCCGTCCCCTATCTCCACGGCTTTCACCGCACCGATGGACATGACTGCTTTAGCCAGGTTTGCGTCCAGCTTCTCAAAGACAGGATCACCCATGCCCGCAGGAAGGCCTTCCACCAGGCATTCCATGGAGCCTCCTGCGGAGTCGCACTCTTTTTTTACCTGTTCCAGGTAGGCCACAGCCCTTTCACTGGCGTCCCTGTCCGGCATGGCGGTGGGGGTGGAGAGGACGGCATCCCTGTCAAAATGGGTCAGGTCCGCTTCCACAGGGCCGATGGAGCGGGTGTAGGCCCAGACCCTGACACCGAGACGGGAGAGGATGCGGCAGGCCACGGCTCCTGCGGCCACCCGTCCCAGAGTCTCCCTGCCGGAGGAACGGCCCCCGCCCCGGTAGTCCCGGAAACCGTATTTTTGGTCAAAGGTGTAGTCTGCATGTCCGGGCCGGTAGGTGGGTGCAATTTCGCTGTAATCACCGGAAATCTGGGAGGTGTTGCGCACCATGAGCATCAGGGGAGTTCCGGTGGTGCGCCCCTCAAAGGTTCCGGAGAGGATCTCCACGGCATCCTCCTCCCGGCGCTGGGTGGAGATGCCGGTGCGCCCGGGCTTTCTTCTGTCCAGATAGCTCTGGATATGGGCTTCCTCCAGGGGAAGGCCCGCCGGACAGCCGTCAATGACGACGCCCAGGGCTTTGCCGTGGGACTCTCCCCAGGTGGTGATCCGAAAAATTGTGCCGAAAGTGGAACCTGCCATATATGTGTACCTCCGTATTGTGATAAAAGTGTATCGGAACAGACTTATCTTACCTTATTTTCGGGGGAAATGGTATCCCTAATTTCCATAAAAATCCGGACTGCCCAGGGTTACGGAGCAGCCGGAAGCGTGATATAATAAGGGAAAGGCCCTGGAAGCAAGGAAGTTCGGGAGCCGGGGGAGAAACAGGGATGACGACAATACGCTGTGTGGTGGAGAGGATTACATACCAGAATCCGGAGAATGGATATTCTGTCCTGAAAGTGCGTGTGAAGGGATACGACGATCTGGTTGCTGTGGTGGGAAACCTTCTGGATGCAAATGTGGGCTCGGTGCTGTCTGTGGAGGGGGACTGGAAGGTGGATTCCAGATATGGGAGGCAGTTTGCGGCCCAGAAGTGGGAGGAGACTCTTCCCGCCACGGTGTACGGCATGGAAAAATATCTTGGCAGCGGGCTGATCAAGGGGGTGGGGCCCAAGTTTGCCAAGCTGATTGTCCAGAAATACGGCACGGATACTTTTGAGGTCATAGAGGAGAATGTACAGGCCCTGAAGGAGATACCGGGCATAGGGCCCAGGCGGGTGCGGATGATTGCGGAGAGCTGGGCGCGGCAGAAAGAAGTGAAGAACGTGATGGTCTTTCTGCAGGAGCATGGGGTCAGCACAGCCTTTGCCGCCAGGATCTACGGGCAGTACGGGAACGAGAGCATTGCCAGAATGCGGGAGAACCCTTTTCAGCTCGCGGATGATATCTGGGGCATAGGCTTCCGGACGGCGGACTGCATTGGGGAAAAGCTGGGTTTTGGGAAGGAGTCCTATGTGAGGCTCCGCAGCGGCGTTATGTATACGCTGAGTGAGCTGGCGGATCAGGGCCATGTGTATGCTACCAGGGAGCAGCTCACCCAGCGGGCGGCGGCGCTTCTGGAGGCGGAGGAGCCCAGTATTGTGATGACTCTGGATCAGATGCTGAAGGACAAGGATCTGATCCGGGAGGATCAAGTCCGGGAGGAGGACGCGGTGTATCTACCTCCGTTTTATTATGCGGAGATCGGCGTGGCGGGCAGACTGAGGCGTCTGGCGTCGGAACCTGCAGGGGACAGGCTGTGGATCAGGCTTTTGGAGGCCAGGAGAAAAAGCGGCAATGACAAGCTTTCCGTGGACGTGGGGAGGATAGAGCAGGCGGTGCATATGACCTATGACCAGGTGCAGGCGGACGCCATCCGGAAGGCGGCTCTGGCGAAGGTGATGATCCTCACAGGGGGGCCGGGCACGGGCAAAACCACCACCACCCAGGGGATCATTGCCGCATACCGGGCATATGGCCTGGAGGTGCTTCTGGCGGCGCCCACGGGAAGGGCGGCCAGGCGCATGAGCGAGGCCACAGGCCTTGAGGCCAGGACCATCCACAGACTTTTGGAGTGCAAGCCCCCGGAAGGATATCAGAAAAATGGGGAAAACCCTTTAAAAGGGGATGTGCTGATTGTGGACGAGTGCTCCATGATAGACATTGTGCTGATGAACGCCCTGCTGAAGGCGGTTCCCGACAGCATGCGCCTGGTGCTGGTGGGGGATACGGACCAGCTGCCCTCTGTGGGTGCGGGAAATGTGCTCCGGGATGTGATAGAGTCAGGGGCTTTTCCGGTGGTGCGCCTTACAAGGATTTTCCGCCAGGCCCTGGAGAGCCGCATTATCATGAACGCCCACAGGATCAACGCCGGGCAGCTGCCGGATATCTCCAATGGCAGGGATACGGACTTTTTCTTTCTGTCCCGGGAGGAACCTGAGCAGGCGGTGGCGGAGATTGTGGATCTGGTAAAAAGAAAGCTCCCCGCACGATATGGGGTGTCTTCCTCTGTGATACAGGTGCTGACCCCCATGCAGAGGGGAGCGGCAGGGGCCACCAGCCTGAATCTGGCCCTGCAGGAGGCCCTGAACCCTGCCGGGGAGGGACTCAGGCGCAGCGGCTTTGTATACCGCCAGGGCGACAGGGTCATGCAGGTGAAAAACAATTATGACAAGGAAGTATTTAACGGGGATATCGGCAGAATAGAGACGGTGAACCCAGGGGAGAGGACCCTGAAAGTGGACTTCGAGGGCAGGCTGGTGGAATATGACCAGACGGAACTGGATGAACTGGTTCACGCCTACGCGGCCACCATTCACAAGGCCCAGGGATCCGAGTATCAGATTGTGGTGATGCCCATACTTATGAGCCATTATGTCATGCTTCAGAGGAACCTGGTCTACACCGGCATCACCAGGGCAAAAAAGATTCTGGTGATGGTGGGGACAAAAAAAGCGCTGGCCTATGCAGTGCAGAATGTCACCGTCACCGGGCGCAACAGCATGTTAAAGGAGAGACTTGCAGGCAGGGGCTGTCTGAACTGAATTCCGACAGATTTTCCTGCCTGAGTTCCCTTAAAACTGTGGCGCTGCCGCGGTTACGGCGTATCCCGCTGCTCCACAAAGTAGTCCACCAGACGCTGCACATCCTCCAGGCAGGCGCCGCAGACTGTGCCGGCCCCGGTGGCCTCCTGCACTTCTTCTAAAGTGCTGGCCCCGGAGTCCACGGCTTCTTTAATGCGACCGCTGGTGACATTCATACAATTGCACACGACTTTTTCAAGATTCATAGCATACCTTCCTTTCTCAGAAATATGGTTGGCACTGATGGAGATATTTATGCGGGACGGGAAAAATAAAAGGGAGAAAATATGACCAAAAAACAACTTGCGTTAGAGGTAATTGAGAGACTGAAGAAAGAATATCCGGATGCGGACTGCAGCCTTGACTATGACCAGGCATGGAAGCTGCTGGTGAGTGTGCGCCTGGCGGCCCAGTGTACGGATGCCAGAGTGAATGTGGTGGTGGAGAAACTCTATGAGAAATTTCCCGATGTGAATGCCCTGGCGGATGCTCCGGTGGAGGAGATTGAGAAGATTGTCCGGCCCTGCGGACTTGGAAACAGCAAGGCCAGGGACATCAGCGCCTGCATGAAAATGATCAGGGATGTGTATGGCGGGAATGTGCCGGGGGATTTTGACAAACTTCTGGCCCTGCCGGGAGTTGGGAGGAAGAGCGCCAACCTGATTATGGGGGATGTGTTCGGAAAGCCTGCCATTGTCACCGACACCCACTGCATCCGCCTGGTGAACAGGATGGGACTGGTGGACGACATCAAGGAGCCCGCCAAGGTGGAGAAAGAGCTGTGGAAGATCATTCCTGCAAAGGAGGGCAATGATTTCTGCCACCGCCTGGTAAACCATGGCAGGGCGGTCTGCACTGCCCGCACAAAACCTCACTGTGAGTCCTGCTGCCTGGAGGAGATTTGCAGGAAGGTGATCTGAGCAGGGAAACAGGGAGTCAGCCTCCCTGGCTTTCGTCGTGGAGAAGGCTCATTTTCAGTTCAAACATGGCAGGGCTCATGTCCAGATAGTGGGGATGGGCGTTCTCAAATCTCTGTTCCTCTTCCCAGATCTCATGGTCCAGCTGGTGTCTGACATATTCTTTGATCTCCTCCAGGGAGGGCAGCTGGTATACCAGTTCCCCGTCCTTAAAAATCTGCCGCTGCAGGGGCTTGAAAGTGCAGTCCACAAAGTTCCGGTCCTTCCAGTATTTTACCGGATCCACATAGCGCACCGGACGGGAGGAATCAATTGTTTCCCCCTTGATGGTGAGATAGTCCGCCACGGCTTTTCCCTCCCGGTCATAGACCCTGTAGATCTCTTTCAGCCCGGGGTTGGTGATTTTTTCCACCGTCTCGGAAATCTTGATCTTGGGCAGGAAGTCCTCCCCCTTTTTGATGGCCGCCAGTTTGTACACCGCGCCGAACACAGGTGTGGTGGAGGAAGTGATGAGCTTTTCTCCCACGCCGTAGCTGTCGATCAGGGCTTCCTGCTGGTGGAGGGACAGGATCGTGTACTCGTCCAGGCTGTTGGAAGCCACGATAATACAGTCTTCCAGGCCGGCTTCGTCCAGCATTTTCCGCGCTTCCTTTGACAGGTAGGCCAGATCCCCGGAGTCCAGCCGGATGCCTTTTAACCTTTTGCCCAGGGGAGCCAGCACTTCTCTGGCAGTGCGGATGGCGTTGGGCACGCCGCTTTTGAGCACGTCATAGGTGTCCACCAGAAGAACAGTGGAGTCGGGGTAGCTCTCCGCGTAGGCCCGGAAGGCCTGGTACTCGTTTTCAAAGGACATTACCCAGCTGTGCGCCATGGTTCCGGAGATGGGAATGCCGAACATTTTTCCCGCCAGAACGGTGGCGGTTCCGGAAGCGCCTCCTATGTATGCGGCCCTGGCCCCGTAGACGGCGGCATCCACATTGTGGGCGCGCCTGGCCCCGAAGTCGGACACGGGCCTGCCCCCTGCGGCCCGGACAATCCGGTTGGTCTTGGTGGCGATAAGGGACTGATGGTTTACCTGCAGCAGAAGAGCGGTCTCTATGAGCTGTGCGTCCACCAGAGGGGCCACCACGGTGATAATGGGTTCGTTGGGATACATAATGGTCCCCTCGGGCATGGCGTACATGTCTCCCCGGAACCGGAAATGGAGCAGGTAGTCCAGAAAGTCCTCCGTAAACAGGTTCCTGGAGCGCAGGTACTCCACATCGTCAGGGGCAAAGTGCAGGTTCTGGATGTATTCCACAGTCTGCTCCAGGCCTGCAAAGATGGAAAAGCCTGCGTTGTCGGGATTTTTTCTGTAAAATACGTCAAAGGCCACCAGGGTCTCTTCGGAATTCTGGTTAAAATAGCCGTTGGACATGGTGAGTTCATACATGTCCATGACCATGGAAAGGTTTCTTTCGTCAAACTGCGTTTTCATTTTCATACCCTCAGTTTTGTGATTTTCAGGGGACAGGGGCTTCTTCTGCTTTTTTCGGCGGAAAGGTCCCCATAACGGCGGCTACAGGGAGGAGCGGATGGTAATCTGGCACAGTTTCATGGCCTCCAGGGCGTTTGCGTGGCTCTGGGGCGTGACGCCGGCACAGCAGTCGGCGTCCACACTGATGGGGACTTCCGGCAGGAAAGCTTTCAGAAGCAGGGCATTGGAGATAACGCAGATATCCGTGCACAGGCCGCAGAGCTGGATTTCCTCGATGGGATCCGTCCGGTTCCACTCCTCCAGACTCCGGGCGAGCTCCAGGGAGCCAAAGGTGGGTTTCAGATGGACGGCGCACTCCTTTTCCCGGGCAAAATCCTCCAGGCTCTCTTCCAGCATCCAGCCCTCCTGGCCCATAATGCAGTGTTCCACAGGCAGATTTCGGCCCTCCTGGGTCTGGAGATAATCGGAATGGTGGGTGTCTTTGGTGAAAATAATCTTACCGTCGAAATTCCGCACTTTCTCTGTTACACCGGGCAGGATGGCTCTGGCCTCCGCGGTCCCCAGGCTGCCGGTGATAAAGTCGTTCTGCATGTCTACTACGATCAAAAATTTCATCTGTCCGCCTCCTTTGGTAGAATAAGGACATTTTATCAAATTCTATTCCCCCTGGCAAGAGAATATAGATGATTGTGGTGCAGTGACATTGTTTTCTGATAATTTATAATGCCGGAGGATGATTTATGGAGATCTATGTGGTGGAGCCCGGGGACAGTGTGGACAGCATTGGGGCGGCTTTTGGGGTGGATCCGGGACAGGTGGTCTATGACAATCAGCTTGTATATCCTTATGCGCTTGCCCTTGGGCAGGCGCTTTTGATTCAGGGAGGGGAGAGAAATCCTTCCAGAAGCGTGTCTGTGGGGGGCTATGCCTATCCTTTTATCAGCAGATGGGTGCTGGAACAGACGCTGCCTTTTCTGTCCCGGCTGCTGGTCTTCTCCTATGGGTTTACAGCGCAGGGGGAGCTGCTGCCGCCTTCCTACGGGGAGGACGGGTGGATGATACGGGAGGCGGAGCGTTTTGGAACCGTGCCGGTGCTGACGCTGACTCCCTTTGGGCCCGACGGAAATTTTAACAATCAGCTGATTCATTCGGTGGTGAACAGTGAGGAGTACACGGAGCGGCTGACAGGGGAGCTGCTGGAGGCGATGGAAGAGAAGGGATATAGGGGCGTGGACATTGACTTTGAATATATCCTGCCGGAGGACAGGGATGCTTTTACGGCTTTTGTGCGGAGGACGGCGGAGGCTGTGCGTGCCGCCGGCGGGCGGCTTTCCGTGGCTCTGGCGCCCAAGACCAGCAGGGACCAGAAAGGGCTTCTGTATGAGGGAAAGGACTACCGGGCCCTGGGGGAGGCGGCGGACCAGGTGCTGCTGATGACTTATGAGTGGGGCTATACATCAGCACACGCAGGCTGTGGGTGTTTCCTGTATGTTCGTGTGGGCCGTGTTTTTGAAGCCTGTCATTTCGGAAGTCTGGGGTAGATGTCCAGGGAGAAATTGCATCTGTTCAGCTGTCCCCGTCGGTTGGGCTGGGATTTTTCGTAGAGAATCCGGTCGATGAGTTCCTTTAGAATATCGTTGTTGACAGCGGGAGTGTTGGTGTGGTAGGTTTCCAGAAGGTGCCTGATCCTGGGCAGGTAATTGTCCTGTTCCTTCTGTAACCGGCGGAGCTGTTCTATGTCTGAGAGCAGTTCCTTCCGGTTTGTCTCAAGCAGAGAGATCCTGTGCTCCAGAGTTTTCAGGCGCTGTTGGAAGAGTTCCACTGTGTAGACGCCCTGTTCCAGCAGGCTGCAGGCTTTTTCACGCTGGTTCCAGTGTGCGGTAATGTCAGTGTTTACTTTTTTCAGCGTCAGCTCTTTTTCCTGAAGCTCTCCCGTCAGGGGCGTGTCAGGGGAGAAGGAGCGTTCCAGGCTGTAGCTGCCCAGCCATTCCTGGAGAAAGGCCAGAACCTGGTTCTCAATCAGGAAAAGGGGGCTGGATATATTGTCACAGGATCTGCCGGGACATTTCAGGGTGGAATAGGGATTCCTGGTGCCGGGGGCCAGGCGTGTCATCAGGCGGCCGCATTTCCCGCAGCGGAGGATCCCGGACAAAGGGTTCTGGAGTCCGGAAGAGGCGGGGGCGGTGCGCCGGCGCATTTCCTGCAGACGTTTCCGGGCGCAGGCAAACAGGGCGGGGTCAATGATGGCCGGATGGAGCCCCTGGACACGTTTGTAGTCTGTGGAGCGTTTCCGGATTCGGGCAACCTTTCCGTTTTCGGGGACTTTGATTTCTTTTTCCCGTCCCCAGACGATGATGCCTGTGTATGTCTCATTCTGCAGCATGTCCCGGATGGTGGCTTTGGACCAGGATCTGGAGCTGACAGGCTGGATTCCCAGCGCGTCCAGCCTGGCGGCAATGGCGTCTGTCCCATAGAGTCTGAGGGATCCGTCCGGCTGGGGCTCTCCGCTGCAGTACCACTGGAAAATCCGCCGGACCACCTGGGCCTGCTCCGGAACGATCTCCAGGGTATAGCCTTTGTCATGGGGGAGCTTTACTTTTCTGTAGCCGTAGGGCGGGGTGCTCCCCACAAATTTTCCCTCTTCCACAGAGGCCAGGCGGCCCCGCTGCAGCCTGCGGTTGATGGTCTTGAATTCCCGGCGGCTCATAAACAGGCCGAATTCAAAGTATTCTTCGTCAAATTCGTTTTCCGGATCGTAGGTTTTGGACGGAGTGATGATCTTGGTTTGGGAATACTTAAAGGCGTCGGCCACAATGCCCTGGTCCCTGGTGTTGCCCCTGGCCAGGCGTTCCACTTCGACCACAAGCACACCTTCCCATCGCCCGGCTTCCACGTCGGTGAGAAGCTGCCGGACCATGGGGCGGGAGTCGATGGTCTCTCCGGAGACCACCTCATTATAAAATTTCGAGATGGTCATATGGTTTGCGGCTGCAAATTCTTCCAGAAGCCGCCGATGCCGCTTCAGTGTTTCCTCCTCTCCGCGGAGCTCCGCGTCACGGTCCGCCCGGCTCTTGCGCAGGTAAGCGCAGTATTTGGCGGGGACAGGGTGGATGGTCTGCATGGGAACCTCCTTCTTGTGGGCTGAATGTCTCACATTTGGCTGGGCAGTACAGCATATTCAGAAGGTTTCAGGAGTATGACCGGGTAATTGTTGGTTCTGCATCCACAGTTCGATGAGACGTTCTTCGTAGCCCAGCAGCCGGGACAACTGAGAAGTAGTGTATTCTGGATGCTCTAATATAATATCGCCGCATATAAGCAGTTCCGCTGCAAACAAGTTGGCCTCTGTCTCTGTCTTTGAATTCAGCAGCAGAGTTTTATTTCTGATAAAATAACAGTTCTGTTTTCTGTGCAGTATGGCATGGCCCAGTTCGTGAGCCATTACCTGCAATAATTCCATTTCTGTCAGATTCTGGTCGAGAAAGATATATCTGTGATTTTTCAGGAACATATAACATCCCGCGCATCCCGGGGTGCCCATCTGAACTTCAATGCCCAGAATGTCTGCCAGCTTAAAGGGATTCCTGGTATTGTATTTATGAATATACTTATTCACAATCTCTTTGATCTGATTCTCCAATTATTTCACCTGCTTTTTGTACTTTTTTGGAGTGTACTTCTCTTTGTTCATAATCTTCAGTCTTTTCAGAGCAATTTCCAGCTCGTCCCTGAAAAGCTCCATTGCCTCCGGGGAGAGTTCTTCCCCGTCATAGCTTGCAGGGCCTTCGCTGCCGGACTGGAGCTTATCCATGATGGAATCCAGATCCTTTCTTATGTCCCTGCTGTCTTTTGGCGTCAGAGATTCCTCTCCGGTCATCAGGTATTCCATTGAGACATGAAAATATTTTGATATTTCAAGTATTCTGCCGGAGGGGATATTTTTTGCTTTTGCCAGAGAACCATTGCTGTAGCCCAGTTCTTTTTCCAGATTGGCGACGGTGGTTCCGTTCTTTTTACAGATATCGCTGATTCGTTCAATTATTTCCATATGCCATCCTTCCGTATAAAAATAGAAAATATTCGATTTTAGGGTTGACAAATTAGAATATATTCTATACAATAACCAGAAATAGAAGAAATTCTAAAATATCTCCCAAGTGTTTAGAAAATATTCGCTATGCCTTGACAAGCTGATTATAGAACATTCTCTATGAACTGTCAATTAAATGGTAGATTATTTTCTAAAACTCTTTTCACATCAAGGGGAAGGAAACAGAGGAGAGATCGGGGCTGGGACAGGAAAATGGTACAAACAGGCACACATAGAATGAACCGGGAGGTGATTCTATGGGGGTGACGGCAGACTACTGGAATGGTCCATGCCATATCACAGTCCATGACGACTGTATCAGCCCGCCTGAGGAAGCGAAGCAGATTGTACATCGTGTGTCTCAGATTGTATACCGGGAAGAACTGCGAAAGCATATGCAGAAAATACAAAAGGAAAAACTCAAGGAAAAAGAACTGGAAAATGTCTCAGAAGTGTACAGGAGGGAATAGAGTTGGAAAAAACAATATTGCAGGATTATGTGGATGCCTGCGAGCTGATCAAGGATACTGAGAAGGATATTCGGAAGTTGAATCAAAAAAGGAATGCTGTCATTTTTAAAATTCAGGGAAACACTTCTGCAGGGGAGGAGGACAGCAGGCTCAGGCATGAGGAAAAGCTTTTGGAACAGAGGAAAGCAGGGGCAGAACAGATTAAGTGGCAGGTGGAAGAATGGATGATGACTCTCTCTGCCAGGATGCAGCGGATTGTAAAGTACAGGTATCTTGAGGCTCTGTCCTGGGAGGAGGTGGCGGTGAGGATGGGGAGAAATGCCACTGCGGACAGTGTGAGAAAGGAGCTGAAAAGATTTTTTGAAGAAAATTGAAGTTTGTCCGCGGTGTCCGCAATGTCCGTTTTCAATGTGATAATATGGCATCAGGTCGGGAGGAAAAACAGTTTTTAAAGGAGAACAGGAGATGATCAATACTATGATAGGAGCGATCGGTGCTGCTCTGCGCAGTGAGTTTGGGGATCTGTGCCAGATACATAGTGAGGGCGCCGGTGAGGGGCGGGTGGGCCCCTGTTTCTTCATTCAGGTTCTGGAGTCTGGATTGGGACTGGCTCAGGGTGGGGGATGCGCCAGGATAAATCAGTTTCTGATCCGGTATTTTCCGGAATCGGAAATGGAGCCCAACAGAGAATGCCATGAGACGGCGGAGAGAATGTTTTCCTGTCTGGAATGGATCACTTGGGAGGGCGGCCGGCAGCAGAGAGGAACCAGGATGAGGTACAGTATGGAGGAGGGAAGGCTTAACTTTTTTGTCAATTATGACTGTATTCTCTCCCGGAAAAAACAGGAAATGCCCATGGAAGAGCTGATATCCCAAATGGAAATAAAGGGAGGAAGCCTGCCTGGACAGCAGAAAGATAAGGCCACGTGAACGGGTGGCGTCGGAATCTGGCAGGGCGGAGGGCCTCAACAGAGCGTATTTGAAAAGAAAGGTGGTATAAAGATGAGTTTAGGTGGAGGGACTTTTGTGGTCCAGAACAAGGAGCTGCCGGGGACATATATCAATTTTGTCTCGGCATCGTCGGCCAATGGTGCGCTGTCCCACAGGGGCATTGCAGCCATACCCCTGGAGCTTGACTGGGGGATTCCCGGGGAGGTTTTTGAAGTGACCGGCGGAGATTTCCAGAAAAAGAGTATGGAGATATTCGGCTATGGGGCGGCTCATGAAAAGATGAAAGGGCTCAGGGATCTGTTCCTGAATGCCAGGACCCTGTATGCCTACAGGTTGAACGGTAACGGCAGCAGGGCGGAAAATGATCTGGCGGAGGCGTTGTATCCCGGTGTCCGTGGGAACGACCTGCAGATCCTGGTGCAGGCCGACGAGGACAGAGAAGGTATGTTTATTGTCAGAACCCTCCTGGGTATGGAGGTGGTTGACGAGCAGAGGGCGGCACGGGCAGCAGACCTTGTGGCGAACAAATATGTGAAGTGGAAGGTGGAGGCTGTTCTGGCAGCGTCGGCGGGGCTCCCCTTATCCGGCGGGGAGAATGGGGAAGTGACTGGCACGGATCACCAGAAATATCTGGACAGGATCGAGACTTATTCCTTTCATACAATGGGAGTGCCGGCAGCTGACAGCGATGTCAAGGCATTGTATGCCGCTTTCTGCCGAAGACTCCGTGATGAGATGGGGATAAAGTTTCAGCTGGTCCTGCAGGACTATGCAGAAGCCGATCACTGCGGGATTATCAGCGTGAAGAATAAGACCTGGGACGAAGGCTGGAATGGGACAGGCCTTGTGTACTGGGTGACGGGAGCATCCGCCGGATGCGCCGTGAACAAGAGCTGCCAGAACAGGAAGTACGACGGGGCATTTTCTGTGGACACTGCCTATACCCAGAGCCAGCTGAAAGAAGCCCTGGAGGCAGGGGAGTTTATCTTCCACCTGGCAGGAGGGGACATCCGCGTGCTGGACGACATCAACACCATGACCACATTCTCCGACACCCAGGGGGAGGTCTTTAAAAGCAACCAGACAGTCCGCGTGATAGATCAGATTGGGAATGATATTGCGGTGCTGTTCAACACAAAGTATCTGGGAGCAGTGCCCAACAATGCAGCGGGGCGTGTGTCCCTCTGGTCAGACATTGTGGCCCACCACCGTCGTCTGGAACAGATCCAGGCCATTGAGAATTTTTCAGATTCTGACATAGTGGTGGAGCAGGGAAGCACAAAGAAATCAGTGGTGGTATCGGACTGTATCACCGTAGTGAATGCTATGTGCCGGCTGTATATGTCGGTGTCAGTGGCGTAGAGAGGAGGCAGGACATACCATGAATAATGTAGTCATGAATGCTCAGGACGCTGTATACGGCGGCCTGGCGGAGTGCTTTATCACCATTGAAGGACGGCGCTATAATTTTATGAACATGACCGACTTTGAGAGCAGATGGGATGTAACGGTGAAGGATGTGCCCATTCTGGGAAGGATTGGCATGGGACATAAAGCGGCCGGAGGTAAGGGAACCTGGAAGGGCACGGCCCATTACAATCAGTCTGTTTTCCGGGAGATGGGGGATAAGTATCAGAAGACCGGAATGATGCAGTACTTTGAGATTCAGGTGAGCAATGAGGATCCCACAAGCGGAGCGGGACGGCAGACCATTATCCACAGAAACTGCCTGTGCGACGGCTTTATCCTGGCAAAGTTTAAGGCGGGAGAAGAACTTTTGGACGAGGAGCTTTCCGGTACTTTTGAGAGCTGGGACATGCCTGAGAAGTTTAATGTTCCTGGAGAGTATTGACAGATATACCGCGCCGGAAGTCAGAATCCGGCGCGGGTAAATTTAAGGGTAAATTTAAGATAGAAGGAGAACAAAAATGTCTAAGTTAAGCAGATTTATGAAGTCCAACAAGGTTGAAAAAAAGAATGAGCAGTATGCCCCTACAAGGTCCCTTCTGGAGGAGGACGGCAGTCCTGTACTGTGGGAGTTCAGGCACATTACCTCCAAGGAGATCGAGGAGATCAGGGAGGACTGCACGGTGGAGGTGCCGGTGACGGGCAGGCCCGGAATGTTCCGGCCCCGGGTGCGGTCTTCCATGTACATCCAGCGGATGCTGGTAAAATCAGTGGTGGTTCCTGATCTGTACGACGCGCAGCTGCAGGATTCATATGGTGTGAATACCCCGGAGGAGCTGCTGATGGCTATGGTGGATGACCCTGGGGAGTACAATGATCTTGCCGCCTGGGTACAGAAATTCCAGGGGTTCAATGTGTCATTCAGCGACAAGGTGGAAGAAGCAAAAAACTGATCAACGGGGGCGACTGGGAAGCAAATATGGCTTACTACTGCCTCCATAAATTCCACAAATGGCCCCATGAGTTTCTGGAGCTGGGAGAGGAGGAGAAAGCCGTGGTTGCAGCGGCGGTATTGATAAAGATTCAGGCCGACAGGAAAAGGGCGGAAGAGGCACGGAGAAAAGTCCGGTAAAGATGCCGGGAGAAAGCCTGGCAGGGAGGAGGTGGTGCCCATGGCAACCATACAGGTAAACATAGAACTGAACGATTATATTACGGGGGTTTTGAACAATATTATGACATCTGTGAGCCAGACGATCCATGCCATAGAGGGCATGCAGGAGGCCATGAATGCGAATATTGACACCAGTTCCCTGGAGAGCGCCAGAGCAGAGATTGACAGGGCGGCCGCCTCGGCGGCTGCGCTGGAGGAGATCCTGAACAGAAGGACAGCTTCCGGAGACAGGGGCCAGGATGCCGATCCGCCCCCGGCCAGGTGGCAGAGCTATACTGGACCGGAGGTTTTCGACGCCAGGGGAATGGAGCGTTTCAGGAGGGAGACTGCCAGTGCAAATGCCATGTTGGACACCCTGAGCCAGACCCAGACACAGATTGCGGACAGGGCCGCACAGCTGAGCATTTTTCCGTCGGATATGACAGCCGATATAAACGGAATGCAGAGCCGTCTGGCTGCTGTCCGGGAGCATATGAAGGCCATTGAAAACAATCCTCTGAACATGGGAACCGACGAGGAGAATGCCAGGCTGGAACAGCTCAGAGAACAGCTGAGTCAGGCAGTACAGGCACAGGGACAGATGAATCAGGCTGTGGAGGATCTGAACATTCAGGCGGCAAATGAGGCTTATCAGCGGTTGTCGCAGATTGTTGGAAACACGGAACGGTATATCCGTGACAATGCGGATGCACAGGGGTGTCTGAATCAAGAAATTCAGAATGGGAAAAGCGGGGCAGAGCGGCTGAAGGAGGCCCTGGAGGGAGTGGCCAAGGAGTATCTGCAGCTGGAGACCCTTTCCAAAGTCATGGATTTAGCGGATAAAGCGGTTCTCACTTCCGCCCGTCTGGAAATGGTGAACGACGGTCGGCAGACAACGCAGGAGCTGCAAAATATGATCTACAGCTCTGCGGAGCAGGCGAGGATGTCATATCAGACCGCGGCAGACGCAGTGTCCAAACTGGGGTTTACGGCAGGGGATGCTTTTGGCAGCACAGAAGAGATTGTGGCTTTTGTGGAGCAGATTAACAAGCAGCTTGTCCTGGCCGGGACGGGAGAGTCCGGGTTTGATGCGGCTTTGGAAGTGTTTGCCAGGGTCATGGATTCGGGAGTGTTCAGTGGGGAAGAGTACAACAGCGTTCTGGAACAGGCTCCCAATATCATTCAGACCATTGCCGATTACCTGGAAGTGCCCAGGGAGAGGCTGAAAGAACTGGCAGAAGAGGGCATGGTCACTGCTCAGATGGTAAAGGCGGCCATGTTTACGGCGGCGGATGAGACTAATGCGAAACTTGAAAACATGCCGAAAACATTTTCACAGATTTGGTCTTCCTTCCAAAATACTGCATTGATGGCCTTTCAGCCTGTCTTGCAGCGTATCACGGAGATTGGGAACAGTACGGCTTTTCAGGAAGCCGTAAATATTGCTTTGGCAGCACTGTCTGCCGTCGCAGGGATCGCATTGGATATTCTTGATCTGCTGATGGAGGGTATGCAGTTTATGGCAGAAAACTGGTCCTGGCTGTCACCTGTTATTTACGGCGTGGCGGGAGCTCTGGCAGTTTATTATGGCTGGCAGCTGGCAGCGAATGCTGTCAGTGTGGTGAGCAAAGGAATCCACCTGGCCATGGCAGCGGCACAGATGGCGCATGCGGCAGCCACAGGGGGTCTGACCAAAGTGACGGCGGCAGCGATAGCGGCCCAGAACGGACTCAATGCGTCCATGTATGCCTGCCCCATTGTGTGGATTATTATGCTGGTCATTGCCCTGATTGCGGTGTTCTATGGGGCAGTTGCGGCGGTGAATCACTTTGCGGGAACATCCGTCTCCGCAACAGGTATTATCTGTGGAATCTTTATGGTGGCGGCAGCTTTTTTGGGAAATCTTTTCGTAACGCTGTTCAACTTTATTATAGATATTTTTGTGGTGCTCTGGAACTTTATTGCGGCTTTTGCCAACTTTTTCGGCAATGTGTTCCATGATCCGGTGGAGGCTGTCGCCCGGTTGTTCTTTGACCTGGTCGATGCGGTTCTTGGCCTGTTAGAGACGCTTGCCAGTGCGGTTGACACACTTTTTGGCTCCAATCTTGCAGGAGCAGTTTCCGGGTGGCGGGATTCTCTGTCCGGGTGGGTGATTGATACCTTTGGCCAGGGCGAGATCGTCATGGAAAAAATGGACGCCGATGATTTTAAGATAGGACGGTTTGAATACGGAGCCGCGTGGAATGCGGGCTATACTTTTGGCGAAGGGATTGATGAAATCATAGGAAGTTTTGACCCTGCTTCCTTGTTTGACACCAAAGTCCTGAATCCGGGAGATGATATATATCCGGATGTTTTGCCCCCTGAAAATCCGGATGACAGCCGGACGGTTTTTACCGGTCCTGAAAGTTTTGATACCCTTGAAGATATTGCAGAGGATACCGGCGCTATCTCCAATGCGCTGGAGATCACCCAGGAAGATTTGAAATATCTCCGCGACATTGCGGAACAGGAGGCCATAAACAGATATACCACCGCTGAGATTAAGATAGAGCAGACCAACAATAACAATATCTCTTCGGAGATGGACCTGGATGGCATAGTGGCCTGCCTGGAGAAGGCGGTGGATGAAGCGGCCGGATATGCGGCGGAGGGGGTGCATATGTAATGACGGGCGGATATGATTTCTACTTAGGCAGGTGCCTTCTTCCGGTGCCGCCGGGGAAGCTGCAGGTCAAAATAAACAATACCAATGAGACGGTGGTGCTGATGAATCAGGGGGAGGTCAATATCCTGGCGGCAGCGGGGCTCACGGACATTGAATTTGAGTGCCGTATTCCCCAGAATCCGTATCCATGGGCGGTCTATAAGTCCGGGTTTCAGGGGGCGGATTATTTTCTGGGACAGTTTGAGGCGCTGAAAACGGGAAGGAAACCTTTTCAGTTCATTGTGTGCCGCAGGCATACGGACGGAAGGAAGCTGTTTGATACCAATATGAAGGTTTCCATGGAAGAATACCAGATTGTGGAGGATACAGAGGAGGGGATTGACCTGGAAGTGAAGGTCAGGCTGAAACAGTATCGTGACTATGGAACAAAGACAGCAGATATCAGTTTTACCGGATCCAGGACAGGAATCCAGACCCAGAGGGAGACGGCAGGGGCTCCTGTGCCGGCGTCCGCCCAGAGTTACAGGGTGGTGAAAGGGGATTGCCTCTGGACCATTGCCAAAAGGTTCTATGGGAACGGTGCAAAATACATCCTTATCCATGAGGCGAACAGAGATTTGGTGGGCAGCAATCCAAACCGGATCTATCCGGGCCAGGTGCTGGTGATACCGGCGGGATAAAGCATTCTGCGCTTTTCCTGTCCCGAAAATCCAAATCTCAGGTTATTGGTTCTTTGAATAATAGGCAGGAGAAACGGCATGGAAATAGAATTGATGATTGGAAATGAATCCGGGACAAAAGTTTATTTTCCTGCAGTGGAAGAGGGGATTGAGTGGACCACTCAGCGCAGGGGAGCGCCCGGGAAACTGACCTTTAAGGTGCTGCAGGATGAGGTGCTGGATTTTTCGGAGGGCAGCGCGGTGAGGCTGAAGGTGGACGGGAAAGGAATCTTTTTCGGTTTTGTGTTCAGCAGAAACCGGGACAGGGGGAATATAGTCTCTGTCACCGCCTATGACCAGATCCGGTATCTGAAAAACAAGGACACCAGGGTCTACGAAAATATGACGGCTTCCCAGTTTATCCGGGCGGCTGCGGCAGACTTTTCCCTTCGCACCGGGGAGATAGAGGACACTGGTTATGTGATCCCCTCCAGGGTGGAGGAGAACACATCGCTGCTGGAAATGATGGAGAATGCACTGGATCTGACCTTGCAGAATACTGGGGAGATGTATGTTTTATATGATGATTTCGGAAAGCTTTCCCTGAAAAATCTCTCTTCAATGTATGTGGGAAAGCCTGGGGCCTGCCTGGTGATAGATCAGGAATCCGGGGAGAATTTTGAGTATACATCCTCCATTGATGATCATACGTTTAATAAGATAAAACTGACTTTTGACAATGCGGATACCGGGTACAGGGAAGTCTATATGGCGCAGGACGGAGGCAGCATAAACAGATGGGGAATCCTGCAGTATTTTGATACCCTGCAGAAAGGGGAGAACGGCAGAGCCAAGGCGGATGCCCTTTTGAAGCTTTATAATAAAAAGACTCGTTCACTGAAGATCAACGGTGCTTTTGGGGATGGCCGGGTCAGAGCCGGGAGCATGCTGGCGGTAAAACTGGACTTGGGGGATATGAAACTCTGCAATTTTATGCTGGTGGAAAACTGTCGGCAAGTCTACAGGGAGGGCAGATGCCGGATGGATCTGACTCTGAGAGGAGGTGAGTTTGCTGGCTGATGCGGGAAGGCTTGTGGAAGCCGTGAAAAGAGCGGCGCTGGATGCGGTGGAGGCGGGAAAGCCTGTGAATGTGTGTTTTGGCCTGGTGCTGGGCACTTCTCCGCTGCAGGTGAGGGTAGAACAGAAGATGACCCTGGGAATGGGACAGCTGGTTCTCTCCCGAAATGTGACTGACTATGAGACAGAGGTGGAAGTGGACTGGGAGACCGGGGAGGAAGGACAGGATCACAGCCATGACGCTCAGGGGGGCGGGACGGGAAGCCAGTCTGCCAGGCATACCCACAGAGTCACAGGGCGGAAAAAGATCAGGGTGTGCAACAGGCTGAAGGCCGGCGACCAGGTGGTTCTGGTCAGAGTGCAGGAGGGCCAGAAGTTCCTGGTCCTTGACAGGACGGGAGGGTAGAGGATGATTCCGGCAACAGGTGTTTTTCTGGAAAAGGATTTTAAGGTTGAGGCACAGCCAGGTTTTACATACAGGCTGGAGCCGGATGAAAAGTGTGCCCGGGGGTATGTGGACGGACTGGAGGCGGTAAGGCAGGCAGTCTATAAGATACTTATGACAGAGCGTTACCAGTATGTGATGTATTCCTGGAATTATGGGATAGAGCTCCTGGATCTTTTCGGGGAGCCTTTGACCTATGTATGCCCGGAGCTGAAAAGGAGGATCACAGAGGCCCTGCTTATGGATGACAGGATACAGGAGGTGGATGGCTTTGAATTTGCTTTCCCCGGCAAGGGCAGGGTCCATGTGTCCTTTACGGTGCATACCATTTTTGGGGAGATACAGGCGGAAAGGGAGGTGGATTTTTAATGTATGAGAATATTACATATGATGTGATTCTTAACCGGATGCTTGCCCGGGTATCGGACAGGATGGACAAGCGGGAGGGATCAGTGATCTGGGATACGCATTCCCCGGCGGCTGTGGAGCTCCAGATTCTATACATGGAACTGGATACCATTCTCCGGGAGGCATACGGCGATACGGCCTCCAGGGAATTCCTGATTCTGCGGTGCAGGGAGAGGGGGATATCCCCCTGGGAGGCCACAAAGGCTGTACTGAAAGGGATATTTACTCCGGCGGAGACTGACGTCACCGGGCAGCGGTTTAACGCCGGAGAGCTGAACTATGTGGTGCTGGAGCGGATCGGGCCTGGGGAATACATGGTACAGTGCGAGACGCCGGGGAGGGTGGGAAACCAGTATTCAGGGACCCTGGTGCCGGTGGAGTACATCCCCGGTCTGCAGACGGCAGAGCTGGCGGAGATTTTGATTCCAGGGGAGGATGAGGAGGAGACGGAAGCCCTGCGCCGGAGGTATCTGGATAGTTTCAATGGAAGCGCTTTCGGCGGCAATGTCCGGGACTATCTGGAGAAGATCAACGCTGTTCCGGGAGTGGGAGGAGCAAAAGTGGAGAGGGTCTGGAACGGGGATATTCGTCCGGCGGACATGGTGCCGGGGGAGGGTGTAAGAAGTTGGTATGAGGGAATCCGGGACTCAGTGGAGGGGGAAGCCAGAGACTGGCTGGACAGTGTTTACCGTGCAGCGGCGGAGAAAAAGCTGACTGTGGGAGGTACTGTTTTGGCTGTGATCCTGGATTCGGAATACGGCGCTGCTTCTGAGACCCTGGTACGGAATGTTCAGGAGATCCTGGACCCGGAACAGAATGCCGGTGAGGGGTACGGACTGGCGCCCATAGGGCATGTGGTGAAGGTGCGGGCAGTGACGGCAGTCGCGGTGGAATTGGAAACCCGCATTACCTTTGCACCGGGCTATGGGTGGGAGCGTCTGCAGAAAAGTATTGATGCTGCAGTGGAGGCATATCTTCTGGAACTAAGGATGCAGTGGGCGCAGGAAGGTTTTTTGACGGTGCGCTCCTCCCGGGTGGAAAGCCGTATTCTGGGGCTTGAGGGTGTGGTGGATGTGACTGATACCAGGATAAACGGCAACAAGGGAAATCTGGTCCTGGGTGCATATGAGATTCCTGTATATGGAGGTGCAGTGTCATGGTGAGAGAGCCCAGGCTTGTGTCCTATCTGCCGCCGTTTTTGCAGGAATATCGGGAGATACACACAGCCCTGGAGGCGGAGGATCCGGAATTCAGGCTCGTCTGGGAAGGGACGGATTACGTTCTGAGAAATGAATTTATCCTGACGGCGGATGAGTATGGAATCTTCAGATTTGAGAAGCTCCTGGGGATTGTTCCGGTGAAAGGAGAGGATCTGGAATCCAGGCGTATGGCTGTGCTTGGCAGGTGGTATAACGTCCGACCCTATACCTGGAGGATGCTGCTGGAACGCCTGAGGGGAATCCCTTGTGAGGAGGGGAAGATTTCCGTTTCCTACAATTTTGAAGAAGGATACAGTCTGTGGGTGCAGGTGGATACGGGTGAAGCGCCCGTGGGCCGGGAAGTGGAATACATCCTGGGCATCATGCTTCCGGCCAACATTGCAGCATGGGTTACTTATGAGATCCCTCAGGGAACCGCGGTGGTGTATGCGGGCGGAGCTTTTGAAGAGGCAGAGATTTTAGAGCTTCGGGAGGATACCTTTGCTGTATTGGGAGGAGGAATCTATGCAGGAGGTACAGCAGAGGAAATGGATATCCTGAGACTGCGGGACAGTGTACCGTTCAGCTCTTTTATGGTAAGGAACGGTCATCTGTGGATGGAGACGTCCGGCGCCGGTGCGGCGGGATTCTGGATTAGGAACGGTCACTTAATGGCGGATACAGATGTTGTGCCGGAGGCGGACAGGTATTATATCAATGATGAGGGACATTTGATTTACAGGCAGTAGCGAAGGGGTGCTTATTGGGGATAAATTTTTACTCTGCATTACTATGTTCGGATTTTGAGAAAAGGGCATATGGGAAATGAAGGAGAATGAAACGAATAAAAACGAAATGGACAAGGAGGCATGAATCGTGGGATGGAAAGGATTGACACTGACAGAGAGCGGAAGGAAGGCGTTGAATCAGGCCCAGACGGCAAAGAAACTGAAGATCAGATCCGTTGTGGTGGGGGACGGAAATCCTCCGGAGGATTTCCAGGCCCTGGAAGGCCTGGTACATCCGTTGTATGAGATTACAGACTTGGGAATCACCCTTGTGGATGCGGCGTGCACTGTCACGGTAGAGATTCCGGAGAGGGAAGAGAGCTATTATTTTCGGGAAATTGGCATACTGGTGGAGACGGAAGATGGGGTAAAGCTCTATGTGTATGACAACTGTGGGGAGGATGCCCAGTACATCACAGCCAGCACCGGGAAGGCTGCGGTAAAGAGAAGGGTCCGCCTGACCCTGACGGTGTCCGGAGTGGCGGAAGTGACCGTCATAAATCCGGCAGTTATGTATATCACCTATGAAGACTTCCAGGAGGCGGTGGATTCACTGAAAACGGAAATCGTCACGGAACTCCGCACAGGCCTGGCAGGCAAAGTGGATACGGAAGAAGGCAAGGACTTATCCAGCAACGATTATACCGATGAGGATAAACATGCGGTGGAGGGGCTGGGCGGTCTTACCTTTGGTCAGGATGCGGAGGGCAGGTGGGGTTATACCGCACCGGGGACGGATGAGGTAGTACCCTTTGGGAGAGGCGGAAGCGGCGGATCAGGAACCATGATTGTGAAATGCGGGAATGAAGCCATTCCTGCGGGGAGTATTATTGCAGGAGGAAGCTTCAACGGGGATGCGCGGATATATAGCTATCTGCATCAAGGTGCGGCTATAAATACAACCTGTCCAATTTTGTATGCTCCCCAGGAAATAGCGGCAGGAGGAGAAGGAACCGGAGAGGTGCAGGTTGTTCTGGAGGTGCCAGGGAGCCTTGTGGAAGGGGAATTGACCGCATATAAGCCCGTGTATATTAAGGGAACTTTCTATGATGAGTTTCTTAGGCCGGAGTATCCGATGGTGCAAGAATTATCAGATGATGATTATGCTTATTTATTAATAGGCATGGCAGTTTCCCAAACAGAGATGTATCTATATCCTGAAAGTACAATTTGTCAAGTTATAGATGGTAAGTTTACTAAAGGAGGAGCTGGAAAAAACTATGCTCTTAAAAGAATATATGGCCTTGATAGGATAGATCAAGCAAGCCCAAGTAATGAACGTGTTGGCTATGGCAGTATTAGCTTTGGGGAGAGGTGTATAGCATCGGGATATTGCAGTTCTGCACTGGGTCTTGGGGCAAAGGCAACTGGTAGGGGTTCTAGTGCGAGGGGAAATAGCGCAGGAGCGTTTGGGGAAAACTCACATGCAGAAAGCGCTGGACAAGCCCAAGGTGATAATTCGCATGCGGAGTGTTTTGGTGTTGCAGTTGGAGACGTATCACATGCCGAAGGCTTCTGCACAGCAATTAGCGATTATTCTCATGCAGATGGACTTGGAACAGAGGCATCCGGCCTGGCATCACATACACATGGGAATTATACTAAGGCTACAGCGTGGGCCAGCAGTGCAACGGGGAATAGAACGGTGGCAACAAACGAAAATTCACATGCCTGTGGACATGAGAATGCAGATATGGTGGGAGGTGGATCTGCTGGCGACACCACCGGCACGGCTTTTGTGGTTGGGAATGGCACAAGCCGCGGAAAATCCAATGCATTCACGGTAAACTTTGATGGCACGGTCAGTGCCTCCGGATCTATATCCGGCGCAGCGGCAGCTGACTATGCGGAGTATTTTGAGTGGGAGGACGGCAATCTGGATTTTGAGGACCGTACAGGGCTTTTTGTCACCCTGGAAGGTGACAGGATCTGCACTGCAGGACCTGGTGATGGATACATACTCGGCATTGTATCCGGTGCTCCCTTTGTGCTTGGGAACGGAGACTGTGATACATGGAATGGGATGTTTCTGCGGGATGAGTTTGGACGTGTCATGTATGAGCGGGCCCCAAAGATAGAACGGGAAGTGGTTGCAGATAAAGAGGGCAGACTGGTGGAACTGAAAGAGACCCCTGTATTGGATGCGGAGGGTAATCCTCTATACATGGGTACCCGTCCCAGAATCAATCCGGATTATAATCCGGCTGAGCCCTATGTCAGGCGGTCAGACCGCCCGGAGTGGAGTCCTGTAGGGATGCTGGGTGTCCTGGCGGTGCGGCAGGATGGATCCTGTAAAGTCAATGGATACTGCACCTGCGGAGAGGGAGGCGTGGCCATTGCCTGCGGAAGGGAAGCTGAAAATGCTTACCGCGTTATTAAGGTACTGTCTGACAGTGTGGCAAAAGTAGTGTTTCGGTGATTTACAGAGAAGCTGTAGACTGCCGGGAGAAGGGGGCAGGCCAGAATAAGACAGAAGCCGTCTGGCCTGCAGGAAAGGAGGAGCATATGGCGGAAATAGACCTGGGGTTGGTAGTAGGTCCACCTGGAGAACCGGGCACCACAGATTACCAGGCTTTGGAAAATAAGCCCAGAATAAACGGTACGGTCCTGGAGGGGGATATTGCTCCGGGTGATCTAGGGCTTGTGATGGCACAGGAGGGTATGGGGTTATCTCATAACGACTATACAGACACTGAAAAAGCAAAGCTTGCCGGGATCGCAGATGATGCAAATCAGTATGTGCATCCGGAAAGCCATCCGGCGTCTATGATAACTCAAGATACAGATCATCGTTTTGTCACAGACACAGAAAAAAATACATGGAACGGGATGTATGAACGAGCCAGGACTTATGCGGACAATCTGTTTCAGAGTGCTGGAATTTCGGCAGAGGGTATAATCTTTGCTCAGGATGAGAAAGGAAATTGGGGATACATTCCTCCTGGTGCAGATACAGTGATCCCTTTTAAATCCGACAGCGGCGGGGATACCCTGGTTTTTACTGCTCCTTATGACACTGCAGAGAGGTACTTTACTTACAAGACATTGGATGGGAATACTTACTTTCCGCAGACAGAGGGGGACTGGCGAACTGTGTATACAGCGGCAGAACTGCCCCCGGCAATCATATCTGATAATTTTCAAGCACTGCAATTAACAGTGCAGACAGGGGTAAGGTATAACAATGTATTATAGAAAATATTTTTCCGGAGTTGTTGCTACTTTGATATCAACATTAAATGAAACATATACACCTACTGTAGGAGCGGGAGGTTCTACACAGAGGCAATACCGGTCCATGGTAACAACACCTATTTTATGCAACGCAATTATGGAAGTTTTCCAGGAGATTGGACTTACAGATGCGGCATGTCACCTGGATCCTGCGGAACCAGATACATATGGAGAAATATTTCCGTATGGCACTGGTACACAGGGAGTCCATGTATACTTTGGCAGTGCAACTATGTCAAATCTTCATAGTATGTGCAGAGTTGGAATTGGTCCAGATGCTGATATCAATACCATGGGATCAGCATCATCATCGATTGGATTGAATGTTAACTTCAATATGTTACAAACAACAACCGGAACAGATGTGCCATATCAGTTTTATGTAACAGTAAAAGGAGATCCTGTTTCCTTTTTGAGGGTATTTGTAAGTAGTTATAATACACTTGATACCGAAACGGAATTATTTTCTTTTGGAAAGGGAAAGGATTGTTTCGGAAATAATATTGTTTGCTATTCACCTCAGAGTGTGACTACTAATTTACTCTTTTTTGATTTGGATGAAAGGACTTATGTCAATCAAATTGCACCTACTTACAATGTATCAGATTCTGCTGTATCGCATAGCCAGAATGAAACAATTGTAAAAGGATGCCCTACAGATACTATTGCACTGATACCATGGAGTTATAATCCTCTGTTGGGGGTTAGCCTTGATAACTGCTATTGTGTACCAACGTCCTTGACGACTGCTACTTCAGATCAGGCATTTCTGATAAACGGTGAAGAATACTGGTTATTGAAGAACGGAAGAATACTGGCAAGATGTTCAACAAAGCTTCCTGTACGCTGAATGAAATGTAGTTATGTTTTCTAAAAGTGATGATATGAAGGAGCGGCAGGCCCTGAAGGTCAGAATAAAAGCGTTGTGGGCATGGACCAAGGTAGGAAGGAGAAATATGAGGATCAGGGATAGCCCTTAAGAAGGGGTTTGAGCGGCCCTGCAGGAGTAACATTCTCGCAGGGGAAATATGTACATAAAGTAGGAAAGCCCTGAAATCGGCGTACAGTGCGCCACATAGGGGCTTTTTTTGATGCCTACAGTGGGCAGGAAGGGAAAAGTTTATGAAGAATGTGTTATGTGCATTACTTGGCTTTTTGGGGTCCGTGGCTGCATCTGCTTTCGGTGGATGGAGTGCGGGGCTTACCACTCTGGTGATTTTTATGGCGGCTGATTATGCGTCGGGTCTGATAGTGGCGGGAATATTTCATAAAAGCACCAAAACAAACACGGGAGCGCTTGAAAGTAGTACAGGGTGGAAAGGATTGTGCAGGAAAGGTATGACTCTGATATTTGTAATGGTTGCATACCGCCTGGATCTGGTTATTGGAACGAATTATATTCGAGATGCAGTAACCATTGCCTTTATTGCCAACGAAACGATTTCACTTGTGGAAAATGCGGGGCTTATGGGACTTCCCCTGCCAGATGTGATTGTAAAGGCGATTGATGTGCTGCAGAAGAAAGGAAAAGGTGAGTGACGTTGAGTGAAAAGGTAATTGCCCTGGATGCAGGGCACGGTATGGGGACAGCGGGTAAGCGTTGCCTGAAGAGCATTGACCCGAACCAGACCCGGGAGTGGTTTCTGAATGATCGGATCGCGGACATGGTGGAAGCTGAGCTGGCAGCATATTTTTGCAGGGTGGTGCGTGCGGGGGACACTACCGGGGCCAGGGATGTGCCTCGTTCATCCCGTGTTAAAACGGCCAACACAGCGAAGGCTGATATCTACATATCTATCCACCATAATGCAGGCATAAATGGAGGAAACGGCGGCGGGGTAACTGTGCATTATTATGCCTCCGGAAAAGCCGATAGAAAAGCAAAGGCCCAGCGCCTGTATACGGCAGTAGTTGGTAAAAACCACCTCGCAGGAAATCGCTCCCAGAAGGTGGTGCCCTCCTCCGGCTTGTATGTGCTCAAACATACCTCCATGCCCGCGCTGCTGCTGGAGAACGGCTTTATGGACAGCCAAGTGGATACTCCGATTATCTTAACCCGGGAGCACGCTGAGAAAACGGCTCAGGGAATCACAGCATTTCTGGTGGACGAGCTGCAGTTGGCCAGGCGTGTAGACAAGCCTGTGGAGGATGTCACAGACAAGGCGGTCCACCTGGGGACATACTACCGGGCCTACACCGGCAAGCCCACCACTCTCTCCGCGGCCTTGACAAGCTTAGGGATAAACAGCACTTATACTTTTCGGAAGCAGATCGCGGCAGCAAACGATATCAGGGGATATGTGGGTACAGCGGCCCAGAATACAGAGATGTACAACCTTCTCCGGGCCGGGCTACTGAAAAGGGTATAGATTGTAGGTGTTTTCCGCAGATGTGCTGAAGCGGCATCGCTGCTGAGATGTACAGACAGTTGGATAGAGCGTTTCCTGAATCAATGCTGAAGTGGCCCAGGGGTGTACGGCGGGCAGGGCAGAAGGGCAAAAAAGTATCTTGACAAAAGTATAACGCAGTGTTATTCTATGAATGTCAACATCATGTTATACTTTTGGCAGATATCATTTCAGGAGGATGAGAACATGGTACAGCAGATTTCTGATGCAGAACTTGAGATTATGAAAATTGTGTGGGGGAACCCGGGGGAGGTGACGCTGTTTTCCTATATTATGGACGGGCTGTCGGCCAGGGGTAAACCCTGCCAGAAGAACACGCTGATTGTGCTGTTGTCACGGCTGATGAACAAGGGGTTTCTGAGTGCCAGGAAGATTGGACGCCGCAACGAATATACCGCTCTTGTCTCTGAGACAGAATACCAAACAGTGCAGACAAAACATTTCCTGGATAAAATCTATGAGGGCAGCGCAAAAGGTCTGGTATCCAATCTGATCTCAGGGGATCTGCTGTCAGAGGGAGAGTATGAGGAATTGAAAAGACTGTTGGAGAAAGGAAAAGAGAGGCAATGAACGCAGTGTTGAAGCTCTTTCTGTCCATGTCCGTTTCCGGTAGTGTGTTTATTCTGATTCTGCTGCTGGGAAAAGGCTTTTGGAGAGACAAAATCAGCAGGCAGTGGCAGTATTATATCTGGCTTGTTGTGGTTTTGCGGCTGCTGCTTCCTTTCGGCCCGGAAGCTACCCTGTTTGGAAAGTTTTACGGGGCTGTGGATCAGGCAGTCGCCCGGACTGTCACTGGGCCCCGGCAGCAGCCTTTGTTAAACCTTCCGGCGGAGGGTTCTGTTCCCACTGTGAATTTGCCGCAGGAGGGCGGTGAAAGCCCGGAAAGACCGGGGGAAGATTTTACAATGTCCCGGGCGTTTGAAGATATTGGCGTGCTGCTGGGGGAGCACATCTGGCTGGTCTGGCTGATGGGTGCTCTGGGGCTGCTGATACGGAAGGTGACGATCTATCAAGGGTTTATGCGGTATATCCGCGCCGGACTGACTCCGGTTTCCGACACCGGGATTTTGGACAGGCTTGCCCTTGCCGCAGAGAGGGCAGGGGTCAGAAAACCGGTAGAATTATGTGTCAACCCGTTGATTTCATCGCCGCTGCTGACGGGCTTTTTCCACCCATGCATCCTGCTGCCACAGGGGGATATGCCTGAAAAGGATTTTACGTACATTGCGCTGCATGAACTGACTCATTACAGGAGGCGGGATATGTTTTACAAATGGCTGGTGCAGGTGGTGGTGTGCCTGCATTGGTTTAATCCTCTTGTGCATCTTATGAGCCGGGAGATTGAAAAGGCGTGTGAATTTTCCTGTGATGAGGCAGTTCTTGCCAAGATGGGCCGGGACAAAGGGCAGGAGTATGGGAAAGTGCTGCTGGATGCTATGGCGGCTGTGGGGAGATACAAGGAGAATCCGGGAGCTGTCACTTTAAACAGGAACAAAAAATTACTGAAAGAAAGGCTGGGTGCGATTATGAGGGAGAAGGAACGATCAGGAGCAGTAAAGGCTTTGACGGCGGGGCTGACGGTCTGTGTGGCGTTGGGAGCGTTTTTTGCAGGCACTTATCCTGTGGGAAATACCCGGGCGGCAGCGCTGCCCCAGGAGCCGGCGGAGGCAGGTGCCCTGCCAGATGGAACTGCCGGGGGGTTGGAGGAATGGTCTGAAACAATCAGTGGAACTGCCGGGGGGTTGGAGGAAGAGCCTGAAACAATCAATAGAGCTGCCGGGGGATTTGGGGAATGGTATGGAATATTCAATGGAGCTTCTACGGAGATAGAGCGCTATTATGAAGATAAAAACCTGGCAATGTTTCAAATGTCCTTCTGCTGTCTGGATGAGGAGGCGCAGAGTCAGTGGCTGGAGAGGATTTACGCAGACGGGGACTTTGCGCTGATGGGAACGGCGGTGGGTGTGCTGGAGGAAGACTGCGCCCAGATCCGGCAGCTGGCGGAAACAGTCTACAGGGACGGAAGTGTTGCATTTTTTCCCCTTCTGGCCATGCACATGAGTCAGGAGACGCTGGAGGAATGGCTGGACCGGACTCTGGAGGAGGAGAACCTGTCTTTCCAGCCCATCCTGTACAATGCATTGGGCCGGGGGGATGAGTTTGAGCAGATGCAGGAGAAACAGGAGAATGAATGGGCGGAAGCTTATCTGGCCGTAGGTGTTAGGGTGGATGGCAAGGACTATTACTATCAAGGGGAGCTGGTTCACATTTTTCTTGACAAAAGACGCACTGACCAGGCCTTTTACACGCTGCAGATGAACCCCAAAGGAACGGTCAACATCAAGATTCTCCGCAATGAAAACAATGAGATCACTGGCGCTGCCTATATGACGGAGGAGGAAGTGAAGGAGCTGTTTGGCGATATGGAGGAGCCGGATTCCCTTCCTGTTGACTTGGAGACCATAGCCGCCGGAGAGATCATTTGTCTGGGGGAATATACATTGTCCCTGGGGGACAGAATCCGGTATGATATCTTTGCAGAAACAGGAGAGGGAATGAAGGTCTTTTTCACCAGAAAAGACAGGGAGGACGTGGTTTACTGGTCTGTGCATAACCTGCGCCAAGAGGGGGAACCGCTGAGATGCTATATGGATGAAACTGTTGGATCTTGGGCGGAACCCGGCTCGTATCAGCTGTTCCTGCAGGCTACGGAGGGTGATCTGGAAAAAGTTAAGGGAAGTGTTTTGATTACTTCGGAAGATTGATTTTGGGCGTGTATTCTCAAATGCGCTTCAGGGCGGCCTTTTGTTGGAAGGCCGCCCTATTGCCGGAAGGCTGTTCTATTGCCGGAAGGCCGTCCTCCTTCCCTCGAGTTCCGCGTCACGGTCGGTCCGGCTTTTGTACAGAGGGGCACAGTATTTGGCGGGGACAGAGGTGGCAGTGGGCAGCGCTATGGTCAGGTATGCTGTGGGAGTAAATCGGCCAGGGTAATGTTGAATTCTTCAAAAATACATGCGGGTATAGAATCGTCAAAAGAGTATTGATTTGTTCTCTTTTCCTGTTCAAAATCATACACGAGGACAGTACGCTTTAGAGGATTTACGATCCAGTACTCTCTGACTCCTGCAGTGCGGTATTTAAATAATTTGATCCCATAATCCATCTGCTGGGTGGATGGGGACACAACCTCTATGATCCAGTCTGGGGCGCCATTGCATCCCTTTTCGTCTATTTTCTCTTTGGAGCAGATGACAGAGATATCCGGCTCTACGTAGTTTCTGTCATCCTGGGTGAGAAACACAGCAAACGGAGCAGGTAACACTTCGCAGCTTCCCTTTTTTTGGTCAATGTAATCCGAAATTTTTCTGGCGAGAGCATATGAAATTCTCTGGTGTACTGTATTTGGTGGCGCCATCATATACATCCGGCCGTCGATTAATTCTGCCCTCTGTCCCTCCGGCAGGGTTTGGATATCATCTATCGTATGGAATTTTTCTTGTGTCAATGCCATAAGTTTTCCTCACTTTCTTTTTTGAATGACCATTTCCGGTTGACAGGTGTTCTTTTCACAGCATAATTATAAATTGATTTTCAAAATTTTTCAATGGAAGGATGAAAGTATTCTCTTGTTCCCGGCAGTCAGCACACGGTACCTTTTGCGGAAAAATACCTGCGGCTTGAGCGGGGCTATACCTATGGGCCTCCTATGGCAGTTGCGCCCTTAAATCAGGTTCGCCGGGTGGTGGAGTATGCTTTGACGGAGATACCGGCGTCAAAAATTGATCTGGGAATCCCTAACTACGGGTATGACTGGCCCCTGCCCTATGAGAGGGGTGTCACCAAAGCCGCTACCATAGGAAATGTGCAGGCGGTGAGAATCGCCGTGGAACAGGGGGCGGAGATTGAGTTTGACAGCCTGGCCCAGAGCCCCTATTTCCGCTATTCCACCGGGGGAACCGAGCATGAGGTGTGGTTTGAGGATGTGAGGAGCCTGGAGGCAAAGTTCGGCCTGATGGAAGAGTATGGACTGCACGGCTGCGGGTACTGGCAGGTCATGGAGTGGTTCAGAGCCAACTGGCTGTTGCTGCGGGACTTGTTTTATATAGAAAAGTAAGGCGCTGCAGTTTACCCTGCCGGGACTTTCGGCAGTCCTTGACGAACGGTCTGCGAAATGATATAGTAGGGAGTGTTGCTGCAGGCAGCCGAATACTCCTGCCCAAAGGCCTGCGGAGGCAGGCAGGATAAGGCGTCAGGGGCCTTCGGTGCATGAAGATTGATGTTGGAGGAAAAAGAAGTGGATGACAGTGGGCCAGGCGCCAATATTGTTTTGTATTTCGTATTGCTGTTGGTTGATGTGTTTTTCTATGGGTTCGGGTCGGCTCTGGGCGCTCTGAACCGGAAGGAGGTCGAAAGAAGGGCGGAGGAGGAGAAGGATAAGAAGTCTGTGCGGCTCAACTCCATCCTCGGCAATCCCACGGAATATGAGAATACCGTGGAGTTGGCCACCACCCTGGTAAATGTGATTATGGGGGCGGTTCATCTGGCGCTTCTGCTGCGCCTGGTGAACATGGGGCTGCAGGTTGTGGCGGAGAACCGGCTGCAGCTGCAGGGAATCCCGGCGGGAGCCATTATGGCGGTGGCAGCAGTGCTTTCAACCCTGCTGCTTCTGTACATAACGCTCACTCTGGGGGTTTTGCTGCCGAAAAAGGTGGCGGCCAGGATTCCCGATAAATGGGCTTATGTCTGCATAGGACCGGTTTATTTTATCACAAGGCTTCTGTCCCCCTTTATGGGGCTTGTCACCCTGACCACAAAGGGGATTCTTCGGATATTCGGCGCCGGGGAGAAGAAGGACGAGGCGGATGTGACAGAGGAAGAGATCATCAGTATGGTAAACGAGGGCCATGAGCAGGGGCTGATCCAGGCCAGCGAGGCGGAGATGATCTCCAATATCTTTGAGTTCGGGGACAAGGAAGTCCAGGACATTATGACGAACAGAAAACACATGGTGGCCATAGATGCGGATATGGTGCTCCAGGAGGCCATTACCTTTATGCTGGAGGGCAAGAACAGCCGCTACCCTGTCTATGAGGAGAACATTGACCATATTATCGGAATTCTGCACTTGAAGGACGCCATGCGTTTTCACACAGATGATGACAAACTGGTCACTCCTTTGAAAGAACTGGAAGGGCTGATGCGGGAACCCTGCTTTGTGCCCCAGACCAAGAATATCGACGAGCTGTTCCAGGAGATGCAGGCGGAGAAGCTTCAGATGGCCATTGTGGTGGATGAGTACGGCCAGACAGCCGGGCTGGTGGCTATGGAGGATATTCTGGAGGAGATTGTGGGGAATATTCTTGACGAGTATGACGAGGATAATGAATATATTGAAGAAAAAGGAGACGACAGCTACTGCGTAGAGGGTAAAACACCCCTGGAGGAGCTGGAGGAGCGTCTGGGGATCTCCTTTGAGGAGGAATCTTTTGAAACGCTCAACGGATTTCTCATCTCTAGAATGGACAAGATACCGGAGCCGGATGAGGAGTTTGACGTGGACTACAGAGGATATAACTTTAAGATTCTTTCTGTGGAGAACAAGATGATCCAGAGTGTTCTGGTCACGAGGCTTGGACAGACGGAGGAAGAGGTCCAGGAGGAGGAAAATCCCTCAAAGAGCGGGGATAGAAAATAAATCATTGATACATCCAGGGGCGGGATACCCTCTGGAAGCCATAAGAGAAGGAGACGCATATGTCAGGACATTCAAAATTTGCCAATATTAAACATAAGAAAGAGAGAAATGATGCCGCAAAGGGCAAAATATTTACCATCATTGGAAGGGAAATCGCTGTGGCCGTGAAAGAGGGCGGCCCGGATCCCAACAATAATTTTAAACTGGCCAGTGTGATCGCCAAGGCCAAGGCCAACAATATGCCCAATGACACCATTGAGAGGGGCATCAAGAAGGCGGCCGGGGATGTGGGCAATGTGAACTATGAGTATGTGACCTATGAGGGCTACGGCCCAAGCGGCATTGCCATCATAGTGGACGCTCTGACCGACAACAAGAACCGCACGGCGGCAAATGTGAGAAGCGCTTTTACAAAAGGTCAGGGAAACGTGGGAACCCCCGGATGCGTGTCCTTTATGTTTGACAGAAAGGGGCAGATCATCATCGACAAGGAAGAGTGTGACATGGAGGCGGATGACCTGATGATGACAGCTCTGGATGCAGGCGCGGAGGACTTTGGCGAGGAGGAGGACAGCTACGAAGTGCTGACGGATCCGGATGGGTTTGAGGAGGTGCGCAAAGCCCTGGAGGAGGCAGGCATTCCTATGATGAGCGCGGAAGTGACTATGATTCCGCAGAATTATGTGGAACTTTCGGACGAGGGGGCGGTGAAGAGCCTTCAGAAAATTCTGGATATCCTGGACAATGATGACGATGTCCAGGCAGTGTACCATAACTGGGACGAGTAGGCGCCGGGAAAGGGCCGGAAGGGAAGATTTTATGGACAGACTGGCAATCGTGGTTCCCTGTTACAATGAGGAGGAAGTGCTGTGTCTTGCCAGCCAGGCGTTGCGGGGAGTTCTGGATGACCTGGTGGGGAAGGGGAAAATCGCTGCCGACAGTTTTATCCTGTTTGTAAATGACGGAAGCCGGGACCGCACATGGGAGCTGATCGAGGCGGAACATGCGGCCCACCCGGTCCAGGTGGCCGGGGTGAAGCTGGCGGGAAATGTGGGTCATCAGTTTGCCCTGACGGCGGGTCTGAACACGGCAAAGGATATGTGCGACGTGACCATTTCCATCGACGCGGATCTGCAGGATGATGTGGCTGTCATTGAGGAGATGGTGGACAAATTTCATGAGGGGAGCGATATTGTGTACGGGGTCCGGCGGGAGCGAAAGACGGACACTTTTTTTAAACGGACCACGGCGCAGGCATTCTACAGGCTCATGAGTCTTATGGGGGTAAAAACCGTCTATAATCATGCGGATTTTCGTCTTATGTCCCAGCGGGCGGTGGAAGAGTTCTCAAAATACAAGGAGACGAACCTGTTTCTCCGGGGGATGGTTCCTCTTATCGGCTATCAGACAGACTGTGTCTACTATGACAGGAAAGAGCGGGCGGCGGGTGAGTCCAAATATCCTCTGAAGAAGATGCTGGCTCTTGCTTTTAACGGCATCTCTTCTTTCAGCATCAAACCCATCAGCCTGATTTTGGGGCTTGGCCTGTTTATCATTTTTGTGTCCTTTGTGGCGCTGGTGTACGCGCTGATCTCATATTTTACAGGGCGCGTGGTGGCAGGGTGGACTTCACTGATTTTATCCATCTGGTTCCTGGGGGGCCTGCAGCTGCTTGCCATCGGCATGGTGGGGCAGTATATCGGCAAGATTTATATTGAGGTGAAACACAGACCCCGTTATAATATAGAAAAAGTGATCGCCGGCGGGGTGCTTCCTGAGAAATCAGCCGGAGTCGGTAAGGCTCAGGATGGGAAGGCTTAAGATGGGATGGAAGAAAAATACATTTAGCTATGTGATGTGGTTCTGCTATGGGGTGGTGGCAGGAGGGACCGGGCTGGTCCTGGCCTGGAATTTCTGCGTGCAGGCGGGTATAGGGACTTACTGGGGGATTGTCTTTGCGGCGGCTGCTGCCACCGGGGCGGGGGCAGCCGTGCTTGGGCTTGGCAGAATGGAGTCAAAGATTTCCTCTTTTGTCCAGGAGAACCGCCGGCTTCTTCTGCCGGTGGAATTGATGTGGCTGGGAGCCTTTCTTGCACTGGGACTTGTGCTGAGAATCCATGGCATTAACTCTGCGGAACAGGCATCCCAGTATTTCGACGCCGCCATGGTGGTGGAAGGGCAGGAAATTCCCAGAGTGGTGCATGGGGGCACTTATTTCTATGTTCAGCTTCTACATACCGCGCTGCGTTTTCTGGGCAATCAGTACAGGGTGGGAATCTGGCTGCAGATCCTTCTGCAGCTTGCAGGGCTGCTGCTTTTGTATTTTGTCATAAGAAAACTGGCAGGGGCTGTCAGCGCCCTGGTGTTTTTCGGATTCTGTTCCTGCTCCCCTTATATGGTGGAAAAGACATTGCAGCTGTCGCCTCAGATGCTGTGTTTTGCCATTTTTGCCGCAGGGGCAGTTCTGATGACGGTGGCGTGCTGGGGGCCGCTGCAGCGCAAGCCTTTTTTTACAGCAGGGGCCGTGGCGGCAGTGTGTTGTTTTATTGACCTGACAGGAGGGCTTCTGCTGGTCCTGGCGCTGTCCCTTGTCTTCCGTTTCAGGGGGGAGGAAAAACCGGATAAGAAAGAAAAACTTGCCGCTGTTCTGTATTGTCTGGGGGGAGCGGCCGTGGGATTCTTTCTCTGCACTTATGTGGATGCTTCTTTCAGCGGTAAGACGGTGCAGCGTGTGGCAAATGCATGGTTTCTTCTGTATCAGCCCAAGGGAAGCGAATTCTCTGCAGGTCTGGAAGGTTTTGGCTCAGGGATAGAGGGGATTCTGCTGATTTTTCTGGTGTTCCTGGGGGTGTTCAGTTTCTGGCGTCACAGGCAGAAAGAGTGGGTGACAGTGTGCATTCTGCCTGTCTGTGTGCTTCTGGCAGGGGCATTTGGGGGAATATTCACCCAGGCAGTGCCCGGATTGTTTTTCCTGTATCTGTACTTTGTGGTCCTGGCAGGAGTGGGTACGGGGCAGTGCTTTCAGTTTCAGCCTCTCTCGGATGCTTTGTCTGAGGCGGCTGTGGCGGGGGGAGATGTGGAAATCCTGGATCTGGAACAGGAGACATTCCCCCGGCAGGAGGCTGCAGCGGGAGAAGAGCTGGAAGTGATTTCCCTTCAGGAGAGCACGGAAGAAAGCCTGGAGCAGGAGTATTTTGCCGCTGAAGCGCCGGAGGTGGTTCAGGAACAGGAGTATGCCGGGGAAGTTTCGGAAGGAATTCAGGGACGGGAGTTCATTGGAGAGGAGCCGGAAGAGATCCTGGAGCAGGAGTACGCTGAGGAAGAACCGGAAGGAATTCAGGGACAGGGATATCGGGGAGAAGTTTCGGAAGGCTCTCAGGAGCAGGAATATACTGAGGAAACGCCAGAAGGGATCCTGGAGCAGGAATACATTAAAGAAGTGCTGGAAGGACTCCTGGAACAGGGATTTGCTGAGGAAATTTCAGAGGAGATTCTGGAGCAGGAATACATTGCCAAAGAAGTAGAAGAGATTCTGGAACAGGAGAACAGAGAGGAAGTTTCAGAACAGGGATACACAGAGGAAGCGTCGAAAGATATTTCGGAACAACCATTGCCCATGAACAGGAGAGCGCTTCCCATGGGGAGCAGAGCACTGCCCATGGGCGGAGAGGCCTTGTCTGTGAAACAGAGCAGGCAGTTGAGGGGCGGACAAGAAGAACCCGTGGAAACACAGGCACAGAAGCCTGCCCTGGGGGCAGAGGAAGATCCCACTTCAGAAAGGCCGGAGCAGAAGCCTGCTGCAGCAATGCCGGATAAGGAGGCGCTGGCGGCTGCTGCCAGGATGTTGGATCAGGAAGCTGCTCCGAAAGCAGCGCAGGCACCGGAACAAGTGTATGTTGTAGGGGCCGTGAAAATATCGGAGCAGGAAAACGTCATGGAAGTGGTGGAACTGGAACCCATACCGGATCCCGCGCCCCAAAAAATCCGCAGGCAGGGAGAATCCTCTGGTGAAGCAAAAGAAACCAAAGAACCAAAAGAACACAAAGAATCCAAAGTTGCGGAACCTGTGCGGAAAATTATCAGGTTCCTGGAAAATCCTCTTCCCCTGCCCAGAAAGCATGTAAAGCGGGAGCTGGAGTATTCCATCCGCCATGTGGCAGATGACGATGATTTTGACTATGCTGTGGCAGAAGATGATGATTTTGACATTGAATAAATGAATTCTTTGCGCAGAAAAGGGAAATGCTAGAAGGGAGTGCGATGCACTTCCTTTTTTGCTGTTTCCAGGAATTCTGTCTTAAAAACCGGGGCAGTCAGAGAGCAGCAAGGGCGCCAAAGCGGAGAGAAAGAAAAACAAGGAGAATAGAGACCATGGCAGAAAAAAAGACAGAGATAGAGAAAGAAGAGCACCGTGACGAGAGAATTGAACAGACAGGACAGGTGACGCTGGATGAGAATGGCAAGATGGAGAATATCCATTTGATTTCCATCATTGGGGAGATCGAGGGACATGACAACCTGTCCAACAACTCTAAAACCACAAAATACGAACATATTCTTCCCAGTCTTGCAGCCATAGAGGACAGCAGGGACATCAAGGGCGTCCTTGTGCTGCTGAACACCATGGGCGGTGATGTGGAGGCCGGCCTGGCCATTGCGGAGATGATAGCATCCCTGAGCAAACCCACTGTTTCCCTTGTGCTGGGGGGCAGCCACTCCATCGGAGTCCCCATTGCGGTGAGCACAGATTACTCCTACATTGTTCCCACCGGGACCATGGTGATCCATCCGGTGCGCATGAACGGCATGGTGATTGGAGTGCCCCAGACTTTTGAATATTTTAAGCTGATCCAGGACAGAATCACAGGTTTTGTGTGCAGCCACTGCAGAATTGACAAGAACACGCTGGAGAAACTGATGATGGAGACAGGGGTTCTGACAAAGGATGTGGGAACCATACTTGTGGGGGAGGATGCAGTAAAACATGGAATCATTGACGAAGTGGGCGGCATTGACAAGGCAGTGGCAAAGCTCCATGCCATGATCAAAGAAGCCGGTGAGCAGCCGGAATCCGGGAAATAGCTGTTGACATTGCAATTTTCCACGTAGTATAATTTACCTGGCCAGAACAGGAGAGGGAAAAGATACAGGGAAGCAGCAGGCAGTTTTTCAGGGCCATAGGGCGAAGTGCTGTCTGTCCGCTTTCCCTGTTTGACATCCTGAAAGAGGGCTCCTGTCCGGTTTGGGTGGACCCGGGAGTACAGAAGGCGTCAGGGCGGAGCCTGGGGCCGGAAGGAGACAAATGGTATAATGAAAAAGGATAAGAGGAGAAAACTCTGGGTGGTGACTATTCTGTCCGCCCTGGTGACGCTGATGCAGACCATCGGGTGGCAGCTTTCCATGAAATATCACACCTCGGTGCATGGTTCGGCCTTATTACAGAAGATTGGGGTTCTGGATACCTGGCAGCTGGTGCTGGCGGGGGTTTTGGAGTTCTGGTTTTTGACCGTGCTGTTTTACGGCTTGTTTACAAGGCTGGAAAAAAACCATGGTTTCAGGGCAAAGAGCGGGCATGCCGGGAAGGACTGGCTGCTGTGGGCCGGAGTGGGGCTGCTGCTTTACGGGGTGTACCTGGTGTTCCTCTATGGGTGTTATCCGGGATTTTATAATTATGATGTGGGAAATCAGATTCCTCAGGTGCTGTATGAGGAGGTGCCTTTCAGCGCGCATCATCCTGTGCTGCACACGCTTCTGGAAGGCGGGATTATTGCTCTGGGGTACAGGATACACGGTGCGGATCTGACCCTGGGAGTGTTTCTGTATTGTGCTTTCCAGATGGCAGTCTGCACAGTTTTTTTTACATACAGTGTGTACTTTCTCTGGAAACATACCGGCAGAAAATGGGTGGCCGCAGGAGCCCTGGTCTTCTATGCGCTCTGCCCTCCTGTGGTCATGTTTGCCATGAGTACCACCAAGGATGTGATCTGCTATGCGGTTCTGCTGGGGGCGGTGCTGAAGCTGTTTGATATCTACCAGGATCTGGGGAAGAGGCAGGTGGGTCTGTGGCGCTGGATACAGACAGGAGTGCTGCTTGTGATTTCCTGTCTGTTCCGGAAAAATATTGTGTATGTGGTGGTTTTGTTCGGGATTCTGGCCGTGATTCTGGTGAGGGCAGGCAGGCGGCAGCAGATACTTGCCTACACGGCGACGGTTCTGGGGGCGGTGCTGCTGAACAGGGGGCTGATCTATATGACAGGCGCCGTGGAGGGAAGCCCTATGGAAGCGCTCAGCATTCCGGTGCAGCAGCTGACAAGGCTGTACTGGGAGGAGGGCGAGGAAGCTTTTGAGGAGGAAGAGCAGGAGCTTTTGTATTCTTTTGTACAGAAAGAAATGATGGCTTCCTACGATCCCTTTATCTCAGATGGCATGAAGTATGCTTTCTGGCTGCACTATGACACTATCTCAGAGCGGATGGGGGATTTTTTCCTGCTCTGGGCAAAAAAAGGGCTGCAGTATCCAGGAGCTTATGTGGCTTCCTTTCTGGACAACACATATCAGGCCTGGTATCCTGGAACGGTTTTGAAGGATACAAGGGGTTATCGCTATTTTGACATTACAGGGTGGCAGGAGGAGTTTGGAAATCCTAAGCTGCTCTGGCTGTATAACTATTACAAGAGGATTGATGATGAACTTACTTTCCAGAAGTATCCGGTGGTCCGGCTGCTGTTCTCCATTGGATTTATGTTCTGGACGGTTCTGGCAGCCTGGTTTTATGGTCTGTGGAAGAAGGACAGGGGAATTCTGGCGGCACTGGGCCTGGTGCTGTGCGTCTGTGTGACGAATCTGGCCGGGCCGGTGTCCGATGTAAGGTACTATCTGCTGGCATTTTATGCCTTTCCCCTCTGTGTAGGGATTTTTGCCGGAACCAGGGCGGAAAAGGCATAGGACGGGAAAAAGCCGGAGTTGAAATCCGGGGCGGAAAAGGGATATGGGGGTGGTGGGTTGAGAATCACAGTCTTGATGGAAAATACCTGCGGAGCAAGGGAGTGCCTTTTTGAGCACGGCCTGAGTATTTATATAGAAACAGGATTGCACAGACTTCTGGTGGACACAGGGGCTTCCGATGCTTTTTTGACAAATGCAGGCAGACTGGGCATTGATCTGAGGGCAGTGGACACAGTGGTGGTCAGCCACGGGCATTATGACCATGCCGGAGGAGTAATGGCTTTTTCACAGATAAATTCCCATGCCCGGATCTACATACACCGCCTGGCAGGGGAAGGGTATTACCATAAAAATGCATTGATGGAAAAATATATCGGGATGGATCCCCGGATCAGAGAGCTTCCACAGGTGGAATGGGTGGAAGGGGATCGGGTCATAGACGGGGAGCTCTCCCTTTTTGGTTCTGTGTCAGGAAGACGTCTCTGGCCCAAAGGCAACAGGGAGCTGATGGTCAAAAAGGGGGAAGTTTTTGCCCAGGATGAATTTCTTCATGAGCAGTACCTGGCAGTGGAGGCAGAGGGAAGAAGTCTTCTGGTCTCGGGCTGTGCCCACAATGGAATACTGAATATTCTGGACCGGTACAGAGAGCGCTGCGGAAAGGATCCGGACATGGTGATAAGCGGATTCCATATGAGCAGAAAGCCCCCTTACCGGGAGGAGGATCTGGAGCTGGTAAGAGAGACGGCCCAGGAGCTGAAGGGCCTGAATGTCCGCTTCTATACGGGACACTGCACCGGGGAGATTCCCTTTCAGATTTTAAAAGAAGTCATGGGCGACCAGGTTGTGGGGCTGCACAGCGGGATGGAGATACAGTAATATGCAAAAATCCCGAGCCTGCACCAACCGCGAAGCCCGGGATTCTTATAAGGGGAGGATTAAGTATTATCTTTATCTTTTGTATGATCAAAGGAGGGGTTCCTTGACAGTAAATATTGTTGCACAAAACAGAAAGTTTATACACGGGCTTTCTTTTTTTTTGGAAAAAATTTATGTTGTGTTCAAGGAAATTCTGTTATATACTGATAAAAGTGGCGGATAACTGAAAATCCGGCAAAAATACAGCCGGCGGACATGCCGGCGGAGCTTGAAGAGGTGGCAGGTTATGGCATTATTGGAAAAATGGAGGAAGATGGCATATAATGAGTCGGAGAACCAGGAAAAGCTGAAAAAGCTCTGGGCCGACTATTTTCAGGAGGAGAAAGAGATCTACGCTCAGCTTCTGAAGAATCCGGATGAGGTGGTGCAGGGGACGGTGGCGGAACTTGCGGAGAAGTACCAGGTATCCATCATGACCATGACGGGATTTCTGGACGGCATCAATGACAGCCTGGTCCGGCCCAACCCTATTGAGGAGATGGAAGAAGACACGCAGGTGAACCTTGGTTTTGAGAAAAGGCTGCTGTATAAAAATATGGTGGCGGCGGAAGCGGACTGGCTCTACAACCTGGAGGAGTGGAAAGATATCTTCGACGAGGATACCAGGAGGTCTCTCTACAGGGAGCAGAAGTCTTCTACCACCATTGTGAAAGGGACCAAAGTGTATCCCAACGATCCCTGCCCCTGCGGCAGCGGGAAGAAATACAAGAAGTGCTGCGGCAGGAAAGAGAAGAATGCCTGAAGGACAATTTCTGAAGGGGTGCTCCCACAGGCACGTCCGTTATTGACGGGTGGGGACGAGTAGGTATGAAAAAATTTTTGAAAAAAGTAAAGTGGGATGCCATCTTGACGTCAGTGCTTTACATAGTGCTGGGTATTGTGTCCATGGTGATTCCTCTGGCCATGGCCAAGATCCTGGGCTATCTGATCGGCATTCTGCTGATTGTGGCGGGGGCGGTGTCCATGATATGCTACCTGCTGCGGGAGGCGGCGCAGAATTATTACCGGAATGATTTTCTGCACGGACTTGTGGGCATAGCCATAGGCATTCTGGTGCTGTACAGGGTGGAGTGGATCATCTCCCTGCTGCCGGTGCTTCTGGGCATTCTGGTGCTGGCCAGCGGCTGCGGCAAGCTTCAGGAAGTGATTGACATGAAGCGGATGGGGTATGGCAGCTGGGTGGGAATGCTGATTCTGGCGGCTGCGAATGTGATCTTTGGGGTGGTGCTCATTGTCAATCCTTTTGAGTGGGCTCTTGTGCTTTTCCAGGTCATTGGGGCAGGGCTGGTTTTCAGCGGGGTCACGGATCTGGCCATGGTTCTCTTTGCGGCCTCCAGGTTCCGGAAGTTCTACGAAGCCCTTCAGCCGGTGGACAGCACCTATGTGGAGGTGACGGAGACAGAAAGTCATAAAAGCCCGGGGACAGACGCCGGGAATATCCCGGAAACCACCCAGGAGACAGGCGCGGGGGACGGTCAGGAGGCAGATACAGAGAGCGGCCAGGGAGCGGAGCACAGCCAGGAGGCAGATGCGGAGAGAACAGACAGCAGTTCTGAGACTGCCCGGAATGGGGGCGGCACCCAGACAGCAGCCCCTGAAAGGGGCAGTATCCAGGTGGGAGATGTGGAAGAAGTACTGTCCACGGATAAAGGAGCGGAACAGTGAATATAGCATCGTTTTTACTGCCCAAGGACGAGGTGGCTTATCTGCGGGATGACATGACACTGAGACAGGGACTGGAAAAACTCAAAAGAAGCGGCTTTACAGCCATCCCTGTGATTGATGTGGAGGACAGGTACGTGGGAGTTGTGGGAGAGGGGGATTTTCTCTGGAACATTCTGTCCCACAACCAGAACCTGGAGGACATCAAGCTGAAAAAACTGGAGCACATGACCGTGCGGGATTTCCTGCAGAACGGAAAAGTGAAAGCGGCCCCCATTGATACGGCCATGGAAAATCTTCTGGAGCGGGCCAAGAGCCAGAATTTTGTACCGGTAATTGATGACAGAAGTGTGTTTATCGGCATTGTCACCCGGGGTGATATCATCAAGTATTTTGTGGATAAGAGCGGAGGAAATTCCAGACATACATAAGAAAGGTGTGTAAGCGATGAAAAAGTTGGAAGACTATGTGGTGAGTATTCCTGATTTTCCGGAGAAAGGCATTATTTTCCGCGATGTGACCAGCGTGCTGCAGGATGCCCAGGGGCTGCAGCTGGCCATAGACACCATGCAGGAGAAGATCCAGGATCTGGAGTATGACGTGGTGGCGGGGCCTGAGTCAAGGGGGTTTATATTTGGAACACCCATTGCCTATAATAATAAAAAGCCCTTTGTGCTGATCCGCAAGGCAGGAAAGCTTCCCAGGGAGACCGTCTCCACATCCTATGAACTGGAGTACGGTACGGCCACCATTGAGATGCACAAAGACAGCATCCGTCCCGGGCAGAAGGTTCTGATCGTGGACGATCTGATCGCCACCGGGGGAACCACCCAGGCCATGATTGAGCTGATTGAGAAACTGGGAGGCCAGGTGGTGGGTATTGTGGTTCTGATGGAACTGGCAGGATTGAAAGGCCGTGAGAAGCTTGAGGGATACCGTCTGGAGTCGGCAGTGTGCTATGAGGGAAAGTAGCTCCCATGGATGATTCCGTGTTCAGGTGACAGGATTATGTCTTCAGAGCAGGGGTCAGAGGAGACAGGAAACAGGCTGTGTCAGTTATTTTCCGACAGTTTCTAAGGCATAGTGGGCAGGAAAGCGTGGATATTGATGGCAGAAGAAAAAAACGATGAAATCTTTGACGATGGAAAAATGAGCGAATCCCATGAGTTTGTGGATCCTGAGGAGCTGTATCAGAGACTGATCAGCCATGTGCGGAAATACCATCCAAGCGATGACATCTCCATGATTGAGAAGGCTTACAGGACGGCCAGCGAGGCCCACAAGGAACAGATTCGCAAGTCCGGGGAGCCTTATATTATCCATCCGCTGAATGTGGCCATTATTCTGGCCGAACTGGAGCTGGATAAGGAGACCATTGTGGCGGGGCTCCTTCACGACGTGGTGGAGGATACCATCATGACGGAGGAGGATCTCCAGAGGGAGTTTGGCAACGATGTGGCTCTTCTGGTGGACGGGGTCACGAAACTGGAGAAAATCCCCCTTTCCGCCGGAGCCCATCAGTCGGATGAAAAACTGGAGATGCAGGCGGAGAACCTGCGCAAGATGTTTCTTGCCATGGCCAAGGACATCCGTGTGATTCTTATCAAACTTGCGGACAGACTGCACAATATGCGGACTCTGAAGTACAAGAGCCAGGAGAGCAGGCAGAGGATCGCCCGGGAAACCCTGGAGATCTTCTGCCCCATTGCCCAGAGGCTGGGGATAAGCAGGATGAAGACGGAACTGGACGATCTGTCTTTAAAATATCTTGAACCGGAAGTCTACTATGACCTGGTGGATAAGATTTCCGTGCGCAAAAGCGTCCGGGAGAAATATATCCAGAGCATTGTGGACGAAGTCAGCGACCACATTAAAAATGCCGGTATCAGCGCTAAGGTGGACGGCCGGGTCAAGCATTTTTTCAGCATCTATAAAAAGATGAAGAACCAGGACAAGACTCTGGACCAGATCTACGATCTGTTTGCAGTGCGTATCATCGTGGAGTCTGTGAAGGACTGCTATGCGGCCCTGGGGGTGATCCATGAGATGTATAAGCCCATCCCCGGGCGGTTCAAGGACTACATTGCCATGCCCAAGGCAAATATGTACCGCTCCCTTCACACCACACTCATCGGCAGTTCCGGCCAGCCCTTTGAGATCCAGATCCGCACCTTTGAGATGCACAAGGCGGCGGAGTACGGTATCGCCGCCCACTGGAAGTACAAGGAGGCCTCCGACGGGAAGAAAGTGGAGACCCAGGAGGAGGAAAAGCTGGTCTGGCTGCGGCAGATTCTGGAGTGGCAGAGGGATATGTCGGACAATCGGGAGTTTCTGAAGCTGCTGAAGGACGACCTGGATCTGTTTTCCGACAATGTCTACTGTTTTACCCCTTCCGGCGAGGTGAAAAACCTTCCGGCGGGTTCCACCACCATTGACTTTGCCTACAGCATCCACTCGGCGGTGGGAAACAGGATGGTGGGGGCCAGGGTCAATGACAAGCTGGTGACGATTGACTATGAGATTAAAAACGGGGACAGAATCGAGATCATCACTTCCCAGAATTCCAAGGGGCCCAGCCGGGACTGGCTGAATGTGGTGAAGAGCACCCAGGCCAAGACCAAGATCAACCAGTGGTTTAAGAATGAACTAAAGGAAGACAATATCGTCAAGGGCAGGGAACTTCTCACAGGCTACTGCAAGGGCAGGGCGGTGAACCTGTCAGAGCTTTTGAAGAACGAGTACATGGAATCGGTGATGCGCAAGTACGGCTTCCGGGACTGGGATGCTGTTCTGGCGGCCATTGGACACGGGGCTCTGAAAGAGGGCCAGCTGGTCAACCGTCTGCAGGAGCTCTACGACAGGGATCACAGGAAGGAGATGACCAACGAGGAGGTGCTGGCCACCATTGCGGAGGCTGCGGCAAAACCGTTGACCATGAGGGCCAAGAACAATAGCGGTATCGTGGTCAGGGGCATTGCGGACCTGTCCGTGCGGTTTTCAAAGTGCTGCTCCCCCGTTCCCGGGGATGAGATTGTAGGCTTTGTCACCAGGGGAAGGGGGATCACCATCCACCGGACGGACTGTGTGAACATTATGAATCTGCCCCAGATGGAGAGAGTGCGCATTATCGAGGCAGAGTGGCAGGAGCCGGAGAATGCCTCAGAGAAATATGTGGCGGAGATTTCCATCTATGCCCACAACCGCAACGGCCTTCTGGCGGATATCTCCAGGGTGCTGGCGGAGAAAAATATTGATATTCAGTCCATGAATACCCGGGTGAGCAAACAGGGACTGGCCACTCTTCAGACGGCGTTCGAGGTGGAGAGCCGGGAGGAGCTGAACCGTGTCATAGACAAGCTCAGGATGGTCAAGAATGTGGTGGACATTGAGAGGGCGAGCAGCTGAGAGGGAGGTATCCTATGTCAGAGATCAAGATAGGACGCATGGTCATGGGAGTGTGCCAGACCAACTGTTACTTTTTATACCGGCAGGGGGAGCGCCTGGCGGTTGTGGTGGATCCCGCCGACAGGGGCAGGGATATCTATGACTCCCTGCGCAGGAACGGGTTTTCCGTGGCGGGCATTCTGTTGACCCATGGGCATTTTGACCATATCTGGGGACTGGACGGCCTGCGGGATGCCGCCGGCGCAGCGGCGGAGGCAGAGGGACTTGAACCTGTGAAAGCCTACGCCTGCAAGGCGGAGCGGGAGCTTTTAAAAAACGCGGGCATGAACGTGTCCAGGCAGGCGGGCAGGGCCTGCGAGACCTATGCGGATGTGTACGTGGAGGACGGGGAGGAGATCACGCTGGCGGGAATGACCTGCAGAGTCATCGCCACGCCGGGCCACACCGGAGGCGGGTGCTGCTATTATTTCCAGGAGGCCGGAATTCTGGTGTCCGGGGACACTCTGTTTGCAGGTTCCGTGGGCAGGACGGATTTCCCCACCGGAAGCATGGGCACTCTGGTCCGGTCCATCAAGGAGAAGCTCTTTGTGCTGCCGGAGGATACAAGGGTTTATCCCGGCCACGGGGAGAGTACCACCATCGGAGACGAGAAGAAAAATAACCCCTTCTGCGGTTAAGGTACAGGAGGATGCCGGATTTGGAGGACAGAAGCAGCAGGGCCCATCTTGTGATGGATGAGGTTCGGAAGGTGATCATTGGGAAGGATGACTGTATCGGAAAGGTGATGGCCGCCGTTCTGGCCGGGGGAAATGTGCTCCTGGAGGATGTGCCGGGGGTGGGCAAGACGGAGATGGCCATGGCTTTTTCTCAGGCAATGGGCCTGAAGTCCAACAGGATTCAGTTCACCCCGGATGTGATGCCGGCGGATATTACAGGTTTTACCATGTACCAGAAGGAGACGGGGAAGTTTGTGTACCATCCGGGGGCGGTGATGTGCAACCTGCTGCTGGCGGATGAGATCAACAGAACTTCTCCCAAGACCCAGTCGGCGCTCCTGGAGGTGATGGAAGAGGGAAATGTGACGGTAGACGGTGTCACCAGAAAGGTGCCCCGTCCTTTTGTCGTGATGGCAACTCAGAACCCTGTGGGATCCTTCGGCACCCAGAGGCTGCCGGAGGCGCAGATGGATCGGTTTCTGATCTGTATCAGCATGGGCTATCCCAGCCTGGAGGACGAGATCCTGATGCTGAAGAGCCGCAGCCAGGGGAGGCCCATGGAAGAACTGGGGGCTGTCATTGACGGGGAAGAACTGCTCGAGATGCAGCGGGAAGTGGAGAATGTCTTTATTCATGACAATGTGTACAAATACATGGCTCTGCTCTCCTCTGCCAGCAGGGAGCATGAGCTGCTGGATCTGGGGCTGAGTCCCCGGGGCACGCTGGCCCTGGGAAAGATGGCCAGGGCCTATGCCTATCTGCAGGGGCGCAGTTATGTGTCCCCCAAGGATGTGAAAATGGCCCTGAGGGACGTGGGCGCCCACCGGGTCAGGACAAGCCAGAAGGCCAGAATGAGCGGAAAGAGGTCTGTGGATGTTCTGGAGGAAGTGCTGGCGCGGGTGAGGGCTCCCAGGATGGGGGAGGCCTGAGAGATGTGGAACAGAAGATTGTGTTTTCTGCTGCTTCTGGGAGAGGGTGTATACCTGGGAATGCTCTATAACTATCAGGGGATTCGGCTGATGCTGTGTTTTCTGATTTTCCTGCCCCTGGTCTGCCTGCTGCTTCTGCTGCTTTCCTGGCCTGCCTGCAGGGTGGTTCTGAGGACGGGGCAGGATGTAATCACCCGGGGAGAGCAGGTGGAAGTCCGGGTGGCGGTGGAGAACCGGGGGCTGTTCCCGGTGTCCCGGGTGCTTGTGTGTGTCCGGTGGAAGGCTCCCGGCCAGAAGGAAGTCAGGATGAAGCGGTGGATCTGCGGTCTGGGACGGGGCTGCAGGGGGGAAGCTGTCTTTGCCCTGTCCCCGCAGCACTGCGGTCAGGCCCGATTTCGGGTGTCCAGGGTTCGGGTCTACGATTATCTGGCACTGTTCTGTCTGCCCGGGAAAGTTTTTTTGGAGGGAAGATTTTTTGAGAGAAGGTGTTCCGGGAATCAGGAGCTGTGTATTGCGCCCAGAGTGGACCCTGTCTCCCGGGAGGAGAAGGAGCTGTTTTCTCCGGTTCACCGGGGGGAGGAGGACGGAGATCTGGTACTGCGGGATTACCGGCCTGGGGACAGTCTCCGGCGGATACACTGGAAACTGTCGGAAAAACTGGACCGGCTTCAGATGAGGGACCAGGAGCCGGAGGGTCTGCCTGCTCTGTATCTGGATTTTTCTCCCGGTCTCAGAAGGCAGCCGGACCAGTGGGACAGGTATCTGGACAGGGCCTGTTCCCTTTTGTATTTTCTGGCAGGGGAGGCCGAAGCCCTGCAGGTTCCTGCGGTGGTGATCTGGAAAGAGGAAACTTCTCAGAGGGAAGGAGGGGCTTTCCAAGGGAATGGGGGAGGCTTCTCAAAGGGGGCAGGGGCTTTCCGGGGGAATGGGGGAGGCTTCTCAAAGGGTGGAAAGGTTTCCCGGGGGGATGCGGAAGGCTTTTCAAAAGACGGAGATGTTTTTCGGAAGGCGGAGATCAGCAGTGTGGAGTCCCTTCTGGACTGGATGCGGCTTTGGCTGTTCACGGGAGCGGAATTTGACGAATGTGTGGATTTGCAAAGTTTTCTGCGGCTTGGGGAGGACGGTGTACTGTATCCGGAGGAGTAAGGAAGTGTCTCCCAAATCAGGGATATGCTTCTGGCATGGGTGAGGAAGTATGGAGGCAAGGCTTTCCAAGGTAAAGTTGTTATTTGATGTTCTGATCCTCTATGTGAATACCGTCGGCATTGTGGGGGCGTTGACAGAGGCGCTTCGCATTCCCTGCGCCAGGGCGGACTGGAAGATATTCTGGGGGGTGCTGTTTTTATTCTGCCAAGTCAGCATGCTGTTCTGGAGCAGCAGGAAGGTGAGGCTGTATCATATTTTATTGTGTGTGTTGTCCTATGGGCTTTTGGCGGCTGTATTCTGGAAGAAACTCCTGGCAGGACTTCTTCTGGGGACGGCGGGGGCGGTGGAGAGTCTGAATGAGCGGTATCAGTTCCGTGTTACCCTGCCCAGTGCCGCTGTGCTTCTCCGGGAGGCAGGGTGGGGACCGGGATGGGAGCAGGGAGCGGAGAACTGGCTTATCACCGTGAGCATGCTCTGTGTTCTGCTTCCCTTTGTGATGCTTTCTGCCTGTCTGTTTTCCCGCGGCAGATGCCTGTGGCTGTGGGCAGGAAATGCTCTGTGGCTGGTGGCGGCCTGTACTTTTGACCGGTTTCCGGATTATTTCTACCTGGGATTTTGTCTGGTGGGACTGGCGGCGGTGCTGGTGCGGAAGGATTTTGCAGGCAGCCACAGGGCGGGAATGTGGGCCGGGGTCTGGGTGGCAGCGCTCTCAAGCGGTGTTCTGGCGTTTGCGTACCACTTTGTGCTTCCTCTGGCGGATGAGGCTTATATGAAGGCTGCGGAGCACAGGATGAAATTTTTCCGGCTGGTAAATGAGGAGTGGATCCCCGAGGTTCAGGACTTTCTGGCGGATCTGGGCCTGGGGAATCATGGCGTGAGCCAGGGAGCGGATGTGACTGGGGAGCTGCACCGGCAGAACCTGCTCTCCTATACGGGGGAAGAGGTGTACCGGGTGACGGTGAACACGTTTCCCCAGGATGTGGTCTATCTGAAATGTTTTGTGGGAGTCACATACGGGGAGGAGGAGTGGAGCCCGGCGTCGGACAGGGATCTGGAACGGTACTACAGCGAGAATGACCTTGTTCTGCCTGATGATTACAGCGAATTGGTGAATATCAACTATGATGCCATAGGGCGGCTGGGGGGTGGTGTCTCCACCAGGCGTGTGCAGGTGGAAGAGATGGGCCCCCGGGGAAGTTACAGCGTCTATCCTTATGGCGCCAGGCTTACGGAGGACTATAAGGTGCATGCTGACGGGAGTGTGGAGCGCAGGGACAGGGAGTATGATTTCTACTACCGGCCTCCTTGGGGACTGAAGGCGGGGGGTTATTCCGGCAGTGTTTCCGGCGTTTCCAGCCTGGTGGAGGAGCAGTACAGGCAGTATGTGCATGACAGTTTTCTGGACTATCCAAAGGAACTTGAGCTTTTCTGGCAGTACCTGGAAGAGGAAAATATCCGGGATGAGAGCATCTACAGATGTGCCAGGGATATTATGCTTTTTCTGGACAGTCTGGCAGAGTACGATCTGGAGGCGGAGAGCAATCCCCCGGAGGAGGATTTTGTGGAATATTTTCTGTTCCAGAGCCACCGGGGATACTGCGTGCATTTTGCTACCGCGGGAGTTCTGGCCCTGCGTTACTGCGGGGTACCGGCCCGGTATGTGACGGGATATATGCTTTCGCCCTGGGATTTTAAAAGGCAGCAGGACGGCACCTACACGGCGGCGGTTACGGGAAAGCAGGCCCATGCCTGGGCGGAGGTGTATGTGGACGGGGCAGGATGGATGCCAGTGGAGATGACGCCGGGTTCCATGGCTTCTTCCACGGACAGACGGGAGGAACAGATGCGGCAGCTTTTGGAGACGGAAGCAAGGTGGGAACAGGCTCTGGCCACCCGTCAGCCGCCGACGCTGCCCGCCCAGTCCGACGCTGTGGCGGAGGTGACTCCCGTGCCTGACAGGTTTCAGTCCGGGGCGGGACAGAATGTCCCGGAGCCATCCCGGGAGCCGGCGGCAGACAACAGCGGCTCCGGCGGAGGGATGGGGGAAAGTTCTTCCGGGGACAATTCTCCGGGGGAAGGGACATCTTCCGGCGGGGAGAGATTCCAGATACCGGGAGCGGCAGTTGTTACGGGGACAGCGTTGGCTGCGTTCACAGTCCTGTTCTTTCTGGCAGGCAGGCTGCGGAAGAGGGCGGTGCGGCGCTGGCACAGGGCGCTCCAGGCCGCCGGGCACAGGGAGCGTGTGCTGCTTTTGTACCGGAATCTGCGCAGGGTGCTGCGGGTGGCTGGCTGTCCCCAGAGACTGGAGGCGGGAGAGGCAGGTTTCTGGCAGAAGATCCAGGACATTTTTCCGGAGTGTCCTGTGGGTGGATATGAGGAGTTCTGCGGTATTCTGGAGAAGGCCACCTTCGGCAGGGAGGAGCCTTCCTCAGAGGAAGTTCAGAGCGTGTCCCTGTTCCATGACAGCATGGTCCGGAATGTATATAAAAACACGCCCGTGTATAAAAGGCCTCTTCTGGGCCTGTTTCAGTGTCGCCGTGAGGGTCTTTGTGTCCAGGGAGGAGAGGAAAAATGCTTGTAGTGGAGCTGAACCAGTCAAATTATGAATATGATGTGCACTCTATGGTGTCTTCTTTTTATCCGGAAGAGCAAGTGAGGGTGTTGATACCTGAGTGCAGCCAGGCCAAAAGGCAGGAGCTGCAGCAGGAAGTTCGGATCCGGGTGGAACTGGGGGAAGAAGGGGCTCTGTTTGCTGCAGACGGGGAGGAGTTTCGCTGGAAGGCGCCGGGGGAGGATAGGCATGTTTTGGCCCGGGAGTACAAAGAGGGGTTTAAGCGGTTTCTCTACCAGACCTTAAGCCGGATCACAGGGAAGGAGCTTCCCTGGGGCAGCCTCACGGGAATCCGTCCCACCAAGATCGCCTATGCCATGCTGGAGCAGGGGGCGGGCGCTCAGGAGATCGAGAGCTTTTACCGGGAAAAATACTTTGTCAGCCAGGAGAAGGCGGGGCTGTCCATAGATATCGCCGGGCGGGAGCAAAAGCTCCTTCAGAGCCTGGGGAACCAGGAGGAGGGATATAGTCTCTATCTGGGGATTCCCTTTTGTCCCACCACCTGTATGTACTGTTCCTTCACTTCTTTTCCCCTGGGATTGTACCGGAAGAAGGTGGATACTTACGTGGACTGCCTGGTAAAAGAGATGGAGCAGGCGGCCAGGCTGCGCCGGGGAAAGCGTCTGGACTGTGTTTACCTGGGAGGGGGTACACCCACCACTCTGGAGCCCTGCCAGCTGGACAGGCTTCTGGGGGAACTGGAGCGTCTGTTTGATCTGGGCGGCGTAAAGGAGTATACCGTGGAAGCTGGCCGGGCGGACAGCATTACCCCGGAAAAACTTCAGGTGCTGCGCCGCCGGGGGGTGGGAAGAATCTCCGTCAATCCCCAGACCATGCAGCAGAGAACCCTGGACCTTATTGGCAGAAAAGCGTCGGTGGAGCAGGTGGAGGAGGCTTACGGCCTGGCCCGGGAGATGGGATTTGACAATATCAATATGGATCTGATCCTGGGACTGCCGGGGGAGACGGAGGAGGATGTGCGCCGCACTGTGGAGCGGGTGGTGGAGATGGCTCCGGACAGTCTGACCGTACATTCCCTGGCCGTTAAGCGGGCTTCCAGGCTCAGCCAGTGGGTACAGGAGAATGGGGTTTCCCTGCTGCACAACACGGACGAAACCATGAGGATTGCCGCGGAAGGAGCGGTCCGCCTGGGGCTTGCACCCTACTATCTCTACCGCCAGAAGAATATGTCCGGAAACTTTGAAAATGTGGGCTATGCCCGGGAGGGAAAGTTTGGACTGTACAATATCCTGATTATGGAGGAAGTGCAGACCATTGTGGCCCTGGGGGCGGGCAGTATCTCCAAGCGGGTGCATCCGGACGGGCGGATCGAGCGGAGTGAGAATGTGAAGGATGTGGCCCAGTATATGGAGAGAATCGAGGAAATGATGGATAGAAAACGTGCATTGCTCCAGGAGTAATCAATGCTCCTTTCCGTGATTTATTTTAAGGGGCGGGGGCTTATTTTAGCCCCGCCTGATTTCGTATGGATTTAACAATATTTTTTGGGATGTCGCCGGGGTGATTCGGGACGCTTACTTTTTGAGGCCTATCTGCCCAGGGCCGTCTTCTGGGCCACTTCCGTCTTCTTCTCATAGCAGGCAAAGGCATTGTCCACCAGTGCCTTGTCCGGCTTGGGGGTGAAAAGGCTCACCAGGGGCACAATCACCAGGCCCGCCAGCATGGCCGCGGCACCGCAGTTGATGGGGGACTGCAGGATGGCCGGGAAGGAAGAGCGGAAAAATATGTTGGCCATCATCAACAGGGAGCTGAACAGGAAACACACCCAACAGGAGGCTTTCGTGACCCTTCTGGAGTAGAGGGAGTACAGGAAAGGCGCCAGGAAAGAGCCTGCCAGGGCGCCCCAGGAGACTCCCATCAGCTGGGCGATAAAGGTGACGTTGCTCTTGTACTGGATCAGCGCCAGCACCGAGGATATAGCGATAAAGACCACCACCAGCAGGCGCATCCAGAGCACCTGCTTTTTGTCGCTCATTTTCTGGAAAAAGATCTCTTTCAAAAAATCTATGGTCAGGGTGGAGCTGGAAGCCATCACCAGGGAGGATAAGGTGGACATGGAGGCCGACAGCACCAGGATCACCACCAGGGAGATCAGCAGGGGGGAGAGTCCGGAGAGCATGGCGGGGATGATGGAGTCGTACCCCTGGGCGGCCACATCCACCTGGTCGGAGAACAGCCTGCCGAAGCCCCCGAGAAAATAGCAGCCCCCTGCCACCACCAGAGCAAACAGGGTGGAGATGATGGTACCTTTTTTGATGGATTCCTCGTTTTTGATGGCATAGAATTTCTGTACCATCTGGGGCAGACCCCAGGTGCCCAGGGAGGTGAGGATCACCACAAAGAGCAGGTTCAGAGGATCCGGTCCCAGGAAAGAGGCGAAGATCCCCGGAGTGGAGGAGACCGTTTCGTCCGTAACTCTGGCAAGGCCCTCCAGGGCCTCCATCAGGCCCCCTTTGCTCTTCAGCACAGCCGCGATGACGGTGGCAATGCCCCCCAGCATGATAATCCCCTGGAGGAAATCATTGATGGCGGTGGCCATGTATCCCCCGGCGATCACATACACCGCTGTCAGCACCGCCATAAGCAGGATGCAGACAGAGTAATCAATGTTGAAAGCCATGCCAAACAGCCGGGAGAGACCGTTGTACAGGGAGGCGGTGTAAGGGATCAGGAAGATGAAGATAATGACAGAAGCGCCGATCTTCAGGGGCCTGCTCCCGAAACGCTCCCCAAAGAACTGGGGCATGGTGGCGGAGTCTAAGTGCTGTGTCATAATCCGGGTTCTCCGGCCCAGAACCACCCAGGCCAGCAGGGAGCCGACGACGGCGTTTCCAATGCCCGCCCAGGTGGCGGCGATGCCGTAGCGCCAGCCGAACTGCCCGGCATATCCCACGAACACAACGGCAGAGAAATAGGAAGTGCCGTAGGCGAAAGCGGTGAGCCAGGGGCCCACGGAGCGGCCTCCCAGCACAAAGCCGTTCACATCGGTGGCATGCTTGCGGCAGTAAAATCCAATGCCTGTCAGCACTACAAAGTACAGGATCAGCAAAAACAGTTTCATGGTTTTTCTCCTTTGGCAGTTTAAAGCAATAAAGCGTTAAAGCGACAATAGTACTATACCACAGATTGTGGCAAGATGCAAACAATTCTTTTTACTATAAAACAGAAGTCATAAAGCAAAATTTCTTGACACGGGAATGGAATTGTGATATGGTAAAAAAGATTTGACAGAGAGTTGCTATACTGCAGACCGCCAGGATTTACAGTGGTGTACTCGTGAAAGCACCTGGCTGGCGGTCTGCAGTCGAGTTGTACTGCATATTTAACCGATGTGCAGTATAAATCAAAATCAGGAGAATACGGCAATGCAGAATACACTTTCTTATGGCAGAACGGATGATATGTGCGATGACGGATGTGCCGGGCTGTAATTGTGTCTCGATTGGATGCACAGTTGCCCAGGGCAGATCTGATATGTCTGTGCATACAAATCGGCGGGGATGCTGTAAATTAGCATGGTGGGAGTTATACTGGAACCATAAATGTAATAGCCGATATTTTGAAGGATGCACCGGACATATTGTATGTTCGGTGTTTTTTACCTTTTAGGGTGCCGGCGGGCAGGAAAGGATGTCAGTACTGTTTTGGATTGTGAGTTTAAATTTGGAGGGAACCGGTGTGAATCATATTAGAAAAGCCACGGTGGCGGACGCATCAAGGGTGGCGGAGATCCTTGTTTTTACAAAAAGAATGAACTACAGATCTATTTTTCACAACGACCAGGTTTCTTTTGGAGAAATGCAGGTTCTTCCTCTGGCGCAGGAATATCTGAACAGGCCGGAGAGACTGGAGAATATCTGGGTGTATGACGATGAATTTGTAAAAGGCATGGTTCACGTGGAAAACGGGTGGATCCAGGAGCTGTATGTGGATTCTTTTTTCCAGAATGCAGGGATTGGAACAAGGCTGGTCAGATTTGCAATCCGGCAGTTTGACGTTCAGAGGCTGTATGTGCTGGAGAAAAATGGCAGAGCCATCTGGTTTTACCAGAAAGAGGGATTTTCCCTCACCCTGGACAGGCAGGTGGAGCAGGGAACCACGGAATATGTCGTAAAAATGGAGAGGCAGAAGCCGGCCAGCCCGCAGCCGCAGAAGTGTTCCTTCATATCGCAAGGGGTGTGAGAGAGTATGGTACAGGTAGCGTTTTTTATGTCTCTGATCACGCTGTGCGTCTTTCTGGGGGTAATGGTCCTGGAGCCCAGAACCCTCTGGAGCGGCGTCGCTTTTTTCTGGACGATGGCGTCCCTGGCGCTGTTTGCGGTGGTGGTTATGGCGGTGATATATGCAAAGGGGATCCCCTTCTCTGGCATTCTGCCATATCTGCTGCTGATCCTGTTTGTCCTGGCCCTGCTCTGTGTTCTGGCGTTTCCGGTGCTTTTGATTCTTGTCTTTTTTATTCAGGGCATCAAGGTTGTGAGGCATGAGGGGCTGAAGCCATCCAACCTGCTGTCGGTGTTTTTTTCGGTGCTTCTGGCCTCTTATCTGCTTGTGTGGCCCTTGGTGGGAAATCTGGCGGCCAGAACCATTGGCACCATGCTGTACCTTTTTGTCACCTTTGCCGCCGCATACCTCTTGGCCCTTATGGCCATGTATGCCATGTCAGCCATCCTGAACCTGATTCATCTGAGGAAGAAAAGGAGAGCCGATTATATTGTTGTTCTGGGAGCGGGGCTGACAGGCGCCAAAGTTACGCCTCTTCTGGCCGCCAGAATAGAAAAAGGCATGGAGCTTCTGAGACGCAATCCCAGGGCCCTTCTGATTATGTCCGGAGGGCAGGGGCCCGGTGAGGACATGCCGGAGAGCGAAGCCATGGCGGCGTATGCTGTGGAGCACGGAGTGGACCCGGAGAAAATCCTGAAAGAGACCGAGTCTTCCTCCACCCTGGAGAACCTGCGGTTTTCCAGAGATCTTATGAAGGGGGAGAATCCCAGGATCATTCTTGTCACCACGGCCTACCATGTGTTCCGGGCCCTGGTTCTGGCCAGGCAGGAGGGGATAAAGTGTGTGGGATTTGGGGCCAGGACCAAGTGGTACTTTACCCTCAATGCCTGGATCAGGGAGTTTGTGGGATATCTGCACCTGTCCTGGAGACGCCACGCCATTGTTCTTGGGGTGGTGTTTGTATTTGCGTGTATATTGACAGCCTGATTGAAAAAATGTATCATTCATGGAAAGAAAGCGGAAGGAGAGGAGATTATGGCGCTGAACAAGAAGCCTGTGACGGGCATGCGGGATATTCTGCCGGAGGAGATGCGGATCCGGGATTATGTCACAGGAATCATTAAAGATACCTATAGAAATTTTGGATTTATGTCCATAGAGACACCCTGTGTGGAGGACATCGGCAATCTCACCAGCAGACAGGGAGGGGACAATGAAAAGCTGATTTTCAAGATTCTGAAACGGGGGGAGAAGCTGAATGTGGCGGAGGCCCTCTCAGAGGAGGAAGTGGTGGATCTGGGGCTGCGCTACGATCTGACCGTGCCCCTGGTCCGCTATTACTCCAACCACTCGGCACAGCTGCCCTCCCCTTTTAAAGCCCTTCAGATAGGCAGCGTGTGGCGGGCGGAGAGACCCCAGAGAGGGCGCTACCGCCAGTTTACCCAGTGCGATATCGACATACTGGGGGAGGCATCCAATCTGGCGGAGATTGAACTGATCCTGGCCGGGGCCACCACTCTGCTGCGGCTGGGCTTTCAGGGGTTCCAGATCCGCATCAATGACAGGCAGATTCTGAAGGCCATGGCGGTGTGGAGCGGCTTTGGGGAGGAGAATCTTTCCAATGTCTTTATCACCCTGGACAAGATGGACAAGATCGGCCTGGAGGGGGTGGAGAGGGAACTTTTAGAGAACGGCGCCGCCCCTGAGTGTGTGGAAAAATATCTGGGCCTGTACCGGAGCCTGCAGGAGGCGGATCGGGGCCTTGGGGATCTGGCAGAAATTCTGGAGGGAGTTCTCGACCCTGCCGTAATTCAGGGGCTTCAGGAGATTATGGACTGCGTGGGGGCCACCGGGGAGTCCGGATTTGAGATTGTGTTTGACCCCACCCTGGTGCGGGGTATGTCCTATTATACAGGAACCATCTTTGAGGTGGCCATCCCTGAGTTCGGCGGCAGCTGTGGGGGCGGCGGCAGGTATGACCGGATGGTTGGGAAATTCACCGGAAAGGATGTGCCCGCCTGTGGATTTTCCATTGGATTTGAGCGCATTATCCTGCTGCTGGTGGAGAGGGGCTTCCAGGTGCCGGGACAGCCGGGGCGGAAGGCCTATCTGCTGGAGAAGGGGCTGGGGGCGGACGCCCTCCGGGAAGTCACCGCAAAGGCCCAGGCGGACCGCAGGGAGGGAATGCAGGTTCTTGTGGTGCGGATGAATAAGAACAAAAAGTTTCAGAAGGAGCAGCTGGCCGCAGAGGGTTATGAGGACTTTGTGGAAGTATACAGGGAAGAGCTGAGACATTGAGAGGGAGGAAAGCATACTTATGGAAGAGTCAATGAAGGGATTGCAGAGGTCATGCCGGTGCGGGGAGCTTGGCGTCGAGGATATCGGCAGGACGGTCACGGTGATGGGATGGGTCCAGAAGCAGCGCAACAAGGGGGGCATTATTTTTGTGGATCTCCGCGACAGGGCTGGGATCGTGCAGGTGATCTTTGAGGAGGCAGACTGCGGACAGGAAAATTTTGAGAAAGCGGAGAAACTGCGGAGCGAATTTGTGGCTGCGGTGGTGGGAAAGGTGGAGGCCCGCTCAGGGGCCGTGAACGAGAACCTGGCCACGGGCCGGATCGAGATCCGGGCTTCCCAGGTGAGGGTGCTGTCCCAGGCCCAGACGCCGCCTTTTCCCATTGAGGAGGATGTAAAGACCAAGGAGGAGCTTCGCCTGAAGTACCGCTATCTGGATCTGCGCAGGCCTGACTTGCAGAGGAATCTGGCCCTGCGGAGCAAAATGACAAATTCTATCCGTGCTTTCCTGTGCAGAGAGGGTTTTCTGGAGATAGAGACTCCCATTCTGAACAAGTCCACCCCCGAGGGGGCCAGGGACTATCTGGTGCCCAGCAGGGTTCATCCGGGCTGTTTTTATGCCCTGCCCCAGTCGCCTCAGATTTTTAAGCAGCTGCTTATGTGTTCCGGGTACGACAGATATTTTCAGATCGCCAAATGCTTTCGGGACGAGGATCTGCGGGCGGACAGACAGCCGGAATTTACTCAGATCGACCTGGAGATGTCCTTTGTGGATGTGGACGATGTGATTGACGCAACGGAGCGCATGGTGGCCCAAGTCTGCCGGGAGGCGGCAGGGCTTGAAGTGCCCCTTCCCATGCCCCGGATTACCTGGCAGGAGGCCATGGACCGGTTCGGCACAGACAAGCCGGACACCCGTTTCGGCATGGAGCTTGTGGATGTGTCGGGAGTGGTGGAAGGTTGCGGTTTCGGCGTGTTCACCGGGGCTCTGGAGGAAGGCGGCACCGTCAGGGGTATCAACGCCAGGGGCCAGGGGGAAATGCCCAGGAAAAAGATTGACGCCCTGGTGGAGTTTGCCAGGGGATACGGCGCCAAGGGCCTTGCCTATATTTCTGTCCAGGCTGACGGAAGCTGTAAGTCCTCCTTTGCCAAGTTTATGACCCCGGAGCAGACAGGGACCCTGGTGGAGGCCATGGGAGGCGAGCCCGGGGATCTGCTTCTCTTTGCGGCGGACAAAAAGAAACTGGTGCTGTCCGTTCTGGGGGCCCTGCGGGTGGAGCTGGGAAAACAGATGGGTCTGGCGGATCCGGAGAAATACAACTTCCTCTGGGTGACAGAGTTCCCTCAGTTTGAGTGGAATGAGGAGGAGGAGCGGTTTGTGGCCGAGCACCATCCTTTCACCATGCCCATGGAGGAGGATCTGGAGCTGTTGGAGAAGGAGCCCGGCAGAGTGCGGGCCAAGGCCTATGACATTGTGCTCAACGGCGTGGAGCTGGGAGGGGGCAGTGTGAGAATCTTCCAGAGCCAGGTGCAGGAGCGCATGTTTGAGGCCCTGGGCTTTACCAAAGAGAAGGCTTACAGCCAGTTCGGATTTCTGCTGGAGGCTTTCAAATACGGTGTTCCTCCCCACGCAGGGCTTGCCATCGGGCTTGACCGATTTGTGATGCTTATGGCGGGGGTGGACAATATCCGCGAGGTGATCGCTTTCCCCAAGGTGAAGGATGCCTCCTGTCTGATGTCGGATGCCCCGGGTACGGTGGATCCGGGGCAGCTGGAGGAACTGCACCTGACCCTGCGCTCATGACATTTTCAGGCGGCAGCAGGGGGTAGACGGTGTTAAAATATCTTTTGTCCACGGCAGAATTCCTGGAAGAGGAAGGGGGCCTTGGGCTTCTGGAGAAAGCTCTGGCCCTGGTGGATGCCTCCCGGCGGGAGAAGGCCCTGGGGATCAGGCATATTGAGGCCCGGGCGGCCTCCCTGGGAGGTGGACTTCTTTTGCAGCTGGCACTCCGGGAGGCCCGGTCAATCCGGGCCTGGGGGGGAGGAAACCTGGATGCTGAATCCAGGATGCCCCACAGGGAGCTTGTGCGCCTGTGTCCTTCCCGGCTTCTGGAACGCCTGGAGGAGGGGCCGTCCCTTCCTCTTGCCTTCCGCCATGGTCCTGGGGGGAAACCTTACCTGACCGAGTATCCTTTTTACTTCAACCTGTCCCATTCAGGACAGTATGTGGTCTGCGCCCTGGGCCTGGAGGAGATGGGGGTGGACATTCAGGTTCACAGGGAGAAAGGGGAGAGGGAAGTCCTCAGAACCAGGAGCATAGCCAGGCGCTTTTTTACGGCCTCGGAGACAGAGGCCCTGGGCGCGGCGGGGGCGGACAGGGAGGCTTTGGAGCTGTTCTACCGGCTCTGGGCCAGAAAAGAAGCCTATGGCAAGCTCACTGGAGGAGGCGTTGGGGATGCTTTGGGGGTGAATCTGCTGACCCTTCCGGAGCGCACGCCCGAGGGCAGAATCCTTGTGTGGGAGGAATACGGGGACATACCGGACTGCAGCCTTGCCATCTGCAGTTTCCGGCCACAGGACTTGTCAAAAAGACAGATCCTGCCATCCTGATAGATGATTAAAGGAGCACTGTATCATGAAACGGTTGATGAAATATCTGAAGGATTATAAAAAAGAATCCATTCTGGCGCCGCTTTTTAAACTCCTGGAGGCATTTTTTGAATTGTTTGTGCCGCTGGTGATAACAAGCATTATTGACAAGGGGATTGTCATGGGGCAGACGGATCCGTCCTCCGGCCAGAGTTACATTCTCAAGATGGGGTTCTGCCTGCTTACCCTGGCGGTGGTGGGGCTTGCCTCCTCTATCACAGCGCAGTTTTTTGCGGCCAAAGCGGCTGTGGGCTTCTCGGCCAAGCTGCGCCAGGCGCTGTTTGATCATATCCAGGGCCTGGACTTTACCAATATTGACAGGGCGGGCACCTCCACCCTGATTACCCGCATCACCAGTGATATCAATCAGGTGCAGTCAGGAGTGAACCTGGTGCTGCGCCTGTTTCTTCGTTCTCCCATCATTGTCTTCGGCGCCATGATCATGGCCTTTACCATTGATGTAAAAAGCGCTTTGGTTTTTGTGGTGGCCATACCGCTGCTGGCGGCGGTGGTGTTTGGGATCATGGTGTGGACCATGCCCCTGTACAAAAAAGTTCAGGCCAATCTGGACAGGGTTCTGGGGATCACCCGGGAGAACCTGACAGGTGTCCGGGTGATCCGGGCCTTCCACCAGGAGGAGCAGGAGGAGGCAAGGTTCAGGGAAGGCACCGGCGCTCTGGCGGCAAGCCAGATTTTTGTGGGGAAGATCAGCGCGGTTATGAACCCGGTGACTTATGTGGTGGTAAACGGCGCCATTGTGGTGCTGATCTATATCGGCGCCATCCAGGTGAATGTGGGAAATCTCACCCAGGGCCAGGTGGTGGCCATTATCAATTATATGTCCCAGATTCTTGTGGAGCTGGTAAAACTTGCCAACCTGATTATCACCGTCACCAAATCCCTGGCCTGCGCCGACCGGGTGGCAGGTGTGTTTGAGATCCAGAACGGCCAGTGGGAGAAAGCGTCTCCTGCAGCTTCCGTCCAGAAAGACCAGCCCCATCCCTTCCTGCAGTTTGACCATGTGTCCTTCTCCTACGCGGGGGCGGGAGCCGAGGCCCTTCATGACATTCACTTTCAGGTGGAAGAGGGGGAGACCGTGGGAATTATCGGAGGAACCGGTTCCGGGAAATCCACCCTGGTGAACCTGATCCCCGGATTTTATCCTGCCACAGAAGGGGCTATCCGCCTGAACGGCAGGGATATCCGGCAGATGTCCCAGGAGGAGCTGAAGGGATATGTGGGCATGGTGCCCCAGAAGGCGGTGCTCTTCAAGGGAACCATCCGCAGCAACCTGCTGTGGGGGAATCCTCACGGGGGGGAGACGGAAATGTGGCAGGCTCTTGACACCGCCCAGGCTCGGGAAGTGGTGGAGGGAAAGGAGGGCGGCCTGGAGGCGGAGATTGCCCAGGGGGGCAAGAATCTCTCCGGCGGCCAGAGGCAGCGTCTGACCATCGCCCGTGCCCTGGTGCGGGATCCGAAGATCCTGATTCTGGATGACAGCGCTTCGGCTCTGGACTATGCTACTGATGCCAGGCTGCGGGAGGCCCTGCGCCGACGGGAGGGGGCTTCCGCCACCTTTATTGTGTCCCAGAGAGCCTCATCCATACGCCATGCGGACAAGATCATTGTGCTGGACGACGGCGAGATGGCGGGGATGGGAACGCATGATCAGCTGATGGAGAGCTGTGAGGTATACAGGGAGATTTACTTCTCCCAGTACCCGGAGGAGAGACCCGGGGCTTCCCTGAAAAAAGAACCTGCCCGGAAGGGAAAGGGAGACGGAGGTGAGCGCAATGGCGGCAGATAAAAATGTGCAGAAAAAGTCCGGCCAGGGGGCTGTGATGGGGAAAGTGATGGGTTACATCCGCAGATACTGGTTTATGGTGGGACTTTCCCTTGTGCTGGCGGCGGTTACGGTGGTCCTTACCCTGTACATTCCCATTCTTACCGGGGACGCGGTGGACCTGCTCCTGGGAGAAGGGAACGTAAGCTTTGAGGGCGTATTTTCCATTATGAAGCAGATTGTGGTGGTTATGCTTATCACGGCGGCGGCACAGTGGCTTATGAACACCTGCAATAACCATATCACCTACCATGTGGTAAAAGATATCCGGGAGGACGCATTCCACAGACTGGAACAGCTGCCTTTAAAGTACCTGGATGCACACGCCTATGGGGAGATTGTCAGCCGTGTGGTGGCGGATGTGGACACCTTTGCAGACGGCCTCCTCATGGGATTCACCCAGCTTTTTACAGGGGTGATGACCATCTTCGGCACCCTGGCGTTTATGCTCTACACAAATGTGCCCATTGCGCTGGTGGTGGTGTGCATTACCCCTGTGTCCTTCCTGGTGGCCCGCTTTATCGCCACCAGAACTTACTCCATGTTCAAGCTCCAGTCCCAGACCCGGGGGGAGCAGACTTCCCTGGTGGAGGAGATGATCGGGAACCAGAAAATTGTGAAGACTTTTTCCCGGGAGCAGGCGGTCAAAGAAGAGTTTGCAGAGATCAACGACAGACTCCAGGCGTGCTCCCTGCAGGCGATTTTCTTCTCCTCCATCACCAACCCGGCCACCCGCTTTGTGAACAGCCTGGTGTATGCGGCGGTGGGTGTCTTCGGTGCTTTTGCGGTGATCCGGGGCGGCATCAGCGTGGGAAATCTCTCCTGCTTTCTGAGCTATGCAAACCAGTATACCAAGCCCTTTAACGAGATCTCCGGGGTGGTGACGGAACTGCAGAATGCGCTTGCCTGTGCGGGCAGGATCTTTGACCTGATCGAGGAGGAACCCCAGGTGCCGGACAGCCCGGATGCCAGGGTGCTGAAGGGTGCTCAGGGGAATGTGGGCCTGGAGAAGGTGTGCTTCTCCTATGTGCCCGACAAAAAGCTGATAGAGAATTTCAATCTGCAGGTGAAGCCGGGCCAGAGGGTGGCCATTGTAGGGCCCACCGGCTGCGGCAAGACCACGGTTATCAATCTGCTGATGCGCTTCTACGACGTGAACAGCGGCGTGATCCGTGTGGACGGAACGGATATCAGGGAGATCACCAGAGGCAGCCTGCGCACCAGTTACGGCATGGTGCTCCAGGAGACCTGGCTCCGGGCAGGTACCATTCGGGATAATATCCGCATGGGAAAACCGGAGGCTGACCAGGAGGAGGTGCTGCAGGCGGCAAAGGCGGCTCACGCCCACAGCTTTATCAAACGGCTGCCCCAGGGGTACGACACGGTAATCGGCGAGGACGGAGGCAGTCTGTCCCAGGGGCAGAAACAGCTTCTGTGCATTGCCAGGGTGATGCTCTGCCTGCCCCCCATGCTGATTCTGGACGAGGCCACCTCCTCCATCGACACCCGCACGGAACTCAAAATCCAGAATGCTTTTGCCAAAATGATGGAGGGCAGAACCAGCTTTATTGTGGCTCACAGGCTTTCCACCATCCGGGAGGCGGATATCATTCTGGTGATGAAGGACGGCAGCATTATCGAACAGGGGAACCATGAGACCCTGCTGGCCCGGAAGGGATTTTATGCCAATCTGTACAACTCACAGTTCACAGGATAAGAAAAGGCCACCTGTTTTTATAAACAGGTGGCCTTTTCTCTGCCCGCCGTGACGGGGAAAGTCCCGGACGCAGCGGCGGGTCCGTCAAAAAGCAGCAGAAAAATAACCTTGACACAGGAAGAGAGTATGGAGATAATAGAGAGAGGGGTATGCCATTGGGCAGCACTTGGGCGGAAACAAAAAAAGAACACCGCCTCTGCGGTGCCTGGAAAGTGGAGCATACGGGGCTCGAACCCGTGACCTCCACGCTGCCAGCGTGGCGCGCTCCCAGCTACGCTAATGCCCCAATGAATTCAGTATACCACATAATCAAAAAAATGCAATAGGAAAATGAAAGAAAATGGAGGTTTTTTAGGATGAAACCGGATACCAACCCCCTCTCTGTGGGCGGATTCCTTTTTTACACGGAGAAAGATGCACAGATTGCCCGGGCAGAAGAGCAGAAGATCCAGTACCTGGAGGAGCGCATTGACTATTCTTCCCCTGAGCGCATACAATATATTTATGAGAAAACCATACATGAGCGTATGTTCCGAAGCCCGGTGGGCCTGCAGTATCTGAAACAGCTGCAGGAGTTTCTGCTCTCCCAGCCCAAGATCGATCCGGCCAGCGTGACGGATATTCCGCTGTACATGACCTTTGACGGGGAGCTGCGGGGCCGGGCCAACCCCGCCCGGGCCAGGGTGAAGCCCTCCCAGAAGAAGGATGTGGACATGGAGAAGCTGCGCTTTGCCGTCTCCGCGATCCTGAATGTGCTGCTGGTTCTGGCCATAGCGGCAATGTTTTATATTTCCTTTGCCAGTGAGCAGCCCAATATTTTCAACTATGAGCAGGTTCTCACCAACAAGTACGCCTCCTGGGAGCAGGAGCTGACACAGTGGGAAAAGGAGCTCAGGGAAAAAGAGCTTCAGCTGCGGAACAATTCTTCGGAAAACGACTGAAAGATCAGAGGAGGACCCTGGAGCACATGGAGAGATTAAAGATACTGGTGGTGGACGACGAGAGCAGGATGCGGAAACTGGTGGGAGATTTTCTCACAAAAAACGGCTATGATGTACTGGAGGCCGGGGACGGGCAGGAGGCGCTGGACATTTTCTACCGCCAAAAGGATCTGGCCCTGGTGGTTCTGGATGTGATGATGCCCAAGGTGGACGGGTGGCAGGTGTGCAGGGAGATCCGGGCCGGCTCCAAAGTGCCTGTGATTATGCTCACGGCCCGGGGGGACGAGAGGGATGAACTTCAGGGCTTTGAGCTGGGGGTGGACGAGTATGTGACCAAGCCCTTCAGCCCCAGGATACTGGTGGCCCGGATCGAGGCCATTCTGCGGCGCACCAGCCAGGGAGCTGCGGGCGAAGTTCTGGAGTGCGGCGGCATCCAGGTGGACAAGACCGCCCACCAGGTGCTGATCGACGGCAGGAGCGTGGAGCTGAGCTACAAGGAATTTGAACTGCTGGCATATTTCATGGAAAACAAGGGGATCGCCCTCTCCAGGGAGCGGATCCTGAACAGTGTGTGGAACTATGACTATTTCGGGGACGCCCGGACCATTGACACCCACGTGAAAAAACTTCGCAGCAAAATGGGAGAGAAGGGAGAACTGATCAAGACCATATGGGGAATGGGATACAAGCTGGACGCATGAGGCTTTGGAGACACTTTGGGGAGTTATCTTCCATCAGAAGACATTCTGTCAGAAGGCAGTTCGCCCTGATTTTTACCGGGCTGATGGCCAGTACCATCCTGCTGTGCTGGTTTATGAACAATATGTTTCTGGAGCAGTATTATGTCAGCAATAAGACAGACATTCTCTTTGACGCATACCATACCATCAGTCAGGCGGCTAACCGGGATACCTACAGCACGGAGGCTTTTTGGAGGGAGCTGAACAATGTCTGCGGCGTCTACAATATCACAGTCTGCGTGATGGATGCGAACACGGACACGCGCTATGTGTCCACCAACGGCGGGGCGGAGCTGCGGGTGCGGCTTATCGCCTATCTGTTTGGGTTTCTTAAGGATGATGTTAAGGTGATAGAGGAGGGGAAGGATTATGTGGCATGGAAAGTGAGGCTGGGGGATGAGGAGTACCTGGAGATGTGCGGCAGGCTGAATTCGGGCATTTCCTTTATCATGCGCACTCCGGTGGAGAGCATCCGGGAGAGCGTGAATATCTCCAACCGTTTTCTGGCATATGTGGGAATAGGGGCCACCCTTGGAGGGAGCCTTATCATTTGGTTTGTCTCGGGAAAGATCACAAAGCCCATTTTAAAGCTGAGTGATATCTCGGAAAGGATGGTGCATCTTGATTTTGATGTAAAATACAGGGAACACGCCCGCAATGAGATTGACCTGCTGGGGGAAAATATCAACAAACTGTCCGCGTCCCTGGAGCAGTCCATAGGTGAGCTTAAGACTGCCAACAATGAACTTCAGAAGGATATTGAGAAAAAAGAGCGGATCGACGAGATGCGCAAAGAGTTTCTGGCCAATGTGTCCCATGAGCTCAAGACTCCCATTGCCCTGATCCAGGGATATGCGGAAGGACTGATGGAGGGCATCAGCGACGATCCCGAGAGCAGGAGCTTCTACTGTGAAGTGATCATGGACGAGGCGGCCAAGATGAACAATATGGTAAAAAAGCTTCTCACTCTGAATCAGCTGGAATTTGGAAACGATGTGGTCTCCATGGAAAGATTTGACGTGGCGGCCCTTCTGGATAATTATCTGCAGTCCGCCGGGATTCTGCTGAGACAGAAAGGGATTCAGGCCAGGATGGAGGGACCTTCCCCCATGTATGTGTGGGCGGATGAGTTTAAGGTGGAGGAGGTTTTTGCCAACTATTTCACCAATGCGGTGAATCACTGCCAGGCCAGCAGGGAAATTGTAATCTCTCTGGAAGAAAGAGAGGGAACTGTGCGGGTAAGTGTGTTCAATACAGGGGAGGCTATTCCCCGGGAGGCGCTGTCCCATCTGTGGGAAAAATTCTATAAAGTGGACAAGGCGAGAACCAGGGAGTATGGGGGCAGCGGCGTAGGACTGTCCATTGTGAAGGCGATTATGGAGTCCCTGAATCAGAAGTATGGAGTGGAGAACAGGGAGGACGGCGTGGTGTTCTGGTTTGAGCTGGACAGCGCCGGGTGAGAGAAGGAATTATAGAAAGAGAGAGTTTATGAGAGAAGAGAAGGAAATGGAATACACAAGGGCGCTGCTGGTGGGCCTGGACAGGGGGACAGAGCCGGATTTTGACCACTCCATGGAGGAGTTGAAGAGCCTGGCCCAGGCAGCAGGCAGGCAGGTGGCGGGGGTGATTGTTCAGCACATGGAGGCTGTGAACAAGGCATTTTACATCGGCACGGGAAAAGTGGCCCAGGTGCGGGAGTACGCCCGGGAGTGCCAGGCGGCAGAGGTGATATTTGACAATACCCTCTCGCCCTCCCAGGTTCGGAACCTTGGCAAGGAACTGGAACTGCCGGTTCTGGACAGGACCAATCTGATCCTGGATATCTTTGCCATAAGGGCCAGGACAAGGGAGGCAAAGCTTCAGGTGGAGACGGCAAGACTGCAGTATTTTCTCCCCAGGCTTGTGGGAATGCGGGAAAACCTCAGCCGCCAGGGGGCTACCGGAGGCATAGGAGCCGGAGGGGCCCAGAGCAGCAGAGGAGCAGGAGAGACAAAACTGGAACTGGACAGGCGCAGGATCGAACAGCGCATTTCTGAGCTGAAAAGAGAACTGGAGTCGGTGTCCCAGGCCCGGGAGACCATGCGGAAGAAACGCAGTCGGTCAGGGATTCCTCAGGTTGCCCTGGTGGGCTATACCAATGCGGGGAAGTCCACGATCCTGAACCGGATGGTGGATCTCTACGGGGAAGGCCGGGAGAAGACTGTCCTGGAGAAGGACATGCTCTTTGCCACTTTGGACACAAGTGTCCGCTGTATTTCCGATAAGGACGGGGAGGGGGCCAACAGGCCGTTTTTCCTGGCGGACACGGTGGGCTTTATTGAGAAACTGCCCCACAGTCTGGTGAAGGCGTTCCGATCCACCCTGGAGGAAGTGAGGGACGCGGATCTGCTGGTACAGGTGGTGGATGTGTCGGATGAGTTTTACAGGCAGCACATGGAAGTGACGGGACAGACACTGCAGGAGCTGGGAGCGGGGGATATTCCCCAGATTATTGTCTATAACAAGGCGGACAAATGTAATATGCAGGAACTTCCAAAGGTGGGGCACATGCAGCTGCACATGGCGGCCGGTCAGGGCTGCGGGCTGCAGGAATTGAAGGATATGATAGAAAAATGTGTCTACGCCGGCAGAGTAAATGTGGAACTTCTGCTGCCATATGACAGAGGAGATATCGCCTCTTATTTTATGGACAAGGCCACGATTCTGGAACAGGAGTACAGGGATGACGGCGTGTGGATGCGTGTAAACTGTGACAGGAGCGATGGGGATAAATACGCCCGATATCAAAAAAACAGGGGATAGTTTGTTTCAGACTTGCCTCAGAGAAAAAACTGTTGTATGATTTAAGAAGCGTGTTTAAAAATCAGTTGCTACAGTGAGGAAGGGCAAGAGGAGAAATGAAGGATATGAAGAAGAAAACCAGAAACTGGAAACTTCTGCCGGCAGCTTTTTTGATCCTGGCTTTGACAGGGTGCGCCGAGAACCAGATTCCGGATTTGACAGCGGATCAGGAGAAGGCGGTGGGGGAATATGTGGCCCTGACTCTGATGAGATACGATGCGGGCCACAGGAGCAGGCTGATGGATCTGTCCCTGTATCAGGACGAGCTGACACAGCCGGCAACCCCTGAACCCCAGGAACCCTCGGGGATGAGACCGGTGGATGACACTCCTGTGATAGACAATTCCGGCACGGGAACCGGAACCGGGCAGCAACCGGCGATCCAGTACAGCATGGAACAAGTGATAGGGCTTCCGGAGGGAATCCGGATTGTCTTTATGGGCGAAAAATTCTGTGACTACTATCCGGATGAAGGGGAACTGTTCTTCTCCGTAAATGCCACACCGGGAAAAAAGCTTATGGTGCTGAGTTTTGCCGTGAGCAATACATCAGAACAGGATCAGACGCTGGATCTGCTCATGTCGGACGTCCAGTACCGGGTGACGCTGAACGGCGATTATACCAGGAGAGCTTATATCACATCGCTGGAGAATGACTTGACCACTTATATGAATACCATTCCGGCGGGAGGGGCGGCGGAGGCTGTTCTGATCATTGAGGTGAGCCAGGAGATGGCGGACAGTGTGGAGTCCATCAGCCTCTCGGTGAAGGGAGGAGAGATGGAACATACCTCAGTGCTGCGCTGAGCAGGGCTGTCCGGAGGGAGACAGCGACAAAGGCGGAGGCGTGGAACAGGGCCTGGAGGAAGGCCCGTGCCACGCTGCTCCGCCTTTATTATCTATAGATGGGAGCAGGAATCCTGGCTCAAATTGAAAAAAATGAAAAAAAAATGAAAAAATTTGAAATTTGTTGTTGACATCCTGGGGTAGGAGTGCTATACTGAGTTTCGTTGTGAGGGCAGCAAAGCCGACAACAAAGAACAAAAGAAAAACTTAGAAAAAAGTTAAAAAAGTTGTTGACAAAGCAAAAAACTTATGATATCCTATCAAAGTTGCTGCTGAGGAACAACAGCACAGCACCTTGACAAACGAACAGCAATGCAGCCCTGAAAATTCCAAGAGACCGGAAACGGTCGGAGATTTCAGAGTTAAAAAGAACGAGACCAAAAGACAGTAAATACCAGGGAGACCTGGTGCCAGAGAAGACTGGCAGGACAAAACTTGAAACAAAACATGAGAGTTTGATCCTGGCTCAGGATGAACGCTGGCGGCGTGCCTAACACA